>Ga0207683_10000857_pt1 | contig 27885 bp, 24 predicted proteins | sample KBSM73metaG_FD_184333 | JGI IMG/M metagenome (GOLD analysis project Ga0207683, IMG submission 184333) | Miscanthus rhizosphere microbial communities from Kellogg Biological Station, Michigan, USA - KBS M7-3 metaG (SPAdes) (version 2) | ecosystem: Host-associated > Plants > Roots > Rhizosphere >... | reverse complement strand
GCACGGGTTGCAGTGCGGCTTCTGCACTCCCGGCATGGTGATGGCGACGGTCGGCCTGCTCGCCGAGAATCCGGACCCGACCGAACAAGAGGTCCGGGAGGGCCTGGAGGGAAACCTCTGCCGGTGCACCGGCTATCACAACATCGTCCGCGCGGTGCTGTCCGCGGCAGGTCGGCTGCCCGCAGCGGGCGAGTCCTCCGGGTCGTCGGCCCCGGGTGCGCTGGCCGCGCCGGGTGCGCTGTCCGCGCCGGGTGAGCTGTCCGCGGCGGGTGAGCGGTGATCCCCTCGCGGTTCGAGTACGTGGCTGCCGGGTCGGCGGCGGAGGCGGTCGACCTGCTGCGGCGGCACGGCGACGATGCCAAGCTGCTGGCCGGCGGGCACTCGCTGCTGCCGATGATGAAGGTGCGGCTGGCCGCGCCGTCCGTGCTCGTCGACATCGGCGCCATCCCCGCGCTGTCCTACGTCCGGGTCGAGGACGGGCAGCTCGCCATCGGGGCGGCGACCACGCACCAGGCGGTGTCGACGTCGCCGGTCGTCCGGGCCCAGGCGCCGCTGCTGGCCTGGTCTGCCGGCCTCGTCGGCGACCCGCAGGTGCGCCACCGCGGCACGATCGGCGGTTCGCTGGCGCACGCCGACCCGGCCGCCGACCTGCCCATGACACTGTCCGCTGTGGACGGTCGGGTGGTCGTGCTCGGCCCGTCCGGGCAGCGCGAGATCGGCGCGGACGAGTTCTTCCTGGGCTACTTCGAGACCGCGCTGGCCCCGGACGAGATCATCGTCGAGGTACGGATGCCGGTGCGGCCGGACCAGCCGTGGGGCTACCAGAAGTTCACCCGGCGCGCCAACGACTGGGCGATCGTCGGGGTCGCGACCGTGGCTGGACGGGTCGCGCTGGCCAACATGGGCCCGGCCCCGGTCCGTGCCCGATCCACCGAGCAGGCCGTCGCCGGCGGCGCCACCGCCACCGAAGCCGCCCGACTCGCCGCCGAGGAGTCCGACCCCGCCGAGGACATGCACGCCGACGCCCCCTACCGCCGCCACCTCGCCCGGGTCCTCACCAAGCGCGCGCTGATCGCCGCGGGAGTCCCCGCCTGATCCCACCGGGCGCGGCTCACCGACCTCGGGGCGGGTCCGGACCGCACCACCGCCCTGCCAGTTGCCTGAGGTCGGCGGCGACCCGGCGGTGGTCCCGGTTCTCCCGCCGTACCCAGTGGTCGATCTGTTCGGCCGTCACGGCGGCGAGCAGCACATCGGCGGCCGTACCGGGGTTGGGTGCGCCGGCTTCGGTCAGCAGGTAGGCCAGGTGGGCGCGCCAGAAGTGGTGCGAGCCGATCTCGAATCGCGCGCCGGGACGGGCAGTCTGGCTCATGCGGACCAGGTCGAGGTTGCCGGCGACGTAGGCGACGTAGTTGTCGATGAAGGCGTTCAGCCGCGCCCGGCCGCCGGCGCCCGGGCCGAGGGGTGGCGGCCCGGACAGCACGCGCTCCTGCAGGTCCCGCTCCTGCTCGTCGAGCAGGGCTGCCGCCAGCCCGCTCTTGTCGCCGAATATGCGGTAGAGGGTTCCCTTGCCGACCCCGGCGGCGCTGACGACGTCGTCGAGGGACACGGCCTCGACGCCACGGGCGCCGAACAGGTCCGCCGCCGCGCGCAACAGCTTCGCGCGGTTGCGCGCAGCGTCAGCCCGCAGAGCCGGCGGCGGCTCGGGCAACACCGGTAACCCGACCGATGCCCTGCGCCGCGAGGCGGTCATGAAGCACCCCTTGCATCCGGACCGTAGTCCGGCTAGCTTACCGGAGGGAAGAACCGGACCGCAGTCCGGTTAATGTCGAAGGAGTCGTGATGACCACCCTGCTGCACATCTCCGCCAGCCCGCGCGGGGAGGCGTCGGAGTCGCTGCAGATCGCCCGCGTATTCATCGAGAGCTACCGCGAGGCGCATCCCGGTGCCGACGTTGAGTCCTGGGACCTGTGGGACGGCAGCCTGCCGGAGTTCGGCCCGGCCGCCGCCGCGGCGAAGATGACCGTCTTCGGCGGCGGTGTTCCGCACGGGGTCCAGGCGACCGCCTGGCAGGCCGCGCTCGACACCGTCGACCGCTTCGATCGCGCCGACCGGCTGCTGTTCAGCGTGCCGATGTGGAACGGGAGTATCCCCTACATCCTCAAGCAGTTCGTCGATGTGATCTCCCAGCCCGGGGCGGTGTTCGCGGTGGATCCGGACACCGGCTACACGCCGCTGCTGTCCGGCCGGGGCAAGAAGGCCGTCGTCGTCTACACCAGCGCCGTCTGGGGTCCCCAGCTCGGTCCCGAGTTCGGCCGGGACTTCCAGTCGACCTACTTCACCGACTGGTTGCACTGGACCGGCATCGACGACGTCGCCGAGATCCGCTTCCACCCGACGCTCACCGGAGACTCGGCGACCATCCGTGCGCAAGCCCATGCCGACAGCCGCGAGCTGGGCAAGCGATTCTGAACCCGCTCCGGCGTTCAGATGGTCCTCATGACGGCGGCGAGATCGGCCAGCGTGGCGACCGTGTGGCCGGCGAGGAGTGCGTCCACGTACGGCAGGGCAGCGAGCATGCCGGCCGTCTCCGGGGTGAAGCCCTCCTTGCCCTTGTGCGGGTTGACCCAGACCACCGCGTGCGCGAGCCGGCGCAGCCGGGCCGCCTGCTGGCCGAGCAGCTCGGCGCCGCCGCGCTCCCAGCCGTCGGAGAAGATCACCACGACCGCGCCGCGGGCCGCGCCGCGCTGGCCCCACCGGTCCAGGAACGCCTGCAGCGACTCGCCGAGCCGGGTGCCGCCGCTCCAGTCCGGCACGGTCTGCGCGGCCGCCTGCAGCGCCGCGTCCGGATCGCGCAGCCGCAGCGCCCGGGTCACCCTCGTCAGCCGGGTGCCGACGGTGAACGCCTCGGTCGCGAACGGCCGGACCCGGACCGCGGCATGCGCGAACAGCAGCAGCCAGTCCGCGTACGGCGCCATCGACCCGCTCACGTCGACCAGCAGCACCAGCCGGCGCGGCTTCTCCCGCCGCCGCCAGCGCGCCAGCACGATCGGCTCGCCGCCGGCCCGAAGCATCGTGCGCATGGTCCGGACCGGGTCGACGCCGGCCCGGCCGCCGGGACGCCGCCGCACCGAGCGGCGGGTGCCGACCGACGGCGCGAGCAGGGCGATCAGCCGGCGTACCTCGGCCCGTTCGGCGGCGGTGAGCGCGGCGACGTCGCGGGTGCGCAGCGTCTCCAGCGCGGTCGCGGCGACCCGCTCGACCCGGGCCGCCGCACCGTCGCCACTCGACCCGGCGCGGCCGGGGATCTGCACCGTGCTCTCCACGGCGGCCGGCGACGGCCTGTCCCCGAACCACTCGGCGAACGCGGCGTCGAACCGGGGCAGGTCGTCCGGCTCGGAGCACAGCGTCAGCCGGGTGGTCCAGTAGACCTGGTGCCGGTCGAGCACGTCGACATGGTCGAGCGCACCGGCCGCGGCGACCACCCGGGACGCGTCCGCGGTCACCCCGGCCTCCCGCAGCGACCGCGCGAACGCGGTCAGCTCGGCGACCGGATCGGCGCTCACCGGCTCACCCTCACGGGAGCCGGGCCAGCAACCCCGGCAGCACGTCGCGCTCGGCCGTCACCTGGTCCTCGCGGTATTTCAGCAGCGCCCCGAGCGTCGCCCGCACCGCGGGCGGAGTGAGCTCGGTCGCCCCGAGCAGCCGCAGCGCGGTCGCCCAGTCGATCGCCTCGGCGATCCCCGGTGGCTTGACCAGACCGGCCGCCCGCATCGCCGCGACCCCGGCCGCGACCTGACGGGCCAGCCGGTCGGCTACCTCGGGCTCGTGCCGGCGGATGATCTCCACCTCGCGCTCCAGGTCGGGATGGCTGACCCAGTGGTAGAGGCAGCGGCGCTTCAGCGCGTCGTGCAGCTCCCGGGTGCGGTTGGAGGTGAGCACCACGATGGGCGGCTCGGCCGGCCGGATCGTGCCGAGCTCCGGGATCGTCACCGCGTTGTCGGCCAGCACCTCCAGCAGGAACGCCTCGAACTCGTCGTCGGCCCGGTCGATCTCGTCGACCAGCAGCACGGCCGGGCTGAGCTCGAGCGCCCGCAGGATCGGTCGGGCGATGAGGAACCGCCGGTCGTACACCGACCGCTCGTCGCCGCCGCCCTCGGCCGCCCGCAGGTGCAGCAGCTGCCGCGGGAAGTCCCAGTCGTACAGGGCCTGGCTCGCGTCGATCCCCTCGTAGCAGGGCAGCCGCACCAGCTCCGCCCCGACGACGTCGGCCAGCGCCTGGGCCAGCGCGGTCTTTCCCACCCCGGGGTCGCCCTCGAGCAGCAGCGGCCGCCGCATCCGGATCGCCAGGTACGCCGCCGTCGCCACCCCCTCGTCCGGCAGGTAGCCGGCCGCGTCCAGGGCCGCGGCCAGCGCCGGGATGTCGCCGAACTCGGGATAGCTCACCCCACCAGCATCACACGCAGCCCGGCCGGACCGGCGCGGAGGTCGGACGCCCCTAGACCCGCCGGTTGACGTGCAGCAGGTATTCCTTGCGGTCCAGCGGGTTGGCGTCGGTGCGGGGCCGGCTCGGCGGCGGCCCGGTCACCGGCCGGTACGAGTCGAACTCGGTCTCCAGCACGCCCTCGCCCCGGGTCGGCGACGGCAGCGCCCGCTCCAGCTCGTGCAGCCGCGCCACCGGAACCTGTCCGGTCAGCATCCCGGTCCCACCATCCACAGTGGACGTCAGCGGCACCGCCCGGTTCCCGGCCAGCACCGCGGTCACGGTCCCGATCGTGTCGGCCGGCACCTCGAGCCGGAACCGCGCGATCGGCTCCTGCACCCTGGTGCCGGCCCGGCGCAGCGCCGTCATCAGCACCAGCGGTGTCAGCCCGCGGAAGTCCCAGCCGGTGCTGGACATGCTCTTGTCGAAGCCCTGGTGCGCGTGGCTCTGCCGCGGCGCGTAGCCGGAGTGCGTCATCGTCACGACGCAGTCGACCACCTGCCAGCCGTGCAGGCCCTGGTCGAGGGTCGCCCGCACGGTGTCCTCGACCGTGCGGAAGAACGCGTACGGCATCGATCCGAGCTCCACCTCCAGCCGGAACTCGATCCCGCTGCCGACCGGACCGGGCTCCACCCGCAGCCCGACCGTGGCCAGGAACGGGTTGCCCTCGCCCATCAGCTCGTGCGCGGAACCGACGCCGACCGGGCGCTCGACGCAGATCGTCGTGGTCTCCCGGAAGGTCACCGCCAGGTCGTAGTCGTCGGCCAGCGTGGCCTGCACGACCTCCTTCTGCACCTCGCCGTACAGGGAGACGTACAGCTCCTGGCGGACGTCGTCCTGGCGCAGGTTGATCAGCGGGTCCTGCTCGGCGAGCTGGCTGAGGGCGGCCTGCAGCCGGCCGCGCTGCCCCGGCGCCGGAACCACGACCGTCTCCAGCGTCGGCGGCGCGAAGTGCTCGGCCGGTCCGGTGCGCGCGGCACCGACGGGGTCGCCGATCCGCACCTCCCGCAGCCCCCACAGCTTGCCGATCTGTCCCGCGTGGACGGACGGCCGGGCCACGACACCGCCCCGGTCGAACACGCCGATGCCGGTGACCTTCTGGTCGCCGGTCAGCCGGTCGCGCACGTGCAGCGTGCCCTCGAACAGCCGGACGTACGCGATCTTCTCGCCGGCCGGGCCGCGCTCCACCTTGAACACCGATCCGGACAGCGGCGCCTGCGGGTCGCCGGCCGCCGGCGGCAGCAGCGTCGCGATCCCGCCGGTCAGCTCGGCCACGCCCGCCCCGGTGATCGCCGAGCCGAAGAACACCGGGTGCACCTGCGCCCGCCGGGTCTGCGCCGCCAGGCAGGACCGCAACCGTCCGAACGGGACGGACCCGTCCTCGACGTACGCGGCCAGCAAGGAGTCGTCTGACGTGGACAGTTGGCTGAGCAGCCGGGCCGGCAGCGCGGGATCGGGGCCGGTCGCCACTGTCCGGGTGCCGGCGTCCAGGGCCGTCGTCATCGGCACGACGGCCGGCGTCAGCTTGGCCGCGATCTCGCCGACCACCCGGTCCGGGTCGGCGCCGGCACGGTCGATCTTGTTGACGAACAGCAGCGTCGGCAGCCGCAGCCGGCGCAGCGCCCGCATCAGCACCCGGGTCTGCGGCTGCACGCCCTCGACTGCCGAGACCACCAGTACGGCGCCGTCGAGCACGGTGAGGACCCGCTCGACCTCGGCGATGAAGTCCGGGTGGCCGGGAGTGTCGATGAGATTGACCGTCACGTCGCCGATCGCGAACGAGACGACCGCCGACTTGATCGTGATCCCGCGCTGCCGCTCCAGCGCGAGCGTGTCGGTCTGCGTGCTGCCGGCGTCGACGCTGCCGATCTCGTCGATGATGCCGGCGTTGTGCAGCAGCCGCTCGGTGAGGCTGGTCTTACCGGCGTCGACGTGCGCCAGGATGCCGAGATTGAGCAGAGCCACGGTGCGTCATGTCCTCGAGGTAGGTCGAGTGGGTGGACATGAACGCAGCCGTCATCGTGCTCCTCCTGGTCGCCGGGTCGTCTGGAGGAAAACACGCCGGCTGAGACCGGGCAACCGAATTGAGCAGTGCGGCTAGGTTGGATCGCCATGCGGGAGGTCGATGTGGATGGGTTCATCGCCGGTCCGGGCGACGAACCGGGCGTGCTGCTGAGATACCAGGTTGGATCGGCAGGCTGAGGCGATGGCGGTCATCCGGCTCTACATGACGATGTCCCTGGACGGCTATGTCGCCGGGCCGCGGGACGGTCCCGACGCCCCGCTCGGCGCCGGCGGGTTCCGCCTGTTCAACTGGCTCGACCGGCGCAACGACCCGGGACCGAGCGGTGAGGTGTACGCGGAGGCGATGGCCACCCGAGCCGTCATCGCCGGTCGGCGTACGTACGAGCTGGCCGGCCGCTGGCAGGGCGACCACCACGACGGCGTGCCGATCTTCGTGCTGACCCACGACGTCCCGGACGACCCTCCGCCGGGCAGCGTCCGCTACGTCACCGACGTCAGGGAGTGCGCCGCGCAGGCGCGGGCGGCGGCCGGCGAGGGCGACGTGATGGTGCACGGGGCGGCCGCGGCGCAGGCGCTCCTGCGGGCCGGGGAGCTCGACGAGCTGGAGCTGCACGTCGTACCGGTCCTGCTCGGTCAGGGACGGCGGCTGTTCGACCGGCTGCCGGCGCAGCCCGTCGAGCTCGAGCTGGTCCGCCGGCTGACCACTCCGGGGTCCGAGGACCTCGAGCGGCAGGTGATGCACCTCCGCTACCGGGTCCGCGGTCGGACCGTCTAGCCGTCTAGCGGTCGACGCCGCCCATCACCGGGTCGATCGAGGCGAGCGCCGGGATGAGGTCGGCGAGCAGGCCGCCCTCCACCATCGCCGGCAGGGCCTGCAGGTTGACGAACCCGGGGTCGCGCACGTGCACGCGGAACGGTCGGGTCCCTCCGTCGGACACCACGTGGTACGCGAGCTGCCCGCGCGGCGACTCGACCTCCACGCAGACCTGGCCGGGCGGCACCCGGAAGCCCTCGGTGACCAGCTTGAAGTGGTGGATCAGGGCCTCCATCGACTGGCCCATGATCTTCTTGACGTGGTCGAGCGAGTTGCCGAGCCCGTCCGGCCCGAGCGCGAGCTGCGCCGGCCAGGCGATCTTGCGGTCCTCGACCATGATCGGGCCGGGCTCCAGCCGGTCGAGCGCCTGCGTGACGATCCGCAGCGACTGCCGCATCTCCTCCAGCCGGAGCAGGTAGCGGGCGTAGCTGTCGGCCTCGGTCGCGGTCGGCACCTCGAACTCGTACGTCTCGTAGCCGAGGTAGGGCTGGGTCTTGCGCAGGTCCCACGGCAGCCCGGCGGACCGGAGGACCGGGCCGGTCGCGCCCAGTGCGAGGCAGCCCTCGACGGACAGGTAGCCGGTGCCCTTGAGCCGGTTCTTCCAGATCGGCTGGCCGGTGAGCAGCTTGTCGTACTCCGGCAGCTTCCCGTCGAGGTAGCTGACCAGCTGCCGGATCGCCGCGTCCGCCCCGGGCGGCAGGTCCTGCGCGACGCCCCCGGGCCGGATGTACCCGTGGTTCATGCGCAGGCCGGTGACCAGCTCGAACACGTCGAGGATCTGCTCGCGCTCGCGGAATCCCATGGTCATCGCGGTCAGTGCGCCGATCTCCATGCCGCCCGCGGCGAGGCTGACGATGTGCGAGGAGATGCGGTTGAGCTCCATGAGCATCACGCGGATCGTCTGGGCGCGCTGCGGCGCCTCGATCCCGAGCAGCTTCTCGACGGACATGCAGTACGCCGCCTCGTTGAACAGCGGAGACAGGTAGTCCATCCGCGTCACGAAGGTCGTGCCCTGCGTCCAGGTGCGGTATTCGGTGTTCTTCTCGATGCCGGTGTGCAGGTATCCGATGACCGGCCGGGCGCTGATGACCGTCTCGCCCTCGAGCTCCAGCACGACCCGCAGCACGCCGTGCGAGGACGGGTGCTGGGGGCCGAAGTTCAGCGACAGGCGGTCCTCGCCGGCGACCTCCTCGAGGAACTCGTTCCAGTCGCCGCCCGCGACGGTGTGGACGCGGCCCTCGGTCGTGTCCCGGGACGCCGCGTAGACGTCCGGTTCCTCGCGATAGGTGTCGCTGGTCGTCACGGTGGTCACCTCGGTAAACCCGGCTCGGGAAACGTTTCTCAAGCTATCACCGGGCGTGACGGCGCCTGGCGGCCGCCCTTGACCTCGACATAGCTCGAGGTTCTACGGTGGGTCGGTGCGGGCGATCAGGCAGTACGAGTTCGGCGGTCCCGACACGCTCCGGTACGAGGACATACCTGATCCGACGCCCGGTGCAGGTCAGGTGCGGATCGAGGTGCACGCCAGCGGGGTGCACCTGATCGACGCGACACTGCGCGCCGGCCGGCAGGAGGGTCCGCCGCTGCCAAGCCTGCCCACCACGCCCGGACGGGAGGTGGCCGGCGTGGTCACCTCGCCGGGACCGTGGTCGGGCAAGCGGGTGGTCGCGCACCTTGGCCTGGCCGGCGGCGGCTACGCCTCGGTCGCGGTCGCGCCGGTGAGCGCGCTGCACGAGATCCCCGCATCGATGTCGTATGAGGCGGCGGTGGCCTTGATCGGGACAGGACGTACGGCCGAGGCGATCCTGTCGGAGGCGGCTCTGAAGCGCGGCGATGTCGTGCTCCTGCCCGGCGCGGCCGGCGGCCTCGGGATTCTTCTCACCCAGGCGGCGGCCGCCGCCGGTGCCACCGTCGTCGGACTGGCCGGCGGCCCGGCCAAGACGGCCCGGGTGGCAGCCGACACCGTGATCGACTACACGGAACCGGGCTGGGAGGAGCGCGTACCGGCCGGCACCGTGCTGCTCGACGGAACCGGCGGCGCGGTCGGGCGCGCGCTGTTCGAGCGGATGTCGCCCGGCGGCCGGGTGGTGCTGTTCGGCTGGTCGTCCGGGCGGCCGTTCACCTTCGACGTGGGCGACCTCTTCCGGCTGGGTGTCACGGTCTCGTGCGCGATCGGCGCCCGGATCGCTGCCTGGCCGGGCGGGATGCGCGCCCTGGAGACGGCCGCGCTGGCGCGTCGCTGGGTGCCCGCCACGACCACGTTCCCGCTCGCCGACGCGGCCGGTGCGCACGCGGCGATGGAATCGCGGCAGACGGTCGGGAAGACGGTGCTGATCCCATGACGATCGTCGGCGGTCGCGAGCTCACCGTCGGCCAGCTGGCGGCGCGGGCCGGCGTCGCGGTCTCCGCGCTGCACTTCTACGAGGCGAAGGGCCTGATCCGGGCCCGGCGTACATCGGGCAACCAGCGCCGCTACAGCCGCGACACCCTGCGCCGGATCGCGTTCATCCGCATCGCGCAGCGGGTCGGCATCCCGCTGGCCACCATCGGGGAGGCGCTCGCGTCACTCCCCGAGGAACGCACCCCCACCGCCGCCGACTGGGCCGCGCTCTCGGAAGGCTGGCGCGCGGAGCTCGAGGACCGCATAGCCCGCCTCGAACAGCTGCGTGACGACTTCTCCGACTGCATCGGCTGCGGCTGCCTGTCCCTCGACCGCTGCCGTCTCGCCAACCCCGATGACCGCTACGGCGCCGCCGGCCCAGGCCCCGGCCGCCTGGCCCTCCCCGGCCGCCTCGCGGCTCCCCGCGCGCCTGGCCCTCCCCGCCCGACCGCCCGTGCCTGACCAGGCCCCGGGGCCCTGACCTCCCGCTCGACCGCCCGTGCCTGACCAGGCCCCGCAGTCTGGTACCGTCGTTCCTCGGTCAGTACGACCGTGTCTGGCCCCGTAGCGCAGTTGGTTAGCGCGCCGCCCTGTCACGGCGGAGGTCGCGGGTTCGAGTCCCGTCGGGGTCGCGGGCAGGTAGCTCAGTCGGTACGAGCGTCCGCCTGAAAAGCGGAAGGTCGGCGGTTCGACCCCGCCCCTGCCCACCCCACTGTGGTGCGTCTTCCCGGGCCAGCTGCGGTGCTGGCTGCTGTGATGCGTTCCCCGGCGCCGACCGCTGCTCGCCGTCCCAGACCTTGCTTCGCCGGCTGCACTTCGCGTCAGAGCCCGAGCTCGGCATCGACGACCCGGCGGAGGACCGGGAGTGGCAGCGAGCCATTCCTCAGCACGGCATCATGAAAGCGACGAATATCGAAGCGGTCCCTCAGCCGTTGCTGCGCTCTCGACCGGAGATCGAGGAACTCCAGCTGCCCGAGCTTGTACGCCAGGGCCTGTCCAGGCCAGGCCAGGTAACGGTCGACCTCAGCCGCCGCCGCCCGTTCCGGCAGGGCGGTGTGAGACAGCACATAGTCGATCGCATTCCGCCGGGACCACCCCAGCGCGTGCAGGCCGGTGTCCACCACCAACCGACACGAGCGCAACGCGTCTTGGGAACGGGCACCTAGCCGGTCCAGATCCGTAGAGAAGAGCTGCATGTCGCCGGCCAGGTGTTCGGCATAGAGTCCCCATCCCTCGGCGTATCCTTCGACGATCGCGCGTCGTCGGAACTTGGGTAGGCCGCTCAACTGCTGGGCCACCTCGAGTTGTAGGTGATGGCCCGGCACCGCTTCATGGAAGGATTGGACCTCGAGCAGGAACCGCTGCCGGCTGCCGGGCTCCGACGTGGTGATCCAGAAGCGGCCCGGCCGGCTGCCGTCCTCTGCACCCAGCCGATACTGCACGGGCGACGAGTGAGCCTCCTCGTGCGCAGGCGTCGGCACAACCTCGCAAGGAGCCTGGTGGCGCAGCCCGAACCAGTCGGGCACCGCCTCCTCCGCCCGAGCCACCGCCGCCCGCGCGGCGGCAAGTATTTCTTCCCGACTGCCAAACCCCAGTCCTCTACCGCTGCGGAGGCGGGCCAGGGCAGCGGGCAGATCGGTCTCACCCAACGCCGCGCGGGCGAGTCCGGCGAGTTCCGCCTCGTTGCGCTCGATCTCGCGCCGGCCTGTCTGGTGCACCGCCTGCGGGTCCAGGTCGAGGGTGGCGAAGCCGCGGATGGCCTGGCGATAAAGCGCGTCTCCGCCGGGCAGGAACCCGATCCCGGCCCGGTCGTCCGGTCTGGCCTGGGGCAGGATTTCCCCCGCCAGCAGCGCTCGCAGCCGGGCGAATGCCGGTAGCACACCGTGCCGGGTCGCCTCCTCCAGGTCGGAGCTGAACCGGTCCCGGTCCGTCCCAGACGCGGTGGCGGCCGCGCGGCGCGCCGGATCTAGCAGCGGCGAGTCCGGCGGCGGCGTGGTGAGCAGGTCGTCGATCTGCTCAATGACCTTGTGGACGAGGCACGCCGCCGCCACACGTCCTTCCTTCGCGGCAGCGCGCAGGTTGGCGCCGTGCTGGTCCAGATAAGACGGCATGCGACGCCAGCGCTCGAGCGCGGCACGGCGCTGCCGCGCGTCGGTGACCGGCTGCTCGGATGCGACGGTGAGCAGAGAAACCTGCGGGCCCGTCATCGGGTCGACACTCCAGTCGGCCTGCGTCGGCACCAGCTCCGCGATCTGACCGTCGAGGAAGGAGACCAGCGCGGAACGGGTGATCCGCTCCTCGTCGTCCAGAACGTCGTCCGGCACCTCCGCTGCCCGCCGGCGTAGATCGCCAAGGAGTCGCTCCGTCCCGGCAAGCCCTGATGGGCTGTTGTCCGGAAGCTCATCGTGGAACCTGGAGTCACCGAGAGTGGTGGCGGTGAGCGGTGAGGTCCGCATAGCCGCGTCCCAGGCCTCCTCCGTCAGCGCCGCGACGTCGGCGGCAGCCGACCGGCCGGAAGAAGCGGCCGCCGACTCAGCTGGCATACCACCACACTAGCTACCGGAACGATCAGTTGCGCCGGCACTGAGGTGGCTCCTGCCCGATCGGATCACCCCCGGTACGCGACGTGACGTTGCACGCGAGTGGCACGACAGCGAAGCAGCCTCCTCGTCAGCTGCGAAGAAGACCCGATGACCCGCGATCCTGAAAAGCGGAAGGTCGGCGGTTCGACCCCGCCCCTGCCCACAGGTCTCCAAGACGGTGTGCACGTACGTCGAGGCCGGCGCGACAAGGCGATCATCGACCTCTTTCCGCGCGACCGGCGTCCGGCTCTCGGAGCTGGCGAACATCGTCTACGACCCGGAGCGCCCGGACCGGAACGTCGTCGACCTGGTGAACCGCGAGCTGCGCATGTACGGCGAGGGGCGCAAGGACCCGCATCGGCTCTCATCCCCGAGGTGTCGATCAGTATCGACATGCCGGGCTACGTCACACTGATCCTGGTCGTGACGCTCGGCATCATCGCCCTGATCGCGGGCGTGAGCCTTGTGGTTGCGACGTTTCTTCCCGGCCGAGAGCCGTCCCGCCGCATCCGGGACTGGATCAAGGCATGCCGAGGCTGTCTCCAGCCCATGCCGGCGCCAGATTGGCGTCTGTGTGCATCACGATGCTCGCGTCCGTGCATCCTGATGCTATGCTTCGGACATGAGGACGACCGTATCGCTTGAGGACGATGTCGCCGCTGCTGTGGAAGAGATCCGGCGCACTCGACACATCGGGTTGAGTGAAGCGGTCAACGAGCTGGCCCGGGCTGGAATGGCGGCGCCGCGCAAGGGCAAAGTCTTCCAGCAGCGGAGTGCAGACCTAGGAATACGCATCGACGTGTCGAACGTGGCCGAGGCGCTGGACACGCTCGACGGGCCTGGCGCTCGCTGATGCTGCTCGACGCGAATCTCCTGCTCTACGCCGTCGACCGCAGCAGCCGCTTTCACGAGGTCGCGTCGGACTGGTTGACCGCACAGCTCAACGGTCCACGTCGAGTCGGCATCCCCTGGCAGTCTCTCGTCGCCTTCCTTCGTATCAGCACCCATCCGCGGGCGTCGGCGTCTCCCCTGCTGCCCGAGGACGCCCTGGGCTTCGTCGAGGACTGGCTTGCCGCGGACCCGGTCTGGACGCCTGTCCCGGGTCCCCGGCACGGAGAACTTCTCGCCGACCTCGTCCGGCGCCATCAGCTTCGAGGCAACCTCATCTCCGACGCACACCTGGCGGCGCTGGCCCTCGAGCACGGGCTTCCGCTCGTGTCGGCGGACACCGACTTCGCTCGCTTCACCGATCTCCGGTGGATCAACCCCTTCATCTGACTCCCTATGCAAGGCATTCCGCGCGTCGACAGATCGCTCGTCGCTGAGGTGCGGCGCAGCAGGTGAGCACAGCGCTCGGGCACTTTGACCTGAAGAGTCGACCCGCAGGGCCAGCGCGCGTTGAAGCCACCTCTCATCGGCTCTTGAGAGTGTCGCCCCTCGCGCCGGACCACGTTCCGCCGGACTGGCCGCACGGCACGATCCCCCCAGCAGGTGCGCCTCGACCTCCACGTCGAGGACCCGCGCGCTGCGCACGACGAGGCCATCGCGCTCGGCGCCCGGCTGCTGCAGGCCGCTCCTGACCCGGGGGTCGACGAAGGTCACCAGGTGTACGCGGATCCGGCCGGGCATCCGTTCTGCATCGGCTGGGGACAGCCGTCCCACGAGCAGCTCGCGGCCTTCGTCGCCCGCCAGCTCGGATCGCGCGAGCCGGGCCAGGACGGCTAACGCACGAGACGCTGGCACACCGCGCACGGGGCGCCGCGCTGAGCGACCGACGTGTGGACCGGGACCGGCTGGGGAAGGTTCGAAGAGTCGGCCCCTCGATCGAGGGCCCGACCAGCTCACAGTCGCGCTGCTTATGTAGGAACGATGGACGCGTCTCGCTTGGTACCTTCGTGGATGCGGTTGGTGCACCGGTGGTATGCCGAGATGACCGGTGACTTCTGGCGGAAATGCATCCTCTGCCTCCGGGAGTACGGCGGCCACGAATGGCGCGCCCACCCCGGAGCGATCCCCGACCCGATCAGGGGCATCGGCCATGTGATCACGATCTGCCCCGTCTGCACCCGGGCCGGCCGCGCCGCCTACCAGCCAAGCCTCTAACGCCAGCCGGCCCAGCCGCATTCGAGCACGGCAGCTTGATCCGCGGCGGGCTAATTCGCTTGGTCGGGGCGGCAGACGTGGGGGGTGTGGAGCAACGGCGGGCGGGTGGGATCGCATATCTGGAGCTGGTGACCGAGTTGCTGCAGCGGCAGCGGCTCGCCGATCCGGTGGGCGGGTCGTTCGAGGCCGCGGACCTGCAGTGGTGGTTCACCCGGGATCCGCATCCCACCGACGACGACGCGGTGTTCTGGTTGGACGGCGGCGACCCGCTCGGAGCGGTGGTGTTCACCCGGTGGGGTCCGACCCGGTACGGCTGTGACATGGTCGGCAGCCCTCCGCCGGCGGCGGCGTGGGAGTTCGTGCGGCGGCGGTGCGCCGAGCTGCCGGACGCGTCGGTCGAGATGGAGGTCTCGGACGAGGCGGCGGCCACTGAGGCCGGGTTCGTCGACGTCGCGGAGGAGTACGAGATCACCTGGCTGGACGCGGCGGACCGGCCGGCACCCCGCCCGTTCCCGGACGGGTACACGCTCGTGCCACGGCCGGACCAGGACGGGCCGCATCCGATGATCAAGCGCAACGGCGCGGAGGTCGAGGCGCGCTTGGCGCTGTGCTCGCTCTACGACCCGGATCTCGACCTCGCCGTCCGCGGGCCGGCGGCCGACGTCGCGGGCTACGCCCTGTTCTGGCCGGACCGGCGGACCGGCGTCGGCCTGATCGAGCCGATGCGGGTCGAGGACGAGCACGCCGGCCGGGGCGTGGCCGGCGCACTGTTCCGGGCCGGGCTCGACCTGCTGGCCGCGCGCGGGTGCACGCGGCTGAAGGTCATGCATTCCGTGGCCAACCCGGCGGCGACGCGGCTCTACCACGGCGCCGGCTTCCGTACCGAGCGCCGCGTCCGGGTCCTGCTCCGCCCACCGGCCGTCGCCGGCGCGACAACCGCCGGTCGGTGAGGGCTGACCTGCCGTTCAGTGCCGGCGGAGGGTGGTGGACGGGAGCTCGCCGTAGCGGGAGCGGTAGTCGTGGGCGAAGCGGCCGAGGTGGGTGAAGCCCCATCGGTAGGCGACCTCGGCGACGGTGGGCCGGTGGGCCCGGTCGCCGCCGGTCAGGTCCTCGTGCACGCGGCGGAGGCGCTCGTTGCGCAGGTAGTGCATCGGCGGGACGCCGAGGTGCTCGCGGAAGCCGGCCTGCAGCAGCCGCGGGCTCACGTTCACCTCCCGGGCGAGCGTCTCGACGGTGAGCGGCCGCTCGGGGGCGGACTCGATGACGGCCACGGCGGCGGCGATGTGCGGTGGCAGGGTGGCGGCGGTGGTGTCGTCGGCCAGCACGGCCGTGTACGTGTGCGGCTGGCACAGCAGCAGTCCACGCATGATCATTCGCTGCAGGTCGGTGGCGACCAGCGGGTGGGAGACGACGCCGCCGGTCTGGTTGAGCTCGTCGGCGAGGAACATCGCCGCGTGCGCCCAGCTCGCCCCGGGCTGGCTGGTCAGGTCCATCCGGCGCTCGAACCGCAGCGGCTTCTCGACCGGCAGCCGGATGAGGTCGACCAGCGCGCCCTCCAGCGCCCGCTGGTCGATCCGGAAGACCATCGCGCTCGCGTCCGGGTGCCAGCGCAGCTCCAGCGACTCGGTCGGTGAGGCGACCGCGGCCGAGCCCGACGACGTCGTGAACTCCCGTCCGTCGTCGCTGATCACCACCCGCCCGGTCAGCGGGACGTGCACGACGTAGAACGGCCCGTCCCCGGCCAGCACGTCGACGACGTCGCCGCCGTACGCGACGTACATCGGGGTGACGCTCGGTAGCGGGACTGCGTGCAGCCGGGCGGCGAGCCGGCGCCGGCCGGTGGCGAACGTCAGCCGCCTCGCCGGTAGCTCGCGCCGCATGTGCCGGTTGACCTCGGCGAGGTCGGACGTCTCGAGGACCACGTGCTCGCTGAGCGGCAGGTCGTCGGTCATCGTCGCGGGTGCTCCAGGGTGCAGTCGATCGACGCCGGAGCAAGGGCGTTGCGGAGGGAATCCCGCCCCCGCATCGCCGGGAGGGCGGCGTGCCGATCGCTAGCGGCACCCGATGACCGGGCACTCGGGCACCAGGACAGTTTCCCAGGTCCTGGCGAACACGACAGAGCCGTTCGTGCATACCTCGGCCCGGGCCCGGACTGCGGTCTGCGTACAGCGCACCGTCGCGGAGGCGGTCACCACGTCGCCACCGGCCAGCCGCACCTCGCCGACCTGAGCGCCGCGGGCTTCCGCTGCCCCGGGGGCGTCCGGGCGGACCCGGGCCCGCAGCTCGCCGGCCAGCCGGTAGCGGTGGCCACCGGCGCTGACCTGCTCCGGCACTCGGCCGGTGACCACGACCTCCACCTCGCCCGAGTCGGGGTTCCGGCTGACCCTGAGGTCGTTGCCCGGTTCGGCCGGCACGGCGGGCAGCGCCGGGAGGTCGACGTCCGTCCCCTCCCGCAGCAGCGGCACCGACACCTCGACCGACGTCAACCCGAACGGCACCGGCGAGACCAGCGGCATCAGCCGCGGGAAGTCCGCGTCGCCGACCGCGACCAGCAGCCGGTGGCCGGCCTCGACCGGCGCGACGATCGGGCGCAACCGCAGCGTCAGCACGTCGCTGCCGGGTTCCGGGCACAGCACTCCGGTGGTGATCAGCACCGACCGCCCGTCCGGGTGTACGTCGGTGAGCCGCACTACCAGCCGCCCGACCGGACGGTCGAGCCGGATGGTGACCTCGGGCCGGCCGCCGACCACGATCCCGGCCCGCAGCGGTGCGCTGGTCACGGTCACCGACCGCCGGTCGTCGTGGCGCTGGTCCGCGGCCGCGAAGTCCTCGCCCATCCCCAGGCCGGGCAGCCCGCGCAGCGTGCCGACCGTGGCGTCCGGCCGGTGCCGCCCGATCACCTGCCCGGCCGACGAGGGCGCGCCTGGCGCCAGCGTCACGGCGGCGGTCGAGCCGGCGGCAGCGCCGACGCCGGTGCCGGTGCCGGTGCCGGTGCTCAGCCGCAGGTCGTCCGCCGGCGGCGGCCAGCTGTCGTACCCGAGCCAGCGCGGCGGCGAGCCCGGCCGGAACAGCGTGACCGCCGGCTCGCCCATGACCCCGGTCGATGCGCCGCGCAGCCAGTGGTCCCACCAGCGCAGCGCGATCGCGAGGAAGTCGACCGGCCGGTATGCCGACCGGTGCGGCAGCAAGTGCCCCCACGGCCCCATGAGCAGCTTCTTCGGTCCGGCGATCCGCTCGTACGCGTCGACGAGGCCGTCCGGGAACGCGTCCCGCCAGCCGCCGACGCACAGCGCCGGGGTCACGATCGCGGCGCCGTCGACCGCCCGCTCCCGCCAGACCGGGTCGCGCGGCCCGTGCCGGGCGTAGTCGAGGAAGGCCGGCTCGGCCTCGCGAAGCCGTCGCTGCCAGCGCCGCCGGCCCGCCGGGGTGGCGTCGGCCAGCGGCGGCAGCAGTTGCTGGAGCAGCAGGGAGGAACCGCGGTTGGCCAGCGCGTGCAGGTCGCCGCGGGCGCCGTCGGGATGCACGCTGTCCCGGGCCGGGTCGAGCCCGTGCGCGACCGCGATGAGGCCGCCGAGCGCGGGCGGCCGGCGGCTCGCGGTACGCAGCGCGAGGTTCGCCGCGTACGACAAGCCCCACATGCCGACCGCGCCGTCGCACCAGGGTTGCGCGGCCGCCCATTCGATCGCCGCAATACCGTCGTCGGCGTCGCCGGGATCGAACTCGGGCCGCCGGATCCCGTCCGAGTCCCCGGTGCCGAGCAGGTCGACGACGAGGCCGGCGTACCCGCGGGCGGCGAACCAGCGGGCCGGCTGGTCGTAGCTGCCGCCGGCGACGAAGTCCTTCCGGTAGGGCAGGACGGTCACGAGCGCGGGGACGCGGACCTCGGTACGGGGCCGGTAGACGTCCGCCGACAGCGTCAGACCCGGCACGCCGGTCGGGATGCGGACGTCGCGTTGGATTTCGATGCAGAACTGGACCTCAGACGGGTCCCGATGCATGGCGTCTCCAGGACTGAGCGCTCGCGCCTGCCGCCGGCGTGGTCTGCACGGCGGCGGCAGGCACGAGCTGGTCGCCGGGCCGGCTCAGGGCCCGGCCGGATCCTCGCCACGGGGACCGGCGTGGCGACCATCGCCCGCGAGCTCCGGGAGGCGGATGGCTCACGAGCGATACGACAGGATAACCATACGAAGCGCTTCGCGTGAAGGTCTTGACAGTCGGTGTTCCGGTGGTGTTTCCTCCCGGGTACACGCGGCAGAAGAATTGGCGACTCACGGACGCCGTCGATCAGATCCGTGGTAGTGGAAGCCGGCTGTCACCATCGTGGCGGTATTCCGCCCGAGATTTCGGCGTACTCGAGTGGAGGGCAACGTGCGTCCAATTCGAACGGCAGTTGACAGATCCGAACGACGCGGCCGCGTACTGCTGGTCGCAGGCCTCGCCACCCTGGTCACCATGAGCGCGTGCTCCTCCTCGGAGCCGTCATCCGGCGGCGCACCGAAGAAGGGTGACACCCTCACGGTCGTGACCGTGGGCACGCCGCAGACGCTCGACCCGGCCAAGACCGTGCAGAACAACGCCTGGCTGGAGCAGCTGGCCTATGAACCGCTCATCGTGCGCAAGTCCGACGGCACCCTGCTTCCCGGGCTCGCCAGTTCGTGGAAGTACGAGGGCACGGACAACACGAAGTTCGTGCTGACGTTGCGGCCGGGCGTGACGTTCTCCGACGGCGGCAAGCTCGACGCACAGAATGTGGTCGACCACTTCGCGTACGTGCAGAAGGCCGGCGGCCAAATGGCGCCGTTCCTGACCGATGACACGTTCGCCGCGACCGACCCGACGACGGTGACGATCACCTCCAAGACGCCGAACCCCAACTTCCCGGAGATCCTCACCCAGGACTACATCATCGGCGGCGTGATCAGCCCGGCCGGGCTGAAGGCGACGGCCGGGCTCGGTGCGCGGACCCGCGGCGCCGGGCCGTACCAGATCGATGCCGGACAGACCGTCGCCGGCGACCACTACACCTACGTGCCCAACCCCAACTACTACGACAAGTCCGCGGTGCACTGGTCGAAGGTCGTCATCCGGGTGATCACCAGCCAGCAGTCGGTGCTCAACGCACTGCGCACCGGCCAGGCCGACGTCGCGGTCGGTGACCCGTCGACCGTCGACGCGGCCCGCAAGGCCGGGCTGGACGTGGCCGCCGCTCCGCTGCTCTGGAGCGGCGTGGTGCTCGCCGACCGCGGCGGCACGATGGCGGCGCCGCTCAAGAACCCCGAGGTCCGGCAGGCGCTGAACTTCGCGACCGACCGCGCTGCCATCACCAAGGCGCTGTTCGAGGGCATCGGGCAGCCGACCGCCCAGGTCACGGTGCCCGGTGGCTACGGCTTCGACCCCGCGCTCAACGAGACCTACCCGTACGACCCGGCGAAGGCGAAGTCGCTGCTGGCCGGCGCCGGTTACCCGAACGGCTTCCCGCTGCGCATGGCCACGCCGCAATACCAGCAGCTCAACCTCATCGCGCAGGCGCTCAAGCAGCAGTGGAAGCAGGTCGGCGTCGATCTGCAGATCACCGACCAGGCCAATGCCAACCAGTTCGTCTCCGACACGTTCGGCGGGAAATACCCGGCCTTCATGACCGCGTTCGGCCAGCTGCCGATCTGGATGGAAGGGCCGTCGCTGTTCCTGCCGAACGCCGCGTTCAACCCGTTCCACTACCAGGACCAGACCCTGCAGTCGCTCTACGACAAGTCGTCGCGGGCGACCGGTGACGCCAAGGCCGCGCTCGACCGCGAGGTCGTCGCGCACGTCACCAACCAGGCGTGGTTCGTGCCGGTGGTGTCGACGAGCCTGCCTTACTACTCCCGCAAGACCGTCGACAACGTGCAGACCTCGGCGAAGGAGCCGCTGCTGTCGCTGACCGAGATCACGCCGGCCGGCTGAGAGTGCTCCGGCGGCCGGTGTCCACGACCCGGCCGCCGGAGGCACGTCACCGCCCGCCCGTGCCCCCGGAAGCAGGTGCCCTCGATGATCCGATCCGCACTCCGCTGGCTGCTGTCGTCGGTCGCGCTGCTGTTCGTCGTGACCGCGCTGACGTTCGTGCTCGTCTCGCTCGCCCCGGGTGACGCGGCCAGGGCCATCCTCAGCAGCCAGAGCAGCACGTACACGCAGGAGCAGTACGCGGCGATGCGGCACGCGCTCGGCATCGACCAACCGCTGCCGGTCCAGTACGGCCACTGGCTGAACGACCTGGTGCACGGCAGCCTCGGCACCGACCTGTTCAGCGGGCAGAGCGTCGCCGAGACGTTGCGGGACCGGATCGGGCCGAGCCTGTCGATCATCCTCGGCACGGTCGTGCTCTCCGGCCTGGTCGGCACCTGGCTCGGCGTCGTCAGCGCCCGTCGCGGCGGCCTGCCCGGACGGATCGTCGACGTCGTCTCGCTGGTCGGCTTCGCGGTGCCGAACTTCTGGCTCGCGCTGCTGCTGGTCGAGCTGCTCGCGATCCGGTTGGCCTGGTTCCCCACCGGCGGCTACGTCCCGCTGACCCAGGACCCGGCCGGCTGGCTGCGGGCGATCGTGCTGCCGGTGGTCACGCTGTCCGCGGCCGGCGTCGCGTTCGTGGCCAAACAGACCCGGGACGCGATGTCCGAGGCGCTGTCGGCCGAATACGTCACGATGCTGCGGGCCCGCGGGCTGCCCGAACGGGCGATCGTCTACAAGCACGCGCTGCGCAACGCGGCCATCCCGGTCGTCACCCTGCTCGGGCTGCTGCTGATCAGCCTGTTGTCCGGTGCCGTGGTGATCGAGAGCTTCTTCTCCGTACCGGGGCTGGGTGCGCAGGCCGTCGAGGCCAGCGGCACCCACAACCTGCCGGTGATCACCGGCGTCGCGTTCTGCTTCACGGTCGTCGTGGTGGTCGCGAACCTGCTCGTCGACCTCTCCTACCGCTGGCTCAACCCCAGGGTGCGGGCGCGATGACGATCGTCCCGCTGCCCACCACCGAGCCGGCCGACGCCACCCCGGCGGCCGCCGCGGACCCGAGACTCCCGGCCGCCGGCCGCCGCCGGCGCACCTGGCGGCCGCGCACCTGGCGGCGCCGGTGGCTGGGTCTGCTCGCCGGCGCCTACCTGCTCGTGCTCACCGTCGCCTGTGTCGGCGCGTCCTGGTGGGCGCCGGCCGACCCGGAGTTCCAGGACCTCGCCCACCCGCTGGCCGGGCCGAGCTCGGCGCACTGGCTCGGCACCGACCGGCTCGGCCGCGACGTGCTGTCCCGGCTGCTCTACGGCGGTCAGGTCACGCTGATCGCGGTGGTCGAGGCCGTGACCGTGTTCGCCGTCCTCGGCATCACGTTCGGCGTGCTGGCCGGCTACTTCGGCGGCTGGCTGGACCGGTCCGTCGGCTGGGTCGCCGACCTGCTGCTCGCGCTGCCCGGGATCATCGTGCTGCTGATGGTCCTGTCGGTCTTCCCCGGCAACAGCACCGCGACCATGATCGTGCTCGGCGTCATCAGCTGCCCGCTGCTGCTGCGGGTGACCCGCGGCCTGACCAGCTCCGTCCGCCGCGAGCCGTACGTGCAGGCGGCCCGGCTGTCCGGGCTCGGCTCCGCCCAGGTCATGCGCCGGCACGTGCTGCCCCGGCTGGTCGGGCCGATCATCGTCCAGCTGTCGCTGTTCGCCGCGACGGCTGTATTGGTGCAGGCGGCGCTGTCGTTCCTCGGCCTGGCCCGACCCGAGTCGGAGGGTCCGAGCTGGGGCAACATGGTCGGCGCCGCCGCGGAGGTGACCAGCGAGGCGCCGTGGCTCGCGGTGCCGACCGGCGGGATCCTCGCCCTCACCGTGCTGGCGCTCGGCCTGTTCGGGGACGCGCTGCGGGACGCCAGGGTCGACCGGATCCAGCCCGCGTTCGCCCCGCGCCGGCGACGGGTGACCCGGCCGGCCGATCCGACGCCGCCCTCGGCCGACACCGGGCTGCTGTCCGTGTCCGGGCTGACCGTCGCCTTCGACCTGCCGCGGGGTCGGGCGACCGCGGTCCGCGACGTGAGCTTCGAGGTGGCCGCGGGCGAGATCGTCGGCATCGTCGGCGAGTCCGGCTCGGGCAAGACCGTCACCGCCCGCAGCCTGCTCGGCCTGCTGCCGCCGACCGGGCAGGTGGTCGCCGGCTCGGCCGTCTTCGACGGCACCGAGCTGACCGGACTGGGCGAGCGGGAACTGGCCCGGGTCCGCGGCGGCCGGATCGCGCTGGTCTCCCAGGAGCCGCTGTCCGGGCTCGACCCGGTGTTCCGGGTCGGCAGCCAGCTCGCCGAGGTGGTCCGCAGGCATCAACGGGTCGGCCGGGCGGCGGCCCGGGCCCGGGCGGTCGAGCTGCTGCGGACCGTGCAGATCGCCGAGCCGGAACGGGTCGCCCGGCTCTACCCGTACGCGCTGTCCGGTGGCATGGCCCAGCGCGTCTCGATCGCGCTCGCGCTGGCCGGAGATCCGGCGCTGCTCATCGCTGACGAGCCGACCACCGCGCTCGACGTCACCGTGCAGGCGGAGATCCTGGCTCTGCTGCGGGAGCTGCGCGACCGGCGGGGGATGGCCATCGTGTTCGTCACCCACGACTGGGGCGTGCTCGCCGACGTCTGCGACCGCGCCCTGGTGATGTACGCCGGCGAGATCGTCGAGCAGGCCGCGGTCGAGGACCTCTACCGCTCGCCGCGCCACCCGTACACGCGCTCGCTGCTGGCGGCGAACCCGCACCGGGCCGCGGTCGCCGACACGCTGCCGACGATCCCGGGCAGCGTGCCGTCGCCGGCGGAGTGGGCGGTCGGCTGCCGGTTCCGGCCGCGCTGCGACCTGGCCGCCGACGAGTGCGCGGCCGGCCCGATCCCGCTGGTCCCGGTGGGCGCCGGCCACCGGGCGCGCTGCATCCGGCACGAGCAGGTGGTCGACCGATGACGCCGCTGCTGGAGATCCGCGGCCTGCGGGTCGACTACGGCCGCGGCCGGCGGCGCACCACCGCGGTCGACGGGGTCGACCTCGACATCGCGGCCGGCGAGACGCTCGCGCTCGTCGGCGAGAGCGGCTCGGGCAAGACGACGATCGGCAACGCCGTGCTCGGCGTCGTCCCGGTCGCCGCCGGCACGATCCGGTTCGACGGCGAGGACATCGCGCACGCCACTCCCCGGCGACGGCGCGAGCTGACCCGCGAGATCCAGGTGGTGTTCCAGGATCCGTACGGATCGCTGAACTCCATGCGTACGATCCGGCAAACCCTCGTGGAACCGCTGATCGCCCATGGCCGGGCCGGTGCGGCGTCCGCGCGCACCCAGGTGGAGGCAGCCCTGCACAGCGTCGGCCTGGACCCGCACGCCGCGGACCGCTATCCGGGTGAGTTCTCCGGCGGCCAGCGCCAGCGCATCGCGGTCGCCCGGGCGCTGATGCTGCGGCCCCGGCTGATCGTCTGCGACGAGCCGACCAGCTCGCTCGACCTGTCCGTACAGGCGCAGGTGCTCAACCTGCTGTCCGGGATGCAGCGCGAGCTCGGGATCGGCTACCTGTTCATCACCCACGACCTGGCGCTGATCCGGCACGTCGCGCACCGGGTCGCTGTGCTGCTGAGGGGACGGGTGGTGGAGAGCGGGCCGGTCGAGCGGGTGATCGACGCGCCCGAGCACCCGTACACGCGCTCGCTGCTGGCGGCCGCGCCGGTGCCGGACCCGGTGGCGCAGCGGGAACGGCGACTGGCCCGGGCGGCGGCGCCGACGGAGCAGCGGTGACCGCGCCGGGACCGGTCCAGGCGTTCCTCGACGCGCAGCCACGGGAGCAGTTGGACTTCCTCACGGTGGCCGAGAAGCGGCAGTACATGCGGCACCTCAGCGACCTGAACTACCTCCGGTACGGCCGGCGCCCGGAGCCAGGGCCGACGGTCACCGACCACCTCGTTGCGACGCCCGCCGGTCCGGTACGGGTGAAGGCATACCGTCCGGCCGGCGCCACCGGCGTGCTGCCCGCGCATCTGTTCCTGCACGGCGGCGGCTGGTGGCTCGGGTCGGTGGACGAGCTGGTCAACGACGCGATCTGCCGGCTGCGCTGCGCGCGGGCCGGCTGCGTGGTGCTCGCGGTGGACTACCCGCTCGCGCCGGAGCACCGCTTCCCGGCCGCGGTCGAGCAGGTCTACGCCGTGCTCACCCGGGTCGCCGCCGCCGCCGGGACCTGGCGGGTCGACCCGGCCGCGATCTCGGTCGGCGGGGTGTCCGCGGGCGGCAACCTGGCCGCGGCGCTGACCCTGAAGTGCCGGCGGGAGGGCGGGCCGCGACTGGCGTTCCAGCTGCTCGAGGTGCCGGTCCTGGACCTCACCTTGTTGCTGTCGGTCGGTGCCGGCGACCCCGACCTGCACCACGCCGAGCAGCTGGTCGCCGCGGTCCGGCGCTACCTGCCGGACGAGGCGGCGGCGGCCGGCGAGCTGGCCTCGCCGCTGCGCGCGGACGACCTGTCCGGGCTGCCGCCGGCATACCTGATGACCGCCGAGCTCGACCCGCTGCGCCGGGACGGCGAGCGGTACGCGGCCAGGCTTGCCGCCGCCGGCGTGCCGGCGACCGTGTCGGTCGAGCCGGGCGCCATCCACGGGGTCTCGTTCCTCACCCGGGTCTGGCCGGCGGCCGCCGAGTGGCAGGAGACCGCCGCCCGCGCGGTCCGGGACGCCCACGACCGGGCCGTGGCGGAGGATCGGGCCGGGGAGGGAATCGCGCAGTGACCGACACCGTGACGATCTACGACGTGGCCGCCCGGGCCGGGGTGAGCATCTCGACCGTCTCGCAGGTCATCAACCGCCCGGGCCGGGTGAACCCGCGGACCCGGGACCGGGTGCTCAAGGCGGTCGAGGACCTGCAGTACGTGCCGAAGGCGGCCGCGGTCAGCTCCGCCCGCCGGGGCGTCGGCCGGATCGGGGTCCTGGCGCCGTTCACGTCGTACGACTCGTACCGGCGGCGGCTGATGGGGGTGCTCGCCGAGTCGGACGGGACCAGCCGGGACGTCGTGGTCTACGACCACGAGTCGGCCGCGGCCAGCCTGTCCCCGCTGCTGCGGATCCTGCCGGTCACCGGCCGGCTGGACGGGCTGCTGATCATGGGCCTGCCGCTGGACGACGCGCTGGCCGAGAAGCTGCTCACCCGCAGGCTGCCGACCGTGCTGGTGGACAGCTCGCGGCCGGAGTTCCACACGGTCACGATCGACGACGAGGAGGGCGGCGCGATGGCCGCCCGGCACCTGCTGGAGCGCGGGCACCGCTCGTTCGCGTTCGTGCAGGAGCCGCAGGAGTCGTTCGAGTTCCTGTCCCAGGGACAGCGCCGCAACCGCGGCTTCCTGCGCGAGGTGGCCGCGGCCGGCGGCGACCCGGACGCGGTGCCGATCGTGCTGACCAGCAACGACATCGGCGGCAGCCGGAAGAGCCTGGCCGACGTGCTGGCCTGCGAGCCGCGGCCGACCTCGGTGTTCGCGCACCACGACCTGCTCGCCGCCGGGCTGCTGCTGGAGGCCCGGCGGCTCGGCGTCCGGGTGCCGGACGAGCTTGCGGTGGTCGGGTTCGACGACGGGAGCATCGCCGAGGCGGCCGGGCTGACGACCGTGCGCCAGCCGTTCGAGGAATCGGGCCGGCTGGGGGCGCGGCTGCTCGGCGACATGCTGGCCGGCACGTCCGCGTCGGTGCAGCACATCACGCTCGGGCTCGAGCTGGTCGTCCGGGACAGCACGTGACGGTGTCGGTCCGCCGCGGCGTTCGGATCGACGCCGGCCTCGCCGCCGACCTGCTGCTCCCGGCGGACGCGGGTCCGGTGCCCGCGGTGGTGGCGCTGATGCCCTACCGGGTGGACGCGCTCGGCGGTGCCGGCTGCCGGGCCACCCTGCGCCGGTTCGCCGAAGCCGGGTACGGCTGCGTGCTGGTCGACTGCCGCGGGCTCGGCTCGTCGGACGGCCCCGCGCGGCCGCCGTTCGACCCGGCCGAGGCCGACGACGGGGTCGCCGCGGTGGAGTGGGCGGCCGCACAGCCGTGGTGCGACGGCACCGTCGGGATGTGGGGATTCTCCTGGGGCGCCGCGCTGGCGCTGCGGACCGCGACCCGGCGGCCGGCGCCGCTGCGCGCGGTCGTCTCGCTGATGGGGATGCTCGATCCGGAGCGGGACTTCGTGCATCCGGCCGGCGCCCGGGGCATGGTCGGGCCGCTCGCGGTCTGGGGCGTGGGCACGCTGGTCAACCAGCTGCTGCCGCCGCTGGCCCGCTTCCGCGACCCGGACGAGCAGCGGCGCTGGCGGCAGCGGGTCGAGGAATCCGAGCCCTACCTGGTCGACGTGGGGTCGCACCCGCCGGGCGACCCGGTCTGGCGGTCGCGGACCGTCGACGCGGGCTCGGTCACCGTCCCGACGCTGTCGGTCGGCGGCTGGCGGGACATGTTCTGCGACGCCGCAGTCCGGATCTACGAGCGGGTACGCGGGCCGCGGGCGCTGGTTGTCGGTCCGTGGATGCACAGCGCGCCGGACGACGCGCCGGACGAGCCGGTCGACGCGACCGCGCTCGCCCTCCGCTGGTGGTCCCGCTGGCTCGGTCCGCGTCCGGGTGCCGCCGCGGACCCGGCGGTGACCGCGTACGTGCAGGGGGCGGAGCCGGGGTGGCGGGCGCTGCCGGACTGGCCGCCGCCGGGCCGGTCCCGGACGCTGGCCGGCCCGGTCGCGTCGGCGCCGCGGGACCCGACCGTCGGCACGCTGAGCGGCCTGTGGGGGATCCCCAACGGAGGCTTCGGCCGGCCGCTGGACCAGCACGCCGACGACGCCCGCGCGGTCACGCTGACCGGGCCACCACTGACCGAGCCGCTGCTGCTGGCCGGCCGGCCCGAGGTGGCCGTCACCGGTGCCGGCGAGCCGGACCGGCTCGTCGTCAAGCTCACCGACGTCGAGCCGGACGGCCGGTCCACCCTGATCACCGGCGGCATCCTGACCGGTTCGGACCGCGCCCTCGACCCGACCTGCTACCGGATCGCCGAGGGCCACCGGCTGCGGGTGGTGGTCGCCGACGGCGCGTTCCCGCGGATCTGGCCGGCGCCCGGGCCCCGGGGCCGGCTCGAGCTGCGCCGGCTTGAGGTCCGGCTGCCGGTCGCCGCGACGGCCGGCGAGCCGGTGGCGGTCGAGCGGCCGTCACCCGCGCCGGACGACCCGCCCTGGGTGACCGACACGCCGCGCTGGGAGATCGCCCGCGAACCGATCAGCGACCGGGTCGCGGTGGTCGTCGCCGACGAGCTCGCGGCGGACCTGCCGGACAGTGGCGTCGCGCTGCGGCAGGACACCTGGCTGCGGGCCGCGGCCGACCACGGCACCGCCGATCTCCACGCGACCAGCACGGTCACCGCGCGGCTGCCGTCCGGCGAGCGGGTGGTCGTCCGGGTCGAGCTGTTCCTCGACGGCCGGGACGACGCGGTGGCCGGCACGGTCCGGGTCGACGACGTGGCGGTCGCCGAGCGGCACTGGCGCCTGCCG
>Ga0207683_10000856_pt1 | contig 27919 bp, 25 predicted proteins | sample KBSM73metaG_FD_184333 | JGI IMG/M metagenome (GOLD analysis project Ga0207683, IMG submission 184333) | Miscanthus rhizosphere microbial communities from Kellogg Biological Station, Michigan, USA - KBS M7-3 metaG (SPAdes) (version 2) | ecosystem: Host-associated > Plants > Roots > Rhizosphere >... | reverse complement strand
CTCAGCCGCTCGACCGCCGGTCCCTGCTGCGCCTGGGCGCGATCGGGGGCGCCGCGGCCCTCGCGGCCGGCGCGATGCGCCCGGAGGCCGCCCCGGCGCCGCCCGCGCCGGCGCCGAGCCCTTCCGGCGTTCCGCCTTTCGAGCTGGAGGAGGCGAGCATCGCCGACCTCCAGAAGCGGATGGATTCGAAGCAGGACAGCGCCCGCTCCCTGTGCGAGAAGTACATGGCCCGGATCGAGGCGCTGGACACGCAGGGGCCGTCGCTGCGCGCCGTGCTCGAGGTCAACCCCGACGCGCTCGAGATCGCGGCGAAGCTCGACGCCGAGCGCGCCGCCGGAAAGGTGCGGGGTCCGCTCCACGGGATTCCCGTCCTCATCAAGGACAACATCGGAACGGGCGATCGCATGGAGACGACCGCGGGCTCGCTCGCGCTGCTCGGCGCCCGCCCGGCGGCCGACGCCCACGTGGTCAAGCGGCTGCGCGACGCCGGCGCGGTGATCCTCGGCAAGACGAACCTGTCGGAGTGGGCGAACTTCCGCTCGACGCACTCCTCGAGCGGCTGGAGCGGCCGCGGCGGGCAGTGCCGGAATCCGTACGCGCTCGACCGCAACGCCTCCGGCTCCTCGTCCGGCTCCGGCGCGGCGGCGGCCGCGAGCATGTGCGCGGCCGCGATCGGCTCCGAGACCGACGGGTCGATCGTCTCGCCGTCGAACAACTGCGGCCTGGTCGGCTTCAAGCCGACCGTGGGCCTCGTGAGCCGGACGGGGATCGTGCCGATCTCCCATACCCAGGACACCGCGGGCCCGATGGCGCGCAGCGTCGCCGACGCCGCGATGCTCCTGACGGCTCTCGCCGGATTCGACGCCGCCGACGCGGCGACGCGGGCGCTCTCGGGCAAGGCGCCCGTGGACTACACGAAATACCTCGACCCGAAGGGGCTCGCGGGCGCGCGTATCGGCGTGCCGCGCAAGAAGCTGTTCGGACAGAGCCCGGCTTCGGACGCGGTCGTCGAGGCCGCCATCGAGGTCATGAAGCGAGAGGGCGCCGTGATCGTGGATCCCGCCGACATCGCGACGGCCGGCGAGACGGACGACAGCGAGTTCGAGGTGCTGCTCTACGAGTTCAAGGCGGACCTGAACGCCTACCTGGCATCGCTGCCGAAGAACCGCTATCGGACGATCAAGGACCTCATCGACTTCAACGACCAGAATCGCGACCGCGAGATGCCGTACTTCGGCCAGGAGATCTTCGAGAAGGCGCAGGCGAAGGGCCCTCTCACCGACAAGGCGTACATAGACGCTGTCGCGAAGGACGCGCGCCTGTCGCGCGCCGAGGGCATCGACAAGACCATGGACGCGAACCGCCTCGACTGCCTGGTGGCGGCGACGTCGGGACCGGCGACGCTGATCGACCTGGTCAACGGGGACTACGGGCCGGGTGGCAGCTCGTCGCTGCCGGCGATCGCCGGGTACCCGGACGTCACCGTCCCCGCGGGGTCCTGGTTCGGGCTTCCCGTCGGGATCTCGTTCTTCGGCCGCGCGAACAGCGAACCGACCCTCTTCCGCATCGCCTACGCGTTCGAGCAGGCGACGAAGGCGCGGAAGAAGCCGACCTTCGCGGCGACGGCGGACCTGGCGAAGCGCTGAGATTCTCGGTCATCCCGAGGAGCGCAAGCGACGAGGGAGCCCTTTCGGCGCCATGTTACGAATTGAGGACGCACACGGCCCCGAAAGGGGTCCCTCGCTGCGCTCGGGATGACAGACGGGAGGAGTCGGGCTCCCTACCGGCAATCGATGCGGTCCGACGCCAGCCCTAATCCGGAAACGATTCCGGATCGTCCAGCGCTCTCCGGTACAGCTCCTCGTCGATGTTCCTGCCGGTGACGAGCAGGACGATGTCCCCCGGCACGTGGTCGAGCTGCGGCAGCGCCGCCAGCGCAGCGGCCGCGGCGCCCTCCGCGCGAATGCCGGCCTTTGCATAGTCGCCGATCGCGCGCGCCATCGCCCGCTCCGAGACGACCAGCATCCGGTTGACCACCGCGTTGACCCGCTCGACCGCGGCCGGAATCGCCACCCGGACGGCGAGTCCGTCGGCGAACGTCGCCATGCGGCCGCTCCCGACGGGCCGGCGCGCGCGATAGGAGTCCGCCATGACCGGAGCCTCCTTCGCCGCCACCCCCACGAGCAGCGTGGTCGCGCCGCGGCGCTGCAGCCCCTGTCCGATGCCGCAGATCAGGGCGCCGTTGCCGACCGGCACGAGCAGGGCGGCCGGGGGAGTCCCCATCTGGCCGAGCACCTCGTCCGCGATCCACGAGTACCCGTCGTACTGCGTCTGCTCCGCGCCGTCCTCGAAGAACGGCGCGGCGCTCTTCGCGGCGAAGCGCACGCCCTCCTCCTTCGCGGCGTCGAGATCGCGGCCGGTCAGGCGGACCTCCGCGCCCTGCGCCGCGATGAGCTCGAGCTTCGCGCGGGACGCGCCCTCCGGCGCGTAGACGATCGCGCCCAGCCCCACGCGCTGGCCGGACCACGCGACGGCCGCGCCGTGATTGCCCGTGGACGCGGTCACGACGGCGGACGCGCCCCGGTTCCGGTAGGCCTCCACGGTCGGGAGCGCGCCGCGCCACTTGAAGGCGCCGAGCTCGTGCACGTCCTCGCGCTTGAGGTAGACCGTGCGGCCGGGCGGAGCGTCGAAGCCCTCGAGGGGCGTCGGGAGCGTCATCGGGTCGCGGCTCCCGGGGGATCTTTCTCGGCGGCTCGCGGCTTCCCGCTTTCGGCTTCCGCCTCGCGTCTCGCCCGCAGGTGTCGAGCGAGCGTCTGCAGAACGGGCTTCGCTCCGAGGTACACCGCGCCGACGATGATCGGGGAACAGAGCAGCCATGCCACCGCCGCGTGCCCGAAGGTCGCTCCGAGCGTCGTCAGCGTTCCCAGCGGGTCCGCTCGGGCCATCCCGATGAGCTCGTTCACGGAGAAGCGCATGCGCGGCGCGCTGAAGATCTTCTCGCCCAGGCGGATGAACGGAATGATGAGCAGGAGCTGCAGCGGGTACGAGGTCCAGTTGATCGTCTGGATGATCGGCTGATTCAGCCGCAGCGCCCAGGCCGCCAGGAACGAAAGAGCGGTGGTCACCCCGATGATGGGGATCACCGCGATGCACAGCCCGACGGCGATCGTCAGGGCGATCGTGTCCGCGGAGAGCCCCTGCGTGAGCTGGTCGAGGATGGGCCGGAGGACGCGGGAGCGCGCCGCCTCCTCGAGGCGAGCGGTCAGCGCGGCGGCGCGGTCGCCGCGCGGGGAAGGCGAAGCCGGATCCATCAGCTGTGGCTAATACGTTGCGGCGTCTGCTTCGAGGCCGCCGGGTCCTGGACGCCGCGCCCGGGCGCCGTGAGGGACTTCGCGAGCAGGACCTGCGCGTCGCCGATGTAGCCCTCGGCGAATCCACCCTCGCAGTACGCGAGGTAGTAGTCCCACATCCGGATGAACGACTCGGGGAATCCGAGCGCGCGCACGCGGTCGCCGTGCCCGAGAAACGCGCGTCGCCAGGCGCCCAGCGTCTCGACGTAGTGAGACCCGATCTCGTCGACGTCCGCGACCTCGAGGCCGGTCGCTCGCGCGAGGGACCGCCGGATCTCGGCCAGGGAGGCGAGCTCGCTGCCCGGGAAGATGTAGCGCTGGATGAAGTCCGGCTGCCGCCGGTAGCGCGGGAACCGCTTCTCGTTCATCCAGATCGTCTGGAGCAGCATCGCGCCGCCCGGCTCCAGGAGGCCGTCGATCGCGCCGAAGTAATCGTCGTAGTACTGCAGGCCGACCGCCTCGAACATCTCGATCGAGACGGCCTTGTCGAATCGGCCGCGCAGGCTGCGATAGTCGTCGTGGAGCAGCGTGATCCGGTCTTCGAGACGCTCCCGCGCGATCCGGTCGCGGACGTGATCGTGCTGCGCGCGGCTGATCGTCGTCGTCGTGACCCGGCACCCGTAGCGCGTCGCGGCGTGGACCGCGAAGGAGCCCCAGCCGGAGCCCACCTCGAGCAGACGGTCGCCCGGCGACAGCTCGAGCGCCCCGGCGATGCGGTCGAACTTGGCGACCTGCGCCTCCTCGAGCGAGATACCCGGCGGGTCGAAAACCGCGCACGAATACGTGAGCGTGGGGTCCAGGAAGAGCGAGTAGAAATCGGTGCCGAGGTCGTAGTGATGCCGGATGTTCTCCCGGCTTCCCTCGGGCGAGTTGCGGTGCCGGAGGTGGCGCAGCCTCTGGATCGCCCGGGAGAGGACCGCCGGCGCGCGCCCGCCGCTGTCGAAGAGCTGGACGTTGCGGGCCGCCAGCCGGGTGACTGCGGCCAGGTCGGGAGAGGTCCACAGCCCGTCGGCGTACGTTTCGCCGAACGCGATGTCTCCGCGGAAGACGAAGCGCCGAAACGCGCTCTCGTCGCGGACCTCGACCCGTGCGTCGAGCCCGGTTCCGCGCTCGCCGAATCTCCGGGTCCTGCCCGAGGGAAAGTGGATTTCGAGGCTGCCGCCGCGGATTCCCTCGAAGCGCCGCATCAGGAGCTCTCGTGCGGCGGCGGCGACCGGTCCCGCCCCCCGGGGCCGCTTCGCGGCCCGCCTCGCCGCGCGGGACCGCGCTCGGGACGGAAACCCTCTTCCTCTCATCGTCGAGTCAGGCCTTCATTCTCCGTGCCACGGCCCCTTGCCGAGAACGAAGGCGCCCTCCCGACACCGGCTTTACCCCGTCAGCGTCTGCGGAGCGCGGAGCGACTCGGCGGTCGTCACCAGGCGTTCGAGGATCTCGACGAGGTGCGCGCGGGCGTGCTCGATCTCGTGATGGATCGCGTCGAGCCGGCGCCCGGCGCGGTGCCCGGCCTCAGCCGCCTCTTCGTGGAGGCGCTCCAGCCGGGCCGTCGCCCCGGTCCGCGCGCTCTCCAGCTCCACGAGGGCGTCGTGCGCCGTGATCCGGACGCTGGCTCCGAGCTCGGCCCACCGGCGCGTCAGCGCCTGGACCTGGGTATGGAGGCGTGCCGACGTGAAGGCGCGTCCGGAGCGGACCGCCTCGTGCGCGGCCTCGCGCCAGTTCGCCGGAGGCCGGTGGAGGTCCCGCACGAGCCGGACGCGCTCGAGGACCCAGAGAACGTAGTAACTCGGGTCGATCTGCCACCAACGGAAGCCCTGGGCAGCCGAGCCCGGCGCCCAGTGGTGATTGTTGTGCCATCCCTCGCCCATCGTGATCAGCGCGAAGAAGAAGTTGTTGCGTGAGTCTTCGGTCGTCGCGTAGGCGCGCCGTCCGATGAGGTGCATGAGGCTGTTGATCGTGAAGGTCCCGTGCCACAGGATCGTCGTCGAGAGGAAGTAGCCCCAGAAGAGCCCCGTCCATCCGAACGCGAGGTAGAGCGCGACGGCATAGACGATCGTCGGCACGAACTGGTGGCGGTCCAGCCAGCGCAGCTCGGGATACTTCGCGAGGTCCGGAACGCGGGAGAGGTCGGTTTCCTGGTAGTCCTCGGAGAGGATCCAGCCCATGTGCGCCCACCAGAACCCGCGCTGGATCGGACTGTGGATGTCCTCCGGGCGGTCCGAGTACCGGTGATGGTGACGGTGGTTCGACGCCCACCAGAGGACGCCCTTCTGCGCGGAGGTCTGCCCGAGAAACGCGAGCAGGAACTGCGACACCCGCGACAGGTGGTACGTGCGGTGGCTGAAGTAGCGGTGGAAGCCCGCGGTGATCGCGAACATCCGGAGGTAGTACGAGCCGACGCACAGCGCCAACCCCGTCCAGGAAAACCCGACGAAGAAGACGCCCAGCGCCAGGACGTGCACCAGGGCGAAGCCGAGAACGGCGGAGAGGCGGACGCGCCCGCGGCGCGGCCCCGAGACGGCAAGTTCGATCATAAAGGACAACTCTAACCTGTCGGCCGTCCCGGCGCCCAACGGCGGCCAGGTTTGCCGTGTAAGACCTTCGGGACCCCCCTCTCCGGCGCGGAGAGGAGGATCGCGGAGGTCCCGCATCTACAAGGGATTACCGGAGCCCTCGCTCCGGCCTACTTCGCCGCGGGGTTCGCCTGTTTCTTCGTTTCGAGTGAGATCGAGATGTCCACGTCGTCGGAGAGCATGACCCCTCCGTTGTCGAGCGTCTTGTTCCAGTTGATTCCGAAGTCCTTGCGGTTGAGCTTGGTCTCGATCTCGAAGCTCGCCACCTCGTTTCCGCGGGGATCCTTCATGCTGCCGAGGAACGTCACCGGCAGGGTGACCTCCTTCGAGACGCCGTGCATCGTCAGGGTACCCGTCACGTCGTACTTGTCCTTGCCGGCGGGCGTGAACTTGGTGCTCTTGAACGTGATTTCCGGGAACTTCTCGACGTCGAAGAAGTCGGCGGTGCGCAGGTGCTTGTCGCGATCCGGCTGGTTCGTGTCGATCGAGGCCGTCTTGATCGTGAAGACGACCGAGGATGCCTCCGGCTTCGCGGGGTCGGCCTGGATCGTGCCCTCGAAGTCGCCGAAGCGGCCGCGAACCTTGGATGCGAAGTGGCGGATCTGGAAGCTCGCGTCCGAATGGTTCTTGTCGATCGTGTAGGTCTCAGCGGGGAGAACCGCGGCGGCGGCGATGCTCACGGCCAGGAGGGCGAGGATGCGGGATCTACGAAGCATTCGTGTCTCCTTTCAGGCTGCCGGTGACTCCAGACATACGCCGCGACGGGCGACGTCGATTCGGGTTTACGGCTTACGGCTTACGGCTGACCGGCTCGGCTACTCCACGCATCCCCTGGCGGCCACCGTGATCCAGCCCTCGACGCGTCCGCCGCGCACCGCCACGAGACGATCGTGCAGGTTGGAGACCTGGCAGGCATGGTTCGGCAGGACGCGCACGCGCTCGCCGACGCGGAACGACTCGCCCGGCTCGACGCGGATGACGCCGTGCTCCTCCGAGAGCCGCGCGAGGCGGCTCGTGCGGCCGAGCACCGCACCGTGTCCGCCGGGGACGGGGTGGAGAGGGTCGTTCGAGAGTGTCTTCGACCCCGCGTCGAGCACCGCGCGGTCGGACGCCGGCACGCTGACGACCGTCGCCAGGATCGTCATGGCGCAGTCCTCGAGCCGGCAGGACCCGAGCGAGACCTGCGAGAAATCGTTGTAGACATACGTGCCGGGCCGGCACTCGGTGGCGCCGCGCGAGGTCATCGCCGACCGCGCGGTCGGCGTCGACCCGAGCGAGACCTCCGCGTCCGCGCCGAGGAGTCCCGCGGCGCGCACCGCCTCCGCGGCCTCGACGACGGCTCGGCCCTCGTCGCGCGAAGCCCTCTCCGCCTCGTCCGGCGAGCGCGCGGCGTAGCCCTGGCCGCCGTGGGTGAAGAGGCCCTCGAGCTCGATGCCGGGCAGTCCGGCGATCTCGCGCGCGGCCGCGACGGCTCGTTCCGGCGGGACGCCGACGCGTCCGTAGCCGCAGTCGATCTTGAGGCGAACGCGCAGGCGCCGCCCCGCGGCGTGAAAGACGTCACCCAGGGAGCGCGCGCCCTCGACCGAGTCCGTGCCGACCGCGAGGCGGACCCGGTCCGCGAGCGCGAGCAGGCGGCGCGCCTTGTCGGCGCCGTACACCGGGAAGCCGAGGAAGAGATCCTCGAAGCCGAGCCCCGCGAAGACCTCCGCCTCCGACGTCTTCGCGAGGGTGAGCCCCGAGGCTCCGGCGGAGATCTGGATCCGCCCGACCTCCGGCGACTTGTGGGTCTTGGCGTGCGGCCGCAACCTCACGCCGGCGGCGCGCGCCCGCTGCTGCATGTCCGCGACGTTGCGCTCGAGCACGTCCAGGTCGATGAGGACGCAGGGCGTGGCGAGCTCCTCGACGGAGGAGGGGAGGGGGGACGCGGGCATCATGGGGCGTGGATCCGCCGGATCCGCCCGTTGCGGGATTGCGGCATTCGGTTCGAGGTGGGCGGCATTTATGGCGACGAACGCTGAACGGACGAAGGCGTCTTATACACCTCCGTGCGGTAGAGTTCGCGCCGTAAATCACGGAGGTCCCCGGGCATGAGACGTTCCATCGGCGGCGCGGTCGCGTTCTCCCTCGTCTTCGTCCTCGCCGGTGCTGCCGGTGCGCGGGCAGCCGCGGCCGCTCGTCCAGGCGCCTCCAAAGAGGGCCTGACCGCGGAAGAGGTCGTCGCGAAGAACATCCAGGCGCGCGGCGGAATCGAGAAGATCCGCGGGGTCAAGACGCTGCGCATGACGGGCACCATGCTCGTCGGAGAGGACCGGCTCCCGACGACGATCGAGTGGAAGCGCCCGTCGAGCACCCGATGGGAGTTCGAGGCGGACGACCAGACCGCGATCCAGGTCTACGACGGCAAGAACGGCTGGACGCTGATGCCCTTCGAGGGAAACACGGACCCGGAGCCGATGTCGTCGGCGGAGCTCGAGGACATCGCCCTGCAGGCCGACCTCGACGGGCCGCTGGTCGATGCGGAGGCGAAGGGCAACAAGATCGAGCTCCTCGGCAAGGACGACGCCGAGGGACGGGCCGCGTGGAAGCTGAAGGTGACCCGGAAGAACGGCGAGACGCGGTTCGTCTACATCGACGCCGAGACCTTCCTGCAGACTCTGACCATCACGAATCGCACCGTGGACGGACGCAACATCGAGATCAAGAGCGTCATCGACGACTACCGCAGCGTGGACGGGCTGCAGCTCCCGCACTCCTTCGACGCGACGGCGCCGGGCATGCCGCAGGGCCAGTCGCTCCGATTCAGCAAAGCCGAGGTGAACGTGCCGATCGACGACTCGCGCTTCCAGAAGCCGTCGGTCAAGCGGCCCGGGTCGCCGGCGCCGCGGCCGAACGACGATCGCGCACCGCGCCCGACGCCGGCGAGCACCCGATGAGCGCGCGGGGAGTCCGGCCGCTCCTGTCCGCGCTGCTCCTCGCGTCGAGCCTCGGCGCGACTCTCGACGCCGCCCCCATGAAGGTCTACATCTCCGCCGACATGGAGGGCGTCGCGGGCGTCGTCACCGGCGATCAGCTCGGCCCGACCGGGTTCGAGTACGAACGCTTCCGCGGATTCATGACCAACGAGGTCCTCGCGGCGATCGAGGGTGCGCGCGCGGCGGGGGCGACGGAGTTCGTCGTCTCCGACTCCCACGGCAACGGCGAGAACCTGCTCATCGAGAAGTTTCCCAGGGACGTGCAGATCATCCGCTCGTGGCCGCGGCCGCTCGGGATGATGGAGGGGATCGACCGGTCCTTCGGCGCGGTGCTGTTCGTCGGCTACCACGCGTCGACGACGAATCCCCAGGGCGTTCGCGCGCACACGATGTCGTCGGCGAACCTGGCGGACCTGAGGCTCAACGGCGTCTCCGTCCCGGAGGCGGGGCTGAACGCCGCGATCGCCGCCCACTTCGGCGTTCCGGTCGCGATGATCTCGGGCGACGACGCGATCGTGAAGGAGGCGCAGGCGCTGCTCGGGCCGATCGAGGGCGCGGTCGTGAAGTGGGCCATCAGCTTCCACTCCGCGCGCACGCTGACCCCCGAGGCGAGCTGCGACCGGATCCGCGAGGCCGCTCAGAAGGCGGTCTCGCGGGCGAAGGACTTCAAGCCGTGGACGGTCGCCGCGCCGGTCGCCGTCGAGATTCGTTTCAAGAACTATCGGCCGTCGGAGCTGCTCGCGTACCTCCCGTCGGTCGAGCGCACGGATGCGCACTCGGTCCGCTTTCGCGCGAAGGACATGGTCGAGGCGAGCCGCTTTTTGGAGTTCGCGCTGGGTTACCAGCCGGACCTCGCGCCGTAGCGGCATCGATCCCCGCTTCGCCGTCTTATCCCCTCTCCCCCCACCGGGGGGAGAGGGCGAGGGTGAGGGGGGCGAGGCGCGAAGGTGATGCGCTCGCGCTTCGACGGGCTCCGGGCTTTTCCAAAGACCCCCCTCACCCCAACCCTCTCCCCCCGCTGCGCGTGGGGAGAGGGGGACGCGAGAGGGACGTTGGCGCGAGCGCGGCGGCCCTCAAGAGAGCGCGACCGACTTACTTCCCCGTCACCACGAACAGCGCCGCGTACTTTCCGTACCCGTCCTTCTCGAGGTCCGCGGCCGGGATGAAGCGCATCGACGCCGAGTTCATGCAGTAGCGCAGGCCCGTCGGCGGCGGGCCGTCGTGAAAGACGTGCCCCAGGTGCGAGTCGGCGTGTGCCGACCTCACCTCCGCGTAATGCTGGAGGAACGACAGGTCCGCGCCGATCTTCACGTCGTCCTGCTCGAGCGGCTTCCAGAAGCTCGGCCAGCCCGTCCCGGAGTCGTACTTCTCCTTCGAAGAGAAGAGCGGCTCTCCGGAGACGATGTCCACGTAGATGCCGTCGCGGTGCTCGTCCCAGTACTCGTTGGAGAACGCGCGCTCGGTGCCGGCTTCCTGCGTCACCTGGTACTGGAGCGGCGTCAGGCGCTTCTTCAGCTCGGCCTCGGGCGGCTTGACGAAGCTGCCGGTCCACGGCGGCGTGGACGCCCGGTCCGCGGCGGGAGCGGGCGTCGGTCCGGGCGCGCGAGCCGGTGCGAGCGTGAGCGCCAGGCTGCCGCCGAGAACGAGAATGCCGAGTCCCGCGAGAATCGAAGCGCGTGTCATGGATGTCCTCCCGCCTGGTCTCCCCAGATCTCCTTGAGCCGCGTCGGTCGTCCGCAGCCCTGGTAGTAGGCCGTGTAGCGAAGCGGATTCACCTTGCAGTAGTTCTGGTGGTACGCCTCGGCCGGGTAGAACTTCGCGGCCGGCACGATCTGGGTGGCGATCCTGCCGCGGAAGCGCGGGTCCTGGTCGAGCTTCGCCTTCGAGGCCTCGGCCGCCCGCTTCTGCGCGTCGTTCATGTAGAAGATCGCGGTGCGGTACTGCGAGCCGTGGTCGCAGAACTGCCCGTCGACCTGCGTCGGGTCGATGTTGTGCCAGTACACGTCGAGGAGCTTCTCGTAGGAAATCTTCGCCGGGTCGAAGGTGACCTCGGCCGACTCGGCGTGTCCGGTCCGGCCGGACGAGACCTCCTCGTAGGTCGGGTTCGCGACCGTCCCGCCGGTGTAGCCGGAGACGACGTCGGAGACGCCGGGCAGGCCCTCGAACGCGCTTTCCTCGCACCAGAAGCAGCCGCCGGCGAAGACGGCCTTCTCCTGCGGCGCAGCGGCGGTGCCGGCGGGCGCCGCGAGCGCGGCGAACAGGATGGCGGCGGCGGCAAAGGCGAAACGGTGACGAACTACTCGGAGCTTCAAGGGATCCTCCATGGCGAACAACCGGCCCGGAGGGTTTCGGATTCCGACCCGACCGCGCCGGTTTCGCCAGAAGTACGCGCCGAATGGCCACCTCGGATCGCATGACCACAAGCCGCGTCCTGTGAAAGAGTTGGCACATCGCGGGAGTTGACCAGATGCACTTCGAAACGCTGACCGTCCATGCCGGCTCGGAGCCGCGCGAGGGCACGCGCGACGTCGCGCCCCCCATCCACCTCGCCACGACCTTCGAGCACGGCCCGGCCGCCGAGCCGATCGGCGGGCACATCTACATCCGTGAGAGCAACCCGAACGAGGTGCGACTCTGCCAGGCGCTCGCCGCCGTCGAGGGCGGCCGGGAGGCCGTCGTGTTCGGCTCCGGTCTCGCCGCCGGGGCGGCCTATCTCCAGGCGATGCCCGCCGGCTCGCACGTCGTGTTTCCCGACGACATGTACTACGGCTTCCGCGCGATCGCCCGCGACTTCCTGCCGCGGTGGGGCATGTCGTCCACCGAGCTCGACATGGCGGACCTCGACGCGGTCCGCGCGGCGATGCGTCCCGAGACGAAGTTGATCTGGGCCGAGACGCCGTCGAACCCGCTCATGAAGGTCGTCGACCTGGCGGCGCTCTCGGACATCGCGCATCGCGCGGGGGCGCGGCTCGCCGTCGACGGCACGTTCGCCACGCCCGCTCTCCAGCGGCCGCTCGAGCTCGGCGCGGACGCGGTGATGCACGCGACGACGAAGTATCTCGGCGGCCACAGCGACGTGCAGGGCGGCGCCCTCGTCTTCCGTGAGGCGGACGAGATCGCCGAGAGAGCCGAACGGATCCGCTACATCCTCGGAGCCGTGGCGTCTCCCTTCAATTCCTGGCTCGTCCTGCGCGGGCTGCGCACGCTCGCGTGCCGCATGGAGAAGCACTCCTCCAACGGCCTCGCGGTCGCCCGCGCGCTGGAGGGCAACGCGGCCGTAGAAGCGGTGCACTATCCGGGGCTGGAGTCTCACCCCGGCCACGAGATCGCGAAGCGTCAGATGAGCGGGTTCGGCGGAATGCTCTCGTTCCGCGTGCGCGGCGGGCGCGACGCCGCCCTCCGCGCCACATCGCGCCTGCGCGTCTTCGTCAACGCGACGAGCCTCGGCGGCACCGAGAGCCTGATCGAGCACCGGGCGTCGAGCGAGGGCCCGACCTCACCGACGCCTCAGAACCTGCTGCGCGTCTCCGTCGGCCTGGAGCACCCCGCCGATCTCATCGAGGACCTGCGACAGGCGTTGGCGTAGGCCCCGGAGCGTCGACGGGCTCCAGGAACTCGTCCACGGCGTGGGCGAAGATGTCGGGCTGATCGACGAACGTCATGTGTCCCGCCGACGGCACGACGACCAGCTTCGAGTCCTTGATCTTCGCCTGCATGTCGCGCGACAGCTCCGGGTCGCACTCGTCGTGGTCGCCCACGATGAGCAGCGTCGGGACGTTGAGGCTCGCCAGGCGGTCGGTGTACTCGACGGACTTCAGATTGCCGGTGATGACGAACTCTCCGTCGGAGCCCCACATGACCCGGTACAGGTCCCACGACATGATCCCGCTGGCGATCGGGTCGTAGTTCGGGTCCGGCCGCCTCTGGTACAGGAAGGGGAAGTAGCCTTCCCCCCACGCCGCGATCATGTAGTCGCTGGTGTACCGATTCTTCTCGTAAGGCTTCCCGTTTCCGAAGAGGCCCTTCTTCTCCATGGCGTCGAGGCGCTTGCGGGCCTCGGGCTCCATCTTGTCCTTCATCTTCGCGAGGACCTGGTTCATCTTCTTCGTCGAAGACCACGTGCTCGCGAGGATGAGGTGGGACAGGTTCTCGGGATACTTGAGGGCGTACGCCTGCGCGAGGGTGCCTCCGAAGGAGTGGCCGAGCAGGTCGATCTTCTGGATGTGGAACGCCTTGCGGATGCCCTCGACGTCCTCGACCATCTGCTCGATCGTGTATCCCGCGGGCTCCGACGCCTTCTGCGACCTTCCGGAGCCGCGCTCGTCGATGAAGATCAGGCGGTGGGTCTTCGCGAGCGGCAGGACGTAGGGGAGGAAGTAATCGTGAGAGGCGCCGGGACCGCCGTGGAGGATGAAGAGCGGGTCGCCGCCGGCCGTGCCGATCATCTTGCAGTAGAGCAGCAAGCCGTTCGTTTCGATGTAGCCCTCCTGGATCTGGTGGAGCGGGCTCTTCTGCCGTACCCGCGCCGCGGGCGGCGCGCCGGGCGTCGTCTGTGCCGGCACGGGCGGCATCCCCGGGCCGGGCGGGCGCTGGAGACGAGCGCCGGGGCTCGCGGAGGCGGCCGGCGACGCGATGACGGCGCCGGGGGTCGGCGCTTTCTTGGCCGCCTGTGCCGTCAGCGCGGCGGCGGCGAGACTCAACAGAGCGGCCGAGATGAGTCCGGTACGGTTCAAGCGATTTCCTCCTTGTAGACCGCCGCGCCGGCGACGGTTCCGATGAGGTCGCCGAAGAGCGACCACAGGAACGCCATCGGCATGAACGGGAAGAGACGCAGATTCGCCATCGTGATGGTCATCAACACGCACGAGAGGATCCACGCCGCGAAGCCGGCGCGCAGCGCCGTCGCAACTCCCGGGCCGTAGCGGGGGCGGATCGCCGCGTAGAGCCAGACCGCGGTGAAGCCGAGGATGTAGCCCCACACGTTCCACCAGACCACGGTGGCGACGTCCTCCGGGTTGGTGCGGCCGAGCGAGCCGAGGTGCGATCGGAACTCTTCCCGCATGACCACGTCGTGGAGCACCCACTCGGAGATGTTGATGATCGTGCCGGCGATGATGCCGCCCAGGATGACTCGCGCGAGGTTGACCTTCTTCACGTCGACCTCCTGTGTTGGACTCGGACTCCGTTGCGATTCGTCGGGGGAGCCTAGCACCGAGCGCGCGAACTACGACCATCGCTCCGACGGAGCTCCCCTCTCCCCCCGCTTGCGGGGGGAGAGGGTGCAGGGTGAGGGGGGCTGTGGTCGATCGGGAGTCACCTCCGCTTACGCGACGGAGGTCCCCCCTCACCCCTCCCTCTCCCCCCTCGCGGGGGGAGAGGGGGATTGAATGGGCGCCGGCGAGCGATCGGTCCGCCTTCGTTTGATACCGTTTCACCGCACTCCCCATGAAGGACAAGCGCATCGCCGTCCTCGGCGCCGGACACATGGGAACCGCGCTGCTCCGCGGCATCCTGGCCTCCGGCTGGGGCCGGCGGGGGCGCCTGGTCGCCACGCATCCCAAGATCGCGAAGGCCGCGGCCCTGCGCGACGAGCTCCGCATCCGCGTCATCGCCGACAACCGCAGGGCGGCGAAGGACGCGGACATCGTGATCCTCGCGGTCAAGCCGCAGATCCTCGACGCCGTGCTCGCGGAGATCGCCCCGGTCGTTCCCCGGGGACGGCTCGTCGTGTCGATCGCCGCCGGCTTCCCGACCGAGCGGATCGAGGCCGCCCTGGCGGACCGCGTCGCCGTCGTCCGCGCGATGCCGAACGTCGCCGCCGTCGTGCGTCTCTCGGCCACCGTCCTGTGCGCCGGCCGCCACGCCACCCCGCACCGCATGGCCGAGGCGCGCAAGATCTTCGAGTCCATCGGGATGGTCGTCGAGCTCTCCGAGTACCAGATGGACGCGGTCACGGGCCTGTCGGGCAGCGGCCCGATGTACGTCTTCCAGATCGTCGAGGGACTCTCCGACGCGGGCGTGCGGGTCGGACTCTCTCGAGACGTGTCCACCGCGCTCACGATCCAGACGGTCCTCGGCGCCGCCAAGATGGCGGAGGTCCTGAAGATTCACCCGGCGATGATGAAGGACATGGTCACGTCGCCCGGCGGCACGGCGATCGCCGCGCTGCACAGCCTGGAGCGCAACCGCCTGCGCGCGATCCTCATGGATGCGGTCGAGGCGGCGACGGCGCGGTCGAAGGAACTGGGGCAGACGGGGAAGTGACGGGAAGTGACGGTGGTCCTGGATCGTCGTAGGGGCGGCCCTTGCGGCCGCCCCCTCGAAAACGACTGACGCGGCCCATGCTGCGTCCGGAGGGGGCGGGGACAAGCCCCGCCCCTACGTCCCGGAGCGCGAGCGCTCGTTTCCCTACGGCTTCTCGTACTCCTTCGGAATCGGGTTGCCTTCCTTCTCCGTGTCCCACGCCACGGACGCGATCCACCACCTCTTCCCGTCCTTCACGAGCTGGATCGCGTTGATGCCGCGCACGAACGGCTTCTCGTCTCCCGGAGCGTGCCGCCCCTCGTACGTCGAGAAGATCTGGCAGACGTTGCCGTAGCAGTCGGTCTTCCGCGCGACCTCGCTCTCGAAGAACGCCGTCGAGTCGCCGCGCTCCTTCGCCGCCGCCATGCCCTTGCGCACGCGCTCCTGGAACGCGTCCACGTCGAGGACCGCGAACTCCGTCGCGTCCGGCCGCTTCGGGGGGATGAGCACCCCGACCGGCAGGAAGATCTCGTGCATCCGCTTCCAGTTCGGCTCGTCCTCCGGACCGTGGCTCACCGACTGGTACATCGCCGCGACGATCGCGTCCACGGAGGAGCCGTCGGGCCGCACGCCGCCGCCTCCGGTAGACCGGGTCATCGGAGACGCCGTGGGCGCGGGCGTTCGCTTCGTGACGGGTCCGGAGACCATCGTCGGGACCCGCTCCCGATTCGCGAGCTCGTTTCGATCGCGATCCTCCTTGCCGACCGCGGGCGGACCGGGCGGGGGTGTCTGCGCGAGGAGCGGCGTTGCCAGCACGAACAGGATGCTCAACGTCGGGAGTCTCATGCGGTCACTTCTCAACTCTCACCTCACCACTCTCAGTTCTTCTTCTTGTACTCATCCGGCACTCCCGCCCCCGCGTCGTACTGCGGCGGGATCGGGTTGTCCTGCCGCTCCGAGTCCCACACGACGGACGCGACCCACCACCGGCTCCCGTCCTTCACGAGCTGGATCGAGTTGATCCCGCGCATGAACGGCTTCTCGTCGCCGGGCGAGTGCCTCGACGCGTACGTCGAGAACACCTGGCAGACGTTGCCGAAGCAGTCCGTCTTGCGCGCGACCTCCGTCTCGAAGAACGCGGTCGACTCGCCCTTGGCCTTCGCGGTCGTCATCCACTTCTTCGTCCGCTCCTCGTAGGCGTCCACGTCGAGCACGGTGAAGATGTCCTCGGACGCGCGCTTGGGCGGGATGAGCATCCCGACGGGCAGGAAGATGTCACGCATCCGTTTCCAGTTCGGCTCCCCGTCGGGCCCGTGGCTCACCGACTCGTAGAGTCCCTTGACGATCGCGTCGACGCTGGCGCCGTCCGCCGACGAGGCCTCGGGCGCTCCGGTCCTGGGCCGCGCGCGCGAGGGCGCCTGGGCGAGCCCGGTTGCGCTGAAGACGATTCCCAGGACGAGGGCGATGGAGGCGGACGCGTTGCGAATCCTGCGCATGGTTTCTCCTATCCGGTCGCCCGCCTCGCCAGGACCGCGTCGAGGGAGAGCCGGTCCCAGGCGGGGGGCGCCGTCAGCACGAAGAGAAGAAGGGCGAGCCTCGGTATGACGTGCGTGTGGAACTCGTAGAGCGGCTCGGCGAGGAGGTGCCCGAACGTCACGATCAGGAGGACCGCTCCGAGCGCGTACGCCGCCTCGCGGATCCGCCAGCCGACGAGCATCAGCAATCCGCCGGCGAGCTCGAGGAACGGGATCGCCACGCCGGCCGCCCACAGCGACCATGAGGGAAGGAAGGTCGCCCTGTACGGGTCGACGAACCACTTGTGCGCGTGCGCGGCGGGGCCCATCGTGAAGACCTTCCAGAACCCGGCCATGAAGAAGATGAGCCCGAGCACGCCGCGGGCGAGCAGGACCGCCCACGCGCGCCGCTCCGCCTCGGGGAAGCGCATTCTTCCTCCGCTCGCGACTCCGGTACACTCCGCGCACATCGCGGGACGGCCGAAGACTCGAACGGCGAAACGATACAGGAAAGCCCCAGACGGGCCCTGAGCAGGAGCGGCGATGGAAGCGTCCGAGACGAAGTCCCTCCCCGAGAACGCGTACCGCCAGCTCGGGCCCGGCGAGGCGTACCGTCCCATCGTCCCTCCCTCCGCGAATCTCCCGGAGGCGACCCCGCGCTCGGTGATCTGGGGCCTCTTCCTCTGCGCGATCTTCACGGCGGCGTCCGCGTACTCCGGGCTGAAGGTCGGCCAGGTCATGGAGGCGGCGATCCCGATCTCGATCCTCGCGATCGGGCTCGCGCGCGTCTACTCGCGCCGGTCGAGCCTCCTCGAGAACGTCATCATCACCGGCGTCGGCGGCGTCTCCGGCTCCGTCGTCGCCGGCGCGATCTTCACGCTGCCCGCGCTCTACATCCTGAAGCTCGACCCGCACCCGTGGCAGACGATCTTCATCTGCCTCGCGGGAGGGTGCCTGGGCGTCCTCTTCCTGATCCCGCTGCGCCGCTACTTCGTCCGCGACATGCACGGCAAGTTCCCGTACCCCGAGGCGACCGCGATCACCGAGGTGCTGGTCACGGGCGAGAAGGGTGGATCCCAGGCGAGGCTGCTCCTCGAGGCGACGGGCATCGCCGCCGTCTACGACTTCTTCGTGACGACGTTCCAGGTCTGGAAGGAGACCGTCGACTTCCAGTTCATCCCGGCGATGCACGCGCTCGCCGACCGCGCGAGGACCGTCGTCCGCTTCGACGCCATCGGCTTCATCCTCGGCCTCGGCTACGTGATGGGCCTGCGCGCGTCCACCCTTCTCTGCGCGGGCGGCGTGCTGTCGAACTTCGTCCTGGTCCCCGCGATCTGGATGATCGGCCGGCACGCTCCCGAGGCGATCTATCCCGCGCCGATGCCGATCTCACAGATGAGCGCCGCGCTGATCTACCGGTGGTACGTCCGCTACATCGGGGTCGGCGCGATCGCGACGGCCGGGATCTTCGGGATCGTCAAGTCGCTCAAGATCGTGATCGGCTCGTTCTCGATCGCCGCGAAGGCCTTCAAGCACGGCGAGGCCGAGGGACTGGAGCGGACCGACCGGGACATGGCGATCATGAAGATCCTTCTCGGCACGATCGTGACCGCCCTCGCGATCGCCGTCTTCCTCGGGAACCTCGGCGGGATGAGCGTGGTCCTGCTGATCGGGCTGATCCTCACGCTCGTCTTCTCCTTCTTCTTCACGTCCGTGGCCGCCAACGCGATCGCCACCACCGCGCGCAACCCGGTCTCCGGCATGACGATGCTCACGATCATCATCTCGTCCGTCGTCCTCCTCGAGTTCGGCGTGTCGGGCCGGACCGGCATGTTCTTCGTGATGGCGATCGCCGGCATGGTCTGCACCGCGCTCTCCGTCTCCGGGCAGACGATCACGGACCTGAAGACCGGCTACTGGCTGGGCTCGACGCCCGCCGTCCAGGAGAGGGTCAAGTTCCTCGGGGTGATCTGCGCGTCCGTCGTGGTCGGACTCGTCATCGTCGCGCTCGCGCAGACGTTCCAGTTCGGCGAGGCGGCGCCGGGCGACGCCCGGCCCGTGCTCGTGTCGCCGCAGGCGTCGATCATGAAGGCGCTCGTCGAGGGGTTCATGAGCCGGCAGCCGGTCCCGTACATCCTGTTCGGGGCGGGCGCGATGATCGCGCTCGCGATGGAGATGCTCCAGGTGCCGGCGCTCATCGTCGCGCTCGGGATGTACCTGCCGCTCGAGCTGAACTCGCCCGCGCTCGTCGGCGGCGCGATCTCGCACTGGGTGACGCGGCGCTCGGAGAAGACCGGAGGCGAGGCGGGCCGGACGATGCGCGAGCGCGCGGTCATCATCGCGTCCGGGCTGATGGCCGGCGGCGCGCTCGGCGGGGTGTTCGGCGCCGGGCTGCGCCTGTTCGGCTGGTACCGCGAGGACCTGGTCAAGCTTCCGTTCTACGACAACGACCCGGTGTCGCAGATGGTGAGCATCGTGGGGTTCCTGGTCCTCTGCGGTTACCTGTGGTTCGCGTCGATGAAGAAGACGCGCGCGGCGTGATCCCCGCTCAGGAGGCTCCCGCGGCCGCCTCCTTCAGCGTCACGACGTCGACGACCCCGCGGCAGCCGTAGATCGCCGGCAGCGCCCGCTCGGGAGGATGCGCGCGGCGTACCTCGGCGACCGCCTTCGTGCCGGCGCGGTAGGCGGGCAGGTTCATGCGGCCGAACAGCGGGTGCCGCGCCCACGGGCCCGACAGCTTCGCGGCGCGCTCCTCGGACACGAGGCAGTCGCGGCGCAGGGCCGCGGCGACGTCCGCCTGCGGAACGCCCTCGCCCCACGTCAGCCACGACGCCTGGTTCTTCGCGTCGTCCTGGAGGTGCGCCAGCCAGAGACCGATCTGGAGGTCCTCGTCCGGAACCTGCTCGACCTCGGTCAGCCCCATCGCGATCAGCACGGCGTTGTTCCCGATGCCCTCGGCGAGCGTGCCCCACCTCGTGTTCATCGCGAGGATCGTCGACTCGAAGCCGGCGCGTCCGCGCACGTAGAGACCCTGCATGAGCGCTGCGGTCGTGACGTGGCCCGGCACGACCTCGTGCGCGACGAGCTGCTCGAACTCCGGCACGCTGATCTGGAGCGACGCGTTGATCTCGTAGGTCGCCTCGTACTGGGGCGAGCCGTCCGCGTTGCGCGCGCGGCCGACGTAGTTCATGAAGCCGGAGAACCAGGCGTCCTGGATGGGGACGAACTTCATGTTGGAGCGCGGAACCGCACGGAGGTCCTCGGCCAGGTGCGGGGCCAGGTGGCGCGTCGTGCCCGCGTCGAACAGGGCGATGAACGCGTCGGCGAGCGTCGCGATCGACTTCGCGGGAACGATCCTCTCCGAGCGCCACGCGTCGGCCGCCGTGAGCAGCTCCTCGGGCGTGTCGGACGGATGGCCGGCGCGGGCGAGGAGCTCGGCGAGCCGGCGCCGCTTCTCGTCGGGAGTCGACGGCTCGGGCGCGCGGCCGGTCGCCGCGATGACGCAGCGCTCGTAGGAGACGGCGGGCCCGCGTCCGAGGATCTCCATGGAGAGGTCCCACATCGCGGAGAGGGACTGCGAGAGCCCGTCGAAGAACTTGCCGCGGAGCCCGGGCAGGGCGCGGCCGAGCGTGTCGACCTCCCGCATCGCGCCCGGGACGTCGACGGCGGCGAGGTACGCGTCGACCGCCGAGTGGTCGGGTTCCTTCGCGGAGACGCCGCCCTTCTCGCGCAGGCGCTGCGCGGCGGGATGCGTGTACGCCTCGGGCATGGGCGCGTCCGAGAACCACGAGTCGACGATCGCCCGCGCCGTGCCGGAGGGGTTCATGACGTCGCCGCCCCAGAGGGCGTCGAGCCCGAGGAGCGCCGTGGCGACCGCGGAGTCGAGAGTGGAGCTCGACATAGGGATCGCCTCCCTCACCCCTGCCCTCTCCCCCCGGCGGGGGGAGAGGGGGTTCTTTTTTGGCGCGACACCGCGATCTCGGGCGGCGTGCGCAGCGTCTGGTAGACGACGCAGTAGCGCTCCGTCAGGCGCTGCAGGTTCGCGAGCTGCTCCTCGGACGCGTCCGTGTCGAGGTCGAAGCGCAGGCGGATCGCCTGGAAGCCGACCGGCGCCTCCTTCGAGACGCCGAGCGTGCCGCGGAAGTCGAGGTCGCCCTCGGCCTCGACGCGGCCCGAGCGGATCGCGACGCCGATCGCGGTCGCGACCGCGTTCATGGTCACGCCCGCGCACGCGGCGAGCGCCTCGAGGAGCATGTCGCCCGAGCAGGCGTGGGAGCCGTCGCCGCCGGTGGCGGGGTGGAGGCCGGCGGCGACGAGCGCCTTGCCGGTCTCGACCTTGCACGTCACGTTCTCGCCGAGGGTGCCCGACGCGCGAAGCGTGATCAGAGCGGCGGCCGGCTCTGCCTTGTAGCGATCCTTGAGCGGCGCCTGCACGGCGCGGAGGTCGTCGGAGTTCATGGCCGGGATGGTATCGAAGGCGGGAAACACATTGGTGCGAACCCATGCAGTGCTGGTCGCGGGGCCTGTTCGGGGCGGGCCTTGCGGCCGCCCCCTCAGGGGTGATCGACGCGGCCGATGCTCCGTTGTGAGGGGGCGGGGTCAAGCCCCGCCCCTACGACCGCGAAACGAGCGAGCGATCCGGCTTTCAGTCCCGATCCAGCTTCCGGTCGTCCCACGACACCGGGTCCTCCCGCGGCTCCAGGTGCGTGAACACCGTCGTCTGCGGCAAGACGTCACGAACCGCGGCCTCGATCTTCTCGCACAGGTCGTGGCCGCGCTGGACGCTCCAGTCGCCGGGCACCAGCACGTGCATCGAGACGAACCGGCGCGTGCCCGCGACGCGCGAGCGCAGCGCGTGGAACAGGACGCCGTTCTCCTGGAACGGCGCGAGCGCATCCGTCACGAGCCTGCGCTCCTCCTCGGGAATCCCCGCGTCGAGCAGGCCCGTGCCCGTGTCCCGGACGAGACGCCAGCCCGTCCAGACGATGTTCACCGCCACGGCGAACGCGATCAGCGGGTCGAGGCGCGTCCAGCCGGTGAGCGCGACCAGGGCGATGCCGGCGATGACGCCCGCCGACGTCCAGACGTCCGTCAGCAGGTGGTACCCGTCCGCGCGAAGCGTGATGGATCGCAGCCGTCTGGCGGCGCGGAGCAGGACGGCGGCGACCGCGCCATTGATGCCGGACGCGACCGCCGAGACGGCGACGCCGGTCCAGGCGTCCGTCAGCGGCTGCGGGTGCAGCCAGCGTCCCCACGCCGTCACGGCGATGCCGCAAGCCGCCGCGATGATGAGGAATCCCTCGACGCCGCTCGAGAAGTACTCCGCCTTCGTGTAGCCGTACGCGTGGCGATCGTCCGGCGGCCGCGCCGCGAGCGTCAGCGCCCAGAGCGCGATCACGGCCGCGACGAGGTTCACGACGGACTCCGCCGCGTCGGAGAGGAGGCCGACGGAGCCGGTCAGCCGCCAGGCGACGGCCTTCAAAGCGATGGTCGCCAGCGCGGCCCAGATCGAGAGCCATGCGTAGAAGCGGGCGGGGCGTTCCTCGGGCACGGCCGCATCTTATGGGTCGCAACTCGGCGCTCCGAAGTCATCCGATACACTCCCGCGCGTGCCGCGAAACGGACAGCGCCACGACCGCGACGATCTCAAGGAGATCGCGCGGCGCGCCATGCAGGAGAAGGGGCTCGAGCCCGCCTTCTCGCGCGATGCGCTGACCGAGCTCGACCGGATTCGCGGGGCGGCCGACGTCACGGTCGCGGGCACGCGCGACCTGCGCTCCCTGCTCTGGGCCTCGATCGACAACGACGACTCTCGCGACCTCGACCAGCTCACGGTCGCCGAGCGGCTCGACGACGGCCGGGCGAAGGTCTACGTCGCCGTCGCCGACGTGGACGCGATCGTGAAGAAGGATTCGGCGATCGACGCGCACGCGCGCACGAACACCACGTCCGTCTACACCGCGGCGGAGATCTTCCCGATGCTGCCGGAGAAGCTCTCGACCGACCTGACCTCGCTGAACGAAGGCGTGGACCGCCTCGCCGTCGTCGTCGAGATGGTCTGCACGAAGGAGGGGGAGGTCGAGAGCGCGGAGATCTATCGGGCCGCCGTGCACAACCGGGCGAAGCTCGCGTACGACTCCGTCTCCGTGGGCCTCGAGGGCGGGGCGATGCCGGAGCACGCCGCCGCGGTGAAGGGCATTCCCGAGCAGCTCCGCCTGCAGGACGAGCTCGCGCAGGCCCTCCGCGCCCGCCGCCACGAGCGCGGGGCGCTGGAGCTCGAGACGATCGAGCCGCGCGCCGTGTTCGAGAACGACTCGCTCGTCGACCTGAGAGTCCAGGAGAAGAACCGCGCGCGCGAGCTGATCGAAGACTTCATGATCGCGGCCAACGGAGCGACCGCCCGCTTCCTCCAGTCGAAGGGGATCGCCTCGCTGCGGCGCGTCGTCCGCTCTCCCGAGAGGTGGCAGAAGATCGTCGCCGTCGCGGCGGAGCAGGGCAGGCGCCTGCCGCCGGAGCCGGACGCGGCCGCGCTCGAGGCGTTCCTCATGGAGCGCCGCCGCGCCGACCCCCTGCGCTTCCCGGACCTTTCGCTCGTCATCGTCAAGCTCATGGGCGCGGGCGAGTACGTCGTCGAGCGGCCGGGGCAGAAGGCCGAGGGACACTTCGGCCTCGCGGTCCGCGACTACACGCACTCGACGGCGCCGAACCGGCGCTTCCCGGACCTGATCACGCAGCGCCTGATCAAGACGGCCCTGGCCGGGCAGCGGCCCGCCTACGACGCGGGCGAGCTGACGCAGCTCGCGGCGCACTGCACGGAGCAGGAGGACGACGCGAACAAGGTCGAGCGGCAGGTGCGAAAGTCCGCGGCGGCGCTGCTCCTCGAGGGCCGGATCGGCGAGCGCTTCGACGCGGTCGTCACCGGCGCGTCGGACAAGGGCACCTGGGTCCGGGTCTTCCGGCCGCCGGCCGAGGGCAAGCTCGACCACGGCTACGAGGGCCTCGAGGTCGGCGACAAGCTGCGCGTGAAGCTCATCTCGACGGACTTCGAGCGAGGCTTCATCGACTTCGTCCGGGTCGGCTAGGGAGGGTTCCGGTCTCGGCGTTCGGGCCCGGGTCGCGCCGGTCGTCAAGAGTGCGCGGACTTTGCCCGCCGCGCCGCGTGGGGTAGATTCCCGTGCCTTGCGAAGAATCGACTTCTTTCACGGAGGCACGAATGTGGAGAGGCATCTCCGTTTTCGCCGTGCTCTGCGCGGCGCTCCTGGTGGGGGGCTCTGACGTGTCCGCGCAGACGCCTCAGGCGACGCCGGCCGCACCTCGGGACGCGAAGACGTTCGTCGACGCGGCCGAACAGCGTCTCCTGAAGCTCTGGGTGGACACCAGCCGCGCGGACTGGGTGCGCTCGACCTACATCACCGGCGACACCGAGGCGCTGGCGGCCAAGGCGAACGAGCGGTCCATCTCGGCCGCCGTCGCCTACGCCAAGGACGCGACGAAGTACGAGTCCGCGAAGACCGACTCCGACACGGCGCGGAAGCTGAAGCTCCTCCGGCTGTCCCTGACGCTCGCGACGCCGCACGATCCGGACGAGGCGGCCGAGGTCACCCGCATCGCGGCGGGGATGGAGGGCACCTACGGGAAGGGCAAGTACTGCCGGGCGGAGGGGCAGTGCCTGGACCTCGAGGACATCACCAAGATCATGGCGACCTCGCGCGACGCGAAGGAGCTGCTCGACGTCTGGACCGGCTGGCACGCGATCGCCCGTCCCATGAAGAAGGACTTCGTCCGCTACGTGGAGCTCGCGAACAAGGGCGCGCGCGAGCTCGGCTTCGCCGACGCGGGAGCGATGTGGCGGTCGAAGTACGACATGCCGCCGGACGCGTTCGCGAAGGAGCTCGACCGGCTCTGGGAGCAGGTCCGCCCGCTGTACGTCTCGCTCCATGCCTACGTGCGCTGGAAGCTGCGCGAGAAGTACGGCGACGCCGTGCCGGCGAGCGGCCCGATCCCCGCGCACCTGCTCGGGAACATGTGGGCGCAGACCTGGGACAACGTCTATCCGCTCGTCGCGCCGAAGGACGCCGACCCGGGCTACGACCTGACGCGGATCCTCAAGGGCCGCAAGACGGACGCGGTCGGCATGGTGAAGTACGGCGAGGGATTCTTCACCTCGCTCGGATTCGATCCGCTGCCGAAGACGTTCTGGGAGCGGTCGATGCTGACGAAGCCCAAGGACCGCGAGGTCGTCTGCCACGCGAGCGCCTGGGACGTCGACTACGTGGACGACCTGCGCATCAAGATGTGCATCGACATCACGGCCGAGGACTTCACGACCGTCCACCACGAGCTCGGCCACAACTTCTACCAGCGGGCGTACAAGGCCCAGCCGCCGCTCTTCCGCGACAGCGCCAACGACGGATTCCACGAGGCGATCGGCGACACGATCGCCCTGTCCGTGACGCCGGAGTACCTGGTCAAGCTCGGGCTGCTGGACCGCGCGCCGGATGCGACCAAGGACACCGGCCTGCTTCTCGCGAAGGCGCTCGAGAAGGTCGCGTTCCTGCCGTTCGGATTGATGATCGACCAGTGGCGCTGGCGCGTCTTCGCCGGAGAGATCACGCCGGCGCAGTACAACAAGGCGTGGTGGGACCTGCGGCTGAAGTACCAGGGGGTGGCGCCCGCGGTCGCGCGCACGGAGGAGGACTTCGATCCCGGCGCGAAGTACCACGTCCCGGCGAACGTCCCGTATACGCGCTACTTCCTGGCGGACATCCTCCAGTTCCAGTTCCACCGCGCGCTCGCGAAGACGGCGGGCTGCACGAGCGCGCTCAACCGCTGCTCGATCTACGGCAACAAGAAAGCGGGGGAGCGGCTGGAGAAGACGCTCGCGATGGGGCAGTCGCGCCCGTGGCCGGACGCGCTCGAGTCGCTGACGGGCCAGCGGGAGATGGACGCGAGCGCGATCCGCGATTACTTCGCGCCGCTGCAGAAGTGGCTCGACGAGCAGAACAAGGGCAAGCCGGTCGGGTGGTGACCCCTTGTCATCCCGAGCGAAGCGAGGGACCCCTTTAGGCGCCGTGTCGCGAATCGATCGGACGCACGGCTCCGAAAGGGGTCCCTCGTCGCTTTGCTCCTCGGGATGACAGCGCCTGGAGCGCTTCGCTAGACGATCCCCTCCACGCTCTCCCGAAACACCGCCGTGTGCCGGTCCACGTCCGCCGCGGTCGTGTCGGGACCGATCAGCGCCATGTTGTGGAACGGCGTCATCAGGATTCCCCGGTTCAGCGCCGCGAGGTGCATGTAGCGGTCGAGCTCCGGATCGATCGACGCGGCCGCCTCCGAGCCGTTTCGCGGCGCGGCGGGACGGAACCAGTACTCGGCCCGGCAGCCGAGCTGCGTGACGCACCAGGGCAGGCCCAGCTCGGCGATCGCCTTCGCGACACCGTCCACGAATCTCCCGGCGAGCGGGATCGTGCGCGCGTACGTCTCCGCGGTCAGGACGCCTCCGAGCGTCGCGCGCATCGCCGCCAGCGACAGCGCGTTTCCGGCGAGCGTGCCGCCGATGCCGCCGGTGTCGGACTCGTCGTCGCGGATCGAGCGGCCGACCCGCCCGGCGAGCTCCGCCGTCATCCCGTAGACCGCGGCGGGCACGCCGCCGGCCAGGGGCTTGCCGACCGTCAGCAGGTCGGGCGAGAGGCCGTGCGCCGCCGTGTAGCCTCCCGGTCCCGCCGAGATCGTGTGGGTCTCGTCGAGGATCAGGAGCGTCCCCGTCTCGCGCGTGATCCGGCGCAGCGCGTCGTGGTAGCCGGGCTCCGGGTGCACGATGCCGATGTTCGTCATCGCCGGCTCGGCGAGGACGCACGCGACGTCCCGGCGCTCGAGCGCCTCCTCCAGCGCGGGGACGTCGTTGAACTCGACGACGCGGGTCGTCACGGCGGGATCGACGGGCGGCCCGATGTTGCCGGCCCGCGCCTCCACGGCGCCGCCCCGCAGCGTCGCGAACGTCTCGTCCACCGTCCCGTGGTAGCACCAGTTGTAGACGAGGATCTTCGGACGGCCGGTGACGTGCCGGGCGAGCCGGATCGCGAATCGGTTCGCGTCGGTCGCCGTCAGCGCGAGCTGCCAGTACGGCAGGCCGAATCGGCGCGCGAGCTCCTCGCCGACCCATGCCGCGTCCTCCGTCGGGAGCATGAAGGTCAGGCCGCGCCGCGCCCGCTCGGCGATCGCCTCCGCGACCGCGGGCGTCCCGTGACCGGACATCGCGCCCGTGTCGCCGAGGCAGAGGTCGAGGAACTCGAGCCCGTCGGCGTCCGTGAACCGGGAGCCGCTCGCCCGCTCCACGAAGAGCGGGAACGCGCCCGGGAAGCGGACCATCCAGTTCATCGGAACGCCGGAGAGGAGCGAGCGGCGCGCCCGCTCGGACAGAGCACGGCATCTCGGATGTGCGTCGGCGAAGCGCTCCTCCTCCTCGGCCAGGCGGCGGCGGAGCTTCTTCCGGTCGATCGTCATATCAGCGGCGGCTGATACGTCGCGAGCTCACGCGTCTCAGTAGCGCAGCCGCACCAGCGTCGGACCCGCAGAGCCGCCCGGCACGACGATGAACAGATCGTCGTACTGCTGGCCGGCGATCGTGATTGGCTCCCGGCAGCCGAGCGCCTTCAGGATCTCCGGGACCGTGTTGCTGTGCCCCACGACGAGCACGGCGTCGCCAGGGTGGTCGCGGCGAAGCGTCCGCGCGAGCTCCGAGGCGTCGGGCGTGTCCTTCGCCATGCCGGCGCCGACGTCGTACGTCGTGATGGGGAGCTTCAGCGCCTGCGCGAGCGGCGCCGCCGTGTCCCTCGCACGCTCCGTGTCGGTCGCGTAGATCGCGCGGATCCCGGCCGCACCGAGCATCTTCGCGAGGCGGGCCGCACGCTCGCGCCCCGCGTCGCTGAGGCGCTGGTCGGTTTCGGAGACCTTCTCGGCGTGGCGGACGACGAAGACGGCGGTCTGGGCGGAGGCGAAAGGGTGGATGAGGACCACCGCCATGCAAACGAGAAAGCGGCGAACGCGTTGAGTCATGGAAAGAGCTTATCGGCAGGCGCGGAGCCCCCATGAGATCCCCTCTCCCCCCGCTGCGTGGGGAGAGGGGGTTTCTTGTCTCCAAAACGAAACGCCTCCCCCCGTCGTCTAAGCCTCCGGAGCACGGATCTCTCGGACCGGCGTTCCGGAAGGCGGTATAAGGCTGGAGCAGGTCGCCCGCATCGCACAGAAGGCAAAGGAGTTCGACCTGGCCGACA
>Ga0207683_10000855_pt1 | contig 27925 bp, 21 predicted proteins | sample KBSM73metaG_FD_184333 | JGI IMG/M metagenome (GOLD analysis project Ga0207683, IMG submission 184333) | Miscanthus rhizosphere microbial communities from Kellogg Biological Station, Michigan, USA - KBS M7-3 metaG (SPAdes) (version 2) | ecosystem: Host-associated > Plants > Roots > Rhizosphere >... | reverse complement strand
CCCCGAGGAGGGGCTTTCATCGGGCCTCGCCGCTGCGGACACGTTGCCCGCAGGTTGTAAGCCGTGGAGGTAAAGCGATGAAAGTCAGCGATATTATGACTCGCGATGTGCACCTTTTGAGCCCGGAACAAACGATCCGGGAGGCAGCCAGCATCATGGCTGACATCGACGCCGGCGCGCTGCCGGTCGGCGAAGACGACCGGCTGATCGGCATGATCACCGACCGCGATATCGTCGTCCGCGCGATCGCCCAGGGCAAATCCCTGGACACCAAGGTCATCGATGTCATGAGCAAGGAAATGCTGTACTGCTTCGACACCGACGGCATCGACGATGTGGCGCGCAACATGGCCAAGGCGCAGGTGCGCCGCTTGCCTGTCGTCAATCACGCCAAACGGCTGGTCGGTATCGTCTCTCTGGGCGACCTCGCCCGCAACGACGACCCGACCACGATCGGTCGAACCGTCTCCAAGGTTTCCACGCCGGGCGGCAAGCACGACCAGACAAGCACTCACTGACGCGACAGTCCATCGACCGCGACCCAGCCAGGCGGCGGTCGCGGCCCCATCGCGACGAGGCGCGACGTCAATGTCGGAGCATTGTCGGACGTTGTAGCAGTCACCGAACCGACTGTGCACCGGTGGTGTCCGCCATGCCGCGCACGACTCTCCCGACACAAGGGTTCGCACCGAACGCATAGGCGAGCTCGGCCGGGCGCGCGATGTCCCAGAGCGCGAGATCGGCGCGCTGGCCCGGTGCGAGCCTGCCGATTTCGCTTTCGATGCCCAGCGCCTTCGCCGCATTCCGCGTGACCGCTGCAAGCGCTTCCGCGGGTGTGAAGCCGAAGAAGGTGCACGCCATGTTGACCATCAGCAGCAGCGATGTGCATGGCGATGTTCCCGGATTGCAGTCGGTCGCGATCGCGATAGGTACGCCGTGCTCGCGCAGGCTTGCGATCGGCGGCAATCGCGTTTCGCGAAGAAAGTAGAACGCTCCGGGCAGGACGACGGCCGTGGTACCTGCTTCGGCCATGGCACGCACCGATTCGGCCGACGCATATTCGAGGTGGTCGGCGGACAGGCCCCGATATTCGGCCGCGAGCCGGCCGCCACCCTGGTCGGAAAGCTGGTCGGCGTGCAGCTTGACCGGCAATCGATATTTTTTCGCGGCATCGAACACGCGCGCGGTCTGCGTGGGCGTAAAGGCGATGCGCTCGCAAAAAGCGTCGACCGCATCCGCAAGCTTCGCATCGGCGGCCGCCGGCAGCATCTCATCGCAAACCAGTGCGATGTATTCGTCGGCACGCCCGGCAAATTCGGGCGGCAGCGCGTGGGCGCCGAGCAATGTCGTCCTGACTTCGGCGCCGCACGCTATCGCCAGCCGGCGGGCCGCGCGCAGCATCTTGAGCTCGTTTGCGGTATCGAGTCCGTAACCGGACTTGATCTCGACGGTGGTGACGCCCTCGGCGATCAGGCGCTTCAGCCGAACGGCACTTTGCGCTACCAGTTCGTCTTCGCCGGCGGCACGCGTGGCGCGCACGGTCGAAGCGATTCCGCCTCCGGCCCTGGCGATGTCTTCGTACGACGCGCCGGCAAGCCGCATTTCGAATTCGTCGGCGCGGTTGCCCGCATGAACCAGATGTGTGTGGCAGTCGATCAATCCCGGCGTGAGCCACGCGCCCCGGCCATCGTGCTCGGTCTCGGCGCGCCCTCCGGACGGTAGATCGCGCCGCGAACCGACCCAGGCGATGCGGCCGTCGCGGACGGCAAGCGCGCCGTCGCGGATCGACCCGTAGCCATCCGCGCTGCCGATCGCCTGATCGATCGTCGCGAGGTGGACGTTGGTCCACATCGCATCCCAGCCGAGGTCGGCGCTCACGTCAACAATCGCCTCAATGTGATCGCGTATCGTGCCGCGATCTCCGCGTGGCGCGGATGCACGCCGTCACGGACGTGCCAACGCCCGCCCACCATGACGTCACCGATCGGCGCTCTCAGTGGCCCGAAGATCGCGCTGTCGAGCAGCGCGTCCCCGTGCTGTCCGATGGCATCGGCCTGATCCAGGACGATCCAATCGGCCCGATGGCCGGCGGCGATGGCGCCGATTCGCTGTCCCGATGCCTGTGCACCGCCGCCGCAGGCAGCGCGATAGAGACGGCCTCCGAACGATTCGGCGCGGGCGAGCCTGAATACGTTGCGCTGCTCGTACTTGATGCGCTGCCCGTATTCGAAAAGACGCAGCTCGAGAAACGGATCGACGTTGACATGGCTGTCGCCGCCGATGCCGAAACGGCCATCGCCCGCAAGAAAGGACTTGGCGCTGAACAGGCCATCGCCAAGATCGCCTTCCGTCGTCGGACACAAGCCGGCGACGGCCCGCGAAGCCGCCAGTGCTCCGGTCTCGCTCCGGTCCATGTGCGTCGCGTGGATCAGGCACCAGCGCTCGTCCACTGAGTTGTTGTCGAGCAGCCATTGCACCGGCCGCGCGCCGAGTGCCGCGATGCAATCGTCGACCTCTTTCTGCTGCTCCGCGGCATGGATATGCACCGGCATCGCCGTGTCGAGATCGTCGCGAAGCTCGAGCAGGCGTTGCAGTTCATCGGGCGCGACGGCGCGAAGCGAATGCGGCGCGACGCCCAAGCGGTGCATTGGATGGTTCGCGAGCGACTTGCTGATCGCGTCGAGCATCCGCGAGAACTGCTCGGTGTCGGTGATGAATCGGCGCTGGCCGGCGGCCGGCGCGAGGCCACCGAAATTGCTGTGGGCGTAAAAAACCGGCAACAGTGTCAGCCCGATGCCGGCGCTGTCGGCTGCGGCACGAATCCGTTCCGCCATCTCGACCGGGTTGGCGTAAGGCTTGCCTTCGGGATCGTGATGCAGGTAGTGAAATTCGGTTACCGACGTATAGCCGGCTTCCAGCATTTCGATGTAAAGCCGGGTCGCGATCGCTTCCACGTCGTCCGGCGTCAGTCGCGCGAGAAAGCGATACATCAGCTCCCGCCATGCCCAGAAACTGTCGCCTTCGGGACCCGCCCTTTGCGTGAGCCCGGCCATCGCACGCTGGAACGCGTGCGAATGCAGGTTCGGCATGCCGGGAACGACCGGGCCGTTCAGGCGCTCGGCAGCGACGTCGCTCATGTTCGTCGCTACGCTGGCGATCACCCCGTCGTCGCCGACGACGATCAGCACGTTGTCGGCCCAGCCCGAGGGCAGCATCGCGCTGGCAGCGAGGTACCGTCGCGGCATCGAAATCGATCAGTCGTTCCAGGAAGGCAACAGGTCGGCGACTTCGTCGGTCAGACCGCCGCTTCCGACCAGATCGCTGATCGCGGAGATGTCGGGCGCGAAGTAGCGGTCCTCGGCGTAGAAGGCGACCCGCTTTCGCACCGCGTCGTGCACAGCCTGCAGCTTTTGCGACGTCTTCAGCGGCGCGCGGAAGTCGATGCCCTGCGCCGCGGCCAGCAGCTCGATCGCGACGATGGCCCGGCTGTTCCGCGTCATGTCGCCGAGCCGCCGCGCGGCGAACGTCGACATGCTGACGTGATCTTCCTGGTTGGCCGATGTCGGCAGGCTGTCGACGCTGGCCGGATGCGCGAGCGACTTGTTTTCCGATGCCAGCGCCGCGGCGGTGACGTGCGCCATCATGAAACCCGAGTTGATGCCCGGATCGCGCACCAGGAACGGCGGCAAGCCCGACAGCGACTCGTCGATCAATAAGGCAATGCGCCGCTCCGAGAGCGCTCCTATCTCTGCGATGGCCAGAGCGAGGACATCGGCGGCGAGCGCCACCGGCTCGCCATGGAAATTCCCACCGGACAGCACTTCGCCCGAATCGGCGAACACCAGAGGATTGTCGGTCACTGCGTTCGCCTCGATCGAGAGCGTCGCGGCGACATGCCGCACGAGGTCGAGGCAGGCGCCCATGACCTGCGGTTGGCAACGCAGGCTGTAAGGATCCTGCACGCGGTCGTCGTCGACCAGATGCGAGCGGCGAATCTCGCTACCGCTGAGCAGAAAGCGATACTTTGCCGCTACGTCGATTTGTCCGGGCTGGCCGCGCACCTCCTGGATACGAGCGTCGAACGGCGTGTCGCTGCCCTTGGCGGCGTCGACCGACAACGCGCCCGTTACGACCGCGGCAGCGAAAATATCCTCGACCTCGAACAGTGCCTTGAGCGCCAGCGCCGTCGACACCTGCGTGCCGTTCAGCAGCGCCAGCCCCTCCTTGGCGGCGAGCGACATCGCAGAGAGTCCCGCGCGGCGCAAGCCTTCGGTTGCCGCCACCGCCGTGCCGTCGATCCGCACTTCGCCCTCGCCCATCAGCGCCAGCGTCATATGCGCCAGCGGCGCCAGATCGCCGGAGGCTCCGACCGAGCCCTGCGAAGGAAGCGACGGCAGGACGCCGGCGTTATAGAGCGCCATCAGCGCGTCGATCACTTCGGGCCGGACGCCGGAATAGCCGCGCGCCAGGCTCGCGGCCTTGAGCATCAGAACGAGACGCACGGTCGCATCGTCGAGCAATGCGCCTGTTCCGACCGCGTGCGAGTGAACGAGATTGGTCTGCAGCCGCTCCAGCTGATCGTTCGCGATGTGCGTCTTTGCGAGCTTGCCGAAGCCGGTATTGATGCCGTAAGCGGGCGCGCCGTGATCGACGGCCTGTTGCACCGCCGCCCGCGAAGCGTCGATGGCGGGCCGCGTTGCAGGATCGAGCGCCACGCGCGCCTCGCCGCGCGCGATCCGGCGCAGCATGCCGAGCGTGAGCTTGCCCGCCGCAATGTCGAGCGCGGCCTTCATCAGGCCGGCGTCCTGTTCGGCATGTGTCTGTCAGTCTCGATGTCGAAACGCGCTGCTGTCAGCCATGCGCGATCGCCACGAGACAGGTCGTCATTTGCGATCGACCATCGGCAGGACGAGCCCTTGCTCGGCGGCGCACCTGATCGCATCCTCGTATCCGGCGTCGGCGTGCCGCATCACGCCGCTTGCCGGGTCGTTGGTCAGCACGCGCTCGATGCGCCGTGCGGCGGCAGCGGTTCCGTCGCAGACGATCACCATGCCCGCGTGCTGCGAGAACCCCATGCCGACGCCGCCGCCGTGGTGGATGCTGACCCAGGTGGCCCCGCTCGCGCAATTGAGCAGCGCATTGAGGAACGGCCAGTCGGACACGGCGTCGGATCCGTCGCGCATGCCCTCGGTCTCGCGATTCGGACTCGCCACCGATCCAGAATCGAGATGGTCGCGGCCGATGACGATCGGCGCCTTCAGCTCGCCGCTGGCGACCATGTCGTTGAACGCGAGGCCCGCGCGCGCCCGATCGCCCAGCCCGATCCAGCAAATGCGCGCCGGCAATCCCTGGAACTTGATCCGCTTCCGCGCCATGTCGAGCCAGTGATGCAGCTGCGCGTTCTGTGGAAGCAACTGCTTCAGCTTGGCGTCGGTCCGGTAGATGTCCTCGGGATCGCCCGACAGCGCCACCCAGCGGAACGGCCCGATGCCGCGGCAGAACAGCGGACGGATGTAAGCGGGCACGAAGCCGGGGAAATCGAACGCCTTGCCGACGCCCGCCTCCAGAGCCATCTGCCGCAGGTTGTTGCCGTAATCGAATGTCGGCACGCCCATCTGCTGAAACGCCAACATCGCGCGCACTTGCACGGCCATCGACGCTTTCGCGGCCTTCACCACGCCGGCCGGATCGCCGGCGCGCCGGGTCTCTGCCTCTTCGAGCGACCATCCGGACGGCAGATAACCGTTGAGTGGATCGTGCGCGCTGGTCTGGTCGGTCACCATGTCAGGGCGCGCTTTGCGATCGCCGCCCTGCACGCGGCGGACGAGCTCGGGAAAAACCTCGGCGGCATTGCCGAGCAATCCGACCGAGACCGCGCGGCCGCCGGCGTGCGCGTCCCGGATGATGGTCAGCGCGCGATCGAGTGTCTCGGCCCGCTGGTCGAGATAGCCGGTATCGAGCCGCATTTGGATCCGGCTCGGATTGCATTCGACCGCGAGCATCGACGCTCCGGCCATCGTCGCCGCCAGCGGCTGTGCGCCGCCCATGCCGCCCAGGCCGCCGGTGAGAATCCATCGTCCGTCGAGCTTGCCTTCGTAATGTTGCCGGCCGGCTTCGGCGAAGGTTTCGTAAGTGCCCTGTACGATGCCCTGGCTGCCGATGTAGATCCACGAGCCGGCAGTCATCTGGCCGTACATCATCAAACCCTTGGCGTCGAGCTCGTGGAAGTGCTCCCACGTCGCCCAGTGCGGCACCAGGTTGGAATTGGCGATGAGCACGCGCGGCGCGTCGGCGTGCGTCCTGAACACGCCGACCGGCTTGCCCGATTGCACGAGCAGCGTCTCGTCGTCGCCCAGCGCTTTCAACGCTTCGGCGATCTTGTCGAAGCACTCCCAGTCGCGGGCGGCGCGGGCGATGCCACCGTACACGATCAGCTCGTCGGGCTTTTCCGCGACCTCGGGGTCGAGGTTGTTCATCAGCATCCGCAGCGGGGCTTCGGTCAGCCACGACTTGGCACTGAGCCGGGTGCCTCGCGCAGCGCGTATGCGGCGCGTCGGGTCGATGCGCGTGTTGCCGGCGCGAGGGGGCGAAAGATCGTTCATTGCGTATCCCTGACTTTAGCGACGCTCGAGATACAAGGGTCGATGTTATCGCCGTGGCCAGCCTTATGCAAAAAGGCGACACGCGGCCCTCTGGTCGGGAACTCGCGCCACCGTCCGCATATCCCACGATCGGGGGCTTGCATTGCCCGTCAATCGACCCGTCAAGGAGACCATGATGCCTTACAACACCGTCGCGGATCTGCCGAAGGCCCAGACCGACCAGTACAACCCGCATCAGAAGGAAGCGTTCCTCAAGGCGTTCAACAACGCATACAAGGAATACGGAGGCGACGAGGGCCGCGCATTCGCCGTCGCTCACACGGCGGCGAAGAGGGCCGGAGAAAAGCCGGGCCCCGGCTAGACTTCCGACCGGCAGCGCGCGAAGGTCGGGCCGGTGCGAGGAATGGCGCCGGCCGGACGCTCACTCATCGCCGCACTCGAGGCAAGGCCGCATGCCGTGCGGACACAACGCATGATGCATCTGGGCCGCGGCGTCCTCGAACGCCTGGATCGCCGCGCGCGGCATTCCGCGCTCGAGCATGTGCGCGATCTCGCGCGCCACCCCTTGCTCGAAAGTCTCGCGAATCGCAACCGGGGAGGCGCGGGCTCTTGCTTCGCGCAGCACCAGCCGTACGCGTGTTTCCGCGTCGAGCGCCTGCTGTTCTCTGCCCGTGGCCATTTCGTCCTCCTGTGCGGATACTTGCCGCTTGCGTACAACGCTAATTGCTTCGTTGACAGCAGCAAATAGGACAGCGTCTTAATCGGGTGTAGGAGGCGGGACGAACTGCTAGAATCAACGCGGAGCCGTTCCCGCACAAGCTCGCCAAGCGATGACTGACTAGGGGAGGTACGATGTCCGAGCAAACTTTCGCTGCGCGCCTCCGCGCCTGCGCCTGCGTTACCGCCGGAGCAGCGCTGGGGATGATGGTCTTCATCGCCGCCGCGCAACAACCTGCCGCGCCGGCGGCAGCACCTGCCGCTCCGACGCAACCGCCGCCTGCCACTGCGGCCCCGCCCGGGACTGCGGCCCCACCCGCAGCACCCGCCACCGCAACCCCGCCTGCCCCGGTCATCCAGCCCTTCGCTCCGGCCTCGACGCCGGACCAGGAGCAGTTGCGGGTCGTCCCGGCCAAACGGTACCCCGGAAAAGTTCATCTGCTGCCGGCGACGATGGAAACGACGCAATGGGGCTGGTTCAATAACGCGCAGCCACCCGTCCTGCACGTCGATTCGGGCGATTCGATCGTCTTCGAGACGATGATGCATTCGCACAATCAGGTCGTGCCGGGGGCGACGATCGAGCAGATCAAGAAACTCCGGACCGACTTCCCGGGTCGCGGCCCCCACACGTTGACCGGCCCGGTGTACATCGAAGGCGCCGAGCCGGGCGATGTCCTGAAGGTGCGCATCAACAAGATCGTCCCGCGCGCTTACGGCACGAACTTCAACGTGCCCGGCATGTTCGGCGAGTTTCCGAGCAAGTTTCCCGACGGTCAGGTCAAGTATTTCTACCTCGATCTCGAGCGCAAGGTCGCCGAGTTCGCCCCGGGGATCGAGATTCCGCTGGCACCGTTCCCCGGCACGATCGGCGTTGCCCGCGCCGAGCCGGGTCAATACAGCTCGGTGCCTCCCGGACGCTACGCCGGCAACATCGACGTCCGCGACCTGAAGGAAGGCGCAACGCTCTACGTACCGGTCTTCGTCAAGGGCGCGCTGCTCTGGACCGGCGATTCGCACGCGGCTCAGGGCAACGGCGAGATCAATCTGACCGCACTCGAGACCGCGTACAAGGAAATGAACGTCACCGTCGACGTCGTCAAGAACATGAAACTCGAATGGCCGCGCATCGAAACCAAGGATGCGTGGATCACCCTCGGCATCGATCGCGATCTGAACAAGGCGCTCGACATCCTTATGGGCGAAACGAGCAAACTGCTGATGGATCAGCGATCGCTGGACAGCGGACAGGCGCAGAAGATGATCATGTCGACGTGGGACTGCCGCATCAGCCAAGTCGTCGACGTCAACAAGGGCATTCACTGCTTCAGCGCCAAGGGCGCCAAGGCTGCGCGCAAGATCGAGGTGCTGCCGGATCAGGAAGACAAAACCTACCTCGTGACGGTCGGGAAGGACGCCGACCTCAACAAGGCGATGGATGACGCCTCGTGGGCGATGATCGAGCTGCTGCAGAGCCAAAAGAAGTTGAGCAGGCTCGACGCGTACAGCCTCGCCAGCATGGTGATGGATTGCCGTCTGGCCGCGCCGAGGGCCGCAGTGAAAGCCGTGCATTGTCTGGTGCCGAAGAGCACCTGGGTGGCGACCCGGTAGACCGGTCGTGCGGGCCGGGCTCTTCGGCCTGGTAGTGGCGGCGGCTCTTGCCGCCGCTCCTGCTTTTGCCGCCATGCACGTGGTGGCGACGACGACGGATCTGGCAGCACTCGTCGCGGTTGTCGGTGGCGATCTCGTCAGCGTCGAGTCGGTCGTGCCGGCCGGCGTCGATCCTGAAGCGTTCGAGCCGCGGCCCGGCGACCTCGCCAGATTACGCCAGGCCGCCCTGTTGGTGCGTGTCGGACTCGGCTACGACTACTGGCTGGATGGGATCGTCAACCAGACCGGCGAAAAGCGATTGATGCGCGGCGGCGAGGCTTATCTCGACGCGTCGACCGGCATCCCGCTGCTCGAAATACGCGGCCAGAGCGTCGTCAACGAAGGCGGCCATGCGCACGGCGTCGCCAACCCGCACTACTGGCTCGATCCCGAGAACGCGATCACCATCACGGCCGGCATCGCCGAAGCCCTGGTCCGTATCGCTCCGGCGCAACGGGAAACGATTCGCGCGAATCGTGAACGATTTCTGCTCCAGCTCGAGGAAAGGCGAACGCGCTGGGGCCAGACGCTGGCCCCGTTTGCCGGAGCCAGGTTGATCGCCTATCACAATTCGTGGCCCTATTTTGCGCGCCGCTTTCGTCTAGATGTCATTGCCTTCATCGAGCCCAAGGCGGGCGTCGCGCCAAGCCCGGCCCATCTCGCCCAACTGATTTCCGCGGGCCGCAAAACGCAGGTGCGCGCCATCCTGCACGAGCCTTACGAGCCGGAAGATGTGTCGCGCTTCGTCGGACAGAAGCTGGGCGTTCCGGTGGTGCGCCTGGCGATATCGGTCGGTAGCCTTCCCGCAACGGACGATTATCTGGCCGTGTTCGACTACAACGTCGCAACCCTTGCCAAAGCTTTGGGTGCCCGCAGTCCATGAGCGACGCGCTTGCGTTGCTCGGCCTTCCGTTCGCGGCGGCGGTCGTTTTTGTGCTGATGCATGCCTATCTCGGCGTGCACGTGCTGCGCCGGAGGATCGTCTTTGCCGACCTCGCGCTGGCTCAACTGTCGGCGCTGGGCGCCACCGTCGCGTTCGCGAACGGCTATCCGGCGACCAGCGCCGCGGGATTCGGCTACGCGCTCCTGTTCACCGCCATCGGCGCGGCGCTGCTGACCTTGACCCGCAGCCTCGCCCGCTTTGTCAGCCAGGAAGCGTTTGTCGGCATCGTCTATGTCGTCGCGACGGCGGCCACAATACTGGTCGTCGATCGCTCGCCTCAGGGAGCCGAGCACGTGAAGAAAATCCTGGTCGGCAGCATTCTTACCGTCGACCCGAGCGACCTTGTGAAGTTTGTCGCCCTGTATGCCGCGATCGGCTTGCTGCACTGGCTGGTGCGGCGACCGCTGATTGCATTGTCGAGCGAAGCGACTTCGGGAAGCCGGACCCGGGTCGCCGTGTGGGGATGGGATTTCGTCTTCTTTCTGTCCTTCGCCATGGTGGTAACGAGCTCGGTGGCCACTGCCGGCGTGCTCCTGGTGTTCAGTCTGCTGATCGTGCCCGCGGTGATCGGGTCGATTTTTTCAGGCAAGCTGCACGTCGTGCTCCCGATCGCATGGTGTGCAGGCATTGCCGCCTGCGCTGCGGGTCTTGCGGGCTCATACGCGTTCGACTTGCCGACCGGCGCCGCCATGGTGATTGCGCTCGCCGGGTTTTTGCTGCTGGCCGGGCTCGCGAAAGTTCTGATCTTCGCCGGCGCCGAGCAGCGCCGGGCCAGTTTGCACATCGCCGCGGATACGGTCGCCGCCGCGATGCTGCTCATGCTGCTGGCGTCGAGTGTCTGGCTGATGGTCAATCCCACCGGCGATCAACCGCTCCCTGCACTCGTCGAACGCGCAACCGGAATAGGTCCGGCGCAGTTTCTGGGAGCGACCGAGCGCGAAACCTATGAAAGCGCCGTGCGTGATGTTGCGCGCTTTCAAGGCGAAGTCGATCGAATCGACGCGATGGAAAAAGCCGCACGTTACCAGGCAACGCCGCTGTCCGACGATGAAATAAGGCGCATTGCGTCCTATCAGCAGAGCTTCAACGAAATGACCCGCGGCGAGCGCTTCGTGCAGGACGTATTGCGGGGGAAAGCAAGGACCCGCGAGCGCTGGATAGTCGGCGCGCCCGCGGCGATGATTGCACTTCTGGGGCTGTTCTGGCTGGCGCGCAGATATCGGAAGCCGGGCCACAGTGCGGCCGGCGCCGCGCCCAAAGCTTCGGTTGCCGGTTGATCAGATAATCGGCGCCGGTTTTTTTGCCTTGCCCAAAAAAAAGAACCCCCGAAAAGGCCGGGGGCGAATAAGACACCATGAACACCTAACGAATCGTCGCTTCAGTCCAATGCGACCAAACCGACTCCCTGCTCCTTAATGCCCGCGTGCATCCATCAGGCCGTGAGTGTCCCGCTTCACTTCAACGCGCCGGCCATTTTCCCTCACCATCGCTTTCAGAATCGTCCGTGCCAGCGATTCCGGAGCGGCGACCGCTCCCACTCGCACTACCCTTGACGCTGCTCCGGATGTCACCGTAAAAACGCCGCGCTGGAATTGATACGAGGCAGCGTATTGCCTGCCGTCGGCGTTCAAGATCACCTGACCGGAGGAATTGAGTATGCCCATTAAACCCTCGTCGGCTAGTCTTGCTTCGCTTGTCGACGGTCTGTTCGTGGCAACGCCGTTACGCCGCATCCTTGCGGGACTGAAAGGGAAGTACCTTCCGCATCGCTTCGACGTTGGCCGATTGCAGCGTTTGCTTGCGCAGCTCGCGACGAACTCTTGCAAAGGTCTTGCGCAAATCCGTTTCCACGCTTTTGGTGTAACGGAACGACGGATCGAGGATCGACTTCATATAACCTCCCCTTCGGTGCTGTGAGGTACGAGAACACTCAACGCGTTTCGTTGCTGTATGTCGCAAAAGACGTTCCATCGGCCGTCAACTTGCGAAGGTTCAGCCGCTTACGTCGACGCCTTCGATCGCAGAGTTTGCCAACGTAAAGAATGTCGACACTTTTACCCAGCGTTTGCCGACGTGGTGTTGTTACCGACAATTCGTTACAGCTCGACACATCGCGCCCGTTTGAGCCCCGCTTGTCACAGTGTCGTGCGGCCGCTACGCTGACACCATGCTGGTGGTCCAAGGCCTGACCAAGTCGTACGCCGGGCCTCGGCCGCGCGCGGTTTTCGCCGATGTCGATCTGGAACTCTCTCCCGGCGACTACGTCGCCGTCATGGGCGAGTCGGGCGTCGGCAAGTCCACGTTGCTCAACCTGATTGCCGGCCTGGACAGCCCCGACCGGGGCTCGATCAGGCTCGGCGACGTCGAGCTCACGACTCTCGACGACGACGCGCTGACCGCGCTGCGCCGCGAGCGCTTCGGCTTCGTGTTTCAGGCCTTTCATGTGTTGCCCTACCTGAGCGTGGCACGGAACGTCGCCTTGCCCCTGTCGCTGCTCGGCATCGCCGCGCCCGAGACCGACGCGCGAGTGACCAGCGTGCTGGCCGGCGTCGGACTGGATGGCCGCGGCGAAAGCATGCCGCGCGAGCTTTCCGGAGGCGAGCTTCAGCGGGTCGCCATCGCGCGCGCCCTGGTTCACGGGCCGCAACTGGTGCTTGCGGATGAACCGACGGGCAATCTCGATGCGGAAACCGCGAGCCAGGTGCTGCGCCTGCTGCGAGAGCAGATCAAGACCAAGGGCGCGGCCGGGATCCTGGTAACGCATTCGCACGCCGCCGCGCAGACCTGCGATCGTATATTGCAGCTGACTCCCACCGGCTTGCGCCCGGCGCCGTCGAGCTGACGATGGGAAAGCTGAATCTCTCCGCAGCGCGCGCCGTGCTTGCCGGCTCGCTGGTCCAGAACAAGGCACGCAGCGCCTTGTCGGTGCTTGCCATCGCACTTGGGGTCGCGCTCGGCTACGCGGTGTCGCTGATCACTGGCGCCGCGGTCAACGAGCTCGCTCTCGGCGTGCAGTTCCTCGCCGGCGACGCCGATCTCCAGGTGCGCGGCCCGCGCGGCGGTTTCGACCAAGCGCTCTATCCGCAGCTGGCCCGGCTTCCCGAGGTGGCCGTGGCAAGTCCCGTCGTCGAGGCGGATGCCAAGCTCAGCGATCGCGACGATGTGCTGAAGATCATCGGCATCGACGTCTTCCGCGCCGGAGCCGTGCAGCCCGGCCTGATCGCCGAGTCCGGCGACCGCCTCGATCATCTGCGCTCCGATACGCTTTTCCTGAGTCCCGCCGCGGCACAGTCGCTTGGCGTCGATCGAGGCGGCACGCTGGCATTTCAAGCAGGCTTGCGCATTGTGACGTTGCGCGTCGCAGGACTGGTGCCCGCCGATGTGCAACAGCGATTCGCGGTGATGGATATCGCCGGCGTCCAGTCGAACTTCGATCGGCTGGGCCGCATTAGCCGCATCGACCTGCGACTTCGCCCCGGCGTCGACATCGAAACCGTGCGCGCGCGTATCCAGGCGCAGCTGCCCGCAGGCATCGCGGTCCGGCGTCCGGAAACGGGCATCGCCGCCAGCGAAAGCCTGTCCCGTTCTTACCGCGTCAATCTGAATGTGCTGGCACTGGTGGCGCTGTTCACCGGCGGCTTGCTGGTCTTTTCGACGCAGGCGCTCGCTGTCGTGCGCCGCCGCTCGCAGCTGGCGCTGTTGCGCGTTCTCGGCATGACGCGCCGTGAACTGGCGAGCCTGCTCGTGCTCGAAGGCGCGATCGTCGGCGTCGTCGGCAGCGCGCTCGGATTGGCCAGCGGATTCATCCTCGCGCAAATCGCGGTTCGGATCATCGGCGCCGACCTCGGCGCCGGATACTTTCGCGGCGTTGCACCGGCGCTGCCGCTGGCTCCGGTTTCGCTGGCGATTTTCTTCGGGCTCGGCGTGCTGATCGCGATGCTCGCGAGCCTCGTTCCCGCGCTGGAGGCGGCGCGAGCGGCTCCCGCAGCCGCGCTCAAGGCCGGTGACGAAGAGCGTGCATTCGGCCGGCTCTCTCCTTCATGGCCGGGATTCGCGACCATCGGCGCCGGCGCGATTTCGGCGCTCGTTCCACCGGTCGCGGGCCTGCCGCTGTTCGGCTACATCGCGATCGCGCTGATGCTGATCGGAACGCTGATGCTGATGCCGCGGATCGCGGTGATGTTGCTCGCAGCCTTGCCTCTGCCGAGCGGCGCGCCGCCGCGGCTCGCATTGCTGCAGCTGCGCGGGGCTCCCGGGCAGGTCGCGGTGAGCCTCGCCGCGATCGTCGCCGCCGTGAGCCTGATGGTCTCGATGGCGATCATGGTCGCGTCGTTCCGCATTTCGCTCGACGCGTGGCTCGAGCGCGTGCTGCCGGCCGATCTTTACGTGCGCGCCGGCGCCGCCGGCGACACCGCGTACCTCGGCGCCGACGATCAGGCGCGCCTCGCCGCCCTGCCTGGTGTGCGCCGTGCCGAATTCCAGCGCGAGCAGCAACTGCTGCTCGACCCTGCCCGGCCGCGCATTGTCCTGCTTGCGCGCAGCATCGATGCGGTGAATCTGTCGCGGCAGCTTCAGCTGGTCAGCGGGCCGGTCGCCGTGGCTCCGGGTGCGCCGCCGCCGGCGTGGGTCAACGAGGCGATGGTCGATCTTTATGGTTTTGTACCCGGCAAGGTCGTCGAGCTTCCGATCGCGGGCCAGCCTATCCCCTTTACCGTCGCGGGAGTGTGGCGCGACTATGCGCGGCCGCAGGGGGCAGTGGTCATCGAGCGCGAGCGTTACATCGCGCTGACCGGCGATCGAAGCGCTACCGGCGGCGCGCTATGGCTCGCGGCCGGCGCGAATGCGGAAGAGCTTGGCCAGGCGATCACACGCGATATCCCTGGCGGCGCGAGACTCGAGCTTGCTGCGCCCGGTGAAATCCGCGAGATATCGCTGAGAGCATTCGATCGAACGTTTGCCGTCACCTACGCGCTCGAGCTCGCCGCGGTCGTCATCGGCCTGTTCGGCCTGTCGTCGTCGTTCGGCGCGCTGGTTCTTTCGCGCCGTCGCGAGTTTGGCATGCTGCGCCACATCGGGATGACACGGCGGCAAATCGGCGCGATGCTTGCCACCGAAGGCTTGACGATCAGCGCCATCGGCCTCGTCGCCGGATTTGGGCTCGGGTGGCTGATCAGCCTGGTGCTGATCCAAGTCGTCAATCGCCAATCGTTCCACTGGGGCATGGAACTCCACGTGCCCTGGTCGGCGCTCGCGGGCTCGGCTGTGGTCGTGCTTGCTCTTTCGACGGTCACCGCGCTCGCCAGCGGTCGCCAGGCGATGAGTCGTCGCGCCGTCCTGGCCGTCAAGGAGGACTGGTGATCGCCGCAACAGGCGCAAGAGGCGACGCGTGAGACGGCGCCGGTTTCTCGCGAGCCCGCTCTTGGTCCTCGCGGCCGGCGCAATCGCTGCGGACGACTATCCGCGCGTGGTTGCGGGCCGCACGATAAGCTTTCCGCGCGACGCGGGCGCGCATCCCTTCTTTCGCAGCGAATGGTGGTACATAACCGGCTGGGTTCGCGACGCCGACGCTAATCGCTTCGGCATCCAGGTCACTTTTTTCCGCAATCGCCCACGGGTTGCGGAGTCCAATCCGAGCGAATTTGCGCCGCGCCAGCTGCTGTTTGCTCACGCCGCCATCGCAGATCCGCGCCATGGCAGGCTCCGCCACGACCAGCGCGCAGCGCGTTCCGGCTTCGAGCTCGCCGGCGCGGCGGAAGACACGACCGCCGCATGGATAGACGACTGGTCGCTCAAGCTTGCCGGAGATGCCTATGTCGCGGCGATCGCGGCGCGCGATTTTCGATTCGAGCTTCGCTTCGCGCCCGCGCAGGCCGTCCTTCTCGAGGGCGACCGGGGCTTTTCGCAAAAGGGACCGAGCGTCGAGAACGCCAGCTATTACTACAGCCAGCCGCAGCTCGCGATTTCGGGGAAGGTCGCGATCGAGGGGAAGGACGCGAACGTCAGCGGCACCGCCTGGCTCGACCACGAATGGTCGAGTGCAGCATTGGCGCCCGAGTCTAGCGGCTGGGACTGGATCGGCATCAACCTCGACGACGGTGGCGCCTTGATGGCTTTTCGAATGCGCGATCATTCGGGCGGCACGCTCTGGGCGGGCGGGACGTTTCGCGGGCCCGGTGGAACGTCGCGATCCTTCGAGCCCGGCGAGATCCGCTTCACCGCGGATCGGCGCTGGCGCTCGCCGCGCACCGGCGTCGAATATCCGGTCGCGATGCGGGTCGGCGCGGGCGGCGAAGAATACGCGCTAGAACCATTGATGGACGACCAGGAGCTCGATGCGCGCGCGAGCACCGGCACTGTTTACTGGGAAGGCGCGGTGCGCGCGCTTCGCGGCGGACGCGAGGTCGGGCGCGGCTACCTCGAGCTCACCGGCTACGGCAAACCGCTGACGCTCTGAACTAGCCTGGGTTCGGACGCCGTCGTTCGATTCGGCGACCGCATCGGCGTGCGCGATCGATTGCAATCGACGGCATCAGTCTTCGGTTGTCAGCGCGATGGCGCTCCCGGAGGCGCGGCCGGCACCAGTCCGAATTTCTGCATCGTCGCCGTCAGCCGGACCTTGTCGGGCGGCCCTCCCGCCTCGATGATGCCTTTCACTTCGCGGAAGTACTGCGCGCCGATGTCCGGTGTGTTGATCACCAGCGCGCGCGCTACGACCGCGTGCGGGTTGCTGAAAGCGTGGACGACTCCGCACGGGGTGGCCATCGAGTCGCCCGGCTTGAGGTCTCGTGTTTCGCTGCCGACGGTATAGCGCAGCGTCCCTTCGAGCACATACACCAGCTCTTCATTCAGCGAATGGCTGTGCGGCGGCGGAACATTGGAGCCTGGCGGCACGCGCATCTCGAAGGCGCCCATCTGGCAGCCATCGCCCGCTTCCTGCAAATACCGGATTTCCAGCTGGCCGAGGCGGATGACTTCCGGCGAGGCTGGTGAAAGGAACTGATTCATGGCAAACTCCTTGTGTAAAGACTCTGTACCTGCTAATGTACAAATTCTTTACGTCGCTGTCAACTGCCGGATCTCAACTGCCGCATCAACCGATATCAACTGCCATCCCAACTGTCATGTCAAACGGTAGGGTTACCGCCCGCAGGAAGCGCTCGCAGCAGGCAATAACGCCGATGATCGGCTCGCTGCTCCGCTTGCCGCACGAAGTCATTGTGGCGCGCATGCTCGCGGCGCTCAACGCCAAGGGCTTTGACATCTCCCCGACCGAGCTGGGCGTGTTCCTGTATCCGGGTCCCGAGGGACGCAGGCCGATCGAGCTGGCCAGGCAATGTCACATGACCCGCCAGGCGATGAATTATGTGCTGGCAGGTCTCGAAAGCCGCGGTTACATCGAGCGGCAGACGGGAGCCAGCGCAGCCGCACGCGTCGTGCGAATGACCGACCGGGGCTGGGCCATGGTTGTGCCCATACGCGATTGCGTCGCCGCGATCGAGCAGGAGTGGACCGCGCACCTGGGCGCGCGGCGGTTCAAGGCGTTGCGCGAGACCCTGCGCGATCTGTCGCTGTGGCTCGGCAAGCTCGGCTGAGGATCGCGCACTGCCGGCCAGTGAACGCCTGATCGCCGTCCATGCTGAACGCGAGCTGGATCGTCCGAAGCTGCGAGTCCACGCCACTTTCCTTGTTGCACCTTTGCTGGACAAGACGCAGGACGGATGCGATGATTTTTCTCCGGCCGGCGCGCGAAAGGTGGATGTCATGCCGAGCTTCACGCTCAACGTCAACGGCGAATCCAGGACCGTCGAGGTCCGCGATCCAGACGAGCCGCTCCTCTACGTATTGCGCAACTCGCTGTCCCTGACCGGCGCCAAGTTCGGCTGCGGCCTCGGTCAGTGCGGAGCATGCACTGTGATCGTCGACAACGAAGCGGTCCGCTCGTGTCGCATGACGGTGTCGAAGGCCGCAGGAAAGAAAATCACGACGATCGAGGGCCTGGGTACCCACGACAAGCCGCATCCGCTGCAGGCGGCATTCGTCGCCGAGCAGGCGGCGCAATGCGGCTATTGCGTCACCGGCATGGTGATGACCGGCGCGGCGGCGCTCGCGCGCAAGCCGGATCTCAGCCGCGAGGATGCGCAGCAGGCGCTCGCCGGCAATCTGTGCCGCTGCGGAACGCACGAAAGAATCCTGCGCGCGATGCTGCGCGCCTCGGGCAAGGCGACGGCATGAAGGCGCCGCTATCGCGCCGCGAATTCCTGCAGGCCGGCGGGGCGCTCGTCGTCGGCTTCACCGTTCCGGGACCGGCTCGTGCGCAACGCCCGCGCGGTGACGTTCCGCTCGGCAGGACACTCGACACCGCCGAGGTCGACGGCTTCATCGCCGTCAATGCCGACGGCTCGGTGACGATTTTTTCGGGCAAGGTCGATCTCGGCCAGGGGTTGCGCATCGCCATTCCGCAGATGGCCGCCGAGGAGCTCGGGATCGGGGTCGACCGGATTGCGATGGTCGAGGGCGATACCGGGCTGACTCCCGACCAGGGTCCGACGGCCGGCAGCAGCGGCATCATGCGCGGCGGCGTCCAGATCCGGCAGGCGGCGGCGACCGCACGCGAGACGCTGATCGCCCTCGCCGCGACCCGCACCGGCAAGCCATCGGCGGATTTCGATACGATCGATGGCGAGGTCCGGCCGAAATCGGGCGGCGCCGGCATTCGCTTCGGCGATCTGGTCGGCGACAAGCGCTTCGGCGTCAAGGTCGATGCGAAGGCAAAGCTCCGCGATCCCGCCTCGTACACCATCGTCGGCCAGCCGCTCGCACGGCCCGATATTCCGGGCAAGGTCAACGGCCGCCACGTATTCGTCCACGATTTCAAGATCGACGGCATGCTGCACGGTCGCGTTGTCCGGCCGCCGGCCGTTGGAGCGAAGCTTGTCGCCGTCGACGAGGCGTCGATCGGTGCGATCCCGGGCGTGCGCGTCGTGCGGGTCAACGATTTTCTCGGCGTCGTCGCCGCCAGCGAATGGGACGCGGTGTCCGCCGCGCGCCTGATCAAGACACAGTGGTCGGAGTCGGCGCCGCTGCTCGGCGCCGAAGCCGTGCGCGGGTGGATGCGCGCCGGCCCGCTCGAGGCGGACGAGACGCTGGTGAAAAAGGGCGACGCGCGGCAGGCGCTCGCCGCCGCGAAAAAGGTCAGCGCGGAATTCTACTGGCCGATGCAGTCGCACGCGTCGATGGGACCGTCGTGCGCGGTCGCCGATGTTCGCGACGGCAAGGCGACCGTGTGGTCGGCCTCACAAGCGACGCACCGCTTCCGCGAGACGATTGCCAAGGCGCTCGCGCTGCCGAAGGATGCCGTGCGCGTCGTCTATCTCGACGGCTCCGGCTGCTACGGCATGAACGGCCATGACGATGCGGCGGCCGATGCGGCGCTGTTGTCGAAGACCGTCGCGCGGCCGGTGCGCGTCCAGTGGTCTCGCGAGGACGAGCACGGCTGGGATCCGAAAGCGCCGCCGCAGCTGCTCTCGCTCGAAGGCGCGGTCGGCGACGACGGGAAGATCGCCGCATGGCGCACCGACATGTGGATCCCCAAAGCCACCGCGAACCTGCCGAACATGCCGCTGCTGGCGCTCGACGCCGCCGGCATCGCGCAGACGCCGGGACTGACCACGGGGCTCATCAGCCAGAACGGCGATCCGCCGTACGCCGTCGCGCATCAGGAAGTCGTCGTCCATTGGCTGAAGTCGTCGCCGTTGCGGCCGTCGAATTTCCGCGCGCCGGGCAAGGTCGCGAACTGCTTCGCGGTCGAGAGTTTCACCGACGTGCTCGCGGCCGCCGCGCGGCGCGACGCCGTCGAGTTTCGACTGCGGGGTCTGTCCGACCCGCGCGGGGTCGAGGTGATCCGGCGCGCCGCGGCGCTGATCGGATGGCAGCCGCGTCCATCGCCTGCCCCGGGCGCGACCGGCGCCGGCCGCGGGTTCGCTTACATGCACTACAAGCACAATGAAAGCTATGTGGCGATGGCGATCGAGGCCGACGTTGACAAGGCGTCGGGCGCGATCCGCGTGCGGCGCGTCGCGTGCGCGCACGATTGCGGGCTGATCATCAATCCGGCCGCGCTCAAGGCCCAGATCGAAGGCAACATCCTGCAGACCTTGTCGAGGGCATTGTTCGAGGAGGTCGGATTTGACCGTTCGCGGGTGACGAGCGTCGACTGGGCGAGCTATCCGATCCTGAGGTTCCCGGACGCGCCGGAGATCCTGATCGAGCTCGTCAGCCGACCGCTGGACCCGCCGCTCGGCGCGGGCGAAGCCTCGGCCACGCCGGTGCCGGCGGCACTGGCCAACGCCGTATACGATGCTGTCGGCGCGCGCGTCACGACCGTGCCGTTCACGCGCGAGCGCGTGCGGGCGGCCATCGGTCAGATCACTTGAGCTGGTCGGCAACCTTGTCGATGCCGGCCTTCGAGCATTCGTCGTCTTTGCCCGGCGATCCGGACACGCCGACCGCTCCGACCACGTCGTCGCCGACCTTGATCGGCAGCCCGCCGCCGAGTGCCAGCACGCGTGTGTATTCCTTCGAGCCCACCGACGCCGGATCGGCCAGCATCCGTTTGACGAAATCGGCCGACGGCTGGCGGAACGTGCGCGCGGTATAGGCTTTGCGGTCGCTGCCCTCGGGGGTATGCAGGCCGGCGCCGTCGCCGCGCAGCATCACTATCGGAAGTCCCGCGCGATCGACCACCGTCACCGATACCCGGTAGCCCATCTCCTTGCACTTTTCCATCGCGGCATTGGCGATCGTCTGCGCCATCGGGAGGGAAATGTTCTTCTCGGTGACAAGGCCCTGCGCCTGCGCCGCAGGCCCCAGCACGGCGGCGACCGCCATCGCGCCTAGTATTCTGAGTGTCGGTGCCATGGGTCCTCCGTGCTGATGATGAGTGGGCTTGGAAACGTATCACAAAGCGGGATCTTCGGCCGGACGGGCGCGGGTCCGCAATTTCGCCGCTGCACAGCGTAGACTTGCCCGGATGCTGCCCGGTCGACCCGATTCCTCCGGATACACGATCGCCGCCTGGGCGCTCACCGGCGTCGCGCTCGTCCTCATACTGGAGCTGCACTTGCTGCCGGCCATGCTTGCCGGCCTGCTGGTGTTCCAGCTTGTCCACGTCATCGCGCCGACGATGGACAAGCATATTTCCAACAAGCGCGCCAAGATCATTGCCGTGGGCCTGCTCTCGGCATTGGTGGTGACCCTGGTGACGGTTGCGATCCTCGGCGCCATCGTTTTCTTCAGGAGCGATCAGGGCAACCTCTCGGCGCTCCTGGGGCGCATGGCCGAGATCATCGACGGCTCACGTACGCTGCTGCCGAGCTGGATCGTGAACGAGATGCCGGACGGTCCCGAGGATCTGAAGGAAACGATCGGCGAGTGGTTCCGCGATCACGCTGCCGACGTGCGGTCGATCGGAAAGGAAGCTGGGCGGGTGCTGGCGCAAACGGTGATCGGCATGGTGGTAGGCGCAATGGTTGCATTGCACGAGGCATTGCCGATCGAGACCGACCGGCCGCTGGCGCGCGAGCTGGCCGAACGGATCATGAGAGTGGGCGACGCGTTCCGTCGCGTCGTTTTCGCACAGGTCAAGATCTCGCTGATCAACACCGTGCTGACCGGTATGTATCTGGCGGTGATCCTGCCCGCCTTCGGCGTGAACCTGCCCTTCAAGAAGACGCTGATCGTCCTGACGTTCATCGTCGGACTGCTGCCGGTCGTAGGTAACCTGGTCTCGAACGTCGTGATCGTCGTGGTGAGCCTGTCAGTGTCGATCAAGGTCGCCGTCGGCTCGTTGGTGTTCCTGATCGTCATCCACAAGCTCGAGTACTTCCTCAACGCGCGCATCGTCGGCCGCCGCACCGAATGCCGAGCGTGGGAGCTGCTGCTGGCAATGCTCGTGATGGAGGCGGCGTTTGGTATTTCGGGAGTCATCGCCGCGCCGATCTTCTACACCTACCTGAAAGCCGAATTGTCCGATCGGGGGCTGGTTTGAAGATCAGTACGTCGTTATCCGCGCTGCGGTGACTCGGGGCCCGACGTGATGGATTGACGCGGGCCGCCGGTAGACTAATATCCGGTTCGCCGCGCCCGCATTAGGGCCCCTTGCGGCGCGCCGGCAGGTCACCCTTGCAATGGATGGAGACTTCGTGCAATTGATGACGGATTCGAAGGGAAAGAAGGCGTCGCGGCTCCGGCCAAAGGCGCCACGGACGGATGCTTCTGCCCCGATCAAAGAACGCGTCCGCGACCTAGCCTGGGCCGGCCACCACGCGGAGGCGATCGAGCAGGCAAGCGCCGCTCTGGCCAATGGCGACTTGAGCGTCGAAAGCCGGCTCGACCTGCTCGACCTTCGAGCGGAAAGCTTCATTGCCCAAGGTGACCCGGAGCACGCCAGCGCCGACGCGGATGCGATGCTCGAGCTTGCCAGGGGCGCAGGCACGGCGGCGCTGAACGCGCAGGCGCACAACCGGCTCGCCCTGGTTCATATGCGCAGGGGCGCATTGAAGGCGGCCGTCGCCTCAGCGACTGCCGCGCTCAAGTCCGCACGGCAGAGCAAACAGCCCGCTCTCGAAGCGATGAGCCTGTATCGGCTCGCCGAAGCCCAATATCGCAGCAGGGTCGATGTCGAACAGGCGGTGCGCCATGCTTTACGGGCCGGCGCATTGTTTCATGCGCAGGGGCGGCGCGGCGACGAAGGGCGTGCGCTGTGGCTGGTCGCCATGGCGCGCAGCAGCCAGGGTCGCTCCGCCGAGGCGGATAAGGCGTCCAGCGCCGCGTTGGCGCTATGCCGGCAGGCTGGCGATCTGTATGGCGCCGGCAACGCCCTCAACATGCTCATGTTCAACCAGGCCGATGTTGCCGTTCAGTTGAAGCTCTTGCATCAGGCACTCGCCGATTTCGAGGCGGCCGGCTATGTCGAACGCCAGGCAGTCATTACCGGGAACATGGGGATTGCTTACAGCCGTCTCGGACTGTACCGGCGCGCCCGCCGCCTGTTTCTAAGGGCTAATGAAATTCACCGTCGGACCGGTGCGCGCGTGACTCAGGCCAATATTTTCGCTGCGCTCGCCGAGGTCGAGCTCGAGATGGGACATTTGGACGGTGCGCGCGCGTATATCGCCGAGATGACCGCGATAACAGAAGCGCTGGTCAACCCCCTGTCTGCAGTCAACATCGCCATGAATGAGGGGCGGGTTGCCCTGCTCCAGGGCGATGCCACAATGGCCATGCGCTGTTTCGAGCGCGCGGCGAAGCTCGCCGGCGATGCCGATCTTGTCGCCGCGCAAATCGATGCCCTGGCGGCCATCGGACGAACCTGCCTGGTGCTGGGAAAACCCCGCGCCGCATTGACCGCCACGCGGCGCGCCACCGGATTGCACCGTGCACACGACCTCGCTGCGCTCGATGGGATGTCGCCTGCATTGACCTGGTGGCGACACAGCCAGGCTCTGCAAGCCAGCAAGCAGCCGAAGGCTGCGCGTGAAGCACTGGAGATGGCCTATCAATTGATGCTGAAGGGCATTGTCAGCCTGAGCGACGAAGGCCTGCGCCGCAACTACCTGAGCAAGATCGAGGCGCATCGCGAGATCGTCCACGCGTGGATCAAGGACGCCCGCAAGCGCCGCCTGTCGCCGCAGCGGCGCGGCGCACATCTGGCCGGCGAAGCGAATCTGCGTGAACCTTTCGAGCGGCTGGTCGACACCGGTCTTCGGCTGAACGAATTGCGCAGCAGTGAAGAGCTACATGAATTCCTGATCGACGAAGCCACCGAGCTGTCCGGTGCCGAGCGGGTTCTGCTGGTGCTGGAGTCAGGGCAAGGGCTGCGTCTGGCGGGATCGCTGATGCCCCGCGGCGAGGATGCGCAGGCACTGCTGCGCGACATCGAGCCTTCGCTGGCTGAAGTGCGGCGTACGCGCGCCGTTATCCTGACGCATGGTCCGGACGGCGCGAGCGAGCTCGACCAGCGCTCGCGCATCATCGCGCCGCTGATCGCGCAGCGCCAATTGCTCGGCTACCTGTACATCGACATCGACGGCGCATTCGGGCGCTTCCGTGAATCCGACCGCGACCTGCTGGGAATGCTCGCGAGCCAGGCTGCAGTCGCGCTCGACAACGCGCAATGGTCGCAGGGCCTCGAGCAGAAGGTCGAGGAGCGAACGTCGGAGTTGGAGTCCTCCAACGCCAGCCTCGAACAGCGCAACGCCGAGCTCGCCATCATCAATTCGATTCAGCAGGGCCTCGCCGCCGAGCTGAACTTCCAGGCGATCGTCGACCTGGTCGGCGACGAGCTGCGCGAAGTCTTCGACACAGGAGATCTTGGCATCCGTTGGCATGACGAAAAGACCAACCTGAACCACTATCTCTACGGCTATGAACACGGCAAACGCCTGACTATTGCGCCTCGACCGCCGACCCCCGGGGGTCTGTTCGAGACGATGCGCAGGACGCGCCAGGCAATGGTTCTAAACAACGCCGAGGATTATGCACGGGTCAGCGTCGGCGCCCTCCCAGGCACCGATCTGAGCAAATCATTGATCGCCGTTCCGATCATCAGCAGCGACCGCGTGCTCGGAACGATTGTCATCGAAAATTACGAGCGCGAGAATGCGTACGGCGGCTCCGAGGTACGTCTGCTCGGCACGATTGCCGCGTCGCTGGGCACCGCGCTCGAAAACGCCCGGCTCTTCGACGAAACGCAGCATTTGCTGAAGGAAACCGAGCAGCGCGCCGCCGAACTGGCGATTATCAACAGCGTCCAGGAAGGCCTGGCGTCGAAGCTCGAGATGCAGGCGATCTACGATCTGGTCGGCGACAAGATCAAAGAGATATTCGCTGCCGACGTAGTTGGGATCGGGCTGTTCGATGCAGAAGCCAATCTGGTTCGCTATGTGTTCCTCCTCGATCACGGCGAACGATTTCATCCGGAATCGAGTCCGCCAGTCGGCTTCACTCGCGAAATTCTGCGCACACGGCAACCTATCGTCATCCACACCGTCGATGAATTGAACAAGTGGATGGTGAAACTGGGTGCCAAGAACATCGGCGGCGACACGGTAGACAACTCGTTCATCTACGTTCCTATCCTGCACGGCAATACAGTGAACGGCGTGATCACCGTGGGGAAACAACTCGCCCACGCCTTTTCGGATTCGGACGTAAGTCTGCTGACCACGCTTGCCAACGCCATGAGCGTAGCGCTGGAAAACGCACGCCTCTTCGACGAAACGCAGCGCCTGTTCAAGGCCGAGCAGCAACGCGCCGCCGAGTTGGCAGTCATCAATAGCATCCAGCAGGGAATGGCGGAGAAGCTCGACTTCCAGGCCGTCGTCGATCTGGTGGGGGACAAGCTGCGCGAAGTCTTTCACACGGGCGATATCGGCATCCGCTGGTACGACGCGAAGGCGAACATTCTCTATTCGCCTTACGACTACGAGCACGGGGTCCGATTGAGCGTGTCACCGGTGACCCCGGCCGCTGGAGGGCAATGGTTCAAGTTAATGGAGAATCGTCAGCCCGTGGTTTATAAAAATCAGGCAGAAGCAGCGGCGGCGGGCGTCAAGCAGATCCCGGGGACCGATGCGAGCCTCTGCTCGGTCCGCGTCCCCATTCTCGGTGGCGACCGCGTCCTGGGCTCGATCATCCTCGAAAGCTTCGAACGCGAGAATGCCTACGGCGAGGCCGAAGTACGACTGCTGAGCACCGTGGCGGCGAGCATGGGTGTCGCGCTGGAAAATGCTCGCCTCTTCGACGAGACACAGCGGTTGCTGAAGGAAACCGAGCAGCGCGCCGCCGAGCTGGCGATCATCAATTCGATCCAGGAAGGGCTCGCCGCCGAGCTGAATTTCCAAGCCATCGTCCACCTGGTCGGCGACAAGCTGCGCGAAGTCTTCAACACAGGGGACCTCGGCATCCGCTGGCACGATGAAAAGACCAACCTGAGTCACTATCTCTACTCATACGAACACGGCAAACGCCTGACTATTGCACCTCGACCACCGGCGCCGGGCGGCATGTTCGAGACGATGCGCAGGACCCGCCAACCCCTGGTCATTAACACCGCGGCGGAATACGGAAGAATGCCTGGCGGGTCGCTTCCCGGCACGGACAGCAGCAAATCGTTGATTGCCGTTCCGATCATCAGCAGCGACCGCGTGCTCGGAACGATCGTCATCGAAAACTACGAGCGCGAGAATGCGTACGGCGAGTCTGAGGTCCGTTTGCTCGGCACGATCGCCGCGTCGCTGGGCACCGCGCTCGAGAACGCGCGGCTCTTCGATGAGACGCAGCGACTGCTGAAGGAAACCGAGCAGCGCAACGCTGAGCTCGCGATCATCAACTCGATACAGCAGGGCTTGGCCGCCGAGCTGGACTTCCAGGCGATCGTCGACCTGGTCGGCGACAAGCTGCGCGAGGTCTTCGCCACGCCCGATCTGGGCATCAACTGGTACGACGAGAAGGCCCACCTCCTGCACTACCTGTACGCGTACGAGCACGGGAAGCGACTGAACATTGCGCCCCGGCCGCCCGCCCGTGGCGGCCTGTTCGAGACGATGTTGCGCACGCGGCAACCGCAAGTGGTGGACACCGCTGCAAGCATGGGCAGCGCGATTCCAGGCACCGACCAGAGCAAGTCGATGATCGCGATGCCGATCATCAGCGGCGACCGGGTGCTCGGGATGATTGGCATCGAGAATTACGAACGCGAAAACGCGTACGGCGAGTCGGAACTCCGCCTGCTCAGCACGATCGCCGCCTCGCTGGGGACCGCGCTCCAGAACGCGCGGCTTTTCGACGAGACGCAGCGCCTGTTCAAGGCCGAGCAGCAGCGCGCTGCAGAGCTCGCGGTCATCAACAGCATCCAGCAGGGCATGGCCGAGAAGCTCGACTTCCAGGCCATTGTCGACCTGGTCGGCGACAAGCTGCGCGAGGTGTTTCATACCGGCGATATCGGCATCCGGTGGTACGACCCGGCAACCAACTACGCCCACTATCTTTACCAGTACGAGCATGGCGTGAGGCAAGCGGACCTGCCGCCGACCGCGTTTCGTTCTGGCGGTCCTCGGGCGAAGATGATCGAGACGCGTCAGCCGGTGGTTGTCAGAAATCGCAGTGAAGCTTTGGCGCTGGGCGTGGAGGCGGTGCCGGGGACCGATGACAGCCAGTCCTCGGTAACGGTGCCGATTCTTGGCAGCGACCGGGTCATCGGTTCGATCATTCTCGAGAACTACGAGCGAGAGGACGCCTTCGGCGAAGCCGAGGTGCGACTGCTCAGCACGGTCGCGGCGAGCATGGGTGTTGCGCTGGAAAACGCCCGCCTGTTCGACGAGACGCAGCGCCTGCTGAAGGAAACCGAGCAGCGCAACGCCGAGCTCGCGATCATCAACAGCGTGCAGGCCGCGCTGGCCGCCGAGCTCAACATCCAGGGCATCTACGACGCGGTGGGCGACAAGATCCGGGAGATCTTCGGCAACCGTGACATGAGCATCCGTGTTTTCGATGCCAAGACCGGCCTTCTTCACCATCCCTATCTCTACGAGAACGGGCGTCGCCTGACCCCGGAGCCGATCCGCATGGGCGACAGAGGGTTTACGGCGCACGTGATGCGCACTCGGGAGCCGCTCGTCATCAATGAGAATATGGCGGAAGCAGCGAAACGGCACGGCACGACGCCGCTGCCCGGTACAGAGATGGAGAAGTCGGTTGTCCTGGTTCCCCTGATCGTCGGCGATCAGGTTCGGGGCGCGATTGCGCTCTCGGACATGGAGCGCGAGCACGCCTTCGGCGAGTCCGACCTGCGGCTGCTGCAGACCCTGGCCAACAGCATGAGCGTCGCGCTGGAGAACGCGCGTCTTTTCGACGAGACGCAGCGGCTGTTGAAAGAAACCGAGCAGCGCAACGCCGAGCTCGCGATCATCAACAGCGTGCAGGCCGCGCTTGCCGCCGAGCTCAACATCCAGGG
>Ga0207683_10000854_pt1 | contig 27937 bp, 28 predicted proteins | sample KBSM73metaG_FD_184333 | JGI IMG/M metagenome (GOLD analysis project Ga0207683, IMG submission 184333) | Miscanthus rhizosphere microbial communities from Kellogg Biological Station, Michigan, USA - KBS M7-3 metaG (SPAdes) (version 2) | ecosystem: Host-associated > Plants > Roots > Rhizosphere >... | reverse complement strand
CGCCGTAATGGGCGCCGAGCTCCCGCTCCGGACCCGGGCCGCCCGCTCGTAGAGACCGAGCCGCTGGTAGATCTCGCGGGTCGCGCGGGACCAGTTGAGCGTGTAGAAGTGCAGCCCGGGCACGCCCTCGGCGAGCAGCCGCTCGCACATGCGGGCCGCGTAGTCCACGCCGATCTCGCGCACCGCGGCCCGGTCGTCCGCCACCGCCTGCAGGCGCTCCCACAGCTCGGCCGGGATCCGGCAGCCGCCGAGCTTGATCGCGTTCTCGATGACCCGCAGGCTGGTGACGGGCATGATGCCCGGGATGATCGGCACGTCGCAGCCCTGCGCCGTGACCCGGTCCCGCAGCAGCAGGTAGTCCTCCGGGTAGAAGAACATGTTGGTGATCGCGAAATCGGCCCCGGCCCGGCATTTGGCCACGAAGTAGCGCACGTCGGTGTCGGGATCGGGTGACCGCGGATGCTTCTCAGGGAAGGCGGCCACCCCGACGCAGAAGTCGCCGGCCGACTTGATCAGCCGGACCAGGTCCTCGGCGTAGGCCAGCCCGTCGGGGTGCGGAACCCAGTCGGCGTTCGGGTCGCCGGGCGGGTCACCGCGCAGCGCGAGCACGTTGCGCACGCCCACCGCCGCATAGGACCCGATCACCTGCCTGAGCTCGGCCACCGAGTGGTTCACCGCGGTGAAGTGGCCGACCGGGGTCAGCGTGGTCTCCTCGGCGATCCGGCCGGTGACCCGGACCGTCCGGTCCCTGGTCGACCCGCCGGCCCCGTAGGTCACCGAGACGAAGGTGGGCCGCAGCGGCTCGAGCTGCCGGATCGCCCGCCAGAGCTGGGCTTCCTCGGCCTCGGTCTTGGGCGGCATGAACTCGAACGAGAACGCCTGACCGCCGGACGCGAGAAGGTCGCGGATCAGCGGAGAGTGCGGCGGTCCCGCGGCCCGCCCGGGCCCTGGTCGCGCGGTCCGGTGCAGGCGTGGAGGGCTCGGCGGCATGCCGTCAGCCTAGCCGCTCTGGCTGTGCTGGCCACGGGGGAACGAAACCCTGACCCCTGGCACCCCCCGCTAGAACGCGAGCGCCTGTGCGCGCCGGTTGACTTCCGTGCTGCGGTGCCTGGCGATCGCCTCGATCGGCGTGCCGGGCAGCGAGTCGTCGGCCGTGAACAGCCAGCGCATCGCCTCCAGGTCGTCGAAGCCGCAGTCGAAGAGCAAGGTCAGCGTCCCGCACAGGCCCTTGACGATCTGGGAGCCGTCCAGGAAGGCGGCGGGTACCGCGGCCGTCCCTTCGGAACGGGTCACGGCGAGGAGTTTGCGGTCGCGCAGCAGCTGCTTCACTCGCCCTGGCGGGATGCCGAGCCGGTCGGCTACATCGGGGAGTGACAGCCATTCGCCGACGAGAGCGTCGGTCGCAGGGTCGATCTGTGCCACGCAACCAATGTCCCACGCCGGGGGTTCTTCCAAACACCCCTCGTTAACGAGGAATCAACGGCTATCGATTGCAATTTCCCGGCCTGCGTCCTTGGTATCAGGCGAGGACGGTCTCCTTGACGGGGATAGCGGGGTCGGTGAGACGGGAGGCGTCTACCGGGGCGGCGGAGGCGATAAGGCGGCGACCCTGGAGCATGTCGCGAGGGCGGTCGACGGTCAAGATGGCGACTAGGCGGCCGGCCGCCAGCCAGCACGCCGACCAGGTCGGTTCGGCCGGGTCGCCGCGCCACAGCAGGCTCTCCGCGCCGCCGTGGTGGCCGACGTACTGCACCATCCGGCCGAACTGCTCGGACCAGAAGTACGGCACCGGGTCGTAGACCTCGTCCCCGCCGAGCACGTTGGCCGCGACCACCTCGGGCTGGTGGAGGGCCACGTCCCAGTGCTCCACCCGCAGCCGGCGGCCGAACCGGCGGGACTCGAACGAAGCGCAGTCCCCCGCCGCGAAGACCCCGGGCCGGGAGGTGCGCAGGCCGGCGTCGACGGCCACGCCGTTCTCCAATCGCAGGCCGGAGCCCTCCAGCCAGCCGATAGCAGGGCGCACCCCGACCGCGGTGACCACCTCGTCCGCCTCGACCCGGCCGCCGCCGGCCAGGTCGAGCCCGCCGGGCCGGACCGCCTCGACCGCGGTGGCCACCCGAAGGTCCACCCCGGCCGCGGCGTACCAGCGGGCGGTCTGCGCTCCGAGCGGGGCGCCGATCGCCGCGGCCAGCGGCGCGGGCCCGGCCTCCACCACGGTGACCTCGCTTCCGTGCGCGGCCGCCGCGGTGGCCAGCTCGGCGCCGATCCAGCCGGCTCCCACGATGGCCAGCCGAAGCCCAGGCCTGAGCAGGTCACGCAGGGCCAGCGCGTCGTCGTAGGTACGCAGGAAGCGCTGCCGCCCGTCGCCGGGCAGCGCCACCGGCAGCGCCCCGGTCGCCAGCACCAGGTGGTCGAAGGGGTACGCGCCGCGGCTGGTGATCAGCTCATCGCCCAGCCCGGTGGCGGCCTCGTCCGGCCGGAAGTCCACCTCGAGCGCGGCGAAGTCGGCCTTCAGGGACGGGTCGAGGCCGGGCTCGGCCAGGAACTTCTTGGACAGCGGCGGCCGGTCGTACGGCGGCCGCGGCTCGGCCCCGACCAGGGTGATCGGGCCCGCGAAGCCGCGCTCGCGCAACTCCTCCACCGTCCGGAACCCAGCCAGGCCCGCGCCGGCCACCACGACACGTCCGCTCTCGGTCATGACGGAGAGGTTACGCTCAGGCCGCACAGGCTCAGGTCTGGCCCGCCCGCTCCGGCCGCTCCTCTATCATGAGCCGAACGGGCCTGGTGCTTGCTCCCGCGATCACCTCGAGCCGCCCGGGGGCTCAATGATTAACACGCCCGACAGGCATAACAACCGTAAAATCGTCGCGATGGACGATACCCTGGCCGACCCCCTCACCGGGCGCCTGCTCGACGGGCGGTACGCGGTGACCGCGCGCATCGCGCACGGCGGGATGGCCACGGTCTACCGGGCCACCGATACGCGGCTTGACCGCGAGGTGGCGCTCAAGGTCATGCACGCCGAACTGGCCAGGGACGAGGAATTCGTCCGCCGGTTCATCGGCGAGGCCAAGTCGGTGGCGCGGCTGTCGCACCAGAACGTGGTCGCCGTCTTCGACCAGGGCGCCGACGGCCCGTACCTGTACCTGGCGATGGAGTACGTACCCGGGCGCACGCTCAAGGAGCTGCTCAGGGACAGCGGCCGGTTCCCGCCCGCCGCGGCGCTGGAGATCATGGCCGGCGTGCTCGACGGGCTCGCGGCCGCGCACGCCTCGGGGATCGTGCACCGTGACGTCAAGCCGGAGAACGTCCTGCTGACCGCCGACGGCCGGATCAAGGTGGCCGATTTCGGCCTGGCCCGGGCGCAGTGGGCGGCCGGGCACACCCGGGCCGGGCTGCTCGTCGGCACGGTCGCGTACGTGCCGCCGGAGCAGGTGACCGGCGGGACCACCGGCCCGCGCGGAGACGTCTATTCGGCCGGCGTGATGCTGTTCGAGCTGCTCACCGGCCGACAGCCGTTTACTGGCGACACCCCGCTCTCGATCGCCTACCAGCACGTCAACACCGATGTCCCGGCCCCGTCCGCGATGGCGCCCGGTATCGGTGCGCCGGTCGATCAGATCGTGCTCGCGGCCACCAGCCGGGATCAGGCCCGGCGCCCCGCCGACGCGGGCGAGTTCCTGCGCGCGGTCAACCACGTCCGGGAGGGCCTAGCCGAGTCGAGCGGGCTGACCGGCGTGATGGGAGCCGGCGTCCAGGGCCTGGGCGAGGCGCCATGGCTGGACCTGGACGCGCCCGCGGCGACCGACGGGCGGTGGGCTCGTCCGTTCAACGGCGGCGGGCACGAGGATTCCCACACGCTCATCGTGGACCGCGAGGACGGCGGCGGGCGCCACCATGTCGGCCGCGAGCCGTTCCTCGGCCGCTGGCTGTTCGGCCCGCGGCTGCTCATCGTGGTGCTGATCGTCGCGCTCGGCCTCGGGCTCGGGCTCGGCGGCTGGTGGCTGTTCTCCGGCCGGTTCGCGCACGTGCCCGTGGTGGCCGAGGACAGCGTCGGCCAGGCCACCGCCATCTTGACCGGCGACGGCTTCATCGTCAGGCAGGGGCCCCGGGTGCACAGCAACACGATCCCCAAGGGCAAGGTGGTCGGTACCAGCCCGGTCGGGCGGGTGTCCAAGGGCGCCACGATCACCCTGCTGATCTCGAGCGGGCCCTTCACCTCCGTGGTTCCCGACGTGCGGAATGAAACGCAGAGCGCCGCGCAGGCCGCCCTGGCGCACGTGCACCTGGTCTCGACCGTCCAGAAGGTGGGCGCGGACGCCCCGGTCGGCACGGTGGTGGGTACCAGCCCGCCGGCCGGCTCGACCTGGCCGCAGACCAAGACGGTCACGATCCTGGTCGCGGCCGGACCGCCGCTGCCCGATTTCACCGGGCAGAACATCGACGCGGTCCGGCAGCTGGCGAGCCAGAACAACGTGAAGCTGCAGGAGGAGTCGGACGCCAACAGCCAGGATCCCGCGGGCACCGTCGTCAGCCAGGATCCGGCCCCAGGCGCCACCTTCCAGCCGGGCCAGACCGTGGTCGTCCGGGTATCCACTGGTCCGCAACTGGTCCCGGTGCCCAACCCGATCGGCATGACGGTGCAGGACGCCAGACAGCTGCTTCAGAACGCCGGGTTCCAGGTCAAGGTGAACACCTTCATCAACTTCGGCAGGGTGTTCTCCTATTCTCCGGTGGGCCAGGCGCCGCCTGGCAGCGTCATCACCCTCGAAGTCGGTCCCTTCTGATCCCCCGGCTTCACGGCATGCGCTACCATGACCGTCATGCGTCGGCAGTTCTGGTTTTGGTTTGGCTACCGGTCCGGGTCCCGGACGGTCGCCTGCCAGGTGCTGCACTGACAGAAGCGACCTAACGGGAACCCCGGGCCAGACGGCCCGGGGTTTTCTTTATGACTGGAGGCGGACGAGATGGTCGTGGTGATGACGGCGGAGGCCGGGGAAACGGAAATCGACGGCGTCGTCGACCGGGTTCGGTCGGCCGGCGGCGACGCCTTCGTGAGCCGCGGCATGTCCCGGACCATCGTCGGCCTGGTCGGCGACGTGGATCACCTGGACACGCTGAACCTGCGGGGCATGCCGGGGGTCAGCGACGTGGTGCGGATCACCTCGCCGTACAAGCTGGTGAGCCGGGAGCACCACCGGGAGCGCTCGGTTATCAGGGTGGCGGGCGTCCCGATCGGGCCGGACACGCTGACCGTCATCGCCGGGCCGTGCGCGGTCGAGACGGCCGAGCAGACGATGGCCGCCGCGCTGATGGCCCGGGCCGCGGGCGCGTCGCTGCTGCGCGGCGGCGCGTACAAGCCGCGCAGCTCGCCCTACGCGTTCCAGGGCCTGGGCGAGGCCGGGCTGAAGATCCTCGCCGAGGTGCGCGAGGCGACCGGCCTGCCGGTGGTGACCGAGGTGGTCGACCCGGGTGACGTGGACCTGGTCGCCAGCTACGCGGACATGCTGCAGGTCGGCACGCGCAACATGCAGAACTTCCCGCTGCTGCAGGCGGTCGGCGGGGTGGGCAAGCCGGTGATGCTCAAGCGCGGCATGAACGCCACCATCGAGGAGTGGCTGATGGCGGCCGAGTACATCGCCCAGCGCGGCAACCTGGACATCGTGCTATGCGAACGCGGCATCAGGACGTTCGAGAAGGCGACGAGGAACACCCTGGACATCAGCGCGGTGCCGATCGCGCAGCGGCTGTCGCACCTGCCGGTGATCGTGGACCCGTCGCACTCCGGCGGACGCCGCGACCTGGTGCTGCCGCTGTCCCGGGCCGCGATCGCGGTCGGCGCGGACGGCATCATCGTGGACGTGCACCCGTACCCGGAATCCGCGCTGTGCGACGGCCCGCAGGCACTGGTCGAGTCCGATCTGCGCGAGCTGGCCGCGGTGGCCGCTCACCTGTCCCCGCTGGTCGGCCGCACCCTGACCCCAGCCCCCACGGTTCCGCGCGAGCCCGCCGTGGCCTGAGGAGCCGCAGTTCCCCGTAACGATCCCGGAACGACGCCGGGATACGTTGTCCGGGTGAGCTCGAAGCGCGCGGTGACCGCTCTGGCCTGGTTCGCAGGCGCGCTGAGCCTGGCGTGCTTCGTCGCCGCGTGGGTGCTGGCCGCTCGCAACCATGACCTGTCCGACCTGTCTTCCGAGTTCGGGCCGGACCGGTTCTTCGCCGCGTACGCGGTGGCCGGGACGCTGCTGGCGTCCAGGCGGCGGTCCAACCCCGTCGGCTGGCTCCTGCTCGGCCTCGGCCTGGTAACCGCGCTGCGCGGGCTGGCCGGGGAATACGCGCGGTACGCGCTGGCCGGACCGCATCACCCCGGCCATCCCGGCGGGGTGTGGGCGGCGTGGTACGTGGGCTGGTCGCTCATCGTGCTGTTCCCGGCCGGCCTGCTGACGTACCTGCTGCTGCTGTTTCCTGACGGCCGGCCACTGACGCGGCGGTGGTGGGTGGTCTTCTGGTGCGCGGTGGGAACGTGCGGAACCTTCCTGGTCATCACCTGGCTAGCCCCGCTGCCCATCACTCTCGGGGACGGCCAGCGCAACGTGCCCAACCCGACCGCCCTGCGTTACCTGGACCGCGTGTTCTACGGCGTGATCGGCGACATCAGCTGGCTCCTCAGCTTCGTCTTCCTGCTGCTGGCGGTGGTGAGCGTCGTCCTGCGCTACCGGCGGTCGGCGGGCGAGGAGCGGTTGCAGCTCAAGTGGTTCGCCTGGGCCACGGCCGTGAGCCTGGGCCTGATCTTCGCGCTGCTGCCGGTGGCCCCCATGGGGACGGCCGGGCAGGTGATCTACGACGTGGCCATCGTGGCCGGCCTGGGGTTCGCGCTGCCGACTGCCATCGGGGTGGCGGTGCTGAAGTACCGGCTCTACGCGATCGACCGGATCATTTCCCGGACCGTTTCCTATGTCCTGGTGACGGGGCTGGTCGTGGGCGTCTACCTCGGCTGCGTCGCGCTGCTCACCCGGGTGCTTCCGGTCCGGGGCAGCGTCGGGGTCGCGGTATCGGTCCTGGCCGCGGCGGCGCTGTTCACCCCGCTGCGCCGGCGGGTGCAATCACTGGTCGACCAGCGGTTCGACCGGGCCCGTTACAACGCCGAACGGGTGGTCACGCAGTTCTCGGTTCAGCTGCGCGACCAGGTCGACATCGACGTGCTCGGTGAGGACCTGCGCGGCGTGGTCGACCAGGTCCTGGCCCCGGCGCACCTGTCACTGTGGCTGCGTGATCCCGGCCCGTTCGGTTAGAAAGATTCCGACTGGCGGTACTCGTGCGCGCCCGCGGCCAGTTCCTCGGCCAGGTCCTCGGCGTCGAGCCTGACCTCGATGCGGCGCAGGTCGTCGATGCGGGCCCGGGTCTCGACCCGGCGCGGGGTGAGCAGCGTACAGCAGTCCTGGTCGGGGAGTTCGGAGATGGCCAGGGTGCGGATACGGCGGGCCTCGGCCATGATCTCGGTCTTGTCCCAGCCGATCAGCGGGCGCAAGATGGGCAGCTTCACCGCGTCGTCCAGCGCGGTGATGTTGGTGAGCGTCTGGCTGCTGACCTGGCCGAGCGAGTCGCCGGTGACCAGCGCGGTGGCGCTGAGCCTGCGGGCCAGCGCCTCGCCGGTCTTGAGCATCAGCCGCCGCTGGGCCACGATCAGCAGCCGGTCCGCCCCGGAAGACTTCAGGGCCTGCTGCGCCTTGCCGAACGGCACCACGAACAGCCGCGACCCGCCCTGGAACCGGTCGAGCCCGCGGACCAGGGCGTAAGCCTTGTAGATGGATTCGGGGCCGGTCAGCGGCATCCCGGAGAAGTGCAGGAAGAAGCAGCGCAGGCCGCGCCGCATCATCCGGTAGGCGGCCACCGGCGAGTCGATGCCGCCGGACATGAGCACGACCCCGCGGCCGCTCATCCCGACCGGCAGCCCGCCCTGGGCGGCCATGCCCTCGGTGAACACGAACACCTCGTCCTGGTCCACCTCGATGAACACGGTGGTGTCCGGGTGGGACAGGTTGACCCCGAGCCCGTGCGCCTCCTGGATCTCCCGGCCGATCAGCACGCTCAGCTGGGTAGAGGTGAGCGGGAACCGCTTGTCCCTGCGGCGAGCGCGCACCGCGAACGTGCCGGAGGTGCCCTTGGTCAGCGCCATCGCGGCGGCGGAGATGGCCTCGGGCGCCTTGGCCACCCGCAGCGGCATGCACACGCGGGCGATGCCGGGCACATCCTGCATCCGCTCCGCGACCTGGCTCACGGCCTGCGCCCAGCCCGCCTCGCCGCGCTGCTGTCCGTCGGCGACGCGGAGCAGGATCACCCCCTCGCGCTGGCGGAGGTCGACCGGCACGCCGAGGTCCCGCACCGCGGCGCGGATGTTGCCGTGCAGGATCTTCTCGAACTGCTGTCTGTTCCGCCCCTTGAGCACGATCTCGCCCAGCTTGAGCAGGACGCACAGCTCATCGGCGGCGGGGGAATCTGGCACTCCCCTAGTCTGCCAGCAGATTCGGGCTTCATGGGGCCAGCCTGAGCCGGGAACCGGGTGCTAGCCCCAGTGATTCCCGCACGGCCGGCCGTTAGCGTGGGCCCCGTGAGCATCTCCGATGAAGTCCGGGCCTCGGCCGCGGCACACCGCGATCTCGGCCCCGGCTACGACGTCGCCGTGGCCGAGGGTCTCGTCGAGCGAATCGGCGAAGAAATCGACAAGCGAGTGGACGCCCGGCTGTACAGCCAGGCGCCCTCCCAGGCTCGGCCGCCGCGGCCGCGGCCGCGTCGTGAACCGCTGGCCGGGCGGCTGGGGTTCGGCACGGTGGTGCTGGCCCTCGGCTCGATGGGCATGGCTATCGGGGCCACGGCGACAGTACTGCATCCGGGACAGGCCAGCGGGGGCGTGCAATGGCTGGTCGCGCTGATCTGGATCGTCATCGGGGCCGTCAACGTCGCCTACGCCCGGCACCGATGGTGACGGCTGGCTTATTTGTGGTGCTTACCCGGCACGCTGTAGCGTGCGCTCATGAGCAGCGACCCCGAGGCCGAGATCCGCGCCTCCGTGGGCGCGCACGCCGACCTCGGTCCCGGTTACGAGGACGCGGTCGCCGAGGGCCTGGTCGAGCGCATCGGGGCGGAAATCGACAAGCGGATAGAGGCGCGGCTCGCGCAGACCGGTGCTGCGGGGGCTCCCGGGCCTGCTCCCGGCGTCCCTACCCCGGCCGGTGTTCCCGCGCCGGCCGGCGCGGCTGGTGCGGCCGGCCCGGCCGGATACCCGGGATTTCAGGGCGGGTACCAGGGTTACCTGGGGCCCGTGCTGCCGCCCGGATACCAGCCGGGACCGCCGCCGGCCCGTCCGTCCCCGGCCGGGGCGCGGAACGTGGCGACGACCATCACCGCGCTCGGTTCCGTGGCCCTGGGCGTCGCGGCCACCGCGATCGTGTCGTCCGCCGGCGGCCTCGGCGGGCAGGGGTTCATCATCGTGCTCATCTGGCTCGCCATCGCGATCATCAACGTCGCTTACGCACGGCATTCGTGATGTTCGAGAGGTTCACCGACCGGGCGCGGCGCGTGGTGGCCCTGGCGCAGCGCGAAGCCAGGAAGCTCGGCCACGACTGCATCGGCACCGAGCACATCCTGCTCGGCCTCATCGACGAGGGCGCGGGCGTCGCGACCACGGCGCTTACCTCGATGGGCATCAGCCTGGACGAGATGCGGCAGGCGGTGCTGGACAGTACCGGCCGCGCCGCGGAGCCGGCGCCCGAGTCCGGGCACATCCCGTTCACGCCGGAGGCCAAGAAGGTGCTCGAGCTGTCCCTGCGCGAGGCTAACCAGCTCGGCCACAACTACATCGGCACCGAGCACATCCTGCTCGGCCTCATCCGCGAAGGCGGTGGCGCGGCGCAGCTGCTGGCCGCGGCCGGGGTGGACCACGACCGGGCCCGGCGGCAGGTCATCGAGCTGCTGTTCGGACACCGCGAAGCGGGCTTGGCCACCGCGCCCCCGCCCGCCGCCCCGGCCGCGGACGAGCTCATGGGCCGGCTGACCTCGATCGCCACGCGGCTGAACGCCATCGAGCAGCGGCTCAGGCCGTCTCCCCCGGCATGACGGCGCACAGCAGGCGGTTATCGCCGCGCTGCCAGAGCGTGCCGACCTCGGCGAAGCCGGCCGCCCTCAATGCCTCGACGTGCGTGGCGAGGAACGTCGACTGCGATTCGTGGTGACCGGCCTCCACCTGGCGGCGGGCCCGTTCGGCGACGTGGCCGGCCAGCACCGGATCCGCGGCCGCCGCGTCCCACCAGTCGTGCCAGTTCTCGGGGTGCCCGCCAGGGAAGCGCCGCTTGTCCTCGCGCTGGCGCAGCTCCCGGTCCAGGCGGGCCAGGACCGGGGATTCCTTGGCGTCGAGGGCGAAGTGATCGCCGTCGAGCAGCAGGCCGCCGGGGCGCAGCACGGAGGCTAGCTCGGCGTACACGGCGCGCAGCTCGGGCTCGGGCAGCCAGTGCAGCGCGGTGGTACTCACCGCGGCGTCCGGCGCCCGGGTGCCCAGGCCCAGCCGCGCCGCCCAGCCGGGCAGGCGCAGGTCCTCCTCGGCGAAGCGCAGCCCGGGCACGTCGGAGTAGGCGGCCCGGCCCAAGGTCAGCGACACCGGATCAGCGTCGATGCCGACGACCGTGGCGCGCGGCAGCCGGGCGAGCAGCCTGACCCCCAGCGAACCGGGCCCGCAGCCGATGTCGAGGATGAGCGGGTCAGGCCGTCCGGTACCCTCCTCGACCGCGTCGATGAGCGCGGTGAACCTGTCCTCGCGGTCCGCCAGGCCCTCCTCCTGCTGCCGGTCCCAGCGCTCGATCCATGCCCGGGCGGTATCGCGGTCGAGTTCTGGCACGGGGCCGCCTCCTCGGTTCGTTACTGGCTAAGATAACTTTGACAGTCACAACCCTAATTATCGAAATGTAACTGGTCAAGTGAACTTCAACAGTCACACCGATGTTGTGGTCAGGGTGGCCGTGGACCTGGTGAACCTGCTCACACCGGGAGAAGAGCGGGGCCGCCGGTACGCGCCGCCCGAGGCGGACGAGCGGACGGCGGCCGTCGGCGTGGTGCTGCGCGGCGCCGGCGGGCGCGAGGCGACCTGGGAGGAGGCAGCCAGCCTCTGCTTCGTGGCAGCCGAACTGCGCGGCGTCTTCGAGGCGGTCAGCACCGGGGCGGTGGACGAGGCGGCCGGCCAGGTCAACGCGCTGCTCGTCCGCACCGGGGCACGGCCGGAACTGGAACGGCACGACGGCGAGCCCTGGCACCTGCACTTCCATGCTGCCGACCGGTCCCTGCCGAACGGCTGGGCGGCGGGCTGTGCCACCGGCCTGGCGGTCGTGCTCGGCGGCGATCTCTACGACCGGCTCGGCGTGTGCACGGCGCCCCGGTGCGACCGGGTCTACGTCGACACCTCGCGCAACGGCACCCGGCGGTACTGCTCGACCTCGTGCCAGAACCGGGTCAAGACGGCCGCGTTCCGGGCCCGCCTGGCCTGAGCCCGGCGGGTGCACACTGGAGGTACCGAGCGGGGGCGGCCAGACACGGGAGTGACGCCATGTTCGAGCGGTTCACCGACCAGTCCCACCGGGCGGTTGTCCTGGCCCAGGAAGAGGCCAGGCGGCTGAGCCACGATCACGTCGGCACCGAGCACCTGCTGGCCGGCCTGCTCCGGGAGGAGCGCGGTGCCGCCGCGCAGGTCCTCGGGTCCTCCGGGGTCACCCTGGACGCCGTGCGCGGGCAGATCGCGGCCCTGGCAGGCCCGGGCCAGGAACCGCCGCGCGGGCACATCGCGTTCACGGCCCGGGCCAAGAAGGGCTTCGAGCTGGCACTGCGGGAGGCAACCAGGCTCGGCCAGCAGATCGGCACCGGGCATCTGCTCCTCGGGCTGACCGGGCAGGCTGACTGCACGGCCGCCCAGGTCCTCGGGGCGCTCGGCGTGGACGTGGCGGTGTTCCCTGCGCGGGTGATAGCGCAGACCGCGAGCCGGCCGGAGGGGAAGGAGTACCCTCCCCTGCTGCGACCGCGGGGGCGACCGCGGCGCGTGGCCATATCCGACCCGGTCCGGGCGCTGCTCGACTCGATCGACGACCGGCTGAGCGCGATCGAGCGGCATCTCGGCATGGATCCCGGCGGCCCCGAAAATGTCATACCCCCCTCGTAATGTGAGGTTCATGAACCCACCACGCAGACGCCGCGCCAACCCCCCGGACCAGTCCCCGGGGCCCTGCAGGTGCGCGGAGTGCGAGGCGCTGGCCGAGGGCGCCGACCTCGACCCGCAGGCCTGCATGCAGGCGGTCGCCGAGGACATCCGCACGGTCGGCTGGTCGGTCTCCGCCGTGCTCGGCGATGAGATCGCGCCGCCCTGGGCCTACACGGTAGGGCTGTGGCTCAGCCACCAGGGTCCTGAGCTGACCATGTTCGGCCTACCGGTCGAGCATATGACGGTCATCCTGAACTCGATCGGCGAGCGCATCGCCCGCGGCGCGCCGATCGAGGCCGGAGACCGGATCGACGGCATCTGCCCGTGCTCCCTGGCGATCCGGCCGGTGCACGAGAGCTGGCGGATGACCAGCATGTTCGCGGTCTCGGACCGGTATCACGGTTACGTCAGGCCGCCGTACCTGCAGGTGGTCTGGCCCGACCGCCGGGACCGCTTTCCGGGTGACGCCGGGTTCCAGTTCAAGTACGAGGGGAGGCAGCCGCTGCTGTGGCTGCCGCGCGACGACAACCCGCCCGGCGTGTGGACCAGGATCGATCAGCTCTGCTGAGCCCTTCCCGCGGCGGAATAAAACGAGTTGCCGGGGCGCTAGGGGCCTGGTTAGCGTCGGATGGCCGGAAGGCTGGAAGGGGCAGGGCCGATGTCACGGGGTGGGTTGTTCCGCCGGTTCCCCGTGCTCGGGATCCGGGACTTCCGGCTGCTGCTGACCGACCGGCTGATCGCGCCCGCGTCGGTCGGGTTCTCCATCGTCGGTGTCTCCTTCGCCGTGCTCAAGGCGACCGGTTCCGCGGCCGACCTGTCGTACGTACTCGCCGCCCAGATCGCGCCGTCGCTGGTGTTCGCGCTCCTCGGCGGCGTCGCCGCCGACCGGTTCCCGCCGCAGCGGGTCATCATCGCGGCCAACCTGCTCATGGCGCTCGGCGAGGGAACGTTCGGCCTGCTCGCGCTCACCAGCAGCCCTCCGCTGTGGGCGATGATCGGGCTCGAGGCGATTACCGGGACTGGCGTGGCGATCTTCTACCCCGCGTCCCAGGCGCTGCTCCCCCGCCTGGTCCCGCGTGAGAAGCTGCAAGAGGCGAGCGCGATCAGCCGGCTGGTGATGAACGTCGGCCAGATGGCGGGCGCGGCCATCGCCGGCCTGCTGGTGGCGGCCGCGGGGGCGGGCTGGGCGCTGGTGCTCTGCGGCATCGGCATGGTCAGCACCATCCCGATGCTGCTCGCCATCCGGGGTTCGCGGCCGGTGACCGGACAGGAGGCGACGGCGGCCGACCCGGACGGCGCGCCCCGGAGCATGCTGAACGAGCTGCGGGAGGGCTGGTCGGAGTTCCGCTCGCACACCTGGCTGTGGGTGATCGTCGCCCAGTTCTGCGTGGTGATGATGGCCTGGTACGGCGCGTTCTCGGTCCTCGGCCCGGTGGTGGCGCGCGAGCACCTCGGCGGTCCGGCGGCCTGGGGCGCGATCACCGCGGCGGATGCGTTCGGCCTGATCGCGGGCGGTCTGGCCGCGCTGCGGTTCACCCCCCGCCGGCCCATGCTCTTCGTGGTGCTCACCGGGGGCGCGATCGCGATCTCCCCGCTCTCGCTGGCGATGGTCCTGCCGCTGCCCGCGGTGTGCCTCGCGTCCTTCGGGCTCGGCGTGTTCGTCGAGATGATGATGGTGCAGTGGACGGTCACGATGGCGCGGAACATCCCGCCGGACAAGCTGGCCCGGGTCTCGTCCTACGACGTCCTCGGCTCGGTCATGGCGATGCCCGCTGGCGCGCTGATCGCCGGGCCGCTCGGCACCGCGATCGGAACCGCCCGCGCGCAGTACGCGGCGGCGGCGGTGATCGTCATCGCCTCCGCGCTGGCCCTGATCCCTCGTGACGTCAGGACGTTCCGCCGCGGCGATGACCTGGCGCCGGCCCCGTCCGCACCGGAGGAACTGGCGGTGGCCCTGGAAGCCGCTCCGCTCTTGTCGGCGGGACCCGTTCCCCAGTAGGGACACGGGAACGGCGGGTGCCCCCGTAGCACCCGCCGTTCCGGCCCGGAATGGTCAGACGTTCTTCCGGTACGAGCGGAACGTCGCGACCGAGATGGCCACGCACGCCACCGCCAGGACCAGCAGCCCGGCGCAGCGGACCCCGATAGCGGCCCAGTCGGGGTGGGCGGAAACGGCGCTGCGGCCGATCTGCACCACCCAGTTGAGCGGGTTGCGCGACGCGATCGCCTGCATCCAGCCCGGCATGAGGCTGGTCTGCATGAACGCCGAGGACAGGAACATCAGCGGCAGCATGAAGAACGTGTACACGCCGATGATGGCCTCGCGGCTGCGCAGCGTCATGCCGACCGCGTTCGACAGCGCGCCGAACACCACGCCGACCAGGATCGACGCCGCGACCATGACGGCCACCCCGGCGACCCCGCCGTGGTAGCGCGCCCCGCCGGCCAGGCCGAGCCCCACGATGATCAGCGACTGCACGGTCGTGCTGACCGCCTGCTCTGCCACCGAGGCGTTCATGATCCCGATCCGGCTGGCGGGGGCGGCGAGGAAGCGGTTCAGCGTGCCGCGGTCGATCTCCTCGATCATGGCCATGCCCGCCCACATGTTGTTGGACATCGCGTTCATCGCGATCAGCCCGGGCACCAGGTAGTCCAGGTAGGTGCCGTGAAAGGCGAAGCCGGGGATGTCGATGACCCGGCGGAACAGCTGGCCGAACAAGAACAGCCATATCACCGGCTGGATGACGCTGAACGCCAGCACCCACGGCTGCCTGACCAGGGCATGCAGCTTCCTGCCCGTTAGGTACCAGGTGTGCGCCATGGTGGTGCGGAAGGGCACGGTATTCGGCTGGGCCGCCTGGAATCGCGCATCGGCCTGCGAGGTCTGCGGGGTCATCTGCATGGTCGTCATCACTTGCTCACCCCTACGGTGCCGAGCTCGCTGGCATGTCCGTCGCGGGCGGGACTCTCCGACTCGCTGTAGCGGCGACCGGTGTGCCGCAGGTACACGTCGTCCAGCGACGGCCGCGCCACGGCCACCGACGCCGCGTTGACGCCGGCTCGCTGCAGTTCGGCCAGCACGACCGGGACGGCGGCGGCGCCGTCGTCACTGCGGGCCGACACGTCGCGGCCGGCGATGACCACGTCCCGCACCGCGGGCAGGGCTTCCAGGACCCGCCGGACCCGGGCCGCCTCGGCGTCGTCCCTGAGAGCCGGGAGCTCGACCTGCACGGCGTCGCCGCGCAGCTCGCCCTTGAGCTCGTCGGGCGTGCCCGAGGTGACGACCCGCCCGCGGTCCACGATCGCGAGCCTGCTCGCCAGCCGGTCCGCTTCCTCCAGGTAGTGCGTTGTCAGCAGCACGGTCATCCCCTCCCCGCCGGCCAGCCGCGCGATCTCCTGCCACATGGCCGTCCTGGACTCCGGGTCCAGGCCGGTGGTGGGCTCGTCGAGGAACAGGACCGCGGGCCTGTGCATCAGCCCGAGGGCCACGTCCAGGCGCCGTTGCATGCCGCCGGAGTAGGTCCTGACCAGGCGTCCCGCCGCCTCGGTCAGCCCGAAGTGGGCGAGCAACTCGTCCGCCCGGGCCCGCACGGTGGCACCGCGCAGCCCGTACAGCCGGCCCTGCAGGATCAGGTTCTCCCGGCCGGTGGCGGTCGGGTCCGCACCGGACCGCTGGGCCACCACGCCGATCATGTGCCGGACCTGGCCCGGCCGGGCGAGCACGTCGACGCCCTCGACGCGCGCTTCCCCGGAATCCGGCCTGGCCAGGGACGTGAGAATCTTGACGGTGGTGCTCTTGCCCGCTCCGTTCGGGCCGAGCAGGCCATAGATCATGCCGCGCGGGACGCTGATGTCCAGCCCGTCCAGCGCGCGGATGCCGTGCTTTTCGCCGCGTACGGCGTAGGTCTTGACTAGCTGACGCGCCTCGATGGCGCGGCCGGTCATGCTCACGAGTGTCTCCTTGCGATCCTGCCCCGCGAGGAGAAACCCGGCTACTGTAGTGGGTGGGACCTCGGGTTTCGCGTTCCGCGGGATCGATTGAGGTTGACGGCCCCGGCCGCCGGTGTTGCCGCACCAGGCCGGGGTCGTTTGCTTAGCCGCTTGCTGCCGGTTCTCCTTCCTGGTTGAAGGACGGGATGAGCTCCGCGGGGAACTCCCCGGTCTCGTGGTAGCGTCGCCAGGCCTCCAGCCCGGGGAAGGTGCCGTCGGTGAGCTCCGTGAGCAGCCCGCGCACCCACTCCGCCTCAGCCCGGCGCAACGCCAGCTGGTACTCCGACTCGATCAGGAACAGGCGGGGTAGCTGGGCCTGCATCGCGTGCAGCCCTTGCTGATGCGCGGCGATGGCCTCGTCCAGCGCCTCGAGACGCTGCCGCAGCAGGCCGATCAGCTCGTCAGGCGCCAGGATGCCGCACTCCCCCAGCGCCGCCTCGAACCTGGTGTACTCCCGCTCGGGCTCGCTGAGCAGCTCGCGCAGCCAGTCGCTCAGCTCGTCACGGCCCGCCTCGGTGATCCGGTACGTGGTCCGCTCCGGCTGCCTGCCCTCCCGGGCCACCTCGACCGCCTCGATGAACCCGTGCTTCTCCAGGTTCTGCACCACGGTGTAGAGCGAACCCCAATTGATCTTGATGGCCTGGTCCTTGCCGTACTCGCGCAGCTTCGAGGCCATCTCGTAGGGGTACATTGGCCGCTCCGTTAGCAGCGACAGCAACGACAGCGCCATCAGGTTGCTGACCTTGCGCCGCCCTGTCTTTGGCTGCCCGGCCATCCCGCATCTCCTCGTCGCCGAGTCTCCGTTTCCGAGGACTCGTTCTCAAGTACTCGTAGACGAGTATAGGCACGAGCGCGTTCAACCTGCAACCCTCCATTCCGAGCGGGTTATTACGACTGCGGCGCCAGCCGGGTAATGAGGGCTTGGGGCACACAACCCCCGCAGGACGGGGGTGGGGGCACACAACCCCCGCACCACTTATCGCCAGGTAGCGACTAGTGGTGCCCGTGAGGCATGCGAGGCGCTATCGTCCAGAGATTCGCGCCAGAGCCCGAGCGGGGCTGAAGTCCTTCGCGATCATGATGGCTTTTCGGAGTTAATTTCGGCCATTTCGCAGACGGCAGCGGGCAGATCAATCATCATGTGTCAAAACACCCCCTATCAGGCGTATAACAACACACGATCACGGATGCGGTGACAGGTGTGGCACATGGTACGGGGCATCCCCGCGCAACTTATGCGGGGGTTAGCCGAAGAAGACTTCGGCTTCGGCGTAGCGCTGGGGCGGGACCAGCTTGAGCTGGCTGGTGGCCTCGACCAGCGGGACCCGGATGATCTCGGTGCCGCGCAGCGCCACCATCACGCCGAACGCCTCGTCGTGTACCGCCTGGACCGCATGCACGCCGAACCTGGTGGCGAGCACCCGGTCGAACGCCGTGGGCGTGCCGCCGCGCTGGATGTGGCCCAGCACCGTGCAGCGGGCCTCCTTGCCGGTCCGCTTCTCGATCTCGCCGGCCAGCAGCTGCCCGACGCCGCCCAGGCGCACGTGCCCGAACGAGTCGAGCGTCTCACTCGAGGTGGCGAGGTCCTCGCTCATCGGGTGGGCCCCCTCGGCGACGACCACGATCGGCGCGAACCGGGTCTGGAACCGGTGCTGCACGTAGGCGCAGACCCGCTCGATGTCGAACGGCCGCTCCGGGATGAGGATCACGTTCGCGCCGCCCGCGAGCCCGGCGTGCAGCGCGATCCACCCGGCGTGCCGCCCCATCACCTCGACGATCAGCGCCCGGTGATGGCTTTCCGCCGTGGTGTGCAGGCGGTCGATCGCCTCCATGGCGATGTTCACGGCGGTGTCGAAACCGAACGTGTAGTCGGTGGCGCTGAGGTCGTTGTCGATCGTCTTCGGCACCCCGACGACGGGAACCCCCTGCTCGCCGAGCCGGGTGGCCACGCCGAGCGTGTCCTCGCCGCCGATCGCGATCAGCGCGTCGACGCCCAGCCCGGCCAGGTTGTCCTTGATCCGCTCGATGCCGTTGCGGCCGCCGCCGGCGTTCTTCAGCGGGTTGGTGCGGGACGACCCGAGGATCGTGCCGCCGCGAGGCAGGATGCCGCGCACCGCCTGGACGTCCAGCGGCACGGTGTCCCCTTCGAGCGGCCCGCGCCACCCGTCGCGGAACCCGACGAACTCAAGGCCGTACTCCTGCACGCCCTTGCGGACCACGGCGCGGATAACTGCGTTCAACCCGGGGCAGTCGCCGCCGCCGGTGAGGACTCCCACTCGCATGGCAACCACCTTAGTGGGCCGGAGGCCTGCGCGGATGGCTGCGGCGCCAGCCGCCGATAAAACTGGGAACGCGGGCGGCGGTCAGGGCGCGGTTTTGTCCGTATCTGAGGTGAGTTCGGCCTTGGCGCGACGGGCGTCGACGTCGACGTACTCCTGGCCGGAGAGCTTCTGGATCGCCTGCATGATCTCGTCGGTGATCGTCCGCAGTAGCTTCGCGTCCGCCTGCTGGCCGCGGTAGCGGGAGAAGTCCAGCGGCTCGCCGAAACGCACGCCGGGCCGGAACCGCGGGTTCGGCCGGAGCGTGCCCGGCGGCATGAACTGGAAGGTATCGATCATCGCGCACGGGACGACCGGGGCGCCGGATTCGACGGCCAGCCGGGCCACCCCCGTCTTGCCGCGGTACATCCGGCCGTCCGGGCTCCGGGTGCCCTCTGGGTAGATGCCGAGCACCTTCCCGGACGCCAGGACCTGCAAGCCGGTCCTGATCGCCTGCTCGCTGGCCGGCCCCCCGGCGCGGTCCAGGGGAATCACGCCGACCCCGGTGAAGAAGGCCCTGCTGATCAGCCCCTTCAGCCCGCGTCCGGTGAAGTACTCCGACTTGCCCAGGAAGATCACCTTCCGCGGCACCGGCAACGGCCCGAAGAAGTGATCGGAGAACGACAGGTGATTGCTCGCGAGGATGACCGGGCCTCGCCGGGGCATGTTCTTAACCCCCCACGCGCGGGACCGGAAGAGGATCCTCAGCGTTATCCCCAGCGTGTACTTCGTCAGCCAGTAGCCCACGGTCACATCGTCGCATGTCCCGGGGCGCTGCGGGATGCGCTGGCGGGCACGGCGTGCGACGATTCCACCATGTCACCAGTGCTCCCAGGCGCGGAACCCTTCGACCACTCAGGCGGCCCGGTCGGCGTGCTGCTGTGCCACGGCTTCACCGGCAGCCCGCAGACGCTGCGCGGCTGGGCGGACTACCTGGCCGCCCAGGGCCTGACGGTCAGCCTTCCGCGGCTGCCCGGGCACGGCACCACCTGGCAGGATCTCGCCCGGACCGGCAGTGACGACTGGTTCGCCGAGGTGGACGCCGCGTTCGGCAAGCTGGCGAGCCGGTGCGAGCAGGCCTTCGTATTCGGCCTGTCCATGGGTGGCTGCCTCGCGTTGCGCGTGGCAGAGACCCGCGGTGCCGCGGTGCGCGGCCTGGTCCTGGTCAACCCGTCGCTAGCCCCGGACACCAAGCTGTTCCTGCTCGCCCCGGTGCTCAAGCACGTGATCCGGTCGCTGCCGGGCATCGCGAGCGACATCTCCAAGCCCGGCGCGCACGAGCTCGGCTACGACCGGGTGCCGGTCCGGGCCGCGGCCACGCTGCCGAAGCTGTGGAGCGAGACGGTCAGGAACCTGAGCCAGGTCACCCAGCCGGTACTCGTCTACCGGAGCACCGTCGATCACGTCGTCGGCCCGGCCAGCATGCGCGCGCTGCTCGCCGGGCTGCCCAAGGACCGGGTGACCGTACGCGAATGCGCCGACAGCTACCACGTCGCCACGCTCGATCACGACGCCGAGGCCATCTTCGAGGGCAGCGTGACCTTCATCCAGGCCGTGACAACAGGCAATATCACTCTTACGTAGCGACAGTTCCCGCATGGTCGACGGGTCACGCGGGAGCCACTACCGTGGGAGATGTGGAACCTCCCGCGCCCTCACCCGAGATGGTCAGCGCCTCACGCAGGCACCTGACCGAGCGGTACGCGTCCGGTGTGGATCTGCTGCTGTGGGAGACGGAGAAACGGCTGATCCCGGATCTGGACGCGATCAGGTCGGTGACCGAGGCGGCGGCATCGGGACAAGCCGAGGGACTCGACATGGGCGCGGCCCTCGTGCTGGTGCAGGCGGCCCGGCTTGGCCTGGACCGGCTGGAAGGCGAGCTCTTCGAGGCCGCGCGCGCGATGGGCATGCGCCCGGAGGCGATCGCCGCAGTGCTCGAGCTGCCGGATGCGGCCGCGGCGGAGAAACGGCAGCGCTGGCTCGAGAGGCGACGCGCCCTGCCGTACGCCACCGCTACGGCACAGCATCCCGAAGCCGGGAAGGCCGCACGTCGCGCCGAAGCGGCCCACCGGGCCAAGGGCCTTGATACGCCTTCGGCGTAATCGCTCTCCCTCGGCCGAATAACCGGCCGTACTCCTGAGATTTACCCTCCCGGCACGGGACCACGGACAGCTATCGTGGAAGTCAGGCTTCGACTCGGACATCGGTGGGGACGTGCCGGACTGGGATAACACGGAGAGCAGAGAGAGCGACGAGGACGCGACGTGGCGTGATCTGGTCGCCCGGTTCGAGACGCCCACGACCACGGTCGGACCCGTGCCCTGGCCCGACCGCGAGAACGTGCCACGGCCGCGCCCGCAGGCGGCTTACGGCGCGGACGCCGCCGACGGGTCGCCGGGGACTCGCGGGGCCAGCGGATCCGCACCCGCACCCGCGACCGGCGAGGACAGCGGACCCGGCGAAGACAACGCAGGGACGCAGGAACCGCAGGAACCGCAGGAGGACGCGGACGCGCGGACGCGCGGTGCCGAGGGGATCCGCGGGTTCGATGACGAAGGCGTGCGAGGAGCGTTCGAGACGGACACGATGCCGGGGGCAACCGCTCCGGACGTGATCCAGGGCGCACGCGAGCGGCGGGCGGCCGCGCACGGCACCCGTGCCCGGAGGATCCGGGCACGCCGGGCGCCGCAGGAGCCCGCACCGGAAGACGACGGCGAGCATTTCGTCCCGCCCCCGCCGCTGCCGCTGCCCAAGCTGGACCCGGTCACCAAGGGCGCCTGGGCGGCGCTGTTCGGCGGGCCGGGTTACCTGGTCGTGGCGACCGCGGCAGGCTGGTCGGTACCTGGTATCGCCGCGTTCTGCGCGGTGGCCGCGTTCGTCACAGGCTTCGCCATACTCGTGCTGCGTATGAACGCGCCAGGATCGGGCGGCCCAGACGACGACGGCGACGACGGCGCCGTCGTGTGAACGCCGCGTTCTGACCGCTTTCACGGGCCAGGTCGGCGGCGCCGACGATGCCGGCGTCCTCGCCGAGCTGCGCGACCTTGATCTCGGCCAGCGGCCGGTGACCGCGGCCGGGCAGCGCGCGCTCGAAGGCGGCCCGCGCGGGGTCGAGCAGCAGTTCCCCTGCCTCGGACACGCCGCCGCCGATCACGAAGCAGGCCGGATCGAGGATCGCGGCCAGGTCGGCCAGCCCCTGGCCGAGCCAGCCACCCACGGTCTGGAAGCAGCGCAGCGCGGCCGGGTCACCTTCGGTCGCAGCCTGGGTGATCACCGGCCCGGAGATTCCTTCCGGCGTTCCGTCGCCCAGCTGGAGCAGCCTGATGGCGCCGTCCGGCGTGCGCCTGGCGAACTCGCGGGCCTCGGCGACCAGGGCGTTGCCGCTGCAGTACTGCTCCCAGCAGCCCCGGTTCCCGCAGCCGCACAGGCGGCCGTCGGGCACCACCCTGACGTGACCGGGCTCGCCGGCTATCCCCCACCGGCCGCGGTAGAGCTCGCCGCCGATGATGATGGCGGCGCCGATACCCGTGCCCAGGGCCACCAGCATCACGTCGCGGTACCCGCGCGCCGCTCCGAACCTGGCTTCGGCCCAGGCCGAGGCGTTCGCGTCGTTCTCTACCACGACCTCGCGGCCGAGACGCTCCTCCACCCGCTCCTTGAGCGGCTCGTCGCGCCAGGCCAGGTTCGGGGCGAACAGCATGGTCGCCCGGGCGCTGTCGACGAAACCGGCCGCGCCCAATCCGATGGCTCCGACCCGGCGCCCGGCGACCTGATCATGGGCGAGGAGCTCGGTCACCGCGTCGGCGATGGCAAGCTCGGTCCGCGCCGGGCTGGCCGCCGGGGTCGATCTCTTCAGTTTGGCGATGATCCGGCCGTCTTCGTCGACAACCCCCGCCGCGACTTTCGTGCCACCGACATCAACGCCGATGGCGAGCGTCACTGACCGGTTTCGCCGCGGTCTGACGCGCCGGAACCGGGGCGTGATGTCCCGGGCCGTTCGGCCGACCGGTTTTGATCTTGGGTCTTCATGGCCTGCTCGAAGACGGAGAACGCGTCCTGGACCACCGACGCCAGCGCCCCGCCCGCGTTAGCCAGCTGCGCGCCCAGACCGCTCCCGCTGCCCAGCCGCGCGGCGCGGGCCGCCTGGCAGACCGGGCACCACTGGCACTCCGGCGCCTCGTTGGGGGGCGGCTCGTTGGTGGCCGTGTCCCACACGTCGCCGCTGTCCCGGCGTTCGGCGCCGATGGTCCGCTTGACCTGGCCAGCGACCTGGTTGGCCATGCTGCGGGCGCCCGCCTTCATCAGCCAGCGCTGGAAGTCGGCGACCGGGTCGCTGGGGCGGGCCTGGCGCCCGCTGCCTGCCTGACCGTTGCCGCTGCTGGACCGGCCGGGCTGGCCATTGGTCCTGGGCTGGCCACTGCTGGGCTGGCCACTGCTGGGCTGGCCGCTGCTGTTTGACGGGCCGCTGCTGCTGGGCTGGCCGCTGCTGCTGCTGGGCTGGCCGCTGCTGGGCTGAGCACTGTTGCTGGGCTGGGCATTGCCTTCCGGCTGGCCCTCGCCTCGGGATTCCGACACCTGACGCCTCCTACGATGATCGTACCCGGCTACCACTGCAGGACGAATGGGGCGCCGGTGGCGCGGAAATGACCCACGTTCAGGCATTCCGTGACGCCGATTCTCGTCCGGCGGGCCAGTGGCTGGTGCACGTGCCCGAAGATCGAGTACCTCGGCTTGGTCGCCTTAATCGCGTCGAGCAGCGCCGTGCTGCCCTTCTCCAGTCGCCGGGCCACGGTGTCGTAGAGGAGTTCGGGGACGGCGGGCGGAATGTGCGTGCACAGCACGTCCACCTCGCCGACCGCCTCGATCTTGGCGCGGAACTCCTCGTCGCTGATCTCGTTCGGCGTGCGGTAGACCGATTTCAGCCCGCCGCCGACGAACCCGAAGGTCCATCCGTCCAGTTCGGCCGTGCCGCCGTCGAGAACGTGATGCCCGGGCTTGGTGAACCGCTCCCACATGGCGGGGACGTCGACGTTGCCGTAGGTCAGGTACGCGGGCTCGGGAAGGGCGGCGAACATATCGGCGTATTGCCGCCTCATCGCGGCCTCGAAGAGGCTGGCCCGGCTCTCCGGCCGGGACGCGAACAGGCCCAGTGAGTATTCCCTGGCCTCGTCGAACTTCTTCGCGGTGCGCAGGGCGACGTACCTGCCCGCGGCTTCGGCGCCGAACAGGTCGGCGAAGATGCCCTGGCCGTAGTCGGCGTAGTCGAGGAAAAGCAGCAGGTCGCCCAGGCAGACCAGCGCGTCCGCACCGTCGGCCGCGCGGGCCAGCGCATCCGCGCGGCCGTGTACGTCGCTCACCACGTGGACTCGCATGGAACCACGGTAAACCGGCCACGGCGCAAGATCGTAACCAGGAATTGACCGGCCGCCAGCCTAAACTGGCACGGCTTAAGCTTGTGCTGCTGAGTAGGGATACCTGGTTTGGAGAGATGCCGTGCGCGAATTCAGCATTCCGGCCCTGGCGCAGATCCCCGCGACCGCGAACCTCGCTGATGTCGTGTTCCGCCGGGCCGCCGAGCAGCCCCAGGCCGTGGTGCTGCGACGCCCGTCCGGACCTTCCGGGGTGGCCGGTGAGTCAGGGTCTTGGACCGACGTGACCGCGAGCCAGTTCTCCGGCGAGGTCATCGCGCTGGCCAAGGGACTGGTCGCGGCGGGCATCGAGCCCGGGGACCGGGTCGCGCTGATGTCGCACACCAGGTACGAGTGGACGCTGATCGACTACGCCATCTGGACCGCGGGCGCCGTCACCGTGCCGGTCTACGAGACCTCCTCCGCCGAGCAGGCCGAATGGATCCTCTCCGATTCGGGCGCGCGAGCGTGCTTCGTCGAGACGGCCTCCTACGGGGACATCATCGGCAGCTTCCGGGATCGGGTGCCGGCGTTGTCGCACGTATGGCGGATCGACTCAGACCTCGACTCGCTGCGCGCCGCGGGCGCCGACCTCGGTGACGAGGTCGTCGCCGAGCGGGCGGCCAAGGCCGGGGCGGCCGACCTGGCCACGGTCATCTACACCTCGGGCACCACCGGACGTCCCAAGGGCTGCGAGCTGACCCACGAGAACCTCCTGTCCGACGTGCGGAACGCCTTTCTCGGCCCGCTGACCGTGGTGGCCGGGGCACAGAACCCGGGCACGCTGCTGTTCTTGCCGCTGGCGCACGTGTTCGCCCGGATCATCCAGGTGGGCTGTCTCGAGGGCGGGATCGTGCTCGGGCACTGCGGGGACCTGACCGCGCTGCTGCCCGCGCTGGCCTCGTTCCGGCCGACGTTCATCCTGGCCGTGCCGCGGGTGTTCGAGAAGGTGTACAACACCGCCGAGCAGAAGGCGGTCAGCGAGAAGAAGGGCGCGATCTTCAGCCGCGCCGCGGACGTCGCGATCGCGTACAGCCGGGCGCTGGATGGTCCCGGCCGTCCTTCGTTCGGCCTGCGAGCCCAGCACGCGGTGTTCGACCGGCTGGTCTACGGCAAGCTGCGGGCGGCGCTCGGCGGCAGGACGGAATACGCCGTCTCGGGCGGGGCGGCGCTCAGCGAACGGCTCAGCCACTTCTTCCGCGGCATCGGCGTCACCGTGCTCGAGGGATACGGGCTGACCGAGACGACGGCCGCGACCACCGTGAACCGGCCGGACCGGAACAAGATAGGCACCGTCGGGCAGCCGCTGCCCGGCGTCGCGATCAAGATCGCCGACGACGGCGAGATCCTGATCAGCGGGAAGAACGTCTTCCCCGGCTACTGGCGCAACGAGGCAGCCACCAAGGAGGTCTTCGCCGAGGGCGGCTGGTTCGCCACCGGCGACATCGGGGAGCTGGACGAGGAGGGCTTCCTGAAGATCACCGGGCGGAAGAAGGAGATGATCGTCACCGCCGGGGGCAAGAACGTGGCGCCCGCGGTGCTCGAGGACCGCCTTCGCAGCCACGCCCTGATCAGCCAGTGCATGGTCGTCGGGGACGGCAAGCCGTTCGTCGCGGCGCTGATCACCCTGGACCCGGAGGCGCTCGGGCCGTGGAAGCAGGCGCACGGCAAGCCGGCCGACGCCACCGTCGCAGCCCTGCGCGACGACCCGGATCTCGTTGCTGACGTGCAGGCCGCCGTGGACGACGCCAACCAGGCGGTGTCCCGGGCGGAGTCCATCAGGAAGTTCCGGATCCTCGATGTCGACTTCACCCAGGAGGCCGGGCAGCTCACCGTCAAGCTCGGAATCCGCCGCAGCGTGCTGCTGAAGGACTTCGCCGCCGACATCGATGCCCTGTATGCGTGAGCCGGGTGTGTGAGCCGGGTGTGTGAGCCGGCGGCCGGGCCGGCGAGGAGCGGCCCGGCCGCCGTAGCTTTTGTCTGGCCGGCTTCTGCCCAGCTGACTTCCTGGCCGAGTTCCTAGCCGACGAACTGGCCGTGGGCGCGGTGCCGGGCGTCCGGCTCGCGCAGCAGCATGCCAGAGGTCCTGAACAGGAACTCGGCGTAATCGTCCGGCGCCGCGCTCCCCGTGGTGAGGTACGCGTCCGGGGCCATCTTCACGATGGTCAGCCGGCGCTGGGCGTAGTTGCATTCAGCGAAGAAGCCGCGTACCCGCCGGGCCAGCGCGCTGATGTACCTGGCCATGGTCATACTCCCCGTGCCAGCCAGTGGCCACGCCGCGCCTTGCGGTTGCTCGCCTTGCGGGCGGCGCTGCGCGCCGCGCCGGCCCGGCGGGCCGCCGCCGCCTGCTGGTGTGCTTCCCTGATGTGATCCGAGACCAGGCTCTGGGTCATGCTCGGGTGCATCGATCCTCCTCGATGTGCCGGCCAGCCCCCTGGCCGGTCACTATTCGAGTCTCGCGGTAAGACCCCCGGGACCGCATGGGAGGAAAGCCCTATTCCTCCTGTTCAGAGGGGACTTAGACAGGTCTGAGGCAGGCTTAGGCCGAACGGTCGGGCTTAGCCGCTATCAGGCCGCCAGGATCGCGGACAGGCGGGCGGCGGAGAGCTCCTCCCGCCACTCCCGTTCCACCCACGCGTGGCCCTTCTCCCCCATCGCCCTGGCCCTGGCCGGGTCGCGGAGCAACTCGGTGACGCGGGCCGCGACGCCGGGCCCGTCGCTGACGACGTAGCCGGTCTCGCCGTCGAGGATGGCGTCCGGCGCCCCGCCCGAATCCCCCCCGATTACGGGCAGGCCGGTGGCTGACGCCTCGAGGTAGACGATGCCGAGACCCTCCACGTCCAGGCCGGCCCGGCGCGTCCGGCAGGGCATGGCGAACACGTCCGCCGCGTCGTAGTAGCCGGGGAGTTCGGGCCACGGGACCGGGCCGGTGAAGATGACATCGTCGGCCACGTCGAGGCGCTGCGCCATCCGCCTGAGCCTGGGCGCGTAGGGACCGTCACCCACGAGCAGCAGGGCCGCGCCGCTGACCTGAGCTTTTATCTGCGGCCAGGCGGTGATCAAGGTGTCCTGGCCCTTGCGCGGCACCATCCGGGACACGCAGGTCACCACCGGCCGGCCGGTCAGCCCGAGCCGCTCCCGGACCGCGTCGCCGCCCGCGCCGGGACGGAAGAACGTCACGTCGACGCCGGGCGCCAGCCGGACCATCTGGCGCTGTGCCCGCGGCGACAGCACCCGGGCCAGCCGGGCCCTGAAGTACTCCCCGAGGTAGGTGACCACGTCGACCTCGTCGCCGATGCGGCGCAGCAGGCTACGGGCGCCGGGAAGCGCGGCCCAGCCTGCCTCATGGCCGTGAGTCAGCGCTACCGCGCGGCGCACGCCCGCCTTGCGCAGCGCCGGCGTGATGAGGCCGAGCGGCGCCCCCGCGCCGAACACAACGGTGTCGCACTCGTGCTCCCTGGCGATGGCCGCGGCCCGGCGGGACACGGCGGGCACCGGCAGCATCAGCGAGGTCGGGTGCCTGATCACCGGGAACGGCTGCCGCTCGTCGAACTCCGCCGCGCCTTTCCAGGCGGGCGCGTACACCGTCACCGTGCCCGCGGGCAGCCCGGTGGCCAGCGCGTGCACGAACGACTGGATGCCGCCCCGGCGGGGCGGGAAGTCGTTGGTGACGATCAGCGTGCGAGGCACCGGATGAGTGTATAGGCGCGGGCGGTCACGTTCCGGCGTCGGCGCTGGCGGTGGCGGTGGCGTCGGCATTTGCATCGGCGTGTGCGTCGGCGTCGGCGCTGGCCAGGCGTTCGGCCTTCTTCTTCTCGTGCTCGCCGTAGGCGAGCGTCCAGGCGGACAAGGCCACGGCGAACACGTAGGGGATCAGCTTGGAGCAGACCAGGGCGATCCCGGTCGACATGGTGACCACGATCGCGACCCGGATGGCGGCCTCGACGAGATAGGCGATCCCCCACGCCACGGTGATCATCCGGAAC
>Ga0207683_10000852_pt1 | contig 27982 bp, 26 predicted proteins | sample KBSM73metaG_FD_184333 | JGI IMG/M metagenome (GOLD analysis project Ga0207683, IMG submission 184333) | Miscanthus rhizosphere microbial communities from Kellogg Biological Station, Michigan, USA - KBS M7-3 metaG (SPAdes) (version 2) | ecosystem: Host-associated > Plants > Roots > Rhizosphere >... | reverse complement strand
ATAATTCTGCATCCTCGGCCCGCTTCACCTGTCGCGACTAACATCGTCGAAACCGATCATCCCCGTATTTTTTTATCAAACCCGGACCGGATACTTTCGAATCCTTCCCGGACTATCAATCATAACGCACCGCCCCCGGGAAACATTCCCAGGGGACGTGACAGCCTGCGGCGCGCTAGCGGCGGTTGCGTTCGCGCATGACGCGCTGGGCCTCGCGCTTGTCCTGCTGTTCGCGCAGCGTCTGGCGCTTGTCGTATTCCTTCTTGCCGCGGGCGACGCCGATTTCGACCTTCGCACGGCCGTCCACGAAGTACAGCTGCAGCGGCACGATCGTGAAGCCCGACTCGCGGATCTTGTGCGAGATCTTCGTGAGCTCTTCGCGGTGCAGCAGCAGCTTGCGGCGGCGGCGTGCGGCGTGGTTCGTCCAGCTCCCCTGGTGATACTCGGGGATGTGGATGCCCTCCATCCACAGCTCGTCGTTGTAGAACGTGCAGAAGCCGTCCACCATCGAGGCATGGCCCTCGCGCAGGGACTTCACTTCCGTGCCCATCAGCGCGATGCCGGCCTCATAGGTGTCAAGGACGTGGTAGTCGTGCCGGGCCTTGCGGTTGGTGGCCACTACCTTACGGCCACTTTCTTTGGGCACGGTAGGACTCCTCGGTTTGTTGGTGGTTCACTCCGGCCAGGTGGTGCGGAGTCTTTCCAGTTTACGGCAGGGCGCCCGCCTCAGCGGATGGCCCGCCGGATGGCCTGCCGGATGGCCCGGGCCGGACTACAGCAGGTTCATGGGGTCCACGGCCCGGCCGTTGAGCCAGGTCTCGAAGTGCGAGTGGCAGCCGGTGGAGTTGCCGGTGGTGCCTGAATAGGCGATCAGCTGCCCCTGGTTGACGTGCTGGCCGACCGAGACCGCCACGGAAGTGTTGTGGTAGTAAATCGTGGTCAGCGAGTTGCCCTGGACCACCCCGTGGGAAATCTTCACGTTGTTGCCGCCGCCGTCGTTGGCCCAGCCGGCCGAGAAGACGGTGCCGGCAGCCGCGGCGTAGACGGGCGTGCCGCAGGCGGCACCGAAATCGATGCCTGTGTGCATGTAGCCGCCCTGGCCGTAGAAGTCGATGGTGCCCGGCGGCGTCGCCCGCCAGCCAAACCCGGAGGTGATCGGAATATTGCCGGGGAACGGGTGCTGCAGCCCGAAGGCCGACGGCGAGCCCTGGGCCGGCGGGACATACGGCTGGACGGCCTGTCCCTGTGCCCGGGCGGCGGCCGCCGCGGCCTCGGCAATGCGCCGCTGCTCGGCCAGCCAGGCCTCACGCAGCTTCCGGTCGCGTTCGGCGATCTCGGCGGCGACGGCGTCCTGCTGGGCCTTGACCTGCGCGAGCTGGTTCTGGATGCCGGGCTTGGCGGCCTGGAGTTGGGCGTCGAGCCGGGTGGTGTCGGCAATCAGCTTGTCGACGGCGGCCTTCTTGGCTGCGGCCTCGTCCCGGGCGGCCTTTTCCCGGGCCAGTGCGGCGTCGGCTTTGGCCTTGAGGTCGGTGATTTCAGCCTCGACGGCGGCCAGCCGGGCCTGCGCGTTGACGTTGGTGGCGCTCTGCTGGGTGAGCTTGTCCATCGCGGAGTTCTGGCTGCGCAGGGCCTGGTCCGCGAGGTCGATGGTGTCCGTCAGGCTGCCGCCCTGGTTCGAGCCGAAGAACAGGGACAGGTTGGACGGGACGCCGCCGGACTTGTAGGCCTGCGTGGCGATCTGCCCGATCAGCTTCCGGGTGTCCGCGATCTTTTGCTTGTCCGCTTCCAGCTGCTGCGTGATTTTTGCCTTGTTCTGCTGCGCCAGGTCCACGCGGGCCGCGAGGGCCTGCACTTCCTGGACCGCTCCGGCCACCCGGCCCTGGGCGTCCGTGAGCGCCTGCTGGGCGCCGGGGAGCTGGCCCTGGTACAGGACCAGGTCTGCCGCAGCCTGGGCGATCTTGCCGTCCACGAATTCGAGGGAGTGCTGGACCCGGGCCGCCTCCTCGCGCAGCGCGGCCTGCTGGTCCTCAAGGTCGTCGGCGAACGCCGCCGGACTCGAGGCCCCCATGGTCCCGGCCAGGACCAGCGCCAGGGTGGCGCTGATCATCCGGCTGCGGCGCCCCACCAGGCGGAGCCGGAGGGATTGCCGGAGGGGGCGGCGGGCCATCGGTGTCATAAGCATTCCCTTTTCGTTGCGCAAAGCTAGACCCGCAAGTACCGGCGGAGGGTCAGCAGGGAGGAAATTCCGGCCAGGACAACGCCCAGGCCAATCAGGGCAGGTACCAGGATCAGGGTCTGCCCGGGTGAGATAAACGCGGTGTCCGGATACTGCTTGGACAGGACGCCTTCGAGGAAGAAGCGGGCCACGGCCCACAGGGTGCCGGAGGCCAGGGCGGCACCGATCACCGCGGCGATCACGCCTTCGAGGATGAACGGGAGCTGGATGACCATCTTGGACGCGCCCACCAGGCGCATGATGCCTGTTTCCCGGCGGCGGCTGAACGCGGAGAGCCGGATGGTGGTTGCGATCAGCAGGATGGCGCAGATGATCATGACGCCGGCAATGCTCACGGCCACCAGGGACGCGGCGTTCATGGCCGAGAACAGCCGCTCCAGCAGCTGCCGCTGGTCGATCACGGTCTCTACCCCGGCCTGGGAGGAGAAGGTCTCGCTGATGATCTCGTACTTCTCCGGGTCCTTCATGTTGATCCGGAAGGACGCCGGCAGCTGGTCCGGGGTCACGGAGTCAACGATCGGGGAATTGGAGAACTGTTCCTTGAAGTGCTTGTAGGCGTCGTCCTTGGACTCGTACTGGAAGTCGTTGACGTACTGCGCCACCGCGGGCGACTTCAGCAGCGTGCGCAGGTTGTCCTCCTGCTCCGGCGTCGCCGGACCGGTGGCGCAGCCGGGCGCCGTCGAACCGTCACTGCAGAGGAAGATGGCCACCTGGACTTTGTCGTACCAGTAGCCCTTCATCTGGTTGATCTGCAGCTGCAGCATGCCGGCGGCGCCGACGAAGGTCAGCGACACGAAGGTCACCAGGATCACGGAGATCACCATGGACAGGTTGCGGCGCAGGCCGCTGCCGATCTCGCCCAGGACGAATGCAAGCCTCACGCCTGGCCCTCCCCTGCGGTGCGGAACTCGGCGCGGGCTTCGGCGCGCGAGCCGGCCCGGGGCGGGATAACTTGCGGCTGTTCGTCCCGTCCGCTGGCGTCGCGCAGGCGGCGCGACTGGCCCACGACGGGAATCATGGAGGTGTAGAGGGCCTTGGCCTCGTCGCGGATCACGACCCCGTTCTTCAGTTCCACCACCCGTTTGCGCATTTCGTTGACGATGTCGTCGTCGTGCGTGGCCATCACCACGGTGGTGCCGTTCTGGTTGATCTTGTCCAGCACGCCCATGATGCCCATCGAGGTGGTGGGGTCCAGGTTTCCGGTCGGCTCGTCGGCCAGCAGGATGCCGGGGCGGTTCACGACGGCGCGGGCGATCGCCACGCGCTGCTGCTCGCCGCCTGAGAGTTCGTGCGGGAGACGGTTTTCTTTGCCTTCCAGGCCGACGGTCTTCAGGACCTCGGGGACGGTGTCGCGGATGACGCTGCGGCTCTTGCCGATGACCTGCATGGCGAAGGCGACGTTGGCGAAGACGGTTTTCTGCGGCAGCAGGCGGAAGTCCTGGAAGACGACGCCGATTCCGCGGCGCAGGCGCGGCACGCGCCAGCTGGAGATGTTCGCGACGTTCTGGCCGGCCACGTAGACGGCGCCGGAGGAGGCGCGGTCCTCTTTGAGGACCAGGCGCAGGAAGGTCGATTTGCCGGAGCCGGAGGCGCCGACGAGGAAGGCGAATTCGCCACGGTCGATCTCAAGGTTGATCGAATCCAGCGCCGGCCGCGCCTTCTGGTCATAGACCTTGGTGACATTTTCGAAACGGATCATGGCCCTTAGTACCCTGCAGGACATGGCCGCGAGGGCCCGGTTCTGCTGCCGGCGCAAGGGCTTTCGTTTGGGGGAAGTAGAGCTCCGGCCCCTCGACTATACGCACGGGTAACGGCGGAACCGCCGGAACGGCGGGGCGTGTCGCGCGATTGTCAGGGACCTCCCAGTGGAGGCGCCCGGCCGGGCGCCGGGCCTACTTCTCGGCGTTGCGGTTGTCCGTCCGCCAGCGGATGCCGGCGTCGATGAAGTCGTCGATTTCGCCGTCGAACACGGCCGAGGTGTTGCCGACCTCGTGCTCGGTGCGGAGGTCCTTGACCATCTGGTACGGGTTCAGGACGTAGGAGCGCATCTGGTCGCCCCACGAGGCTTTGACGTCGCCGGCGAACGCCTTCTTCTCGGCGTCCTCCTGTTCCTTCTTCAGCAGCAGGAGGCGGGACTGCAGCACGCGCAGGGCGGCGGCGCGGTTCTGCAGCTGCGATTTCTCGTTCTGCATCGACACCACGGTGCCGGTGGGGATGTGGGTCAGGCGCACCGCGGAGTCCGTGGTGTTGACCGACTGCCCGCCGGGGCCGGAGGAGCGGAAGACGTCCACGCGGATCTCGTTGTCCGGGATGTCGATGGAGTCCGTCTGCTCGATCAGCGGGATCACTTCCACGGCCGCGAACGAGGTCTGGCGGCGGCCCTGGTTGTCGAACGGGCTGATCCGGACCAGGCGGTGGGTGCCGGCCTCGACGCTGAGCGTGCCGAAGGCGTAGGGCGCTTTGACCTCGAAGGTGGCGGACTTCAGCCCGGCTTCTTCGGCGTAGGAGGTATCCATGATGGTGGTCGGGTAGCCGTGGCGTTCGGCCCAGCGCAGGTACATGCGCAGCAGCATTTCGGCGAAGTCCGCCGCGTCCACCCCACCGGCGCCGGCGCGGATGGTCACCACGGCTTCGCGCTCGTCGAACTCGCCGGAGAGCAGGGTGACGACTTCAAGGTCGGCCAGCGCCTTGCGGACCGATTCGAGTTCCGCGGCGGCCTCGCCCATGGAGTCGGCGTCGTCCTCGTCCTGGCCGAGTTCCACGAGGACCTCGAGGTCGTCGATCCTGGCCACGAGTTTGTTGAGCCGCTCGAGTTCGGTCTGCTTGTGCGAGAGCTTCGAGGTGATGACCTGCGCCGCGGCGGGGTCGTCCCACAGATTGGGTTCACCGGCCCGCTCGCTGAGCTCGGCGATGTCTTCCTTGAGCGCCTCGACGTTCGAGACGTTCTCGATGGACGTGTAGGTGGCCCGCAGCGCGCGGATTTCAGCGGGAAAATCAATGTTTGCCATGGTTTTTTAAGCCTACGCTATGTGTCCTAGCCCCCTGACACTGCCGGTTGCCCTGTCCGGGTGACCTGTCACTTTGGGTGCCCGACGGCCTGGTTGGCAGCATCTACTGATAGGGCAACCGGAGTGGCTGGCCAGCGGATCACCGGCTGAGGCGGGAGCGCGCCGTGGACGTCGCCTCGATCCGGATGCCGTCCGGCACCAGGAAGTTCACCACCGGCGGGTGGACGGCTGCACTCAGCACGACGACGGCGGTAGCGCCGTCCGGGCTGCCCGTGGAGGGCGCCACGGTCAGGGCGCTGAAGCGCTCGAACGCGCCGTTGCGGCCCAGATAGTCGACGGCGGCGCTGCGAACCCTCGCTCCGCTGAGGACGGCGGACGGTGTGCCGCCGGAGTTGCCCAGCTGGCCGAGGGTGAAGCTGTCCGCGGCGGCCACCGAGGCGCCGTCAGCGAGGGAGAGCAGTTTCTTGTGTTCGAGGTAGACGCTGGAGGCCGCCATCACGACGGTGGCGACCAGCAGGGCAATCAGCATGAAGCCGATGCTCAGCACCAGCACCTGTCCCTCCTGCCGGCGGGGCCCGGGCCGGCCCCTCACCGGAACCTGCCCACCAGCTGGGTTGCCGACGCGCTGAGCTGGCTCGCGTTCAGATGCAGTGCGTCGCTGAACGGCACAAACGGCAGGGGAACGGTGAGGCGGACGGTGACTGTCACCGCCGAGCCGGGAGCCAGGCAATCGGCAGGCTCGCAGCGGGTGTCGACGGTGGCGTTTCCCGCCGGCTGGCCGTAATCGGCGAGCGCCAGCAGCACGGCTTGCTCTGCCGCTGCCCGGCCGCTTGCCGCGTCCGGCTGGGCCACGTAGACCTTGGCGGCCTGGTCGGCGGCGCCCACGACTGCGAACGACCCGCCCTGGATCTGGCCCACGGTGACGATGAAGTACACCAGCGGCACCATCAGCAGCGCGGACAGGAAGACGAACTCAACCACGGCACTCCCCTGTTCCGGTGAGGCGGCGTGCTCCGGCCATTCAACGCTGGATGGCCGCATGGCCCTTCACCTCCAAGAGCGCCCGGGGACCGATGAAGCCGATGACCGGCAGGGGTGCCCGGACGGTCACCTCGAGTGTGCGGATGCCCTGGAACGTCGATTCGCTTGTCCCCACATCCCGCGCGAAATCCGCGTTGAGCGCCGCCGTGATCAGCTGGACAGTCCGTTCCTTGGCGTCCCCGTCGTTGCGGTCGGCCAACGTGCCGTATCTGGCGCCCGAGGCGGCGGCGTCGATCAGCGTATTCCGGACGTGAAGTACCAGGGTGAGCTGGACGATCGCGAGGAAGAGCAAGGTGAGCAACGCACCGATCAGCACGAAGTCCACCACTGCAGCGCCCCGCTCTACGCCTTTGCGGTTTTCCCCGCTATCGATCTGGCGCCCGGTCCCCCCGCCCTGGGCTGCCATTGCCTACTGTCCGACCTTGTCCATGGCCTGGTTGAAGAGTCCCTCAAGCGCAGGACCGGCGAGGGCGAGCAGGGCGGCCACGAGGACTGCCGACATGAGGGTGATCATGACCCAGCCGGGGACGTCCCCGCGCTGGGGATGGGCGGTACCCACGTCAGAGTGGTCCCCCGCCCGCGTTTGCGACGGAGCAGACCACCAGGTCAACATGCTGAGCGCGCAGGCCGCCAATGCCGCCCGGGTTCCGAAGTTCTTCACCGTGTCCTCTTTCCTGGTTCTCTGGTTTCTAGTTCTCTGGTTCTCTGTTTTCTGGTTTTCTGTTGTTCCGGAGTCCTGTTTTTGGATCTGATGGTTCGTGACGTGTCGCCGGCAGATCGTGCACCGTGTGCCCCAGGCCGGCCGGCCAGCTGCAGGGCGTCCTTCGTATCCTGTTCCCTCCTCGTATGACTTTTCTTGAGTCCTGCCCGTTGCCCGTGTCTGGCGGCTGTCCGGCGCCGGCTGTCGTCGTCGGCTGTACGTCGTCGTTCGCCGGGTTCCTAGAGCCCGAGACTGATGGCGGCCAGACCTGGGAAGACGGCGAAGATGACCGTGAGCGGAAGGACGCCAAAGACAAGCGGCACCATCATGCCGATTTCCTTCTTGCCGGCGGACTCCATGAGCTCCCTCTTGGCTGTGTCCCGGACATCCTGTGCCTGCGCCCGGAGGACGTCGGCGAGGGGTGTTCCGCGTTCGACGGCCACGATCATCCCGTCCACGAAACGGAGCAACGGCCCTTGATCGGTCCTGGACGAGAACTCGTGGAGGGCCTCCACGAGGGGCTTGCCGGACCTGGTCTCGGCGAGGACACGGCCGAATTCCTGCGAGAGCTCACCCCGCGCGCTGCGGCAGACCCTGTCCAGGGCACCGGTGGCACTTTCGCCGGCGCTGACGGCCAGGGCCATGAGTTCGGCGATGCTCGGAAACTCCGCCATCATCCGCGCCTCCCGTTTCTTGATGTGCGCGCCCAACAGGTAGTCCCGGAGCAGGAACCCGCCGACGGCGCTGCCCACGACGGCCACGACGGCGACGAACGGGCTGAAGCGGCCGATCGAGCCGGCGAGCGCCACAACGCCGACGGCGAGGACGAAGCCGCCGGCCGCCCAGAGGAGTTGCTCAGCCCGGAAGTCCAAGGCTGTTTTGGCGCTGCCGGCGCGGGCGAGCCTGCGGTTTAACGCCGTCGCGCCAAGGTTGATCCGGCCCAGGGACCTGGCACCGTCCCGGAACGCCGGGCGGAGGATCCGTTCGAGCGGCCCAAACGGTGTGACATTCCGCGGGGCGGTGCGCAAAAGCCGGGATTCGAGGTTGTGGGTTCTCAGCTGCGGTTCGATACGTTCGACGAACGTCGTTGGGCGCATGAAGGGGAGCCGGACGAGGAACAGCCACAGGCCCGCCCCGAGCACGGCCCCGCACACCGTGGCGCCGGCCATCAGGCCGGTCATCGGAGGACCCGCTGTTCTTCCGGCAGCGCCCCGATACGCAGCATGATGGCGTAGGACAGCAGGGAGACGGCAAGGCCGCCCAAAAGGACGGCAGCGCCGAGCGGGGTGTTGTACGCCATCACAGCCTCAGGACGGCTGGCCAGCAACACCAGGACAATCCAGGGCGCAGCGACGGCCAGGCGTGCCGCGTTGACGGTCCAGGATTGCCTTGCCTCCAGCTCACTCCGAGTCCTGGCACTTTCCCGCAGGAACTCCGCGAGGGTGCCCAGCAGCCTCCCGAGGTCCGAACCGCCCACCTCCCGGGTGAGCCGGAGGGCCTCGACGATCCGGTCCGCCACGGGATCGGCCAGACGGTCCTTGAGCCGGGTGAGTGAGGGATCGAACTGGCCTCCCGACCGGTAGTCGGAGCCAAAGTCCACAAACACGTGGCGAAGCTCCACGGGGCCCTTGTCGCCCAGCTGGATAAGAGCCTCCGGCAGCGACAGGCCGGCCCTGATGGCTGAGCGCAAATGATCAACGACGTCGGGCCAGAGCTGGCGGAGGACAGCCGTGCGCTTTCTGGCACGCCACCGGACCATCGCCATCGGCAGCCAGCCGCCAAAGAGGCCAAAGCATCCCGAGATCGGCCATGACCCGGTAACTGCGAAGAACGCGAGCGTTGTGAAGGTCCCGAGTCCAAGGCACGAGGCGAGCAGCCCTGCCGCGCTGACCTTTTCGATGCCCGCCGACCGCAGGAGGTCCTCAAGCCGGCTGGTCCGGGGCCTGCGCCGCACGCTCTCAGGCGTCTCCCACGCGGACCACCAGATCAGCAGGAGGCCGGCGCCGCCCAGCATCCCGACCAGCGGCGCCATCACCGCTGCTCCAGCAGCGCCGCGACGTCGTATCCGGAGCGGGCAAACTTTTCCGCGGCGGGCATGGAGTTGGCCTTGGGCAGAAGCTGCCCGTCCGACATCGTGAACACCATGGATGACTCGATGATCCCGTTTTCCACCCGGCGGCCCAGGGACAGGATCTCGGTGACCTGTCGGCGCCCGCTGGTGTGCCTGCTGCAATGGACCACCAGATCGATGCAGGACGCAACGGTGGGCACTACGAACGCACTGGAGATGTTGTCGCCGGCGAGCAGCGGCAGCGTGCAGATTTTCGTCACGGCATCATGGGCGGAGTTCGCATGCACGGTGCACATCCCGGGCAGGCCGGAATTCAAAGCGATGAGCATGTCCAGGCTCTCGGCCTCCCGGACTTCCCCGACCACCAGCCGGTCCGGCCGCATGCGCAGGGCCTCCTTGACCAGGCGGCGCAGCGGAATCTCCCCCTGCCCCTCCAGGTTCGGCTGACGGCACTGAAGACCGACGACGTCGCGGAGCGGCAACTGCAGCTCAAAGATTTCCTCCACCGTGATGACCCGTTCGCGGGTGCCGATGCTGGCGGCGAGGCAGTTGAGCATGGTGGTTTTGCCCGCCTGGGTGGCGCCCGAGACCAGGATGTTGAGGCCGCTGGCGACGGCCGCGCCGAGGAACCTGGCCGCCTGCGGGGTGAGCGTTCCCAGCTCCACCAGGTGCTCGAGCCGGCTGGCTTTGACGACGAACTTGCGGATGTTGATGGCCCAGTGACGCCGGGTGACGTCCGGGATCACGACGTGCAGCCTGGAGCCGTCCGGGAGCGCCGCGTCCACGAACGGCGAGGACATGTCCAGGCGCCGGCCTGAGCTCTTCAACATCCGTTCCACAAGGTCCCGGACTTGCTGGTCCGTCAGCGAAACGGAGGTCAGTTCCGATTCGCCGTTGCGCGCCACATAGATTTCATTCGGCGCATTGAGCCAGATTTCCTCGATGCCCGGATCGTCGAGGAGAGGCTGGAGCGCACCAAAACCCGCCACAGCGTCGAAGACGAATCTCCGGGCCGACTCCAACGGGCCCAGCGGGGGCAGCGGCGCCAGGAGGGCCCGTTCGTCGTAGTCGCTGACAGCCGCCTCGACCAGGCGCCGGACTTCGCCGGACTCCCGCAGGGGGTCGAGGCCCCGCCGGCGGATCAGCTCACGGACCTCGTCCTCAACAATGCGTACAGCCTCCACCTGGACCCCCATATGACTGCCGCCCCGGTGCCGGCGCGATGGGGTTAAAACTAGGGGCGGGCAACCGGCCCGGCAAGAGGTGCCGTGGGTGCATGTGGATAACCGCCTGGTTTCAACATGACAACTTTCACTTTGGTAACACTTGAATCACTGGTCTCAGATGTCGGCCGATGTTAGGGTGAGCGCGTTAAGTCAGACATTCTCTCAGCCCGGCCAGCTCTCTTCGTAGCCCCTCGGGCGCGAGACCGTGTGGCGCGGCTCCCACAGCGTGCCATTGCCCCGGAGCGGAACATGAAGCGCACCCTATATCCCCCCACCAGCCACCGATGCCGCCGGGCAGGGGCCATTCTCCTCGCCGCCACCCTGCTGGCCATCACCGGCGTTCCGTCGCCGGCAACCGCCGTCGAGCAGCCGGCCACGCCCCCGGCGTCTGCCACGCCGTCTGCCAGCCCGTCGCCGACGGTCTCGAGCACCGTTCCGGCGCCATCTGCAACGGCCCGCCCGGCCGCCACGGCACCTGCACCGGCCGCCCCGGCGCCGGCACCGACCGCAACGCAGGCACCGACCGCAACCCAGGCGGCGGCACAGTCCGCGGCGCCGGCAGGCGGCGTCAAGGACCGGGCGGCCATGGCCGCGGCGGTCGGACCCGGTGGCGCCGAGATGGGCCAGCGCTCCGCCCGGGTCAACGCTCCGTCGCCACTTCTGAAGGCGACCACCGAGTCCGCCGCCATTGAATCGCTCACCACGCAGGGCACGTGGTCGCCGTCGTACGGGGTCAAAGGCCTGGACGTCAGCGGCCACCAGACCAGCGTCAACTGGCAAAGCCAGTGGAACATGGGGGCCCGCTTCGCCTACGTCAAGGCCAGCGAAGGAAACTACTTCACCAATGATTCCTTCGGTGCCCAGTACGACGGCGCCCGAAGCGTCGGGATGATCCGGGGCGCCTACCACTTCGCGATCCCGAACTGGTCCTCGGGAGCCGACCAGGCACGCTTCTTCGTCCAGAACGGCGGCGGCTGGAGTGCCGACGGCCGGACCATGCCCCCGGTCCTCGACTTCGAATTCAACCCCTACGCCGGCCGAACCATCAACGGCTTCTACTTCGGCAACACCTGCTACGGCATGTCCCCCTCGCAGCTGACGTCCTGGGTGCGCGACTTCGGGAACACCATGCGGGCCCTCACGGGCCGCCTTCCCGTCATCTACACCAACACGTCGTGGTGGAACCAGTGCACGGCCAACGCGGCGGGCTTCGGCGACTACCCGCTGTGGGTCGCGTCCTACCCGCTCTCCGCCACGGACAACGCCGGGCCCGTCCCCTCCAGCTGGAGCGTTTTCAGCATGTGGCAATACAGCAGCACCGGGCCGTTCGTGGGTGACTCCAATATCTGGAACGGCGACTATGCCTCACTCCAGCGCTTCGCCGGGACGCCGCTGCCCACCGGGTCCTTCGACGACCTCTCCGTATCCCGCGACGGCGCCGCGGTCTCCCTGCGCGCCCGGGGCTGGTCGGTAGACCTGGCCAGGACGTCGTCCTCGATCCAGACGCACATTTACGTGACTGATCCGTCCGGGACCACCAAGGGCTACGCCTGGCAGGCCAACCAGCCCCGGCCCGATGTTGACCAGGCCCTCGGCTACGGTCGGTTGCACGGCTTCGACGGCACGGTCCGGATCACGGCTTCGGGCACGTACAAGGTCTGTGCCTACGCCATCGGGTCCTTCGGCAACACACTCCTGGACTGCAAGTCCATCCGGGCCACCGGGGTGGAGGCACCGACGGGGTCCTTCGACAGCTTCGGCCAGGTCCGCACGGCCGACAAGGTCACGCTGCAGCTCAAGGGCTGGGCAGCCGACCTCGCCAACCCCTCGGCCTCCAGCTATGCCGACGCCTACGTCACCGACCCGGCCGGGAAAACGACCGGGTACCGGATGACGGCCAACGTCGCCCGGAAGGATGTCGCGGACGCGACGGGCCTGGGGCTGGCCCACGGCTTCGACTACCAGGTCAAAGCCACCGTTCCGGGATCGTACCGTGCGTGCGTCTACGGGATCGGGCGAAACGCCAACGTGCTGCTGTCCTGCAAAACCACAAACGTCGAGGCCAACCCCGCACCCTTCGGCTCCTACGATTCGGTGTCCCTCACCCAGGCGCCCAACGCCGCGAACTTCCAGGTGAGCGGATGGGCACTGGATCCGGTGCAGCCAGGCAAGAGCGTGCCCGTGCACGTCTACGTCCAGTCGCCCAACGGAACCAACCCCGGCTACGCCTTCACCGCGAACCGCCCGCGTCCGGACGTCAACGCCGCGCTGCAGACGGTCGGTGACCACGGTTTCCAGGTCTCGGTCCCGCTGACCCGTGCCGGGAAGTACACCGTGTGCGCCTATGCCATCGGCATCGCCCCGGTCACGGCCGGCAACACCCTGCTGGGCTGCAAGTCCATCAGCGCGGCCCCGACCCCCGCCACCATGGGTTACCTGGATGGGGCCTCGATCCAGGTCGCCAGCGGCAAAGCCTCCATCAAGGCCTCCGGCTGGACCCTGGATCCGTCCTTCCCGGCCTCATCGATCCCGGACCACGTCTACGTGACCTCGCCTGACGGGATCAGGAAGGGGTACGCCTTCATGGCCGACCAGAAGCGCCCGGACGTCAACCGGGCCCTCGACACGGTCGGAAACCACGGCTTCACGTCATCGGTCCCCATCACCCAGCGCGGCCAGTACCGGGTGTGCGCCTACGGCGTCGCGGTCTCGATGCTGAGCCTGAACAATTCCCTGCTGGGGTGCCAAACGCTCACCTATTAGCGGCCCTGGCTGACGCCGGACCACGCACAACGCAGACCGGCCCCCGCACATGCGGGGGCCGGTCTGCGTTGTGGTGCCTGGGGCTGACCGTTAAGGACCGTTAAATCAGGAACCGAGGTAGCCGCTCAGCCGCTCCGCCGCGGAAGGAACGGTGAACCCGGTCGCCTTGATCTTGTCCAGGTTAAGGGCGCTGTTCAGCGGCCGCGGCGAGACGGCCTTGCCCTTGAAGTACTCCTCGGTGCTCACACCGGTCACGGCCTCCCGCGGCTTGCCGGAGAGTTCGTAGACGTCCGCGGCGATGTCCGCCCAGGACTGCTGCTCGCCGTCGTTGCTGAGGTTGTAGACGCCGTACTCGGCGCCCGATTCCAGCAGGTGCCGGATGCCGGCGGCGATGTCTTCGGTGAAGCTCAGCCGCCCGATCTGGTCATCAACCACCGACGGTTCGATGCCGCGCTCAGCCAGCGAGGCCATGGTGCGGACAAAGTTGTTGCCCTCGCCGATCACCCAGCTCGTGCGCACAATGTAGTGCCGGGGCACCACACTGACGACGGCGTCGCCCGCGGCTTTGGTCTGGCCGTAGACGCCCAGCGGCGCCACCGGCTCCGATTCGTCGTGCGTGGCGCGCGTGCCGTCGAAGACATAGTCCGAGGACACGTGCACCAGGGTGAGGTCGTGTTCGACGGCGGTGCGGGCCAGCCGCGCCACGGCCGTGACGTTGACCGCCCAGGCGGCCGCGCGGCCCTCGGCCGACTCGGCGGCATCCACGGCGGTGTAGGCCGCGGCGTTGATGATCGTGGAGTAGTTCTTCCAGTTCCGTCCGGCGAAGGCGTCCTCGCTGCCGAGGTCAAACTCGTCCCGGCCGGCAAACTCAACGGACGGGTCGCCGTCGTACTGCCGGCGCAGCGCCTTGCCGAGCTGGCCGTTGGCGCCGACCACGAGGACCTTCTTCGGCGGCATCGGCGTGACGTCCGCCAGGCGCGGGTGCGCCTTGTCCTTGTCCGAGAGCTCGGCCTGGCCCAGCGGCACCGGCCAGCTGATGGCCGCGGTCTCGTCGGCGAGGTTCAGGAACGTGTACTGGCCCTGGGCGTCGGCGGACCAGTGGTCGTTGACGAGGTACGTGTAGGCGGTGTTGTCCTCCAGCGTCTGGAAGGCGTTCCCCACCCCGCGGGGAATGAAGATGGCCTGGCTGGGGTCCATCTCGGCGGTGAACACGGCGCCGAAGGTCGGGCCTTCGCGCAGGTCCACCCACGCGCCGAAAATCCTGCCGGTGGCCACGGAGATGAACTTGTCCCACGGCTCGGCATGGATGCCGCGGGTGGTGCCGGCGGATTCGTTGAACGAGATGTTGTTCTGCACCGGACGGAAGTCGGGCAGGCCAAGCGCCACCATCTTTTCCCGCTGCCAGTTCTCCTTGAACCAGCCCCGGTTGTCACCGTGGACCGGAAGGTCGTAGAGGACGACGCCGGGGATCGGGGTTTCGTGCGCTGTGAGCTTCTTCGAGAACTCGATCGACATAATCTACTGGCCTTGTTCCTTGTACTTCGCTTCCGTGGCGGCCTTCTGGGGCCGCCACCAGTCCTCGTTGTTCCGGTACCAGGCGATGGTGTCTTCGATGCCGGCCTCGAAGTTGGAGAACTGCGGCTTCCAGCCGAGTTCCTCGCGCAGCTTGGAGGAGTCGATGGCGTACCGCATGTCGTGGCCGGGCCGGTCCACCACGTGCTCGTACGCGTCCGGCGCCTGGCCCATGTGCTTGAGGATCAGTTCGACGACGTCCTTGTTGTTCTTCTCGCCGTCGGCGCCGATCAGGTAGGTCTCCCCGATCCGGCCCCCGGCGATGATCGCCAGGACAGCGGACGAGTGGTCGTTGGCGTGGATCCAGTCACGGACGTTCTCGCCCTTGCCGTACAGCTTGGGACGGATGCCGTCGATCACGTTGGTGATCTGGCGCGGGATGAACTTCTCCACATGCTGGTACGGACCGTAGTTGTTGGAGCAGTTGCTGATGGTCGCCTGCAGGCCGAAGGACCGCACCCAGGCGCGGACCAGCAGATCCGATCCCGCTTTGGTGGAGGAATACGGGCTGGAGGGGTTGTACGGCGTGCTCTCGGTGAACCGCTCCGGGTCATCGAGCTCGAGATCGCCGTAGACCTCGTCGGTGGAGATGTGGTGGAAGCGCTTGTTGTGCTTCCGCGCGGCCTCGATCAGGGTGTAGGTCCCGATGATGTTGGTGTCCAGGAACGGGCGCGGATCGTGCAGCGAGTTGTCGTTGTGGGATTCCGCGGCGTAGTGCACCACGACGTCGGACCCGGCAACCAGGCGCTCCACCACGGCGGCGTCGCAGATGTCGCCCTGCACCAGCGTGAACCGGTCTGCAGGCAGGCCCGCCAGCGACTCCACATTGCCCGCGTAGGTGAGCTTGTCGAGGACCGTGACGTGGTGGTCGGTGTTCTCCAGTACGTAGTGGACGAAATTGGAGCCGATGAAGCCGGCGCCGCCGGTGACGAGAAGTTTCTGCATGAGGCCAGCTTACCGAAAGGCCGTTGCCGGCTCAGACCCGCCGGCGGGTCCTCCGGAGGGCTTCGACCATGAGCCGGACCAGCATCACGCGGGCCGCGACGATCTTGGGCAGCGACCGCAGGCCGGCCGGCGTCTGGTTCGATTCGTGGATCCGGCGGTAAATGGTCGACTCGTCAAGGTGGGTTATCGATCCGGCGACATTGCCGCAGATGGCCAGCCAGAGATCGTGTGATTCCCGGACGTAAGCAGGAATCGGGGTGAAGCAGCGGGCAGCCTCCCGGCGGAAGGCCATGCCGCAGCCGTAGTACGCCCGGTACCCGATCAGGATGGCAAACAAGTTTGCCACGTGCCGCCGCGAGTCCGCGGACTTCAGCCGCGGAATCCAGGGCCGGTTTCCGCCGCCCAGCATGTCGAAATTGCTGGCGACCACCATAGAACCGGACAAGGCAGCGAGCATCAGCTCCAGCCGGCCCGGAATCCAGACATCGTCCTGGTCTGACAGGAACACGTACTCCCCCCGGCTCAGCCGGATCGCTTCCTCGAAGCTGCGCACGTACCCCCGGTTGACAGGCGAGCGTACGAGCCGGATCCGCAGATCATCGATCCCCTCCACGATCGCGGCAGTCTCGTCGGGGGACGCATCATCGACCACGACGAGCTCGTCGTCGGGACCCAACTCGGCGAGGATGGACGCTATCTGCTCCCGGACAAAGGCCGCACCCTTGTAGGTGGCCATGCACACGCTGGCCCTGATCTTCGGCACGCCGGGGCCATTCTCGTCGTTCATGCGAACCACTCTAGGCGACTCCCGGACCAGGGGCCGGTGCGGGGCAATCGCGTATCATCGTTAGGTCAAGCCCCCCAGCACGAGGACCGTACCGCATGAGACCCGTTCTGTTAAGGCTTGCAGGCTTCACCCTGTTGCCGCTGCTGGCGCTGGTCCTTCCCTTCCTGCTCCTCCCGGTCGTTTCGCGCGTCGTGGGGGCCGCCGGCTGGTCCAGCATCACCTCCGGCCAAGCCATTGGCATCTTTGCGTCGACCATCATTCTCTGGAGCTGGAACATCTCCGGCCCGGTCGAGATTGCCCGTGCCGGCGCCTTCCCGCTGCGGGCGGCACTTTATTCCAGGAGCGTCCGTTCGCGGATCCTGCTCGCGGTCCTCGTCCTGCCCGTCATGAGCGTGATCGTCGCGCTCGTGGCCCGGGAGGGTTTCCGCCTCGATGCCATCACCATGGCCTGGGCCACGGCGCTGACCGGTTTCTCGCCCGCGTGGTACGGCATCGGCACCGGCCAGCCCCGGATCCTCGCCGTCTACGACACCCTTCCACGCTTCTTCGCGGCCATCATCAGCGCCCCGGTCATCCTGCTCACCGGACAAGTCTGGACGTACGGGCTGGTCTCGGTCCTTACGACGCTCGTGGCATTGATCGCATTCCACCGCCGGTTCGGCGAACCCCGGACCTGGCTGCCCCGGAGCCCGCGGAACGTCGTGCGGGAGATCGTGCCCACCGCGGGCACGGCCGGCATCAACTTCACGGGAAGCGCATACGGCTCGTCCCCGGTTCCGATCGCCACTGCGACGGTGCCATCGGCCGCTGCCACGGCCGGTTTCGCCTCGGCGGACGCCATCTACCGCCTGGGGCTCTTCACGATCGTGGCGCTCGGCAACACGTTCCAGGGCTGGACCCTGGAGCACGATGCCGCCAACCCGCGCCGCCGCCACTTCGCGGCCATGGCTGCCCACGCGGCCCTGGGGCTCGCGGGCGGGATCTTCCTCACACTGTTCGGCCCGTGGGTCTCCGGCGTGATGTTCGGCGAAGCTGTCCGCGCGGACACCCTGACCTGCCTGTTCTACGGGGTGTCCTTCTTCTTCATCTCCTCATCAACGCCCCTGATCCGGAATGTGCTGATCCCCGCCCAGCGCCAGAAGTCGGTGCTGATGTGGACCGCGGTTTCCGCCGTCGTCGGCGTGCTGCTCATGGTGGCGGCCGGGCTGGCGGCCAACGTTCCCGGCATCGCCCTGGGCATGGCCGTGAGCGAGGCCCTCCTGTTCCTGGGCCTGCTGCGCCCTTCCCTCCGGATCCTGCCCGCGGGCGCCCGCGGCCGGGGCCGGAAGGTAGGATCAGCAGCGTGATCGCCAGATGCCCGCGGCCGGTCGCCGCCGTCAGCACCGCATTCCCCCGGGTGATCACGAATCCCGAGCCGGACGCCGCCCACTCCGTCAGCCGCCTCCGGGCCGTTGATATATTGGAGAACTATGAAAATTCTTGACTCGACCCGTGTGCTGGTCATAATGCCGGCGTGGAACGAAGCCGAGTCCGTGGGGAATACCGTCCGGGAAGTGCTGAGCGTCGGCCGGCCCTACGATGTCCTGGTGGTCAATGATGGCTCTGCGGATGCCACCGCCGCGGTCGCGAAAGACGCTGGCGCCACCGTCCTGACGCTGCCGTTCAACCTGGGGGTCGGCGGTGCCATGAGGGCAGGCTTCAAGTACGCCCAGCGCCTCGGTTACCAGCGCGTGATCCAGGTGGACGCCGACGGACAGCACGATCCCCGCAATATCCACGAGGTCCTGGCAGGCCTGGAGCACGCGGACATCTCCATCGGTGCCCGCTTTGCCGACCGCGGCGACTATTCGGTCAGCGGCCCGCGCAAGTGGGCCATGCAGCTCCTCGCCAAGGTCATCTCAGGACTGGCCAAGACCCGGCTCACGGACGTGACCAGCGGCTTCCGGGCCGCGAACGGGCGCGCCATCAACCAGTACCTGGACCACTACCCGGCGGAGTATCTGGGTGACACCATCGACTCCCTGGTCGTGGCGATCCGCTCCGGCTGCCGGGTGACCCAGGTCCCGGTGGAAATGCGCCCGCGCCAAGGCGGGACTCCCAGCCACAACCCCGTCAAGTCCGCCGTCTACCTCGGCCGGTCCGTCTTCGCCCTCATGTTCGCGCTGACCCGTAAGCGGTCCACCATTTCCGACCCCGCGCTGGCCCCCAAAGGAGCCGTCTAATGGGCAACTGGCCCGCCTTTTTCCTTGCCCTGGCGATCGTCGGCGTCGTCTTCGAGATGCTCCGCCGAAAGAAGCTTCGCGAGAAATACGCAGCACTCTGGCTCTTCGTGGGCATCGGCACGCTGGTTCTGGCCGCGTTTCCGAGCCTGCTGACGATCGTGGCCGAACGCGTCGGCGTCCAGCTGCCGTCCAATCTGCTGTTCATCATCAGCATCCTGCTGCTGCTCGGTGTCTGCCTGCACTTGTCCTGGGAGCTGTCCGTGGTCGAGGACGAGACCCGCACCCTCGCGGAGGAAGTGGCCATCCTCCGGACCATGGTCGAGGACATGTCCTCCCGGGACGGCGACGCTCCGGCGACGCCGACGACGAAGTAGGAGGCCCCGGTGGCACTGGACATCTTTATCCCCTACTGGGGCGACGTTAACTACATGAAACTGGCCGTCGACAGCGTCCTGGCCCAGACCAGCCCGGACTGGCGCCTGACGGTGGTTGACGACGCCTACCCGGGCGACGACGTCAGACGCTACGTCGAGGCCGCGGACGATCCCCGGATCACGTATATCCGCAAGGATAAGAACGAGGGCATCACCGAGAACTTCAGGACCTGCGTCTCGCTGGCCAGCCAGGACGTCCTGGTGGTCATGGGATGCGACGACCTTCTGCTGCCGAACTTCGTGGACGTCGTGCTCCGCGCCCACGCCGAATTCCCCGACGCCTGGATCATCCAGCCCGGCGTCCAGATCATCGACGAGGACGGCAAACCCTCCGTTCCCCTGGTGGACATCGTCAAGCAGCGGCTGGTCAAACCGCGCGGCACCGGGTCCCGGCTCGTGGGCGGCGAGCGGCTGGCGGTCAGCCTCCTGCACGGCGACTGGCTCTACTGGCCCTCCCTGGCCTTCCGCCGCGACCGGATCCGGGACTACGACTTCCGTGACGGTTTCCCCGTCATCCAGGATCTCGCCCTCGTCATGGACATGGTGCTTGGCGGGGCCGAGCTGCTGATCGTCCCGGATATCTGCTTCGAATACCGCCGGCACACTCACAGCGCGTCGTCCGCGAAACTCGTCGACGGGTCCCGGTTCGTCGGTGAGCGCGACTTCTTCGACCTGGCCGCGGCGCTGTGCACGGCGAAGGGCTGGCGCAAGGCGGCCCGCGCCGCCCGGCTGCGGCTCACGTCCCGGGCGCACGCACTCCTGATCCTCGCCGGCACGCTCCGGCAAAGTGCCTCCGGGACGCTCGGCATCCTCCTGCGGCATTCCTTCGGAAAGTGAGCGAACCCCACGTGACCGGCGAATCCCCCGTCCCTGCCACGGGCGCCACCGGCGTCACCGGCGTCGTCACCGCGTTCCGGCCGACGGCGGCCCTGATCGGCAACGTCGAATCGCTGCGGGAGCAGGTGGACGCCGTCGTGGTGGTTGACGACGGCGGCGGCCCCGGCTTCGAGCCGATCTTCGCCGCGCTGGCCGCGGCCGGCGCAGAAGTCGTGCGCCTCCCGGAGAACGCCGGCATCGGCGCCGCCCTGAACGCCGGCATCCGCACGGCACGCCGGCACGGCAACCCGGACTTCATCCTGACCGTGGACCAGGACTCCCTGCTGCCCGCGGGCTACGTGCAGGCGCTGCGCCACGCCGCCGCGGACGCGCGGGCCGCCGGCGTCGAGCCCGGCCTCATCTCCCCGTCCAGGATCCACGGAAACCCGGTGCTGCGCGCCGGGACCCGGAACGGCGTCGCCCTGGGCCGGGAGCCGATCCAGTCGGGCCTCCTGATCCCGGCCGGCACGCTGGACGTCCTTGGCGGGTTCTGGGAAGAGCTCTTCATCGACCTGGTCGACACCGAGTACTACTACCGCGCACTCGCCGCGGGCCTGCCCACCGTCCTCGCGGCGGCGGAGTTCGACCACTCCCTGGGAACGATGGTGGAGGCCAAGGTGTTTGGCCGGCCCGTCCCGGCGGGCGGCCGCCCGCTGCAGGTGCGCACCGCCGCGACCTGGCGCTACTACTACATCTTCAGGAACCGCCTCGTCACGGGCCGCCGGTACGCCGTGCGGTATCCCGCCTGGGTGGCCGGCGGGATGTGGGGCGATCTGCGGCATCTGCTGATCGTGACCCTGCTGGCGCCCGGCCGCACCGCCCGGCTCGGCTCGGCGCTCCGCGGCACCGCCGACGGCCTCCGCGGACGGACCGGGCGCCGGCATTCGGCCTGACACCACCGGGCACGCGGGCCAGCAGGCCCTCCACGGGTTTGGCCGAGTGCAGACCGGTAAGAGAGTATGTATACCATGCGCGGAATAATTCTTGCCGGCGGGACCGGTTCTCGTCTCCATCCCATCACCCACGGCATCAGCAAGCAGCTCGTCCCGGTATACGACAAGCCGATGATCTACTACCCGCTGTCGACGCTGATCCTGGCCGGCATCCGGGACATCCTGATCATCACCACCCCGCATGACGCCGAGCAGTTCAAGCGCCTCCTCGGCGACGGTTCGCAGTTCGGCATCAACCTGAGCTACGTCCAGCAGGCCTCCCCCGACGGACTGGCGCAGGCCTTCATCCTCGGCGAGGAGCACATCGGCAACGAGACTGTTGCCCTGGTGCTGGGTGACAACATCTTCTACGGCCAGGGGATGGGAACCCAGCTGCGCAAGCATGAAAACATCGACGGCGGTGCCGTCTTCGGCTACTGGGTCAAGAACCCCAAAGCCTACGGTGTCGTGGAGTTCGACGACGCCGGCCAGGCCGTCTCGCTGGAGGAAAAGCCGGAGCGGCCCAAGTCCCACTACGCCGTGCCCGGCCTGTACTTCTACGACAACGACGTCGTCGGGATCGCCAAGGACCTGAAGCCCTCGCCCCGCGGCGAACTGGAAATCACCGACGTCAACCGGACCTACCTCGAAAGGGGCAAGCTCCGCGTCGAAATCCTGCCCCGCGGCACGGCCTGGCTGGACACCGGAACCTTCGATGACCTCAACGACGCGTCGAACTTCATCCGGACGGTCGAGAACCGGCAGGGCCTGAAGATCGGCGCCCCGGAGGAGATCGCCTGGCGCCAGGGCTTCCTGAGCGACGATGAACTCCGCCAGCGCGCCGAGCCGCTGGTCAAGAGCGGGTACGGCGCGTACCTCCTCGAACTCCTGGAGCCGTAACCCTTCATGTGGATGTCCGTCTTACCGCAGGTCCTGATCGCCTGCGCTGTCCTGGTCCTGCCCGGGCTGATCATCTCCATTGCCCTGCGATTCAGGGGATTCAGCGCCCTGGCGCTTGCCCCCGCGTTGACCGTGGGTGTTGTGGTCATCACGTCCACGTTGGCCCCGTTCCTGAAGGTGAGGTTCGGGCTGCTCCCCGTGGCCGTGGTGGCGGTGGCTCTGTCCCTGCTCGGTCTGTGGGCGGCGCGGTTCCGTCCCTCCGGCCCGGCCGCAACCGGTCTGAATCCGTTGCGGGTGCCGGACGTCCGCGGCGACCTCGCGGCGCTGGCCGGAGCCGTCATCGCCGGCGGGCTCCTCGCCGTCCACACCGTCCATTTGATCGGCAGCCCGCAGGCAATCTCCCAGACTTATGACGCCGTCTTCCACCTGAATTCGGTCAGGTTTGCCCTGGATACCGGCCAGGCGTCGTCATTGACCCTGGGTGCGATGACCGGCGGCGGCGCCTACCCGGCCGGCTGGAACGCTGTAGCCACCCTCGTCGCCATGGCAACGGGCGCGAGCGTCCCGCTCGCCGTCAATATCACCAGCATCATCCTTGCGGCCGTGTTCTGGCCGTTGGGATGCCTCCTGTTGGCGCGGTCCGTGGTGGGGGGACGCCCGGCCGCGCTGGTCGCCGCAGGCATTGCGGCGGCGTCGCTGGGTGCCTTCCCGCTGCTCATGATGGACTTTGGGGTCCTGTATCCCAACCTGCTGGCCATTAGCGTGTTGCCCTCCAGCGTCGCCCTGGCAGCGGCGTGTGCCGGGTTGACGCCCGGACTTGTCCGCCGCGATCTCGCCTCGATACTTGCCCTGCTGCTGGCGCTCACCGGCCTCATCGTCGCCCATCCCACGACGTTCATGGCCTGGCTGACGTGGACGCTGCCCATGGTGGTGACGCTGGTGTGGCGCTCTGCGGCTGCCCTTCGGCGGAAGCAGGCCCGCGCCCGCTCGTACGTCTTGAGGCTGGCGTTGCCGGTCGCCGGGTACGCCGTCGCGTTCGACCTGCTGTGGACCAATCTGCGCCCACCCCCCGAGGCTTCCTTCTGGGGCCCGTACCAGAGCATTCCGAAGGCCATTGGCGAAGCCGTCACCATCTCCCCCGATGGCCTGGCACTGGCCTGGCTCGTGGCCCCGCTGGTATTCCTCGGCCTCTGGGCCTGCTTCCAGGACCGCTGGCAGCGCGTGTGGATCGCCGCCGTCTTCGCCTTGTTCACCTATCTGTTCGTTGTGGTCTCCGGCTTTACCAAGTCGGAAACCCGGGACGTCCTCACCGGCGTCTGGTACAACGACAGCTACCGGATTGCCGCCCTGCTGCCGCTGGTTGCGGTCCTGCTGGTCGCCGTCGGCATTGACTGGGCAGGGCGCCGCATCCTGGCGATGCGCGGCCGGTCCAAGGCCCTCGCGGTGGCCCTTGACGGCTCTCCGCGCTGGGGGCGCGCCGGAACCGCGGCCTACCGGACCGTAGGCATCGCCGCCGTCGTGCTGGCCGCTATCGCCCTGGGACAGCAGGGCGGCCTGGAGCTGGAGGTTGAACAGGGCTCGAGGAACTACAGACTCGCCGCCGATTCGCCGCTGGTCTCCACCGACGAGCTCCAGCTCATGAAGCGCCTGCCCCAGACTGTCCCCGAAAATGCCCTGCTGATCGATAATCCCTACACCGGTGCGGCGCTGTCCTACGCCCTGGGCGAGCGGAAGTCGGCCCAGCTGCATGTCATGAGCTACGTTTCCCCGGATGTGAAGCGGATCTACGATTCGATGGGCAACGTGACGACGGACGCCAGCGTCTGCCAGGCAGTCCGCGCGGCGAATGCCTACTACATCCTGGACTTCGGCCCGGTCGAAGTCCACGGCGGAGACCACACTCCCGCCGGGCTGCGCAATCTCGCGGCGAACCCCGGCGTGCAGCTCATTGACAGCCAGGGCGAGGCGAAGCTCTACAAGGTCACCGCCTGCGGGAACTGAACCCCGGCGTGCTGCAGGCTGCGGGGCAGGTTCCGCAGCCTGCAGCGGCACCTTGCCCGCAACCTGCACCGGTCCCTGGTCCGCGGCCCGCGGGGCAGGCTCCGCGGCCGCTGCCTAGAAGCTGAGCTGCCGGGCCAGTGCCGGTGCCAGCGTCTTGGCAAAGGTGTTGGTCATATGGTTGTCCCGGTACACGAGCACGTTGCCGATGACGGCCGGGCAGATCCCCTGCCGGCAAAAATAGGCGGACATATCCAGAACCTCGACGCCGGGCACCCTCGCTCCGGCCAGCTGCAGGGGGTCCGCGGCGGTGCCGGCGTCGGATACGGTGAACTGGCACGCGGGCGAGCCCGGTCCATTGGCCTGGACGCAGTCCGGTGCCGAAAATTCCGGATACGGCGTGTCGGGCACGACGGCCACGCGGATCCCGGCTTCCCGGAGCGGCTTCAGGAGCTGGACATAGCCGTTGACGAGTTCTTCCGGGCTGGCCCACGTCCATTTGAGGGCCTCGCGGTAGCCGGCCGGCGCCATTCCCGATACCACCACCAACTGTGGACGCAGCGTCAGGATGCGCTGCAACGTGGCCTTGTTCTGTTCGGAGCAACTGCGGTACACAGTGGTGCCATTGGCGGCCGGCGCTGCCGTGAAGGGGCATCCGTTCCGGACCATGGCCTGTACTTTCCAGCCCCCGCCTGCGCCGGCAATCACGAGCGGATCCACGTACTGCGCGGCGTGTGAGTCCCCGACGACGACCACCGTCCGGGTGGCGTCCGGCGCGCCGAAAACGCATTGGTCAACCCCGGTGACGGCCGGGTTGAACTTTCCGCACGTCTCCGTCCAGGTCAGTGGCACATCCTTCACGGCGACGGCGGGATCGGGCCGGACGGGCAGGCCGTCGGGGACGGCGGCGGGCCGGACGGGATCAAACGCCGTCGCGCCGGGATAGTCGCGCAGGTTCATGGCCGCGTTCAGCTGCTGCGACTTGGCTTCCACGACGCCCCACGGCACCGCCGCTGCCACCGTCGACGCCACGATCAGTCCTGCTGCCAGGACGAAGGCATTCCGGCGCAGCAATCCCCACCGTCCAGGCGGCGATCCTTGGGCGGATGGGGTTCCGTGCCGGAACTTCTGCTCGACGAGGTGGTAGGAGGCGACCGCCAGGGCCAGGCTGATGGCCACCATGGCGGTTCCCTGGATGACGCCCGGAACCCGCCCGAGGTGGAAGACGTAGATCACGACGACGGGCCAATGCCACAGGTACAGGGAATATGAGAGATCGCCGATGTAGGTCACTGGCCGCAGGCTGAGGACACGGCTTGCCGAGTAACCGGCAGGGCTGCCCGGAGTGGCCGGTTCGGCCGCCGGCGAACCGGCGGCGAGCAGCAGCAATGTCCCCGCGACGGGCAGGAGGGCGATGCTGCCCGGGAAGTCCATCGCAACGGAGAGTGCCATCGCGGAAAAGACGATCACGCCAAGGCCGATCCAACCCGAAAGCCACGCCCGTGCCGGGCCCAGGCACAATTTGGGAATCAACAAGGCGCCGATGCCCCCGGCGCCCAGCTCCCAGATCCGCGTGGTGGTCGCAAAGTACGCCATGTCGTGCTGGGAGGACGAGAAGGCGACGCTGTGGACGAAGGACGCCAGCGACACCACCGTCAGGATCCACAAGGAGACGGTTTCGATCCGGAAGCGCCGTTTCACAGTGACGGCCACTCCCGCCAGCAGGATGACGGGAATGATCAGGTAGAACTGCTCTTCCACGGCCAGTGACCAGAAGTGCTGCACCGGAGACACCAGGGCGGTCGCCGCGGCGTAACTGTCCACGCTGAAGGCCTGGTTCCAGTTCTGCACTTGCAGGGCGGACATGATGACGTCCAGGGAAATGGACTGCCAACGGTTCTGCGGCAGCAGGACCACGGCGCCCAGCATGGTCGCCAGCAGAACCGTGGTGGCAGCCGGCAACAGGCGCCTGATCCGTTTCGCGTAGAAGTTAGAGAGCCGGATGTGTCCGGTACGCGCCAGTTCCTGGACGAGCGATCCCACGATCAGGAAGCCGGAGATGACGAAAAAGACGTCGACCCCGACAAAACCGCCGGGGAGAATACCGGGCCAGACGTGATAGATGATCACCATGCCCACCGCCAGGGTGCGCAGCCCCTGGATGTCCAGTCGCCGGCCGTTCCTTCCCGCGCTGGTAACACCCTTGTTGCTGGCGGGTCTGGGCCGCTCGGGGGAGCCCTGGGGCTGGGGCAGGACAGCCGCCGACGGCTCAGAGGTCACGGTTCTCTTTCGGTTTTCAAACAACGTCATCGTTAATTTGCACTGGGTGCGCTTGCCCGGAACCTGTTGGGACCATGTCCAGTGGACATGGTCCCAACAGATGCGCTGCCGTTACCGGCTGCGGTACCGCCTAGGCCCGGAGGCGGGCAACGGCCTCATGAATAGGTCCGTCGAATAATACGTTGCCATGCTCGAGATAGACACCCCGGGAACAGATGCGCGACACCAGGTCAAGGTCGTGGCTGACAACCACCAGCGTCTTGCCCTGCTGGGCCAGTTCCTGAATCTTGGCTATGCACTTGCGCTGGAACGGCTCATCACCGACGGCGAGGATTTCGTCGATCAGGAAAACCTCGGGATCGGTGTGGACTGCCACGGAAAACGCCAGGCGCAGGTACATGCCGGACGAATAGAACTTGACTTCCGTGTCGATGAATTCGCCGATCTCGGAGAATTCGATGATCGCGTCGAAGCGTTCGTTGATCTGCTTCTCCGTCATCCCCAGGATCGCTCCATTGAGGTACACGTTGTCGCGGCCGGACAGGTCAGGATGAAACCCCGCCCCGACCTCGATCAGCCCGGCCACGCGGCCGCGCGTATAGACGCTGCCGGAATCCGGGAGCATCACGCCGGAGATGTGCTTGAGCAGGGTGGACTTGCCGGAGCCATTGAGGCCGAGCAACGCCACGGTCTCCCCCGTCTCCACCATCAGGGAGACGTCCTTCAGGGCGTGGAACTTCTTGGAAAGATCCCCCTTGCGGCCCTTCACGAGCCAGACAACCGCCTCCTTGATGGAACGGGTGTGCCGGAGCACGAACTCCTTGCTGACATTGGACACTTCAATCGCGTTAGCCATTTAGAGCTCCTGGGCAAAGCGGCCTTCAAGCCGCCGAAAAGTTAGCTGTCCCAGTGCCAGGACCACCAGCGAGATGATCATGCCGACCGGCAGCCACAGGCTGAACAGGTTCGGCGGCATCGCGGCAGAACCGTCAGTTGTGGGGTACCAGAAGGCATAGTGGAACAACTCGACGCCCACCGTGATGGGGTTTGCCTGGTAGAGGGCGAAGAGCCCGGGTCCCAGCTTTGCTTCCACCATGGTCCAGGAGTACATGACGGGCGATGCCCAGGTCGCCACCATCAGTAGCATGTCAACGAGGTTTTCCGAATCACGGAAATACACGTTGGCGGCCCCGAACAACAGCCCGAGCCCCGTGGCCAGGAAGCCAACAATGGCGAATCCGCCTACCGCCGCCAGGAGCTGGAAGGCGTCCGGGTGCCACCCGGCGACGACGCATCCGATCACCAGGACAACGAGCTGGGGGAAGAAATGCACGGCCGATACCCAGACCGACGCCACCGGAAACAGCTCCCGGGGAAGATAGATCTTCTTAATCAGGTTGCCGTTGTTCACGATCGATCGCGCGGAGTTCCCGAGGGCTTCAGAGAAGAAGTTGATCAGCACGATTCCGGAGAAGAGATACACGGCATAGTTCGAGAGGCCGTCCGGGTTCCGTGCACTGCGTTCCAGGCCCAGGAAGACGCCCAGGGCCACATAGAACACGAGGAACTGCACAGCGGGCTTCACATAGGACCAGAGGAGTCCCAGAACGGAGCCGCGGTAGCGGACTTTCAGTTCCTTGCGGACCAGCAGTTTCAGCAGAAAACTGGACTGGCGAAGATCCCGAAATCCACCACCGAGCCCCGGGCGGGTCAATTCCCCGGAAATCGTGGTTGTCACGCTATTTCACTTCGCTCTGGGTGTGTTCTTCGAAGATCTTCTTCCAGGAATCCAGGGACGTGAGCTCCGGCATCGCCGCCTTGTACTGCTTGCTCAGCGACTGCCAGTCCTTGAGCAGGGCAGCGTGCAGGCGGCTGCTCTCGGTGAGCATTTCCCTCACGCGCTTGGGGTCCCGCTTGTACCACGAAGCGCCGGTTCCCTCGGCGTTGGAGACGATGGCGCTGTCGAACTGCGCGATCCGCCACCAGCGGTT
>Ga0207683_10000847_pt1 | contig 28088 bp, 20 predicted proteins | sample KBSM73metaG_FD_184333 | JGI IMG/M metagenome (GOLD analysis project Ga0207683, IMG submission 184333) | Miscanthus rhizosphere microbial communities from Kellogg Biological Station, Michigan, USA - KBS M7-3 metaG (SPAdes) (version 2) | ecosystem: Host-associated > Plants > Roots > Rhizosphere >... | reverse complement strand
GTTTTGACGCCCTCATGCCAACACTAGGGCGCCGCCGCTCCCGACACTTCTCGTTACCAGGCGATTTGTTCGCTGCGGCAAGCTGGAGTGCCGCGCTACAATTTCGACGGCATGACATCGAAGTCACGAATTGAAGGCAGATCAAGGCGAAGCCGGTCCCTGTAATCTTGGAATCGGCTCCGCCTCGAAGTTTATCGTTGTCGCGTGTTAGGCACCGAAGCCGCCGTCGACATTTAGCGACACGCCGGTGATATAGGCCGCGGCAGGACTGGCGAGGAAGGCGACGGTGGCGGCAACCTCCTCTGGCTTCCCGTAGCGGCCGAGCGCTGTTCCCGCCTTGAGCAGGTCTGCAACGGGACCATCTTTGGGAGCCATGTCGGTGTCGATCGGTCCCGGCTGCACATTGTTGACGGTAATGCCCTTGGGGCCGAGGTCCCGCGCCCAGCCACGCGTATAGGCGGCGACCGCGGCCTTTGTCGCCGAATAGTCGGCGAAGCCAGGCACGGGCGACATCTCTCCCGCAACCGAACCGATGGTGATGATGCGGCCGCCTTCACGCATGTAATTGACCGCGGCCCGCACGGCAGCGCTGACACCGCCGACATTCACGGCGAACAGGCGTTCCAAGGCAGCACGGTCGGCGGCATCATCATTGACGGCGCCGCCGGCGAACACCCCGGCATTATTGACGAGGATATCGAGCCTGCCGAACTCCTTGGCGACTTTGCGTACCAAATCCTCGACCTGCTTGGCATCGGCCTGGTCGGCCTTGAAGGCGGCGGCGCGCACGCCCTTGCTCTTGAGTTCCTTGGCGACGGCCTCGGCCTTATCGGCGGACGCGGCATAGCTCAGGGCGACGTCGGCGCCCTGATCGGCAAGCTCCTTGGCGATGGCGGCACCGATGCCGCGCGACCCGCCGGTGACCAGCGCCACCTTTCCGGTAAGCGGTTTGGCGGGCTTTGCCGCAGGGGTGGTGGTGACAGGCTTCGACATGGCTAACTCCTTGTACTTATGTAACGAACGCTATATAACTAGGAGCTGGACGCGACCTGTCAAGGACTTATAGCGTTAAAAAAAGTAAGGAGATCAAGCTGTGGCAATGGGACGCCCCCGTGCCTTCGATATGGCCCAGGCGCTCTACGTGTTCTGGGAGAAGAGCTACATGCGCGGCCACGCCCTGCCCCGGTGTGGCGGGCGCTTTAAGGATGCGGTCGGAACCTAACGGCCCTTCATGGTGGGGTTGCGCGGCTTTCCAGCTTCTCATGGCTGTATATGCCCGTACCGCTAAACGCCTCCTGCGATGATTTGGTGCCACTGCGGCTCGGGCAAAGGCGCGGCGAGAAGTCGCGGGCTCAGTTTCTCCTAAAAGGAGTTGGGAGAAGCGATATGCGAAGGGGCCTGCGCGAGGACGGCACTAGCGGCGATGCTCAGCCTCTCGGTCCTGGTTCAGACCAGTCTTTTACCGCATCTAAGTATCGTTGCCAAAATCTATGGGACCCATGTTGCGTAAATGGATGTTAGAAGTAGCCGCTGCTGCCGTGCTCGGGCTTTTCGCTACTACAATTGTTCACGCCACTCAGTCTGGTACTGCCGAGGAGGCCAGAGCCATGCTCGACAAGGCAGTCGCCGCCGTAAAAGCTGACGAGACGAAGGCGCTCGAAATGTTCAACAAGGGCGACGGCGGCTACAAGGACCACGATCTTTATGTGTCTTGCGCCAATGCCTCGGACGGCATCGTCACAGCGCATCCAACGGGGAAGGGCGCACAACTCAAGGACATCAAGGACGAAAGGGGATTTGCAATTGGAGAGGAAATCATGCGGACGGCCACGGAAGGTAAGGTAAGCGAGATTACTTACTTGTGGTCCCGGCCCGGCTCTAAGAAACCAGCCGAGAAGGTATCTTTTTTTACGAAGGTGGGAGATCAGATTTGCGGCGTCGGCTATTACAAGTGAAACCGTCCTGTCAGTTGCGGTGCTGGCTGAGATTCTGCGACTAAAGCGGCGAGACCGGAAATATCGTCTTTATGCCGTCCGGTCCATTTGCACTGGAAGAATCAGTGCTCGATCAAAGATGCCAGAGCGTCGTTCGCGTCGAGGCAGGGCCTCGCAACCGTTTCTTCACCCCAGTAGGAGGGGATATCCTTTCCGTAACGATGGACATAATTCTCTCCTAGGCTCCGAGAACAGGCGCAGAAACAGGCGCGTAAACCATGACGGAGACTAGCCACACCGTGGCGATGCTGACGATGCTTCCAAGCGTGCCGTACACCAGCACTGAGGGAAACGAGCTGTCTATGATCGGGTTCGGCATTTCGAGGCTCCTTTCTTGCGGTATGAACATCATGGGTTGCTGCCGGGGTTGCCGCTGTGACATTTGTCACACGGCTGGCATCGTTAGCTTTCGGTCAGGCCACCATCGCCTGGGCCACTGAATGAGCAGTCACGATCCAGACCGCAGCGAGGCTGATGATGGTTCCGAAGGTGCTACACACCAGCACGTAGGGGAACGGATGGTCGGAAGAGAACTGGGGAACTTTCCGTGTCTTTGAGCGGGTCATGGCGATCTCCTTTAATTCACTTGCTGCAGACCATCTTGAGCTTGTGAGGTTGACGATGCCTCGCCACCACGATTCTCGCTGTGAGATTTGCCACACGTCAGTCGCGGTCCCAGCACGGGCGCTCTGCCGAAGCATGCGCCATTTTTATGCCTGCCCATTCGCCGCCGCCTGGTTTATCCTCCGCACGCTTTGAACAACGGTGCAGGCGCTGGGGCTGGCAATGGCACTTTCGCAAAGCACGCAGCCGCAACAGTCGCTGAAGGGGATCGGAATCTTCGCTGGGTTCCCCGCCGACGCGCTCGACCGGATCCAGCGACGCTGCGTCTGGCGGCGTTACGCACCTGGCGAGCCGATCGTGAGCTATCTCGATGCTTCGGATGACGTATTCTTCATCGTGCTCGGCGAAGTCCGCGTCACGATCTATTCGTCGGTCGGAAAGGCAGTTAGCTTTCGCGAGTTGCCCGCCGGCGAAATTTTCGGCGAGTTCCCCGCGATCGACGGCGGCTCGAGATCGGCAAGTGTGGAGGCACGAACGAGCTGCCTCATCGCGTCGATGCCTGGCGCAACTTTCCGCGAGCTGCTGCAGTCAGAGCCGGGCGTAGCGCAGGCTCTGCTGCCGCGGCTAGTCAGGACAATCAGGGCGCTTACTACGCGTGTGTACGAGTTCAGCACGCTTGCCGTTAACAACCGAATCCAGGCCGAGCTGCTGCGGCTCGCGAGCCTCGGCTCCAAGCAAGGCAAGGTTGCGCGCATCGTGCCGGCGCCGACCCATGTCGAGATCGCAAGCCGCATCAGCACCCATCGCGAGGCCGTGACGCGCGAGCTTAACCGCCTGTCCAAAATCGGGATCATCGAGCGCCGCGGCGGCACACTCCTTGTTAAGGACGTCGATCGCCTCGCCGAGATGGTTCACGATGCAACGGGCGAGTAAGTTTCCGTTTGCCTTGCGGCGAACAGGACTCGCTTAGGAATAGCAGCGGGCGTATCATCGCGCGCGGCAGGTGCACCCCTCGAGGTCGCGCGGCCGTTGGCTTGGAGAGGACGCGCAGGTATGAGCGTAAGCAGCAACCGACCGACTCGGGCGAGGCCAGAAAAGCCAGGCGCGTCAGTAATTTACGATGCGACAGCTGCCGCAGATACGGATGACAAGAGGACGAAGAAACAACTCCTCGACGAGATCTCCTCATTGCGTGAGCGGATTGCCACGCTCGAAGCCTTCGAGCCCGGCCGAAAGGCTATTGAAAGCGAGCTAAAGGGTACGAAGCGGCGCGTGCAATACCTGCTCGCGGTCAGTCCGGCTATCATCTACACGAACAAGGCCTCCGGCGATTTCAGCTGCACCTTCGTCAGCGAGAATCTCACCGCGATCATGGGCTATTCGCCACAGGAGATGATTGCCGATTCGAGGTGCTGGTCAGGCAATCTTCATCCTGAGGATGCGCCGAGAATCTTCGACGAGATGCGGCCCCTGATCGAGAGGGGTGGTGGCACGGTCGAATATCGCTTCCGCCACTGCGATGGTCATTACATTTGGATTCAGGACACATTCAGGCTTGTCAAAGACGAAGCCGGCCACCCGCTGGAGCTGGTCGGCGCCTGGGCCGACATAACCAAGCGCAAGTCGGCCGAGACGGAACTGAGCGACATAAGGCAAAGACTGCAATACTTGCTCGCCATAAGTCCGGCGATCATCTACACGACCAAAGCTTCGGGGGATTTCACCTGCACCTTCGTCAGCGAGAACCTGTGCGCGATCATGGGCTATTCGCCGCAGGAAATGACGACCGATCCCAAGTGTTGGCCCGACCATCTGCACCCCGACGATGCGAAACGCGTGTTCGAAGCCATGCCGCCTTTGATCGAGAAGGGAGGCGGAACCGTCGAATACCGCTTCCGTCATCGCGACGGGCATTACATCTGGATTCAGGACAGCTTCAGGGTCGTGAACGACGAGACCGGCCATCCGCTCGAGCTAGTCGGCGCCTGGGCTGATATCACCGAAAGCAAACGCGCTGAGCAGGCGGCGTTGGAAGCGAATATCGAGCTCCGAAATACCAAGCGATATCTAACACGCCTGATCGAAAGCTCGACCGACGCGATCATCGCCACCGACAAGGAAGGCATGATTGTGCTCTTCAATGAGGGCGCCGAGACTCTGCTGGGCTATCGCGCGGCAGAGGTTATCGGCCGCAACACCTCCGGTCTCTACGAGAACGAGGACATCGCCAGGGACGTGCTACGCGAGATGCGCAAGCGCGGCGGCACGGTCGCGGGCTTCGAAAGCGTGCTCAAAGCCAAGGACGGCAAGAATATTCCCGTCCTCATATCAGCGTCGGTTCTGTTCGGCGAGCACGGAGAGGAGGTTGGCACCGTTGGCTTCGCCACCGACCTGACCATCCGGAAGCGCGAAGAGGAGGAGCTCCGCAAAGCGCACGATGAATTGGAGAGGCGTGTCGAGGAGCGCACCACCGAATTGAAGACGGCGCGCGAACGGCTTCAGTACCTCATGACGGTCACGCCAGCCATCGTCTACACCAACCAGGCAAGCGACTACACCTGCACCTTCGTGAGCGAGAACGTCTCGCGCATCATGGGCTTCTCGGCCTGGGAGATGCTCGAGGACAAGGACTTCTGGACGGTGCGGCTGCACCCCGAGGATACCTCGCGCGTGTTCAGCGAGATGGGTCCACTGGTCGAGAAGCGCGGCGGCACGCTGGAGTACCGCTTCAGGCACCGTGACGGACATTATATCTGGATCCAGGACACTTTTAGGGTGATCGAAGGTAATGATGGTCGGCCGCTCGAGATTGTGGGGTCTTGGGCTGATATTTCGGGTCGCAAGCAGGCAGAGCTAGCGCTCGGCGAGCGCATGGCGCTCATGAACGATCTCGAGACGTTGGTCGGCGCGAGCCCGGCCATCATCTACACCACGCAGGTATCCGGAGATTACGCCTGCACATTCGTCAGCGATAATTTAAATTCAATTATGGGTTACGCGCCCTGGGAAATGCGCGACGACAAAAAGTTCTGGGTTAAGCGGCTTCACCCCGAAGACGCGTCGCGAGTTTTTGGTGAAATGGATCATCTAATTGCGCAGGGTGGTGGAACGTTAGAGTATCGTTTTCGCCATCGTGATGGTCATTATATCTGGATTCAGGACACCTTGACCGTCACTCAAGACGAGGAAGGCAAGCCACAGGAAATCGTGGGCTCGTGGGCCGACGTGTCCGACCGCAAGCGCGTCGAGGCCGAGCTGAAACGGCTGGCCGAGCAGGTCGAGCTGCGCAACCGATTCATCCGTGAGACCTTCGGCCGCTATTTGACCGACGAGGTGGTCTCCACCGTGCTCGAGTCTCCGACAGGCCTCAAGATGGGCGGCGAGAAGCGGAAGGTCACCATGCTAATGACCGACCTGAGGGGCTTCACCTCCTTGTCGGAGCGGCTGCCGCCGCAACGCGTCGTGGCGCTGCTCAACCGCTATCTCACGTCGATGGTTTCGATCATCAAGCAGTACCAGGGCACGATCGACGAGTTCATCGGTGACGCCATCTTCGTTCTGTTCGGTGCGCCCGTCTGGCAGGAGGACGACGCACAACGCGCGGTCGCCTGCGCTGTTGCCATGCAGCTCGCAATGGCCGCGATCAACGAGCAGAACCGGCTAGAGGATCTGCCCGAGATCGAGATGGGAATCGGGGTACACACGGGCCAGGTTGTCGTGGGGAATATAGGCTCACCGGAGCGAATGAAGTACGGAGTGGTGGGAAGTCACGTCAACCTCACCTCCCGCATCCAGTCCTGCACCACCGGCGGTCAGATCCTGGTGTCGGAGACCACGCGGCAGGAGGTGGGACCGATCCTGAAGACCGGCAAGCAGATGGAAGTGAAGGCTAAGGGCGTCGAGCACCCGATCACCATCTACGAAGTTCTCGGCATCGGGGGCAAACACAAGCTGCTGATGACCGATTCCGCCGAGGCGCTCGTCCCGCTCGCCGAAGAGATTCCGTTGCACTATGAGATGGTGGAGGGCGCGCAACTCGGCGGCGAGATGTCGAAAGGAAGTCTGATCAAGATTTCCTGCAAGGCCGCTGAGGCTCGACTAGACAATCCGGTGCCGTCTTTGAGCAACCTAAAGATGCGCCTCCTCGGCAAGGACGGCAAAGACTTGCCGGGCACTCTTTATGGCAAGGTTCTCGGCGCGGCCGCGGGAAATGGAAAAGATTTTTCGATCCGTTTCACCTCGATCTCTCCTGAGATCCAGGCCCTTCTCCGTGATTTGACGGCAAAGTCGGCCGGAGATGCGGGAGCGTCTGCAAACGAAGCTTCGGCAACGCCGCTCAAGCGAGTTCTCCCAGCAGAGAGCAATGGGACGGCGGTTGCAGGAAACTAGGACGACGGTCCGTCCAGAACGCCAAAGTCCTGAGATTTCGATGAGTTTGTGGCCGCCCTCGCTCGCGTTAGAAGAGTTCGACTTGCAATTGGAAACTTAAATGCGTTGCGGCGGGTTTGTCGGCTTGCCATGCCGCAAGACGCAAAGAGCCTTTGCCGCCGCTACGGTCTCAACTACATCGAAACTGGGGATCTCCGTTTGCGCCGCCGCCGCTGCGGCAAGGGCTTTGCCTATATCGATGCCGCCGGTGGCAACATCCGCGACAAAGCAGCAAAAGCGCGCATCAAGCAGCTCGCCATCCCGCCCGCCTGGACCGAGGTATGCATCGCCGAAGACGAGCGCGCCCATATCCAGGCAGTAGGCCGCGACGCCGAAGGGCGACTGCAATATCGCTATCACCCCGATTGGGACAAAGCCCGAAGCGAAACCAAGGCGCAGAGATTGCGCCGCCTAGGCACGGCGCTGCCGCGTTTGCGCAACGCGGTCAGGAAATCGCTATCGGGTCCGGAGTTAACCAGGACGAAGGTGATAGCCGCCGTGGTGCGGCTCATCGACCGCGCGCTGTTGCGGCCAGGATATGAGGAATATGCAGAAGCGCGAGGCTCGCGCGGCGCGGCGACCTTGCTCAAGAGCGACGTTTCCGTCCAAGGCGACAAAGTCCTCATCGAGTTTGTGGGCAAAGGCGGCAAGCCGGTGAAGCGAGAACTCAAAGACAAGCTGCTGGCTCCTGTGGTCAAGAAGCTGTCGAGCTTGAAAGGCCGACGCCTGTTCAGCGCGGCGGACGAAAGCGGTCAGCAGAGACCTGTCACCGCCCGTGAGGTCAACGCCTTTATTGCCGAGGCAAGCGGAGCCGACGTGACGGCCAAGGACTTCCGCACGTTCAGGGCCTCGGCCGAGGCGCTCGCGACACTGACCGAGAACAACGGCCACGAAACCGAGAAACTTCGCAAGCAGGCGATTATCGACGCGGCGGACAAGACCAGCGAGATTCTGGTCAATACGCGAACCGTCGCGCGATCGAGCTACATCCATGCCAGTGTGATCAAGGCTTACGAGAGCGGCAAACTCGGGACTTCGCTGTTCCGCGGACGATTGCGGAGCGGGCTAAACCGAATCGAGAGTGCCTTGATGCGCTTCCTCGAGCGTAGGCCAGGAGCGCCAAGCTAGCGCCAAAGTCCCGTTCAGCCTCCGGAGTAGCCGCCGATGATCGGCAGGATTTCACCGGTTATGTAGCTCGAGCAGGAGGGCGCCGCCAGAAACACGAAGGCAGGCGCGATCTCCTCCGCTTGGGCGGGCCGCTTCATCGGCGTGTCGGCGCCGAACTGGGCGACCTTCTCGGCAGACTTGTCGGCGGGATTGAGCGGCGTCCCCGAAACTCTCCTTGCGGAATTTGGATAATTCTCCCGAGCCAAACTTTTCGGCGCCACGGGCAGTTCCGATTTTCTGTGACGCTGACAACGACCGACCATCGGAACCCGGCTTGCGCCATAATCCCCGTGGCGTGGCAAATGTCACATCGCTAAGTCGCGGGACGCGGCATGGTTCCTCCCATGCTCAAGAGTGGTCTCGGGCAGAAACTTGGAGGACCCGCTATGTCACAGATCTCAACCCGGTCAGACAACAGAAGCCTTTATGTTCTAATCACAAGCACGCTCGGCGCCATGTTCAGCATGGCAGCCACTTGGATCATCGTCGCCCATCAGGTTGTGCACTCGGCGACACCGCTGGTTGCCTACGCGCCCAGGCGCTCGCGAATGTGGGGAAGGCTTAGATCTTTGGCCTGGAATGTCGCGCAACGCTCACCAGAGGCGGGCGGCTTTTGCCCGGGACAGATCGTCCGTCACAGCGGCAGCTCCCGGGTTGCCGGCGGTGTCAAACAGGTCATGGAGCGTGCGCCGGTCGAGCGGCTTTTGCAGGAGTGGAATATCGGTGTAGCGGGTTTCGATGCTTTCCATCCCATAGCCAGTGACGAATACGACGGGCACGCCCTTCGACGACAATAGGTCGGCGACCGGATAGACCAATTGGCCGCCAAGGTTGATATCGAGAATCGCAGCGTCGAGATGCGCGTTGGTGGCTGCTCCCATGGCCTCGGCAAGCGTCCCGTAGGGACCGATAACGCAAAAGCCCAGCTCTGCCAGGGTTTCTTCAACCATCATAGCGACCATCGACTCATCCTCGACGAGCAAGACCGCACTGCCGGCTTCGAGATGCGAAAGATCTCCGGTGTTCTTGTCGGGCCGTTTTGCCGGGGTCCTGCCATTGCCAAGCTTGAGCCCTTCGCCGTGCGGAAGGGACAGCGTGCAGACGAGCCCGGTGGGGTGCCAATCGAATATGGCCTTTCCCGAGAGCTGCTCAAGGCTCGCTCTAATGACTCTCGTGCCATAGCCCTGCGTGGCGGGCGCTGTCACGCGCGGACCGTTCGTCTCCAGCCATTTGATCGTCAATCCGTCGCCGTCGATCGCCCAGCGAAGATCGACCTTTCCTTGTGGAGTGGTCAAAGCGCCGTATTTGGCCGCGTTCGTTGCAAGCTCGTGAATCGCGAGCGCGAGAGTCTGCGCGCGGCGCGGATCGAGGATTGCCTGCGGTCCTTCAACACTCACCACGTCTGGATTGCCGATCCGGTACGGATCAACCTCCTCGGCGATGAGTCTTGCGAGATCGGCGCCCTCCCAACGGCTTTCCGATAGCAGCATATGCGCGTGCGAGAGGGCTTTGATCCGTCCTTCCACGGCGTCGACATAGGCATCGACGCTGTGCGTCTTGTTGGTGAGCCGCAGGATCGACTGAACCACGGCGAGGACGTTTCTTGCCCGGTGATCGACCTCGCGGGCGAGGAAAGCTTGCCGCTCCTCCGCCCGTTTCCGGTCGGTGATGTCGGTGGTAACGCCGCTGATCCGGACAATGCGATTCTTGTCATCGACAGCGGCAACTGCCGTGCCGATGCACCATCTGACCTCCCCGTTTGGACGGCGCACGCGAAATTCGGTCTCGTAGGAGCGCGTGTTAAGGACGCCCTCAGACCAGGCATGTGTCAACCGCTCCCAATCGTCGGGATCGAGGAAAGCCCTGATTCTTTCGGGGGTTACCTTGAAGTTGTTGGGGTCCACTCCGAAAATGCCGCAATGGCCCTCGTCCCACACACATTCGCCACGTGCGAGATCCCAATCCCACGATCCCATCTGGCCGACAGCGAGCGCTAGACTTCGGCGCTTCTCGCTTTCCAGCAGCATCGCAGCGTAGGACTCAAGCTCGGCGGTCCTTTCCGCCACGCGCATTTCGAGCACGCGATTGAATTGCTCCAACTGCCGCGTCTTGCGGTAAAGCTCGGTGAAAATCTTGACCTTGGCGCGGAGCACCTCGGCGATCACTGGAACGGGCACGTAGTCCACGGCGCCCATCGCATAGCCACGTATCCGGTCGAGATCGGTAAGGTGAATGGCGGAGATGAAAATGATCGCGGTCTCACGGCAGCGCGGGTGCTCCCGGATCATGGCGGCAAGCTCGAAGCCGTCCAAATCGGGCATGCAGACATCGACAAGGATGACGGCGACGTCATGCTTGAGAAGCCGGTTTAGCGCTTCGGTCGCCGACGATGCCTTGAGCAGGTTCTCCCCGAGCTCTTGGAGGATAACCTCATAGCTCAACAGCTTGGCCGGCTGATCGTCGACGAGGAGGATATTGACCTTATCGGTGGCGTTCATCGCTCAGGACCTTTACCGGTGCAGCCAGCTGCGCATTGCCGACAGCAGTTGCTCGGTGTTCACCGGCTTCGCCAGATATTCCGAGGCACCCGCCTCTAGCGACTTCTCGCGATCGCCCTTCATCGCTTTTGCCGTGAGCGCGATGATGGGAAGGCGCCGAAACGACGGGTCCTCGCGTATGGCGGCAATGGTTTGATACCCATCCATTTCGGGCATCATGATGTCCATGAGAACGATGGCGATATCCGGCGTTGAATTTACGAGGCGGATGGCCTCGCTGCCGTTGGCCGCCGTCAGCACACGCATGCCTCGCCTCTCGAGCATGCTGGAGAGCGCGAAGATATTCCGCGTGTCGTCGTCGACGAGCAGGGCAACTTTTCCGACGAGATCCTCGTCGGACCGATGCAGCCGCTCGATCATCTGCTGCTTCTCGGTCGGTAGATCGGTGATCACGCGGTGCAGGAAGAGCGAAGTCTCGTCGAGCAGCCGTTCAGGCGATTCCACACCCTTGACCACGATGCTGCGGGCCATGGTGTGAAGCTGAGCGCCCTCCTCGGGCGAGAGTTCCCTGCCGGTGAACACCACCACGGGGATGTCGGACAGCGAGTCGTCGCTGCGCATCGCTTCCAACACTTCGAAGCCCGACATATCGGGAAGCCGCAAATCGAGCACGACGCAGTCGAAGCGTTGCTCGTTGAGAAGATCGAGGCCCTCGGCGCCGGTCCCTGCGGGGACGATTTCAATGTCGTCGTGCTCGAGCAGGGTTGTGATGCTGAGCTGCTCGGCGGCATTGTCCTCGATAACAAGCAGGCGCTTTCTTCGCGAGCCGGCATAGTCCTTGATCCGCGAAAGCGCTGCTTCGATGCTCTCGGTCGAGGCAGGCTTGGCGACAAAACAGAAGGCACCCCGCGAAAGTCCGTGCTGGCGATCCTCATCCAGGGTGACAATCTGCACCGGAATGTGGCGCGTCAGGGGGTTTTGCTTGAGCTGGCTGAGAACGGTCCAGCCCAGCATGTCGGGAAGAAACACATCGAGCGAGATCGCCGTTGGCCGGAACTCCTGCGCGAGCGACAGCGCGTCGCCGCCTTTGCTTGCGACCAGAACCTTGAAGCCGTGCTCCTTCGCGAGCTCGATGAGAATCCCCGCATAGTGCGGGTCGTCTTCGACGATGAGCAGCACGGCTTCGCCGGGCTCGATCGACATCCGATCGTCGGGAATCGGCTGGGCCACCCGCTCATAGATAATGGTCGGCATCTGCGTGCGGGCCTCGTGGAGCGTTCCACTGCCATTGCTCGGCACGGGGCGAAGCGCGGAGGGGCCGCCATAAATCAGAGGCAGATATAGAGTGAACATGCTTCCCATGCCGGGCGTGCTGCGCAGACACATCTCGCCGCCGAGCAAATGGGCGAGCTCGCGGCTGATGGCGAGCCCAAGGCCGGTTCCGCCATATTTCCGGCTCGTGCTGGCGTCGGCCTGTTGGAAGGCCTCGAAGATGATCTTCTGCTTTTCCTGGGGGATGCCGATGCCGGAGTCGGAGACCTCGAAGGCCGCGACCATCGGCGACTGGCTGAGCACCGGATGATCGGGAGTCCAGCCGTCATTTGCCGCCGTGACCTTGAGCCAGACGCCTCCTTGCTGCGTGAACTTGAAGGCGTTGGACAGGAGGTTCTTGAGAACCTGCTGAAGGCGTTTAGAGTCAGTAGTGATGCTTCGCCCGAGATTGGGATCGACCTGCACATCAAAGGAAAGACCGCGCGACTCCGCTTCATGACGGAACGGTCGCGCTACGGCCTCAACGAGGCTCGCAAAGGCAATTTCCTCGGCTTCGACCGTCACGGTGCCAGACTCGATCTTGGACAGATCGAGAATGTCGCTGATCAGGTTGAGCAGATCGGTTCCGGCGCCGTGAATGGTGCGCGCGAATTCGACCTGACGGGCGGTCAGATTACCTTCCGGATTGTCGGTCAGTTGCTGCCCAAGGATGAGAATGCTGTTGAGCGGTGTGCGCAGCTCATGGCTCATATTCGCAAGGAACTCGGACTTGTACTTTGAAGTCAGAGCCAGCTCGCCCGCCTTCTCCTCGACAGCGCGACGAGCCTGCTCGATTTCCTGATTCTTGCGCTCAACCTCCACGTTTCGTTCGGCAAGCTGCTGCGCTTTTTGGCCAAGCTGCTCGTTGGTCTGTTGCAACTCTCTCTGTTGAGTCTGCAATTCCGCAGCAAGCTGCTGGGACTGCTTGAGCAGCGCCTCGGTCTGCATCGTCGCCTCGATCGAATTCAGCACGATGCCGATGCCGCTGGTCAGCTGCTCGAGGAACGTGACCTGTAAGTCCGTAAAGGCGGTGACGGTGGCAAGCTCGATCACGGCCTTGACTTCGCTCTCGAACAGCACCGGCAGGACGATCACGCTCTGCGGCACTACCTTGAACAGCGCCGAGCCGATCGATACGGCATGGGCCGGCATGTGGGTGATCAAGAGGCTTCGCTTATCGGCGGCGCACTGGCCGACCAGCCCCTCGCCGAATCTCAAGCGCAGCGGATGCCCGGTCGGGCCATCATCGGCATAGGCTGCGAGCAGCCGCAGGCTGCCGCAGTCCTCGCCATCCACCTGATAAATGACGCCAAGCTGGGCGTTCACGAGCGGCGTGAGCTCGGAAAGCAGCAGCCGGCCGACCGTGGTGAGATCGCGCTGGCCCTGTAGCATATTGGTGAATTTAGCGAGATTGGTCTTGAGCCAATCCTGCTCGGTATTGCGGTCGGTGGTGAGCCGCAAATTGCCGATCATCGTGTTGATGTTGTCCTTAAGCTCGGCGACCTCGCCGCGCGCATTGACCTGGATCGATCGCGTCAGGTCGCCTTTGGTCACGGCGGTGGCAACCTCGGCGATGGCGCGCACTTGAGTGGTGAGGTTGGCGGCCAACAGATTGACGTTGCCGGTCAAGTCTTTCCAGGTGCCGGCGGCGCCAGGCACGTTGGCTTGGCCGCCCAAGCGTCCTTCCACGCCGACCTCGCGCGCCACGGTGGTCACCTGATCGGCGAAGGTGGCGAGCGTGTCCATCATGTTGTTGATGGTCTCGGCGAGTGCGGCAACCTCGCCTTTGGATTTCACCGTAAGCTCCTGCTTAAGGTCGCCGTTGGCGACCGCGGTCACCACCTTCACGATGCCGCGCACCTGCTCGGTGAGGTTGGCGGCCATGACGTTCACCGTATCGGTGAGGTCCTTCCACGTGCCGGCGACGCCTGGCACCTGCGCCTGACCGCCGAGCTTGCCCTCGGTGCCCACCTCGCGCGCCACGCGCGTCACCTCGGAGGCGAAGCCGTTGAGCTGGTCCACCATGGTGTTGATGGTGTCCTTGAGCTCGAGAATTTCGCCTTTCACGTCCACGGTGATCTTGCGCGACAGGTCGCCGCGCGCCACGGCGGTGGTCACCTCGGCGATATTACGTACCTGCGTGGTGAGATTGGCGGCGAGCAGGTTCACATTGTCGGTCAAGTCCTTCCACGTGCCGCCAACGCCCTGCACTACGGCTTGGCCGCCGAGCTTTCCTTCCGTACCAACCTCGCGCGCCACGCGCGTCACCTCGGCGGCGAAGGAACGCAACTGCTCGACCATGGTGTTCAATGTTTCCTTGAGCAGGAGAATCTCACCGCGCACGTCCACTGTGATCTTCTTGGAGAGGTCGCCGCTCGCGATAGCGGTGGCGACCTCGGCGATGTTGCGGACCTGCGCCGTGAGGTTGCTCGCCATGAAATTCACGTTATCTGTCAAGTCCTTCCAGGTGCCAGCCACCTCCGGCACTTGCGCCTGGCCACCGAGCTTTCCTTCGGTACCCACCTCGCGCGCCACGCGCGTCACCTCGGAGGCGAACGCATTTAGCTGATCCACCATGGTGTTGATGGTGTTCTTGAGCTCGAGAATTTCGCCTTTCACGTCCACGGTGATCTTGCGCGACAGGTCCCCGCGCGCCACGGCGGTGGTCACCTCGGCAATGTTGCGGACTTGTGCCGTCAGATTGCCGGCCATCGAATTCACGCTGTCAGTCAAGTCTTTCCACGTTCCGGCAACGCCCGGCACGTTCGCCTGACCGCCCAACCTACCTTCAGTGCCGACCTCACGCGCCACGCGCGTCACCTCGCCGACGAAGCGGTTGAGCTGATCGACCATGGTGTTGAGCGTTTGCTTGAGCTGGAGAATCTCGCCGCGCACGTCCACCGTGATCTTCCGCGACAGGTCTCCATCGGCAATCGCGGTAGCCACCTCGGCGATGTTGCGGACCTGCGCGGTCAGATTGCCGGCCATCGAGTTCACGCTGTCGGTCAAGTCCTTCCAAGTGCCCGCCACACCTGGCACCTCAGCCTGACCGCCGAGCTTACCGTCGGTGCCCACCTCGCGCGCCACGCGCGTCACCTCGGCGGCGAAGGCGTTCAGCTGGTCCACCATCGTGTTGATGGTTTCCTTCAGCTGCAGAATCTCGCCGCTGACGTTCACCGTGATCTTCTTCGACAGGTCGCCGAGCGCCACAGCCGTCGCGACCTCGGCGATGTTGCGGACCTGACCGGTCAGGTTCGACGCCATGGAATTCACGCTGTCGGTCAAGTCCTTCCAAGTGCCGGCAACATCCGGAACTTCGGCCTGACCGCCGAGCTTGCCTTCGGTGCCCACCTCGCGCGCCACGCGTGTCACCTCGCCGGCGAACGCGTTGAGCTGATCGACCATGGTGTTGATAGTGTCTTTCAGCTCGAGAATTTCGCCACGCACATCGACGGTAATCTTCTTGGACAGGTTGCCGCTCGCGATTGCCGTCGCGACCTCGGCGATATTGCGGACCTGCGCCGTCAAGTTGCTGGCCATGGAATTGACGCTGTCAGTCAGGTCTTTCCACGTGCCCGCGACGCCGAGCACGTTGGCCTGACCGCCGAGCCGTCCTTCGGTACCCACCTCGCGCGCCACGCGCGTCACCTCGCCCGCGAAAGCGTTGAGCTGATCGACCATGGTGTTGATGGTCTCTTTCAGCTGGAGGATCTCGCCGCTGACATTCACCGTGATCTTCTTCGACAAGTCGCCGCCGGCGATGGCCGTCGCCACATCGGCAATGTTGCGGACCTGAGCGGTCAGGTTTGACGCCATGAAATTCACGTTGTCGGTCAAGTCCTTCCAGGTGCCTGCGACACCCGGCACCTCGGCCTGACCGCCGAGCTTGCCCTCAGTACCGACCTCGCGCGCCACACGCGTCACCTCGGAAGCGAAAGAGTTGAGCTGATCCACCATGGTGTTGATGGTGTTCTTGAGCTCGAGAATTTCGCCGCGCACGTCCACGGTGATCTTGCGGGACAGGTCGCCGCGCGCCACGGCGGTCGTCACTTGTGCGATGTTGCGCACCTGCGCTGTCAGATTTCCGCACATGGCGTTGACCGAGTCGGTCAGGTCCTTCCAGGTACCGGCCACGCCGGGCACGATCGCTTGGCCGCCGAGCTTGCCATCGGTGCCCACCTCGCGCGCCACACGCGTCACCTCCGAGGCGAACGAGCGGAGCTGATCCACCATCGTGTTGATGGCCTCTTTCAGCTGAAGAATCTCGCCGCGCACGTCCACTGTGATTTTCTTTGACAGGTCGCCGCTCGCCACAGCGATGGTGACGTCGGCGATGTTTCGGACCTGCGCCGTCAGATTGTTGGCCATGGAGTTGACGCTTTCGGTCAAGTCCTTCCACACGCCGGTCACTCCCGGCACCTCGGCTTGGCCGCCAAGCTTGCCCTCGGTGCCAACCTCGCGCGCGACGCGCGTCACCTCGGAGGTGACGACGCCGAGCTGCCTGATCATGGTGTTGACAATGGCTGCCGATTGGAGGAACTCGCCTTGAAGCGGCCGGCCGTCGACATCGAGGCGCATGGTCTGCAAGAGGTCGCCCTGGGCGACCGCAGCAAGCGCACGCGACACCTCTGTCGTCGGCCAGACCAGGTCGTCGATCAGGGTGTTGATCGAACTCTCCATCTCGCCCCAGGCGCCGTAGGCGAAGCCGAGCTTCACGCGCTTGCGAGTGCGACCTTCGCGGCCGACCACTTGGCCCACGGCTTCCAGCTGATGCGCCAGCACCTGGTTCGCCGCAACGATTTCATTGAACGTATCGGCGATCTTCCCTTCGATGCCATCTCCACCGGCTCGCATCCTGATCGAGAAGTCCCCTGCCCGCATCGCCTGAAGCGCCTCGAGCAAGTCGTGCAAGACCGCTCGACCATTCAGACCGTGCCCCTTATCGGCAGCCGCAGTTTCGTGCTCCCGTGGGCCCTTAGGTTTCGATTGATCGAGTGCTTCGCTAGCCGGCTGCATAGATTGGCTCCGCCAAAAGACAGGACAGTTTCGAAAAGGAGTTTAGCCCGCCACGCGCCGTCTGTCGGCGGTCAACCGACATTGGCGGGCGAAAAATCAGCTTGATTTGTGAGGGTTTAGGCCCGTCCCGCCGCGGCATCCTGGCTACCTGCATGGCACGGAGACATACCGCGCCGCGACCGAAAACGCTCTCGCCTGCCGCCGGTTCCATAAATTTATGGAGCCTTAGCGAGCTGGATCTCGGCTTCGGGTGCATGAGGGGTACACTCAGGGCCGGAACCATGCATAAGCCATAGGATTAGTTGTCTGGCCAGGAGGTTTTCATGGCAACGCTAAGATCCACACGCCGCTCGTTCAATCCCGAGGCTTTGAGCCAGATCGCCGTCATCGTCGACGACGTCTGGAAAGAGCTCGCCGCAGAGAGCGCCTTCAGCCCCTCCTTAAGTTCGGGTCCCCCACGCAGCTTTGTGGCCCGGAAAGTTTTCCAGCTTGCACAGGCACAGTGGAACGCCACTCAGATCAAGGAACTGCTGCTAAGGGCGGTTCATAACGAGATGTCGATCCTGCGAAGGAGAGACACCCGCGACCCCTACGAAAATTTAGGTGGGCGCGCCGTTCATTCCTCGAGTTCGGTCTTAATATCGATATTTCCCTGAGTCCGCAGCACTTCCAGGGACGTGCGATCTCCGTGCCGGCGAATGACGGCGTCAACGCAGCCATCCCCTGCCGTAAGTCCTTTCAACACCACTTCGTCGAGGAAATTCGGCAGCCTTGGATTCTGGAATCTGATCTCGCTGTTCCAGGGGTCTTGCTTGATGCCGAGGCAAGCCTGAAGCGCGGCGAAGAAAGTTCCGGCCGCCCAGGCTTGCGGCGCGCAGGCAACTGGATAAAGCGTCGGTCCCCGTCCCGCATAGCGCGAGAACCCGCAGAACAATTCAGGCAGCCGATAAAGCTCCAAGAAGGTCGCTGCATCGAACAATGAACGGAAGACACGGTTGACCGCGTCTTTGGCGCGATAGCGCGCGAAGCCCAGTGCAACGAGCGCGTTGTCATGGGGCCAAACTGAGCCGTTGTGATAGGACATGGGATTGTAGCGCCGCTCCTCCGTGGACAGGGTCCGGATGCCCCAGCCCGAGAAGCTGTCGCTTCCCATTAGGGCCGAGACGACCCGTTCGGCCCGTTCAGGGCGTGCAATGCCGCTGTAAAGAACCTGGCCTGCGTTCGAGGTGCGCACGCGGCAAGGTTCCTTGTTGCCATCGAGCGCTAGCGCATAGGTGCCAATCTCTTCGCACCAGAAAGCCTCATCAAAGCGCTCGGCAAGCCGCTCGGCCTGTTCGGCCAACTCGCGTGACCGCTGCTCCAATCCAAGGTTCTCCGCGCACCAGGCGGCGAGCTTCTTCGCCGCGTAGACATATCCTTGCACCTCCGCGAGCGCGATCGGTCCTTCCGCCAGGCGACCATCGGCATGGAAGACGGCGTCGTGAGAGTCCTTCCAGCCTTGGTTCACGAGTCCCTTCTCGGACTCTTTGTAGTACTCAATGAAACCATCGCGATCCGAATCGCCAGGACCGTCGACCCAGGCAAGTGCCTTCTCCATGGCGGGCCAAAGCTCTCTAAGAGTCCCGAGGTCGCCGCTCGACTGGGCATATTGTCCAGCCAGTATGACGAACAGCGGCGTTGCATCGACGCTGCCGTAATAAAGGCCGAAGGGAATCTCCCTTAGATTGGCCATTTCACCTGAGCGCATCTCATGCAGGATCTTGCCAGGCGCCGCGTCAGAGGCCGCGTCGAAATCAGTCGCCTGCAACGCGGCCAAGCGTTTGAGCACAGCGAGAGCAAGCCTGCGGTCGAGCCATAGGCATTGCAGTGCCGTGATCAACCCGTCGCGCCCGAAGGTTGTCGAATACCAGGGAATCCCCGCATAGGGAAAAAGCCCTTGCGGAGTGTCGGTAGAGAGCATGGCGAGGTCGACCGTCGAGCGGCGCAGCATCTCGTTGAAGCGATGGTTCGAGGTGGCGATCTTGGTGTCACCCTTCATCAGTTGCTTCATTTCACGATGGGTCTGGCGCATGACCCTGAGGAAGGGTGTTCTCTCGATTCCTTCGGGGTCACAGCACACCGTCGCGTAGAACGAGGCCGAGCCCTGCGGCATGAGATCGAGCCGGAACGACGCTGAATTCTCCGTCAAAGCCGTAGGGCGAGGATCGAACCGGATTTCAGTTTGCCGCGTGAAGTGATCGAGGCCGGCATAGAACAGCCTGACTACGCCTTCGCCGATCTCGGCCCGCACGCGCCCGCGCTGCGGCCGCGTCAAGCCGCGGACTTCGAACAGGTCGGCAAAGTCGCTATCGAAGGTGATCGACAAAAGCAGGGGGACGCTTATTGCCCCGTAATTGTGCACCACGAAACGTTGGTAGAGTGTGTCGCGCGCCACGAAGATTGTGCGCGACACATGCAACAAGCTTTTGCGCAGGATGATGCGGTCCTCGTCGAACATGTCGGGATTGGTGAGGTCGACGGTTAGCACGCAGTTGTCGTTCGACAGGTTGGAGCCAAGCAGCAGCGGCTGGAGCCCGTTGATCAGCACCTCGAGATAAGAGAGGTAACGTGTGTCTGAATGAAACAGGCCGTCAGGCCCGCCCGCCGAGACGCCGATGTCTCCGTGATTGTCAATCACGAGAAAGCTGTCGCCATGCTTCATTGCATGACGAGGACGCTCCGGCGAAGATCGCACGGCAATCCCGAAGGCGAGGCCGGGACTCCGTTCGATTTCTTTGGGTCTGGCGCTCTGTCTCTTAGTCGACATGCAAGCCGGCGTCGTTGAGATACTTGTCTCCGTTGACGCGCGTGACTTCATCGACAGGCCGTGAGCTCTTTTGCGTACGCTGACGCAAGAGCACTTGGTAGATCTTCACGTAGTCTTCGGCCATGCGGGACACCGAGAAGCGCTTCTCGAACCGCCGGCGCACGTGGCCCCGGTCAAGTTGCAGCACCTTCGGCAGCATCGCAATTGCCTCATCGAGCGATCTGACCACGTGACCGGTAATGCCGTCGTCGATGACCTCCCGGACCGAACCGAAATCGTAAGCAAGAATGGGAGTGCCACACGCCATGGCCTCAATCATGACTAAACCGAAAGGCTCAGGCCAGCAAATTGGAAAGAGCAGCGCTGAAGCGCCGCGGAGAAAGTCGCCCTTGTCTTTTTCACCCACCTCACCGATGAACTCGACGCCCGGCGTACCGAGCAATGGCTGCACTTTTTCGCGAAAATAATCTTCGTCGACTTTGTCCACCTTGGCAGCGATCTTGAGCGGCATGCCCAAAGTGTCGGCAATCTGGATCGCCTGGACGGGATCTTTCTCGGGGGAGATGCGGCCGAGGAAGGCCAAGTAGCCCCCGTTAGGCCTAGAACTCGGATAATAGAGGTCGAGGGGCAACCCATGATGAACGGTCCCAACGAAATTAGCGCCTGCGATCGGCCGGCGCTGCGAGTTGGAGATCGAGATGACGGGTATGTCGCGAAAATGCGCATAGAAGGGCGCGAGCACGGGAAGGTCCTGCCTCCCATGCAGTGTCGTTACCGCCACGTTGTCCAACATCGGAATAAGCGGGAATTGCAATTGGTCGATGTGGAAATGCAGGACGTGGAATTCAAACGCATGCTGCATGACCTTGTCGAGCATCATCATGTAATACGGGATCGGATCGTGCCCCTTGGCATCCAGCCTAAGCGCTCGGTTGGAGCAAGGAATGAAGTTTGCGGTCGTGATCGAGTCGCCGCTTGCGAACAGGGTCACATCATGACCCTGAGCCACGAGTTCTTCCGTGAGGTAAGAGACGACCCGTTCAGTTCCGCCATAGAGTCGTGGGGGCACGCTCTCGACCAAAGGTGAAATCTGCGCAATTTTCATTAGAGGGTTCCGTCTAGAAGTGAGAAATCGCGAACAACATCCTTTAGGCGTTAATCCCGAACGCGCCGCAAAGTTCCTGGAGTCCTGGTCGCACCGTTCCAGTGCGCTTGCGTCGCTCTTCCGGAACCTCAAGGATAATTGTTGCGTTGTGCGTCGGCGATTTTGGCGCCTGACCTCACTCCGCAACTTGCGAGGCGCCACTGCCCTCCAGAGATGAAGAACGGATTGACGCAAGAAGCTCGGACCCGACCCCCGGGCTTCTCTTTTATGACGGCCTAAGCTCGGACATGCGAACGTTGCTGCTTCACAATCCGACCGCAGGCGGGGCGCATCCTTCCGCCGATGAGCTCATGGAGCAGCTCCGTGCCGCCGGCTTTTCGCCGCGCTACCAATCGACTAAGGACGATAGCTACCGCGAAGCGCTTAACCAAGACTGGGATCTTGTCATCGTCGCCGGCGGCGACGGCACAGTGACGAGGGTTGCTCGCGGCTTGCGCGACCGCACGACCCCGATCGCGATCCTGCCAATCGGCACCGCGAATAACATCGCCCGTGCGCTCGGGCTTGAAGGTGACGTCGCGGGGCTCATCGCCCGCCTAGGTACCGCCAAACCGCGACGTCTCGATGTCGGGGTGGCCGAAGGACCGTGGGGAAAGCGACGATTTCTCGAGGCGGTGGGGTTCGGGGCAATCGCCAAGGCCATCTCTCATAGCGGACCCAAGCCGCCCAAAGCTCTTCGCATCGATTCCGGCCGAGAGGAGTTGCAAACATTCCTGCAGGATGCGGAGGCGGAACGCTTCGAATTCAGCGTTGATGGCGAGCGGTTTGCTGGAGATTTCTTGCTGCTTGAGGTGCTCAACCTGAAGCTGACCGGCCCGGCCCTCCCGATTCTCTTCGCTGCCGCCCCTGACGACGGATCGCTCGAGATCGTTTTTCTGATGGAGAGCGAGAGGGAGCAGATGACGGCGTGGCTCAAACATCCCGAAGACGCACCCTGCCCTGTTCATGTACGCAAAGGCCGTAAGATCGCCGTTGAGTGGAGACACAGCTACGCGAGGATAGACAGCAGGGTCTATCTGCCTCCGAAGGGGATCAACCCGGTGAAGATCAAGCTCGAGAATGACGGCCTGCAGGTGCTTGTTCCGGAGTCCGATCCTCCTCCGCAGGCATCTCAGCCTCAGCAGGCTGCGCCTTAGGCGCTTCTTGGGGAGAGTCGAACACTTCAGCGAATCTATCGCGAGTTCTCTGGTCGGTGTAGTCGAGGCAGAGTGGCGTAATCGAGATGAAGTTAGACCGCACCGCCCAAAGATCCGTGCCCTCACGCGGCTTGACACGCCGCGGCTCGATGCCCACCCAATAATATGCTCTGCCCCGCGTATCGAGCCGGTCCTCGATGCGCAGAAATCCCGGATCACGCAGACCTTGAACCGTCGCTACCATCCCCTTTACTGCCGCGGGTTCACAGCTTGGATAGTTGACGTTAATCACCACGCCCTCGGGCCAGCCGGCATCAAGCAGTTTCCGAACAAGATCGGCGCCGTGCTCCATCGGCGTTTCCCAGATCGGCAGCTGGCGGCCCTCTTGGCCGGTTTCAACCGGTCCGCAGACAATGCTCATCGCGACCGACGGAATCCCGAGCAAAGTGCCCTGGATCGCGCCGGCAACGGTGCCGGAATAAGTAATGTCGTCGGCGAGATTCTGCCCACGATTTACGCCCGATAAGACGAGATCTGGCGGCTGTTGCCGCAAAAGAAAGCGGACGCCCATGATCACACAGTCCGTGGGCGTACCCTTCACAGCGTAGTGCCGCTTGTCGAGCTCGCGCATGCGCAGCGGCTCAGACAAGGTCAGCGAGTGGGAAGCGCCGCTGTTATCAGTCTCGGGCGCGACGACCCAGACATCGTCGGTCAGATCGGTAGCGATTTTCTCTAGGACATCGAGTCCAGGGGCTTCAATGCCGTCATCATTGGTAATGAGGATACGCATGGCAAGGAGTCTTGGCGTGCTAAGGCGAAAGTCCAGGGACCGGATTTAGTTCCCCTTTTTTAGGTTTGCTGCATGGCTCCCTGTCCCACTCTCATAATAGACTTTGGCGAGCCAAGGGTAACCTGTCGCAGACTGGGTCGAAATGACCCTTTGCAGCGTCAAAACTTCTCCAGATTTGGTCGATAAAGTTTCGCTCAAATGGTTCCCGCGACCACGAGGCGATGACATGGGTAGGCCCTTAACTTTACGTGAGGCGTTGGCCTCCGACCGACTGGCGGACTTTGTGCGGCAAGCCGAGGCTCACGGCGACGAACTGGCCAAAGGCTCCGAGCTTGAGCGCGCACTCGCTTTGCTCATTACGCAGCGCCGATCGGAAATTTGCCGTCAGTCTCAGCTTAAAGTCGGGGATATCGCTTACTACGAACGCATCCGCATCTGAAACAAGTTGGCTAGGCCGCCTGGGCGGACAGCCGCGACATTTCCCTGCGAACGAGATCACGGTACACGCCGTTGTGGCGAACCAGCGCTTGCGGCGTCCCATCCTCGATGATCTTGCCCTCTTGCAGTACGACGATGCGGTCGAAGCTGCGGAGTGTCGATAGGCGGTGAGCGATTGCAATGACCGTGCGGCCGCGCATGAGCCGATCAAGCGCGTGACGAATGGCTTCTTCCGATTCGCTATCGAGTGCTGAGGTCGCCTCGTCGAGCAGCAGAATTGGGGCGTCTTTGAGAAAGGCCCGGGCGATGGCGATACGTTGTCGCTGACCCGGCGAGAGCTTCACGCCCCGATTCCCGACGACGGTCGCAACGCCTTCAGGTAGGGCATTGATAAAGTTGCTGCAACGGGCTGCTTCGATCGCGCGCAACACTTCCCTATCCGTTGCATCGGGTCGCCCGTAGCGGACGTTCTCGAGGATCGAGCGATGGAACAGCGAGATGTCTTGCGGCACCGAGGCGATCGCAGTTCGGAGGCTATGTTGCGTCACGTCCATGACGTTTTCCCCGCCAACGAGGACGCTGCCCCCTTGCACGTCATAGAAGCGCTGAACGAGCGCGAACAATGTCGACTTGCCGGCGCCCGACCGTCCGACGAGACCAACACGCTGCCCGCTTTCGATGTGCAGATTGAAATCGGAAAACACCTCTTCGCTACCAGGATAGGCAAAGCTGACTTGGCGGAAGGTGACGCTCCCGGCATTTCGCTTCAGCGCCACTGCTTCAGGGTGGTCTCGCAGATCATGCGAGATCAACAGCGTGGCCAGCGCCTCGGACAGGCGGGCCATGTGCTGGGTGGCGTCGACGAGCGCGACGGCTAAATCGCGGGTGGCGTGCAGCACGGCAATCCCGAGAGTGCAAACGAGCACCACCTGCCCCGCCGTGACAATGTTCTGCTGCCAGAGCAGAATGGCCCAGGCCAGCAGCGCGATGCTCAGCAGGACGGTAACAACGGCGTGCATCAGTCTCAGCCGTTCGAGGTAGAACAAGCTTCGCTGTCTCGCCACCAATTCACGGCCAATGGTCCGGTCAAAGCGCCTATGCTCGCGCTTCACGCCGCAGAACGATAGCACGATGGGCATGTTGCCGATGACGTCGATCATCTCACCGTCGACCGACGCGGCGCGATGGGCATATTGGTGATGCAACGGCTCGCCGGCAGCGGCCATGCGGAACATGGTGACCACAACGATGCCGGCGGTGGCCGCCAGCACTCCTGCCATGGGGAGGTTGACGCTAAACATAAGGGTGATGGCCGAGAGGGTCGCAACGCAAGGCGGCAGAACATTTGAAACCAGCATGTTCTCCACAGTGAAGGCGGCATTTGAGGTGGCCGTGATGCGGCTCGTCAGCGTACCCGGCAGCCGGTCCGTGAAATAACTCGGCGCATGCCCGGTGAGATGACGGAACAGATCGCGGCGGATATCGCCAGTCACTGCCGTGAAGGTGAAGCTGCCGATATACATGGCAAGCCGCCACAAGAGATTGTCGGCGGCGATCAAGCCTGCGAGCGTGGCGAAGGCAATCCAAACAGCCGCAATTTGCACGTGCGCTCCGGCGAGGGAGTCGACCAGCATCTTCACGCCATACTGGGCGCCGACCGAGCAGGTCACCGCACCTAGGACCGAAGCTAGAATGAAGACGTGCGCTATCGCACGCCGTTTGACGTAATGGGCGAGAAATGCGAGCGGGCGACTGGTAAATGCACAAATATCATTCATCGGGCAGCTTGGTTCCGCTCTTTTCACCCCGCCCCCGAGAAACGCCCAACGTTTGGGTCACCAATCGGTTGCCGGGAGTCATGGCAATTGACACAGGAGGCTTGGCGAACGGCGTCGCGATGGTCGTTGCGATTTCGGGATAACGTGTTGAGGAAAAGAGGCTTTTCCAGACGTTATTGTGCGGCAGGACGCCGCGCTCACAAAAGGTTTACACGCAACAGCGAGAGCGAAGGATCGGTAAAAAAATTCGGCAACTGAACCGCAATGCCGTCAGCGGTGTTTCCATCCAAGTACAATCGACAGTTTGCAGCCGAGCATTCTCATGCGTCTCGTGCAAGTCCATCGTCTCATGCAAGTGGTCGCAGTGGTTGGGGCGGTCCTTGTTTTACGTCCCTTCATGGCCGGGGCGTTGGCGGCAAACGCGGCGCCATGCCAGGCAACGGTCGACACTTGGAGGCTCGCCCAATCAGTAGATCAGCCGGCGACGACGGCGCCGCAGGCCCCCGCAACCGACGCTGGACAAGAGGCGCCCTCGATCACCGGGGATGGCACGCCGGCAACCGTCATCGACGATCGCGAGGTCGAGGGCATTCTCGGAAAGAGCGTCCGCTCAAGCGCCGGCGAGGACATGGGCAAGATCATCGATGTGATCGTCAAGCGGGACGGTCAGGTCCGAGCCGCAGTCATCGACTTTGGAGGATTTCTCGGCGTCGGTAGTAGGAAGATCGCGGTGGATTGGGGCGCTTTGAGCTTCCCACCGGACGGCGCAGTCGACCATGTCATCCTGAACCTCACGCGGGACCAGGTTAGATTGGCCCCAGAATATCGGCCCGGCGAGCCTCTCGTGGTGCTCGGCGCGGCGAACCCTGAACAAATCAAACCAGAAAACCCACCACAGCCGGAAAACATCCCACCGGAGAAGTAACGTTGCCCTCCGCTCGGCCGCTGCGCAAGTATGGTCGATGGGGGCGGCCCGACACCGAACTCGTAGAAACTCCTACTGAAGTTCCAAAGCGAACTGTCCCGCCTGTGCCGGAGGGCCAACCGCCTCGGCCGTCGCGGCGAAGCCTGCATGCTCTCGATTGGTTCGTTTTCTTCCTGGCCGATGCGCAAATGGGCTTCGGTCCGCTTATCGCTGTCTACCTCACATCACAGAAATGGACGCAAGGCGACATTGGGCTGGTGCTGACTGCCGGAAGTCTCATCGCTCTCGTAGGTCAGATGCCTGGCGGCGCGCTGGTCGACGCCGCACGCTCCGAGCGTTTCCTGTCCGGCTTTGCCCTTATGGGTATCGCGGTGAGCGCAGTCGTGATCGGCGTCTGGCCTTTCTTTGCCGCGGTATTGGCAGCCAAAGTGCTGCATTCGGCGGCGAGCTGCGTGCTCGGCCCGGCGATCGGCGCGATCAGCCTCGGTCTCGTCGGCCATGAGGCTGTGGCAGAGAGGCTCGGCCGCAACGCTCGGTTCGCCTCGATCGGAGCCGCCCTCGCCGCCGGCGCCATGGGCGCTGCAGGCTATTTGATTTCCAACCAGTCGGTTTTTTTCGTCACCGCCGCTCTCTGTGTTCCAACGCTCGTGTCGCTCTGGCTCATCGGCGCAGGCCAGGTCGATCCCGAGAGAGCCCATGGCGGCAAGGCTGCGCCGCATCCAGGCGATCCGATGGCGACATTTCGTGGCCTGTTGCGCAATCGCCCGCTCATGATCTTTGCCGGTTGTGTGGCCCTGTTCCATCTCGCCAATGCAGCGATGCTGCCGCTCACTGCGAGCGTCATAACCATGCGCTCGAGCGAATGGGCCGCCGCTTTGGTCGGAGCTTGCATTCTCGCGCCTCAGCTCCTTGTGGCGGCGTTGGCTCCCTGGGTGGGACGCCAAGCGGTAGTCAGGGGGCGCCTGCCGCTCCTCCTGCTCGGTTTCGGCGTGTTGCCTGTGCGCGGCGTCCTGCTTGCCTTCGTGCAAAGCCCTGAAATGTTGGTTGCCGTGCAGTTGCTCGACGGCATCTCCGCCGCGGTTCTTGGCGTGTTGGTTCCCCTCACGGTTGCCGACGTGACGCGTGGAACTGGTCACTTCAATCTTGCCCAGGGCGTCGTTGGCACCGCTGTCGGGATCGGCGCTTCGTTCAGCACTACGCTTGCCGGCTATGCGTGGGACTACTTCGGCATGGTGCCCGCATTTCTCATGCTCGCCGCGATCGCCACCGTGGGTTTTTTCACCGTCTTCGCCCGCATGCCGGAGACTCGCGGATTACCGCCGCAGGGCAACGAAATGCACCGCGCGGCGTTGTTTTCAAGATCTTCCAGCGCATATCGCCGTGGCTCAGATCAAGCCAGCGGTCGAGGTTTGAACCGGCGCCGTTAACGGCATAAATGCTTGCGGTAGAACAGAATGGCCCTAACTGCCGACACGCTACTGCTCTTCGGCGCCTCCGGAGACCTCGCGCAGCGCATGTTGCTGCCGTCGCTCTTTGCGCTCCACGCCGATCGGCTGTTGCCGCCCGATCTTGCGATCCTCGGCACAGCACGCAGCGACATCAGTAACGAAGGTTTCCGCAACCTCGCCGAGGCTGCACTCGCGAAGCATTTGCCGGCCGATCGCCACAGATCGGGCTCGAGCGCTGATTTCCTGAGGCGCCTCCGCTATGTCACCTTGGATGCCTCACATGCCGAAAGCTTCCGCAGGCTGTCGAAGACACTTGGCAATGGCGGAACCCAGACGCTTGCCGTCCTGCTCTCGACCGCGCCGTCGCTGTTTCAGCCGACCATCACTGGGCTTCGATCGGCAGGATTGACCGGCGAGAAGGCGCGGATTGGCCTGGAGAAGCCTTTGGGCGACGATCTCGACTCGTTTCGCACCATCAACGACGCCGTATCCGCCGCCTTTCCGGAGGAGCGGACCTACCGGATCGATCATTACCTCGGCAAGGAAACGGTTCAGAACCTCCTTGCCCTCCGTTTCGCTAACTCGGCCTTCGAGCCGCTGTGGAATTCGGCGCATATCGACCAT
>Ga0207683_10000846_pt1 | contig 28093 bp, 32 predicted proteins | sample KBSM73metaG_FD_184333 | JGI IMG/M metagenome (GOLD analysis project Ga0207683, IMG submission 184333) | Miscanthus rhizosphere microbial communities from Kellogg Biological Station, Michigan, USA - KBS M7-3 metaG (SPAdes) (version 2) | ecosystem: Host-associated > Plants > Roots > Rhizosphere >... | reverse complement strand
ATTGCCGCGTGAAGCCCCACATCGGCGTCGTCGGCAGGGCGGTTCGCGGGGCGCTCGGCGCCGTCACACTGACGGAGCTGGCGCAATGAACGAGGCCGTCAGGAACCGCGAGCTCAAGGAAAAGATCGCCCAGGATTATGAGTGGGGATTCGTCTCCGACGTTGAGCAGGAATTTGCGCCCAAGGGCCTGCGCGAAGACACGGTCCGGTTTATCTCTTCCAAAAAGGATGAGCCCGAATGGATGCTCGAATGGCGCCTGAAGGCCTATCGCGCATGGCTCGACATGGAGGAAGTGACCTGGGCGAAGCTCGATATTCCCCAAATCGATTACCAGGACGCTTATTATTACGCGGCGCCCAAGGCAAAGCCGAAGCTAGCCTCGCTGGATGAGCTCGATCCAGAAATCCGCCGCACCTACGAAAAGCTCGGAATCCCGATCGAGGAGCAGAAGGTGCTCGCGGGCGTCGAAGGCGCGCGCAAGGTCGCGGTCGATGCGGTGTTCGACAGCGTTTCCGTCGCGACGACCTTCCGCGAGGAGCTGAAGAAGGCGGGGGTCATCTTCCTCAGCATCTCCGAGGCAATCCGCGAGCATCCGGATCTGGTCCAAAAGTATCTTGGCTCGGTCGTTCCGCAGCGCGACAATTACTTTGCCTGCTTGAACAGCGCGGTCTTCTCCGACGGCACCTTTGTTTACGTTCCCGAGGGCGTCCGCTGCCCGATGGAGCTAAGCACCTATTTCCGGATCAACGCCGAGAACACCGGTCAGTTCGAGCGCACTTTGATCGTTGCCGACAAGGGCGCCTATGTCTCATACCTCGAAGGCTGCACCGCGCCGATGCGCGACGAGAACCAGCTGCACGCCGCCGTGGTCGAGATCTTCGCGCACGAGGACGCGGAGGTGAAGTACTCGACCGTGCAGAATTGGTATCCGGGCGACAAGGAAGGCCGTGGCGGCATCTTCAATTTCGTCACCAAGCGCGCGCTTTGCTCGGGCGACCGGTCGAAGGTCAGCTGGACGCAGGTTGAAACCGGAAGCGCGATCACCTGGAAGTACCCCAGCTGCATTTTGAAGGGCGATTCCAGCGTCGGCGAATTCTATTCGGTCGCGCTGACCAACAACCGCCAGCAGGCCGACACCGGCACCAAGATGATCCACATCGGCGCGAACACGCGCTCGACGATCGTATCGAAGGGGATCAGCGCGGGGCGGTCGAACAACACCTATCGCGGGCTCGTGCGCGTGCTCCCGCGCGCGGAGAATGTGCGCAACTTCACCCAGTGCGATTCATTGCTGCTCGGCAGCGACTGCGGCGCGCACACCGTGCCCTATATCGAGGTCAAGAACCCGACCGCGCAGATCGAGCATGAAGCGACCACGTCGAAGATCAGCGAGGACCAGCTCTTCTACGCGATGAGCCGCGGTCTCGACCAGGAAGCGGCGGTCGCGTTGATCGTCAACGGCTTCGCGCGTGAGGTGCTGAAGCAGCTGCCCATGGAGTTCGCGGTCGAGGCGCAGAAGCTGCTTGGGATCAGCCTGGAAGGAAGCGTCGGCTAGTGCTTGAGATTACCAACCTTCATGCGACGGTCGCGGACAAGCCGATCCTGAACGGCGTGTCCCTCCATGTTCCCGCGGGCGAAGTGCACGCGATCATGGGTCCGAACGGATCGGGTAAATCCACGCTTGCTTATGTTCTCGCCGGTCGACCGGGTTACGAGGTGACGGAAGGTTCGGTCATGTTTTCCCCTCGTCATTGCGAGGCGCGTAGCGACGAAGCAATCCAGCCTGCGACATCCGAAACTGGATTGCCGCGCTTCGCTCGCAATGACGGAGGAGCGCTAGACCTGCTCGCCATGGAGCCGCACGAGCGGGCCGCGGCGGGGCTTTTCCTCGGCTTCCAATATCCGGTCGAGATCCCCGGAATCTCCTACCTGCAGTTCCTGCGCGAAAGCCTCAATTCACAGCGTCGCGCACGCGGCGAAGCGGAGCTGGCGGCAGGCGAGTTCATCAAGCTCGCGAAGAGCCAGGCGGCCCTGCTGGGTATGGACGCCGAGATGCTGAAGCGGCCTGTCAATGTCGGCTTTTCCGGCGGCGAGAAGAAGCGCGCCGAAATGGTCCAGATGGGCATCATGAGCCCGCAGTTCGCCGTGCTCGACGAGACGGACAGCGGCCTCGACATCGACGCGCTGAAAGCGGTCGGAGCCGGCATCAACCGGATCATGCGCGCACCGGACAAGGGCGTGCTGCTGATCACACACTACCAGCGGCTGCTTGACTATGTTGAGCCGGATCGCGTGCACGTGCTTCGCGCCGGCCGCATCGAGCGGAGCGGCGGGCCCGAACTCGCGCACGAGCTCGAGCGTGAAGGTTATGCGGAGGCCGCAGCCTGATGACGGCAACCGTCGCGATCCTCGGCTGCATCGCCTTCATGTTCGCGATCTACATGGTTCGCGGAAACCCAGGACGTGCGGTCGCTGACACGGCGCTGATCGTCATGCTGATCGGCATTGTCGCGATCGTCGATCTGGTGCTGAGCCAATTCATCGACACCGGCGACGCCGCAAGCATCGTTGCAGTGGCCGCTGCCGCACTTTTGGCCCTGGATGCGCTCTACGGCCTGATGGCGCCTCAACGTCAGAAGCAGCGCGACAAGATGCTTCGGCGGCTGATGAAGAGGCGCGCATGACTGCTGCCTTCCCCAGCCGCAAACAGGAAGAGTGGCGCTATGCCGACCTCGATGCGCTGCAGCCCGTCTGGGAGCAGTTCGCCGACGCCGTAACGCTTACCGTCGGCGCAGGCGGAGAGCTGGAAGAAATATGGCTTCCGGTCGCGGACGACGTACAGCTGCGCCGAGTCAACCTGGCGCTGGGTAAAGACGCGAAGGTGCGAATCTTCGCCCTCAACAATGCGCCCGTCTATGGACGGATCGAGCTTGAAGTGAGCCTCGATGAGGGCGCGGATTTCGAGCTGTACGGCGCGAATATAGGCACTGGACTTTCAACCAACGAAATTGTCACCAACGTGAGGCACGTCGGCGCCGGAGGGCGATCGCGCCAGGTGATCCGGTCGGTACTGAACGGCAAAGCCACGGGGTCGTATCTCGGAAAAGTCGAGGTCGCTCGCGGCGCCCAACAGACCGACGGCGAGCAATCGGTGAAAGCCATGCTGCTCGACCGCGGCGCCACTGCCAACTGCAAGCCCGAGCTCGAGATATTCGCCGACGACGTGAAATGCGCCCACGGAGCTACCGTCGGCGAGCTCGATCCCATGCAATTATTCTATGCCGAAAGCCGTGGCCTCGACCCGGTCGGCGCGAGGGCGCTCTTGCTCGAGGGGTTCGTGATGGGCCTGTGGGACGATGCCAGGGACGGCGAGGCCATCTCAAATGCGGCGCGAGAGGCGCTGAGGAGGGTCGTATGAACGCACCCACCCGGATCAACTCCGCACTCAATGTGCGCGACCAGTTCCCGGCGATCGAGAACTGGCATTATCTCGATAGCGCCGCGACCGCGCAGAAGCCGCAGGCGGTGATCGACGCGATCACGGAGGCCTATTCGCGCGATTACGCGACCGTGCACCGCGGCGTGTACGAGCGCTCGGCGACGATGACGGCGAGTTACGAAGCTGCCCGAGCCGCAGCGTCCAACCTCATCGGCGGCAAGGCGAACGAATTGATCTTCACGCGCGGTGCGACCGAAGCGATCAACCTGGTTGCGCGCACGCTTCCGAAGAACGGCCGCAACCGGGTCCTGCTGTCGACGCTCGAACATCACAGCAACATCGTTCCGTGGCAGCTTGCCGGTTTTGAGGCCGATGCTGTTCCGCTGACTTCCGATGGACAGATCGACCTCGACGAAGCCGAGGCGATGCTCACCGAGGAACATTGTGTTGTAGGATTTGCCCACGTATCCAATGTGTTGGGATCGATCCTCGACGCGAAGCGAGCCGCCGATATCGCGCACTCGAAAGGGGCGCTTTTGCTCCTCGACGGTTGCCAGGCCGTACCGCGCATCAGCGTGAACATTGGGAACATTGGCGCCGACTTCTACGCATTCTCCGGCCACAAGATTTACGGCCCCACTGGCATCGGCTGTCTGTGGGGGCGTGCGGAATTGCTCTCTAAGCTCCCACCCTGGCAGGGCGGCGGCGCGATGATCGAGAAGGTGACGTTCGAGGAGACTACCTACCTCGATCCTCCCGCTCGTTTCGAAGCCGGCACGCCCCACATCGTCGGCGCTGTCGGGCTTCACGCCGCGGTGAAATGGGTCGAGCAGTTGTCGCTTGATGCCATTCACGCGCACGAATGCGCGCTGGTTGCAGAGACTCGAACAGCGCTTTCCGCCATTCCGGGTGTGACTCTCTACGGGCCCGAGGACAGCGCCGGCATCGTCAGCTTCAACGTCGAGGGGGTTCACCCGCACGACACAGCCACCATATTGGACGATGCGGGCGTCGCAGTCCGCGCCGGCCACCACTGCGCGCAGCCCCTGATGCGCTGGCTCCGCGTTGAGGCGACCGCACGCGCGAGCTTCGCGGCGCACAGCGGCAGCTCGGACGTCGAGGCCCTGGTGCGCGGAATCGAGCAAGTGAAGCGGATCTTTTCGGCATGAATCGCGAACGCAAGATCGAGACCGAAGAGGTCGAGGCCGTGACAACGCCTCCGCGCGCTCGTGTCGCCGAAACGCCGGCGGAGACCCTGGACCGGAAGAAGGATTATCTTGCGGGCTTCCTTGCCGGTGAAAAGCCGGAGGAGCCGAGCGGCGGCGCGGGAAGCGATCTTCAGGCCTCGATCGTCGAGGTGCTGAAATCGATCTACGATCCGGAAATCCCCGTGGATATCTACGAGCTCGGCCTGATCTATGACGTCGACGTAAGCGAGGACGGGGACGCGACGATCACCATGACGTTGACGACACCGCACTGTCCGGTCGCGGAATCGCTTCCCCAGGAAGTCGAGCTTCGCGCGATGTCGGTCCCCGGCATCCGCGATGCGCAGGTCAACCTGGTATGGGATCCGCCGTGGGATCCGTCGAAGATGAGCGACGAAGCGCGCCTCGAACTGGGAATGCTATGAACAAGGAATCGAAACTTCGCGCACGACCCGCAGCGATCATCCTCACGAGTGCGGCGCAGGACCGCATCCGGGAGCTGATGTCGAAAGCGCCCGACGGCGCGATCGGCGTCAAGCTGTCCACGCCGCGCCGCGGCTGCTCCGGCCTCGCTTATTCGGTCGACTATGTGACCGAGGAGCAGCCCTTCGACGAGAAGATCCAAACGCCTGCCGGCGCCTTCTACGTCGATGGTGCGTCAGTGCTCTATCTGATCGGATCGACGATGGACTGGCGCGAGGACGATTTCGCCGCGGGTTTCGTCTTTGAAAATCCCAACGCAAAGGGATCGTGCGGCTGCGGGGAAAGCTTCACCGTCTAGCCAAAGGGTGGTAAATCTTCCGCGAAAGGAGATTGTCTATGCTCCTGTTCGCGTCCCTGTTCCTTGCCGCCGCCGGTGCCTCCGTGGAGCCGATCAGAGACATGCCGGCGCTGAATCCGAACGCCGGCCAGCCCGCCAACTGCCCCGCGACGTCGCGCTATGAAGCGAGCGGCCGCAACAAGAAGCCGAAAGCGCAAAAGCTCACCGAGCTTCCGGACGCGGACGCCTACCGCACCGTTTATCGCCGCATCGGCGGCTGCGAAGTTCCGATCATCGTAAAATATGGAATCGGCGGCCACTAGTCGCGGGTTTCAAACGGAGGGGGAAACAGCATGTCACGTACGGTGAGCCTGTTGTTCGCGATCGTCTGCTATGCGATCTTTTTCGCGACCTTCCTCTATCTCATCGTCTTCGTAGGAGACCTCAATCTTGATCCGCTGAAGCCCGTGACCGTCGACAACGGTCCTGAGGCCGCACCGCTACTAGCGGCTGCAATCGACCTCAGCCTCGTCGCCCTGTTCGGTCTTCAGCACAGCGTGATGGCGCGCCAGGGTTTCAAGAAATGGTGGACGCGGTTCGTTCCGCCTCCTGTCGAGCGAAGCGTCTATGTTCTCGCGGCGAGCATCGCCTTGATGATCCTGTTCGTCGGCTGGCGGCCGATCGACATTATCGTGTGGAGCGTGAATCCGATCACGCACCCGATCCTCACCGACCTCATCTGGCTTGTCTTTTGGGCCGGATGGGCGACGGTGCTCATCAGCACATTCCTGATCAATCATTTCGAATTGTTCGGGCTTCAGCAGGCGTGGCTACATTGCCGCGGCCGCGAATGCGCCGAACCGGAGCTGCGGCAACCGTTGTTTTACAAATGGGTCGCTCACCCGCTTTACGCCGGCTTCTTCATGGCCTTCTGGGCGGCGCCTGAAATGACCGCCGGGCATCTGCTGCTCGCGGGCGGAATGTCGGCATTCATGCTGATCGCGATTCGATATGAGGAACGCGACCTCATCAACCTCTTCGGCGACGATTACCGCCGCTACCGTTCAAGTGTCGGCGGATTGGTGCCGCGATTCAGGCGACGGAGCAGTGAAAGCTCCGCCGCCTGATCCCTCCCCAGGGGGAATCAGAAGCCCAGGCTGAATCGGATCGCGGCGCCCATGTCGTCGGGCGAATTCGCGATATGTCCCGGCTGGCGCCGGTAAAAGAGATTGCCGCCGAGCCATGCATTGCCGTCCAGCAGTGTCGAGCCGTAGCTGAACTCGGCATCAAGCTCGCGCCCGCTGGGACTCAGCGACATACGGGTCAGGCTGTCCGTCGCCTTGGCAGTCGCATAGTCGTACGAGGTCGGAAGCATCATCGCGAAACCGCCGTGCTCGACGCGGAGCGGCTGCGCAATCCGGAAGCCGATACTGTCTTGGTTGGACAGGATCCCTAGCTTCGCGAGATCGAAGGCATAAGCGTCAGTCTGGAAGTTGCCGCCGGCGAAGTCGGTCCAGCCGCGCCTCGCCGTCAACGTGCTTGACCAGCCGCCGCCGAAATTGTGCCGCGCCTCGGCGTCGAGGAACGTCGTGTTCGCGCCGCCGCCGCCGAGAATACCAGCCATTCGGCCGCCGAGCAGGGATTGCTTTTCCTCGAGCCGGCTAACTCCCACCGACAGCCAGTTGCGCCCGAAATTGCGGTCCGCGGCGACGCTCGCATATCGGTAGGCAGAGCCGGTCGCAGAGGTCTGCACGTCCTGCCACACGCTTCCGGTTTCACCCGAAAAAGTGACTCCGGTCCGACCGAACTGGTGGCGCACCGCAACGCTGCTGTTGCGCTTGGCTTGGAAGCCCGGATTTCCGGAAATGTCGCTGGCGATCAGGAATGCACCCGAATTGGCGCCGGTAAGCCGGCGCTCCATCGCCTTCGCGCCCTCGGCGAAACCGAATGCGACCGCGGTCTTTCTGTCGAGGCGCGCGACGGCCGATCCGGCAATGAGGCGCGACTTGCGAAGATCGTCGGGACCGATGCCAAGCCGTTCGAGAGCATAGCCGTCGTCAAGATCGTGCCGCTCCCTCACCGTCATGGCGATGCTCAGAGGTCCGGCTTCCCCGCCCGCGACCCGAACGTCATTCTGCAACGAGCGTGCAAGCGGATGATCCACATCTGCCCGGTGCAATGTCGAGGCGAGATTGAGCACGAAAGCGCGGTCGTAGCCGTCGAGGATGACCGCGCCCATCGAAAGGCTGCTCTTCCCCGCGTCGCCCGCCGCTGGGGGCAGGTCGCTGCCGGTAACCGGGATCTTGCTGTCGGCCAGGCTGGTCGGTCCAACGGGAGAGAAAGCGCGCTGGAGGTTGAGGCGGCCGTGCCCGTACACCGAATCGACACCCGACGCGCCGAGATCGTCGGCGGTCTGGAAAAGGATCGAGACGATCTGCTGCCCCGTGAGGGTTGGGAAAGCCTGTGCCATCAGTGCGACCGCACCGCTGATCGTCGGCGCCGAGAAACTGGTACCGGACCAGAAGAACTGGGTACCATTCTGGTCGGGAGCGCGATCGCGATAGCCGAGGGCCATCAAGGTGTATGGAGCACCGGTGCCCGCCCGATTCGAGAAGTCCGATATCTGGCTGGTATCCGTGCCCCCGACGCCATTGTTCACGCCGATCGAGCCGGCGATGATGACCATGCCCGGGAAATGCTGCGCCGGCACCAGTGCGAACGGATCCGAATTTGCGCCCTTCACCGGGTCGGTTCCATCATTGCCGGCGGAAATCACGACGACGATTCCGGCATTCACCGCTCGCTGAATTGCGCCGAGCAGGAGTTGCCCTGGCGGATCGCCGCCAAGCGACATGTTGATGACCCTCGCGCCGGCTGCCCGCGCAGCGTCGATGCCCGCGGCGATGTCATTGTCGAAGAACTGGCAGCCGTCGGCCTGGCTGCAGCTCCCCGGATTGTCGGCCCGCTCGCTGACGATCGTCGCGTTGAAAGCGACGCCCATCGTATCCTGATTGTTGCGAGCAGCGGCAGCGACGGCGCTGACGGCCGTGCCGTGACCGCCGTCATCGCTGACGCCTCTGGTACCGGCGACGTCTCGGCTTGCGGGATCAATCTTTCCGGCGAACTCGGCAAGGTTCGGATTGATGCCGCTATCGACGATTCCGATCTTGATGCCCTGCCCGGTGCCCCCAGCATTGTAGGCGGCGAGCGCGTTTGCGGCCACCGAATAAGCCGAGTTCCGATACTCGCTCGTGTCGTAATTGACCGGCGGCGGGGTGGGTGTCGGAGTCGGAGTCGGCGTGGGGGTCGGTGTCGGAGTCGGAGTGGGGGTTGGAGTCGGCGTCGGAGTCGGAGTAATCGGCGCCGGAGGAATCGGCGACACGCCGCCACCGCCCGCACCGCCGCAAGCGCTAAGGCCGAGCACCATCACAAGCGTGCACGCGCTCGTTCCGAAAAGGCGCTTGTTCATTCCCTCGTCTCTCCGCCCAAGCCGTTGTAAAATCACGGCTTCCCAGCCGAACCTTATGGTTTATGAATGCTTTCAATTTGCTTAAGAGGTTCGACGCGCTACGGCGCGGGCCGCACATGGACCGCCAATTCGATCATATATGCGATTGGATCTTCGACCTCGACAATTGTCTTTACCCGGCGTCGACTGGCCTCTTTTCGCTGATCGACGAGCGCATGGGGGCTTATATCGAACGCCTGCTCGGCTGCAGCCCCGAGGAAGCCAAGCGCGTCCAGAAAGCGCATTTCCATCAGCATGGGACGACGCTCGCCGGATTGATGCAGGAACATGGCATCGATCCGCACGAATTCCTGGAAGACGTCCACGACATCCCGCTCGACCGAATTCGCGCCGACGAGCGGCTCGGGCGCCTGCTGCCTCGGCTTCCGGGTCGTCGGTTCGTTTTTACGAACGGCGACGCACCTTATGCCCGGCGAGTCCTCGAGGCGATCGGAGTGACGGACCATTTCGACGACCTGCACGACATTCATGCCAGCAGTTATCGGCCAAAGCCCGACCCGCATGGCTATGCCCTTATGTGCGAGCGGTTCTGTATCGACCCCAAACATGCGCTGCTCGCGGACGACATGGTCCAGAATTTGGTGCCGGCTAAGCAGCTCGGAATGACGACGATCTGGGTGGACAATGGATCGGAGCGCGGCAACCACGGCTATGACGAAACGGTAATCGATGTTCGAGTGGCCGACATCGGCGATTGGCTGGAATCAATTTTGGGGGACGATGGATGACGGGTGACCTGCAGGGAGTGATCGAGCGCGCGTGGGACGAGCGCGATACGATCGGACCCGACACCCGCGGCGACGTGCGCCAAGCGGTGGATTCCGCGATCGCGGCGCTGGACAGCGGCGCAGCGCGGATTGCCGAGAGCCGGAACGGGGAGTGGATCGTCCACCAATGGCTGAAGAAGGCCGTGCTGCTGTCATTCCGCCTGAATCCGATGGAAACGATCGGCGGTGGTCCTGGCGGGGCTCATTGGTGGGACAAGGTCCCGTCGAAATTCGCCGGCTGGGGCGAGAAGGAGTTTGCAGCGGCCGCCTTCCGCGCAGTGCCGGGAGCGATCGTGCGCCGCGGCGCCTTTGTCGCGCCGGGCGCCGTGCTGATGCCGAGCTTCATCAATATCGGCGCGCGCGTGGGCGAAGGAACGATGGTCGACACCTGGGCGACGGTCGGAAGCTGCGCGCAGATCGGGAAAAACGTGCACATCTCCGGCGGCGCCGGAATTGGCGGCGTGCTCGAGCCGCTGCAGGCCGGACCCGTGATCATCGAGGACGATTGCTTCATCGGGGCCCGCTCTGAAGTTGCCGAGGGCGTCATCGTGGAGCGTGGCGCGGTACTGTCGATGGGGGTGTTCCTCGGCGCCTCGACGAAGATTGTCGATCGGGCATCGGGCGACATCCGATATGGCCGGGTTCCGGAATATTCGGTGGTGGTCCCCGGAAGCCTGCCCGGAAGAAGCGGAGGTCCCGCGCTGGCTTGCGCGGTAATCGTGAAGCGAGTCGACGAACGGACCCGCTCAAAAACCAGCATTAATGAGCTGCTGAGGGACTAGATAAGCAGAGCTTATCGACAGCGGTCCGCCATTTGTTGGCGGCCCCATGGCTGCGACCGGTAAATCGGCAGCGCCATGAAACCCATCGATCCCCACGCATTTGACCGCAAGCAGGAGGAAGCGCCGCAGCCGCTCGCGCGGCAGGACACGCATGTGATCCGCTCGCAAATGAACCGCGGCGACTGGCTGATTCTGGGCATCCTCGCCCTGATTTGGGGTGGCGCCTTCTTCTTCATCGGCGTTGCCGTTCGCCACGTTCAGCCGCTTACCTACGTCTGGCTGCGCCTGACCATCGCCGCGGCCGCGATGTGGGGATACGTCTATTTCAAGGGCGGAAAGATCGACTTGCCGCGCTCGGCGTGGGGCTCGATCCTGTTGCTCGCACTGCTGAACAATGCGCTGCCGTTCACCCTGTTCGGGTGGGGACAGACGCACATTGCGAGCGGCCTCGCGTCGATCCTCAACGCCACCACGCCGATTTGGGGCGTCGTGGTTGCGCACTTCCTGACCCATGACGAACGGATGAGCCCACGCAAGATCGCCGGGGTCCTCCTTGGCTTTGGCGGAGTCGCGACGATGATCGGCCCGTCCCTCTTGTCGAGCCTCGGCACCAGCGCGCTCGCCCAGCTGGCCTGCGTCACCGCTTCCTTGAGCTATGCGCTCGCCGCGGTTTGGGCGCGCCGTTTTCGCCGCCAGGGCATTTCGCCGCTCAGCGTCACGACCGGCCAGCTGACCGCCGGTGCACTGATGATGCTTCCGATGTCGCTATTCATCGATCGTCCGTGGAACCACGCCTTCCCGCCGATCACGGCCTGGGGAGCGATCGTTGCGCTGGCGCTGTTCTGCACCGCATTCGGTTACGTGCTTTATTTCCGGCTGATCGAGACGTCTGGCGCAACCAATGCGCTGCTCGTCACCTTGCTGGTGCCGCCGGTCGCAATCCTGCTCGGAGCTCTCTTCCTCAACGAAACGCTGGCGCCTCAGGATTTCCTGGGCCTGGGCCTTATCGCGATGGGCCTTGCCGCAATCGACGGCCGGCTGATCAGCCTGGCGTTGGAGAAGCGCCGGCTTCGGACAGCAGCTTAGCAGCCTCGGGACTCGTCCAGTCGAGGTCGCCGACGTAGCGCCAGACTTCCTTGCCGTTTGCGTCGAACAGGATCGAGGTCGGAAGCACGGTGTCGGGACCGAGCGAGCCCGAAAGCGCCATCTTCGGGTCCTGATAAGCCTTGAGGGCCACGATCTGGTGACCTTGGAGGAATGCGGCGACCGAAGCGTGCGGCCCGCTATCCTGGCTGACCGCGAGCACTTGCACATTGCCACTTTTTGCCAGCGCATCGAGGGTCGGAAGCTCCTTGACGCAGGGCGCGCACCAGGTCGCCCAGAGGTTCACCAGCACGGGCTTGCCGGAGAAATCGGCGATCTTTACCGATTTACCGTCGGGATCGGCGAAGGTCGCTGCCGGCGGAGGCTTACCCTTTCCGTCACGGTGCACGCCCTTGGGCCCTTCGGCGCCGGGCGCAGCCGCGGTCTCATTAGATGAAGCCTGCTGCTGCGCATTCTGCTGGCAAGCGGCCAGCGCGAGGAATGCGGCGACTATTGGAAAGGCGTAGCGCATCCGGCGCGCATAAAGTCCGCCTCAGGCTCCGGCAAGCTGGCGAAACATGCCCGGAGCGGCTAGTCGGGAGTGCATGAGGGGTAAGAGCATTCTCATCCTGGCCGGCAGTGCGGCACTCGCGGGTTGCGGCCGCGAGGCCGACCTGAAGCCAGCCCCAGGCCAGGCGATGCCGGTCAAGCCAATGATGGCGCGCACGACTCCCACGGTCGAGCAGCTGCTCACGCCGCCGCCTTATGCCCGGCCGGACCGCGTGGACGAGTTGCTGAAGAAGTCGCAGCCGCGCGCCGAAGATCCGTTCGACCTGCCGCCGCCGAGTGGCGGGTCGGCCCCTTCGCTTCCAGCCGGAAGCGATCCGGGCACGGTCACCAACAACAGCATGACTTCGAATCCCGGAGAATGAATGGCTAATCGCGTCCGCAAGGCGGTGTTTCCCGTCGCCGGCCTAGGCACCCGCCTGCTCCCCGCCACCAAGAGCATCCCGAAGGAAATGATCACGGTCGTCGATCGGCCGCTGATCCAATATGCGGTCGACGAGGCCCGCGAGGCGGGCATTGAGCAACTGATCTTCGTCACGGGACGCGGGAAGTCCGCCTTGGTCGATTATTTCGACCACGCCTATGAGCTGGAGGCGACGCTTACCGCCAAAGGCAAGAGCCTCGATGTCCTTGGGCCATCGAACGCGACGTTCGGGGAGGTGGTCACTGTCCGGCAGCAGCAGCCGCTCGGCCTTGGCCACGCGGTATGGTGCGCCCGGCACATCGTCGGCGACGAGCCTTTCGCGGTGCTCCTTGCGGATGAGCTGATGTTCGGCAAACCAAACTGCCTCGCGCAGATGGTGGAGGCGTATGAGAAGGTCGGGGGCAATCTCGTTGCCGCACTGGAAGTGCCCGATAGCGAGACCAGCAAATATGGCGTCATCGACCCGGGCTCGACCGAGGGCCGGCTGACCGAGATCCGCGGGCTGGTCGAAAAGCCGGCCGCCGGCACGGCGCCTTCGAACCTGATGCTTCCGGGCCGGTACATCCTGCAACCAGAGGTGATGCGGGCTCTCGATGCACAGGAGAAAGGTGCGGGCGGGGAGATCCAGCTTACCGATGCGATGGCCAAGCTGATCGGGCAGCAGCCCTTCCATGCCTATGAATTCGAAGGCGAGCGATACGACTGCGGAAGCGCGGCCGGCTTCGTGATCGCCAATCTCGCAATGGCGCTGGAACGGCGCGATGTCGGTCCCGCCGTGCGCGAGTTTATCGCCGGGCTCTAGCGAGTTCGTCTTTCAATTCGCCGATCTGGATCGCGCGCTCGATCACTCGTGCGTCCAGCGCTGCGTTATCATCCTTGAGCCGCTGTACCGATCGCGCCCATTCGATCCTCCGCTCGATGCGCGCAGCAAGTACTTCGAAATGGAAGGGCTTCAGGATGACATCATCGGCGCCCGCTTCGTAGGCCCGGACCGCCCCCGTCGGCTCAGACTTGCCGGTGATCAGCATGATCGGAATGTCGTTCCACTGAACTTCACCGCGGATGGCGCGAGCCAGCTCCGAACCGCTCATTCGCGGCATGTTGAGCTCGGCGAGGACAAGATGGATCGACAGCCGGTAGAGCTCCGCAATCGCAGCCTCTCCGCAGTCTGCCGTGGTCACCCGATAACCGGCTTCCGCCAGCCGTCGGGCCATCACGCCGAGGTTCGTGCGGTTCGGCTCCACGATCAGGATGCGCGGCCGCTCCTCGGGGACGGATGGGTAGCGAATGTCCACTGCCCCCCGCTACTCGAAGATGGTTAATGGTGGGTTAGGGCTCCAGCTCGACATCCCAGTAAAGATAGTCGCGCCAGCTTTCGTGCAGATAGTTCGGCGGGAACGCGCGGCCATGCTCCTGGAGCTGCCAGCTGGTCGGCCTGATGGGCTCCCGCTGGATGTGCATGTGCGCCTCGGCCGGCGTACGCCCGCCCTTCCGGAGGTTGCATGGTGCGCAGGCTGTCGCGACATTTTCCCACATTGTCCGTCCGCCTTGCGCGCGCGGCACAACATGGTCGAACGTCAATTCCCTGCCCGATCCGCAATAGACGCAGCGGAATTTGTCGCGGAGGAAGAGGTTGAACCGGGTGAACGCCGGATATTCGTTCGGCCGGACATAGTCGCGAAGCGCGATGACCGAGGGCAGCTTCAACGAGACGCTGGGTGAGTGCACCTCGCGGTCGTAATGAGCGACCACGTCGACCCTCTCAAGGAACATCGCCTTGATCGCCGTTTGCCAAGGCCAGAGCGACAGCGGGTAATAGGATAGCGGGGTGTAATCGGCATTGAGCACCAGCGCCGGACAGCTTTCGGGATGGCGGATCAGCTCGGGATGATACATGCGAAGCCAGCACAGCCTTTCGTTCGGTCGGTCCGAACTCCAGCTCCCCACGCCTCGTCGCACTCAAGGAGGAGAGGGCGATACGGCCCGTCTTCCCTTGTTGCCCACCGGATGCCAACCCGGCGTGGCATGCGTATGACACCACTTTCACTGACTCCGGGTCAAGAGTCCTTTCGGCAACACCTATCATGATTGTGACGCGCTTCGCCCCTTCTCCTTCCGGCCGGCTTCATCTCGGTCATGCCTATAGCGCCGCGATCGGTCATTCGCGGGCTCGCGGCGGACGGGGCAGGTTCCGCCTTCGTATCGAGGATCTGGACCAGACCCGCTGCCGCCCGGAGTTCGTCGGCGCAATCTACGACGACCTGCGCTGGCTCGGGTGCGATTGGGACGATCCAGTGCTGCTGCAGTCGGAGCGAACGGAGGCTTATCAACGTGCGCTCGATGACCTCAGGGGCCGCGGCCTGGTCTTCGCCTGCTTCTGCACCCGCGCCGACATCGCACAGTCGCTAACGGCGCCGCACGGGGACGCGGCTACCTCCTATCCGGGAACTTGCCGAAATCTGCCCGACGATCCCGAACGGCGCGCATCCATGCCGCATTGCTGGCGACTGGATTCGTCGAAAGCGCTCGATCTCGCTGGCCTGCCGACATGGGAAGAAGGCGAGGGCCAGCGCTTCACTGCGCGGACGGAGGACATCGGCGACGCCATACTCGCGCGAAAAGACGCCCCGGCATCCTACCATCTGTCCTGCGTGGTCGATGACGCACAAAGCGGTGTGACCATGGTCGTACGCGGTGCCGATCTCCGTGCCTCGACCCCGATCCAGCGTCTGCTGCAGCAACTGCTCGACCTTCCCCAGCCGCGCTATCTCCACCACCCTCTCGTGACCCACGAAGACGGACGTCGCCTCGCCAAGCGCGATCTCGCCCCAACCCTGTGCGCGATGCGCGAGAGCGGCGTCGACGGGCCCGCCCTCACCGCGGATCTGCTCGCCGGAAAGCTTCCGCTTGGTTTCGCTTTTCGCGACGAGTAGAGCCGCGAAATGACACCGATCCTCATGATCCTGCTGATCCTCGCCATGGCGGCGACGGCTTACGTCCTGGTCCGCGGCGTGATTGCCATGGCCTCCGGCAAGGATGTGACCGGCGAGCAATCGCAGAAGTGGATGCAACGCCGCGTGCTTTTTCAAGCGGCGGCAATCGTCATCGTCGTCCTGATCCTGATCCTCGCCGGCTCGTCCCGCTGAGCTGAAGATTGGTCAAGCTCAACAAGATCTACACTCGGACGGGGGACGGCGGGACCGCCGGCCTGGTCGATGGCAGCAGGGTCAGCAAATCCAGTCTGCGAATGGCGGCGATCGGCGAAGTCGACGAAGCCAATGCCGCCATCGGCGTGGCGATTTCCGCTCTCGGCGCCGACGAAATTCAGCTGAAGCTGCTGGAAATCCAAAACGACCTGTTCGACCTTGGAGCCGACGTCGCAACTCCAGGCGAATTCGATGGCGCCCTGCGCATTGTCGCTAGTCAGGTCGCGCGTCTCGAGGTCGAAATGGACGAGATGAACGACCGGCTGGAGCCCCTGACGAGCTTCATCCTTCCAGGAGGATCGCCGGGAGTCTCGGCTTTGCACCTCGCACGGACGATCGTACGTCGAGCCGAACGGGCCACGGTCGCGCTTAGCTCCGCAGAGCCACTGAATCCGCATCTGCTCGCCTACCTCAATCGCCTGTCCGATCATCTGTTCGTCTCGGCCCGGTTCGTCGCGGCTCGCGAAGGCGGCGATGTGCTCTGGCAGCCGGGGCGAAGCCGGGGCGACTAGGCGCAAATGCGGAACATTTAGCGAACTTTCCTCTGTACCCCTGCGCTGTTTCGTGGCAGTGGGCCCCGGCATGGCCCGGGAGGATGCGAGTTCAATCCCCAAGGCGATGGGCGAGCGGCTGCTCGCCACACGCAGGCTGACGCTTGACCTCGCGACTCCGATTTCGGATGCGGATGCGACGATCCAGCCCTTTCCGGATGCCTCGCCGTCCAAATGGCATCTGGCCCACACAACCTGGTTTTTTGAAAGCTTCGTCCTCCGAGACCATGTAGCGGGCTACCGCGTGTTCGACGAACGCTTCGCTTCCCTCTTCAACAGCTATTACGAAAGCGAGGGACCGCGCCATGCCCGGCCTCGCCGCGGCATGCTGAGCCGGCCGTCGCTCGACGAGGTTCGCTCCTATCGCGCGCACGTCGACGAGGCATTGGAACGCGCCCTTCCCTCGCTGCCGCCCGAAGCGATCGAACTCGTCGACCTCGGTATCCATCATGAGCAGCAGCACCAGGAGCTGTTCCTGACTGACATCCTCGCAACCTTCGCGGAAAATCCGGTCGAGCCGGCCTATGGCCAGCTGCCGCCGGCCGCCTGCTTCGCGGTCGAGCCCTTGAGCTGGCATTCGGGTCGGGACGGGGTCGTCGAGGTCGGTGCAGCCGATACCGGTTTCGCATTCGACTGCGAGCGGCCGCGTCATCGCACTTTCCTCGCACCCCATCGGATCGCCGGTCGCCGAGTCACGAACAAGGAGTGGCGCGAGTTCGTTGAAGATCGCGGCTACCAAACGCCCACCTTGTGGCTGTCAGATGGATGGGCCTGGGTGCAGGAAGAAGCCATCGCCGCACCGCTTTACTGGCGCGAGGACGGGTTCGAGTTCTCGCTGGCCGGCAGGCGCGAAATCGACTGGGCGGCGCCGGTCGCGCATGTCAGCTTTTACGAGGCTGATGCCTTCGCCCGATGGGCTGGTGCGCGATTGCCAACCGAAGCCGAATGGGAGGATTTCGCGGGTTCAGCCGATCCATATGTCGGCAACCAGCTCGATGAGGCCGGCCCAGTCCGGCCCCGACCCGGCGGCGGGATCTTCGGAGATGTCTGGGAATGGACCCAGAGCGCCTACACCTCCTACCCGGGGTTCGCCCCAGCGAAGGGCGCGGTCGGCGAGTATAATGGGAAGTTCATGTCCGGGCAGCTCGTCCTGAAGGGCGCGAGTTGCGCAACGCCTCGCGGCCACAGCCGTTCTTCCTATCGCAACTTCTTCCCGCCGGCCGCGCGCTGGCAATTTACGGGAGTCCGACTTGCTCAAGACGCTTGATGCCCCTGCGCCGGTGGATCAGCAGCGCGCATTCCGCAACGACGTTCTCAAGGGGCTTGCGGCTCCCGTCCCGGCGATCGCAGCACGCTGGCTCTACGACCGGCGCGGCTCCGAGCTGTTCGACGAGATTACCCGGTTGCCATCCTATTATCCGACGCGCACCGAGACCGCGATCTTCCATGCAATCATGCCGGAGGTTGCAGCGCGTGTTCCAAGAGGCGCGGCCGTGGTCGAATTCGGCGCGGGATCGGCAACCAAGACGCCTATCTTGCTCGAAGCGATTTCGCCGTCCGTCTACATTCCTGTCGACATTTCGGGCGACTATCTCGAGCAAAGCGCAAGAGATCTCCAGGAGCGCTTCCCGTCGCTGGAGGTGATCCCCGTCGTCGCCGACTTCGCACGGCCCTTCGCTCTTCCGGGCGGGATCGAGCATCTTCCGAAGCTCGGCTTCTTTCCCGGCTCGACGATCGGGAATTTCGTCCCCTGGAGCGCAACGGATTTGCTTCGGCAGTTCCGTGCCTTGCTTGGAGCGGGCTCCCAACTCCTGATCGGAATGGACCGGGTGAAACCGGTGGACCGGCTGATCGCTGCCTACGACGATCCGGAAGGAGTGACTGCGCAATTCACCCTCAACCTGCTCGCACGGATCAATCGCGAGCTTGATGCCGATGTTCCGGTAGACGCGTTCCGCCATGAGGCGCGATGGAATGACATTCTCTCGCGCATCGAGATCCACCTCGTCGCCGTGCGCGATGTCGCGTTCGAGGTAGAGGGGCGTGAATTTCGCTTTGCCGAAGGCTCATCGATCCACGTGGAGAACAGTCACAAATACGGACATCGCGGCGGTCGGGTGCTGCTCCTTGCCGGTGGCTGGACGCCGCTCGTCGAATGGTCTGACCCGGCTGGCGACTTCGCAGAAATCCTCAGCGTGGCCGAAGCTGAGAGGTTTGCGCCGTAACAACCGCGCGGCTAAGCCAGCGCCATGTATCTTGCTAGCGCTCTCATCCAAGTCGGGCATTACCTGCTGACGATCATCACCTGGGTCATCATCATCCAGGTGATTCTCAGTTGGCTGTTCGCCTTCAACGTCGTCAACACTAGCTCGCAGGGCGTTCGCACCTTTGCAGTCGCGATCGATCGCATCACCGCGCCGCTCTACAGGCCGATCCGCCGGCTGCTTCCTGATTTTGGCGGCATCGACTTCTCGCCTTTGGTGGTCCTGATTGCGATCCAGGTCCTCCAGAAGCTGCTGACCGGCGTCGACGCTCAAATCACCTACGGCGGATGACCGCGAAACGGATCGATGGCAAGGCCGCGGCTCAGGCCATCCGCGAGCGGGTCGCCGCCCTGGTTCCCGCCTTCGAGCGCCGGGCCGGCCGAGCGCCCGGACTTGCGACGGTCCTGGTCGGCGAGGATCCGGCGAGCGCCGTCTACGTCCGGTCCAAGAATCGCTCGACTGAGGAGGCCGGAATGGCCGGCTTCGCGCACAATTTGCCGGCAACAATCAGCGAGGACGAGCTTCTGCAACTCGTCATCGACCTCAATTCCGATGAACGGGTCGACGGCATCCTGGTGCAATTGCCGCTGCCGCCGCACATCGATTCGACCCGAGTCATCGAGACGATCGATCCTTCAAAGGATGTCGACGGATTCCATCCCGTCAACGCCGGCCGGCTGGCCAGCGGCCTCCCGTCGCTCGTCCCCTGCACTCCGCTCGGCTGCCTTTTCCTTCTGAAACAGGAACTTGGAAATCTCACGGGGCTTGAAGCCGTCGTGATTGGGCGTTCAAACATCGTCGGCAAGCCAATGGCCCAACTGCTCTTAGGTGAGAATTGTACGGTGACTCTCGCCCATTCACGCACCCGCGATTTGCCTGCCGTCGTTCGCCGAGCCGACATCGTCGTCGCTGCTGTGGGTCGGCCCGAGATGGTTCGTGGCGACTGGATCAATCCGGGCGCCACCATCATCGACGTTGGAATCAATCGGGTCCCGACCGACGACGGGAAGGGCCGCCTTGTCGGAGACGTCGCCTATGCCGAAGCTGCTGAAGTCGCCGCGGCGATCACCCCTGTTCCGGGCGGGGTCGGTCCGATGACGATTGCAATGCTGATGAGAAACACGCTGGTTGCCGCGCACCGCCGTGCCAGCATCGTTGATCCGGAGGGTCTATGATCACTGCCTTGCTTCTTGCCGCTGCCCCTGTGCCAGCCGCCGCGAAACCGGCAATGACTGCCGTCGAAGCCGAGCTTGAATTCGCTCGCGACGCCAAGCGCATCGGCCAATGGAGCGCGTTCCGTAAATGGGCCGACCATGATGCCGTCATGTTCACTCCGCAGGCGGTCTGGGCGCAGTCCTTCCTGAAAACCCTGAAAGATCCACCCAGCGCAATCGAGTGGCGCCCGGCGCACAGCTTCACGTCCTGCGACGGCCGTACGGCAGTGAACACCGGCCCGTGGTTCAAGCAGGATGGCACGTCGGGCGGATATTTCACCACTGTCTGGCAGCGTACTCCGGCAGGGTGGCGTTGGGATTATGACGGGGGCGGTCCGGGCAGCGGTCCCGCGCCGGCCGGCCCGGCCAAGGTCCATCGCGCAAGCTGTAGTGGCAAGGTGCACGGCGCCCCGATTCCGGCGCCTCCGCCGCTCACATCCAAGGAAGCGCGAACCACGCCCGAGGACAATGGCCGCGGCTTCTCCGCCGACAGGACCCTCGGTTGGGAATGGAAGGTCGAGAAGAACGGCGCGCGCAAATTCCGCGTCTATGAATGGAACGGCACGGCCTATGCCCAGGTGCTCTACAACGACATTCCGGCACCGTCAGCCAAATGATCGAGCTGTTCGGGTCGGCGCTGGTCACCTTCCTGGTGATCATCGATCCGCCGGGATGCGCGCCTATTTTCGCGAGCCTGACCCGAGGAACATCGCCGGCGCATCGGCGCGCGATGGCGATCCGCTCGTCGCTGAATGCCTGGGCCATCCTGATGTTCTTCGCCTTGCTGGGGCGGCCCCTGCTCCATGCGCTTGGGATCAGCCTTGCGAGCTTTCGGATCGCCGGCGGAATCCTGCTTTTCTACATTGCCGTCGACATGGTTCTCGAACGGCGGACCCAGCGCCGCGAAGAGCGGGCGCATTCGATCGAAGGAACCCCGGACGCTGAGGATATCAGCGTCTTCCCGATGGCCATGCCGATGATTAGTGGGCCAGGATCGATCGCCAGCGCGATGCTATGGGTGTCGCGGGCTGAAGACCCGGCCCACGTTGCCGTCGTCCTTGCCGCGATTACCGTCGTCATCCTCATCACGATGGCGACGTTGCTTGCCGCGGGACCGATGATGCGCCTGATCGGCGACAAGGTGGAAGCGGCAATCACCCGCATCCTTGGGGTCATCCTGGCGGCGCTTGCGGCGCAGTTCGTGATCGACGGGCTCAAGCAGAGTTTTCCGAACGTACTCGCCTGACGTTCGGCTAACCAACGACCTTCCACATCCGGAACGGCGAATCCTTGGGGAGCTGCACGGGCGTGAGCCAGCCCGGCACCTGGCCGCGCTGCAGCTCGGCGTAGAACCCCTTTGGGGCCTCGGCCATGAAGATCGTCGTCGTGGAGCTGTACGGACAGCTCAGCACATAATTGGCGCGATATTTGGCTGCCAATTGATGCGCCTGGTCGGCCGAGCCACGCCAGAAATTCATGACGTCGGCAATCTGCTGTCCGTTGCGATGGTAAGGCCCGGAGATCGAGTCATGATGAGTGACGGTGATCAGGCGAGGACCGAGATCGACGAAAGTCATGACCACTCCTCGCGGCTCCAGCGCGACGGGTCTTAACCCCCACATCGATCCGCAAAGGCGATTGGCTTTTCCGATTTGCGTGTCCTGAGCGCTCGGCTTGGGCTCCGGGATAAAGCGCATAACGAAAGGCGTCGCTGCTCCCGCCCCGACAATGACGATTGCCACGGCGCCAAGAACCCGGATTACGGAGCTTCCGCTGCTCCAGACCTTGGGAAGGAGAAACCACGCGATCGCCGCTCCGCCGACGATCGCCATCATCTGGGATGCCGGCCCGGTCCGGGTCTGCCAGAAGAGAAGCAAGGTCGCTGCAAATCCAGGCACTGCCGCAGCAATCACCCGCCTGCGGGCGTCTCGATCGCACCAGTTTCGCCAGATCAATACCCCCCAGCCGATCGCGCCCGTTACGGGGAGCGCCATGATCAGCGTCGCGATCCGCCACCCGTGCCGATAGAAAGGCCGCGCCTCCTTGACGTGACTCAGCCACAACCGCTCGACCTCCGGCGATACGCCTTCCAACCGCTGTATGCAGTGCGGCCAGGTCAATGCATGAAAGGCCGCGAGGATGACCCCTGCGCCGACGGCGAGAGCAAGTCGTCGCTTCCAGTCGCCCGGCGGCAACCAAGCAAGCGCCAGCATCATCGCGCTCCCGAGCATGGCGTCGGACAGCCAGACCGGAGACAGAGCGTCGCAGACGGCGTTCCAATTGTCGTTCGATCCAAAGATCAGGAAGGCCAGGGACGTGCCGCCGCCAAGCGAGACCGCATAGGCTCGGAGCCGCTCTCGCTCTTCCGCTTCATCGACCCAGAAAAGCACCATCGCTACGCCGGCAAGCGCGAGGTAGATCAGCATCTCCAGCCCGATGGCAAGCGACAGCGCAGTCGACAGTCCGAGCGTCAGTCCTCCGCGCACGCGCTTTGGATCGGTGAGTGCGGAGATGCTGAGTGCCAGCAAGGCGAGCTGCCAGCCGTGATGGTCGATGCGCTCCGGCATGAACATGCCGTTGGTCGACCCGGCAAAGAACAAGGTAAGGAACGCCAGCGGATAGGCAGTCGGCCCAAGCAAGCGCCTTGATGTCACGGCAAGCGAGAAGAGCAGAAGAAGGTATGGAAGGAGCGGCGCGATGGCGACCGCCCAACGCTCGGCGGCCGGTCCTCCCAGAAGCGGGCGCAATCCAAGGATCAGGCCGGCAATCGGGAGGTCGACCAGTCGCGACCAGTGGATGTTGGCCCCGAACGGCGGATTCAGCCGATAATTGCGGAGATCATACCAGCCCTGGCCGTGAAGCAGGGCGCGGACCTGCATGATCCGCATGTTGTCGTCGGTATCACCAAGGCCGAACCAGCGAATCTGGTCCCATTTGTCGGCGATGAACCAACCGCAGAAGCAGAGCCAGACCAGAAGGACGATCCACTTCCACTCGCGCCCGACCACGTCGAGCGCGCGGCGTTCCCATTCCTCCTCCTTGCCTTGAGCCATTTTTCGGGCTGTAGCCAATCGACTTCAAACGGCAAGCAGCCGAGGCATGGCGACTAGATTAAACTTTCCTAACGAGACGTTCGGCCAATTGGTGCGCTTCGCAATCGTCGGCTTCTCGCTCGCCGGCGTTTATTCGGCGATCTATTGGTATCTTGCGACCTATGTGATGACGCCGGTGCTGGCGGTGGTTGTCGCTTTCGTCGTGTCCGTGAGCCTTGGGTTCGTCCTTCACAGCCGGTGGAGCTTTCGCGGCCACGGGCGCCGTGAGGACAATCGGTTGAAGGTCAAATTCCTGTTGGTCCAGCTGTCCGGATTCTTCCTCAACGAAGCGTTCACGTGGGTGCTGACCGGGCCGCTCCACGGCCCGACCTGGTGGCCGCTTGTTCCGGCGATCTTTGTCACTCCGCTCGCGACCTTCCTCCTCAATCGCCAACTGGTTTTCCGCTGATGGAACGTGTTGTTTATCAACAAATGGCCGAGCTCGATGACCGTCACTGGTGGTATCGCGCGCGCCGCGAGATCATCGCCGATCTCATCCGCCGGGAAGGCCGGCTTCCGGGCGATGCCGCGATTCTCGAGATCGGATGTGGCACCGGCCATAATCTCGCGATGCTCAGTCAGTTCGGCCATGTCGAAGGACTGGAATTGGACGATGAGGCTCGCGCACTTTCGGAGAAACGGCTCGGCCGCAAGATCATGAGCTCGCCGCTTCCCGAGCTCGCGGAAGTCCCGGATGGGCATTACGACCTTATCGGCGCGTTCGACGTGATCGAGCATATCGATGACGATCAGGCTGCTCTTGCCTCGATCGCGACCAAGCTGAAGCCGGGCGGCACCTTCATGATGACCGTTCCCGCCCATCAGTGGATGTGGACGGCGCACGATACGGTCAATCATCACAAGCGCCGCTATTCGAAGCGAGGCCTTGGGCGGCTGATCAACCGATCGCCGATGCGGCTGGTTAAAATGGGCTATTTCAACAGCCTGCTTTTCCCGCTCGCGGTTGCCGAGCGCACCGTTTCCAAGTTGCTGGGAAAGGAAGATGCCGACGTCAAATTGCCGTCTGCCCCGCTTAACGCGGCTTTGGAAAAGGTCTTCGCCGCGGAGCGTTATTTGGTAGGCCGCGTCCCCTTGCCGCCGGGCTTGTCGCTCTTCGCAATCGCGTCGGCGAGATAACCGAGCCGGGCTGCGCCGCGCTCCCCGCCTCCGGCGACCTCCTGGATGATGTAAAGCGGGCGCCGCTTAGCCTCGTTGTAGAGCCGGCCAATATATTCGCCCATCAACGCGAGAACGAACATCTGCACTGCTCCGAGCACGACCACCACCAACATCAGCGAGGTCCAGCCCTGGATGCTTTGCCCAGAAATCCAGGCAAACCCGATGTAAAGGATCAAAAGGACGGAGCCGGCCGACAGCAGCAAGCCGGCATGGCTGGCGAGCTTCAGGGGAGCGGACGAAAAGCCGGTCAGCGCATCGAAGGCGAAGCGCATCATCTTGGAGAACGGATACTTGGTCTCGCCGGCAAAGCGTTCCTGCCGGTCGTAGGCAAACGGCACCTGCCTGAATCCGATCCAAGCGACCATGCCGCGGATGAAGCGAGCCTGTTCCGGCATTCCGAGCAGGGCATCGAGTGCGCGCCGGCTCATCAGCCGGAAATCGCCAGCGTCGAGCGGAATGTCGACTTCGGTCGCCCGCGACAGCAAGCGGTAGAAGCCGTGCGCCGTTGCGCGTTTGAACGCCGTTTCTCCCGCGCGGCTCCTGCGCACTCCATAGACGACGTCAGCCTGCTGCTCGCGCATCGTTGCGAGCATCGCCGAAAGCAGTTCGGGCGGATCCTGCAAATCGGCGTCGATGATGAGGATCGCATCGCCGCGACAGAGATCGAGCCCGGCAGTGAGCGCCAGCTGGTGGCCGTGGTTGCGCGACAGGTTGATTGCGACGACGTGCGGATCCTCCGCCGACAGCCGCTGCATTATCGGCCAGCTTGCATCGCGAGAGCCGTCGTTGACCAGCACGAGTTCGTAATCTTCGCCCACGGCCATGCGCGCCGCGGAGCCGAGGCGTGCATGCAGTTCATTAAGGCAGGCTTCTTCGTTGAAGCAGGGAACGACGATGGAGAGTGCGGTCATGGTCGCGTTTTGTAGAGAATAGAACCGGGACCGCGCCAGACTATCTTCATGTCGGCAGCCGTTTCCGGATTGTAGGCGGGCGGATCGATCAGCCAGACGTAGTCGAAATCATTCCTGGGCAGGGTCGAGAGCGATTGGTCGATCTCCCGGTGAAGCGGTTCGTAACAGCCGTTCGGCCTGACGAGTTGCGAGGGATCGGCAGCGAAATAGCCCGCTCTCTTATATTTGAGATCAAGCAGGTTGACCCCCTCGATCACCCATTGATCGTTGGCAAATCCATCGCGGCGAACGACGACCATTGCCCCTAAATGACCGTTGCGGAGCATTGGCCAATATTCCTTGCAGGTCATTCCGACGAGGCTGATGACCCGTGCGCCGCGCGGCATCACGTCGATCGCCTTAAGCTTGGCCGACTGATCGTCCGCGGCCGTCGCAAGGCTAATCGTGTTTGCAACGGTCCGCGTTGCGAAGAACAGGAGCCCGAGCACCGCCAGGACCTGGGCGGTCGTTCGGTCGGGCGCGCCGCGGAATCGAATGGCAAGAAGGGCGACTGCCATCAGATATGGGATGAGCCGCATGTCGGCATAAGCCGAGCCGAAGATGATCCGCGGCAGGATCGCGAAGGAGACCAGCAGCACGATCGCCGAGAATGCGAGATTGCGCGAAAGCGTCAGCTTGCGGCTGAAAATGGCATAAAGGAGGACGACCGCAGGAACGACGAGCGACCAAATGTCGAACAGCTTCCAGCGGTCGCGCAGCGCCGAATAGATCCAGCGCCACTTAATTTTCCAGTTGAACCAGTCGATCGTCTGGCCGCCGTGAGTCTCGCTGCGCCAGATGAGCATGACCAGGATCGGAAGCGCCATCACGGAGGTGTGGAGCGCAGCTTCGATGCCCGCGCGCCACCATGATCGGCCGCGGTCGTGCAGGCGGACGGCGTCCGCGGAAAAGCACATGAGGCCCAGAAGGCCCCAGCCATAAGTGTGGCAGAAGAAGACGACGACGGAGATTGGCCCGAACAGCCAGCTCCTGAGGGTCGTATGTTCGAGCCGTCCAAGGCGCAGCCACAGTCCGAAGGCAAGGAACGCAAGCGCCACCGACAGCGTGTAATTCACGAACCCAAACAGGAACGGATAGCCGTAGATGAACGGCAGCGCGAAGAAGGCTGTCGGCGGCTCGCGGCCGTGCACCTCGCGCGCGACCCAAAGGAAACCTGCAGCAGTCATCGGTGGAATTGCGAGGACGATGAGCTTCACCGCCGGCTCGAGGCCCAACAGCTTGCCGAGCGGAATGACCAGCAGGTCGACCCCCAGGTTGCCGATCGCCGCCCAGTGATAGTCGTAATATTCCCTGAGGAATGGCGAATGATCGAGGTCGAGTTCGACCCGGTAGCGCCCCATATGGCCGAGCAGGTCGACCAGTGGCGGGATCGGTGGGTAGAGAAGAGGGATCGTCGTTGCCAGCACGATCAGCGCAAGGAACCAGCGCCGTTCCCACCAGGGACGCGCTTCTTCCGTCATCGCCACCGCTGGAGCCTCGGCCCCCATATCGTCCACCCGCCTGTTTAACCGGCGCCTCCTAGCGGTACCGCCAGTTCTTTCAATGAGGGATGCGGTAAAGGACGGTTCCCGGTCCGCTCCATACCGGCTGCAAATCGCCAACCAGGCCCTTGTCGAACGACGGAGCGTCGATCAGCCAGACATAGTCGAATCCGGAGCGCGGCAGCTGGGCCAAAGCCTCATTGATCGTCCGGTACACGCCGTCGTGAGTCCCGTTCGGCCGGACCACCTGTGACGGATTGGCCGCAAACGTGCCCGCCTCGCGATATTTTAGCACGAGCAGATTGTGGCTCGCCGTGATCCACTGATCGTTGGAAAAGCCTTCGCGCCGCGCAATGACCAACCCGCCGAGATGACTGTTGCGCTGGAGCGACCACGGCTCGGCATAAGGAAGGCCGAAAAAGGAGGCGACCCGGGCGCCTTGCGGAATTTGATCGAGCGCGGCCAGCTTCGCCCGCTGATCGTTCGCTGCCATCGCGAAGCTGACGGTCGTTCCGGCAAGCCTCGCGGCGAAGAACAGGAGGGCGAGCAGCGCGACCCAGTTTCCGAATCTTACATCTGAAGGATCGGAGAGTCGGATCGCTAGCAACGCTACGGCGAAGAGGACCGGCAGAAGGCGCTCGTCGGCATAGGCGGATTCGTAAATGAAGCGCGGGAGCAGCACGAACAGAAGCGCGAGGAGGATCGCGACCAAGATAAGCTTCCGCGACAAGGCGAGCTTCGGGCTCAGCAGCGAGAACCCGAAGACTACGGCTGCGAGCTCTAGCGAGGAGACATCGAACGGGCCCCAGCGGTCGCGAAGCACGCCTAGGACGCCCACCCATTTGGCATCCCAGTCGAACCATCCGCTGGCGACTCCGCCGTGGCTTCCGACCGGCCACGCGGCCATGAACAGCACGGGCAGGACCATGACCGACGCGTTCAGAGCGGCCTGGACGATCGTAGCAACCCAGGACCGTCCGATGTCGCGCAACCGAACGACGTCCGCGGTGAAGCACATCAAGCCGAGGAGGCCCCAGCCATAGGTGTGACAGAAGAAGATGGTCGGCGCGATGAGCGCGAACAGCCAGCCCCTGAGCGTCGTTCTGCCGGTCCTTGCCAGGTGCAGCCAGAGTCCGAACGAAAGGAATGCCAGCGCAACCGACAGGGAAAAGTTCAGGAATCCGAACAGGAACGGGAAGCTGTAAATGAAAGGCAATGCCATGAATGCGGTCGGCGGAATTCGGCCATGGACTTCACGGGCGACCCACAACATTCCGATGGCAGTTAAAGCCGGGATCGCAAGCACGATCAGCTTCGCGGCCGGCTCGAGGCCAAAGAGCTTCGCGAGCGGGATGATCAGTAGATCGACGCCAAGGTTGCCGATCGGCGCCCATTCATAGCCGTAGAAACGCTGCAGCGAGGGCGAATGAGCGAGATCGAGCTCGATCCGGTAGCGCCCGATGTGCCCCGGCAGATCAACGAGCGGTGGGATCGCCGGATAGACCAGTGGCAGCATGGTCGCGATCACGATCAGCGCCAGGAACCAGCGCCGATCCCACCATGGCCGTGATGTCCC
>Ga0207683_10000843_pt1 | contig 28112 bp, 23 predicted proteins | sample KBSM73metaG_FD_184333 | JGI IMG/M metagenome (GOLD analysis project Ga0207683, IMG submission 184333) | Miscanthus rhizosphere microbial communities from Kellogg Biological Station, Michigan, USA - KBS M7-3 metaG (SPAdes) (version 2) | ecosystem: Host-associated > Plants > Roots > Rhizosphere >... | reverse complement strand
ACAAGCGATATGGCTGTCAATGCCGGCGTAAACTCCTGTGTAAAAATGCCATTGACGAGTTTAATGCTACCCAATACCTGGTATAACCTGCTGTCATTGGAGTGAAAACGATCCATGCTCCGCTCATCCTTTACCCACAAAAAAATAAAAAGCACAGCAGCAATACCGGTAGAAAGACCCACCAAATTGAGAATGGTGAACAGGCGATTCTTCATCAGATTGCGCCAGGCGATTTTTACAAAGTATCCTGTGGAAAAACTGCTTTTAAACATAATACTGAAGGTTGATTAGGAGAGACGTATCTTATGTATACTTTCAGTATCAGGGTTTGGTTACAAAATTGTGCGATTTTTTTTGAAAAAGAGATGGATACCACAAAATAACGCGATTGTTATCGTGAAAAAATAAGCAGTCATTGGGTGGAAAGTTTTATAATTCTATTACCACACTCCCGGCAAACATATCATGAATGGCTTGCCGTTCCGCATTGCTATGAATGGTAAGAAAGGAAATCCATCCGAGGGCAAGCTTAAGAATATAACGACCGAAAGCCTGGAGAAAGTTAATATGTTTTGATGTATCACTTAGCCTCCTTACCCGGAGGCCTTTTATATAATTGCCTAAAGTAAAACCAAGACTTGTACAAAGTGGTTCATAGATGCCCCAAATGCCAAAGAAAATTATAATCCGTACCCAATCAGGCACATTATGAAAACGCTCGATAATGACAGAAGCAATAAACATCAGGACAACAAGAAAAATAGTGTCAATAAATGTTGATTGCATTCTATCGGTAAGCAGTGGATACTTTGGTTGCATATAGTGGTTGATAATGGTGGCAGGACGAGAAAATGAAAAATAGAAAATAGACTTTACAACTCATAGCGTATCGTAAATTTTCATGGGTCCTTTTTCACGACAGGGACAAAAACCCTCTTCGCTTTCACGAAGAGGATTCAGTAAAGGTTCACTTCATTCCTTTACGCTTGTCCCTTAGCTTTTCATGCGTAACGGTATCGAACATATTTTTTCACAATCATCGTTTATTCACTTTGTAAGGCCGTAACAGGGTTCGCTTGCGCCGCCCGTAGCGAATGAAAACTTACTGTCCCGATAGCTATCAGGATCGCCCCGCATCCCGATGCCCCAAACATCCACCAGGACAGGCGGGTGTGGTATTCCATACTGTCCAGCACTTTTTGCATTATCCAACCTGCAAGAGGTGCCGACAGCACAAAAGCGATAATAACTGGTTTCACAAAACTCTTTGATAAAGAATACCAAAGACCGCTTACACTGGCGCCAAGCACTTTCCGTACACTTATTTCTTTTCTGCGACGCTCTGCCAGGAAAGCAGAAAGACCAAACAAACCGAGACAGGAAATAAATATTGCCATTATGCCAAAAGAGTTTGTCATCAAAGCAATGGAACGGATGTTCCGGAAATTTTGCTGGTAATCGTCTTTGGTAAAACTGAATTCAAACGGGAAGTTCGGATTGATCCGTTTCATTGTTTTTTCAATTTCGGCTATACGTTGCCGCCATTTATTATCATTATTTATCCGCACAAGGAAATGACTCAGCCCGCTTTTACTGTGATAGATAATCATTGGCCCGATAATGCCAGTTGGATTATTGAAGACAAAATTTTTTACAACGCCGACCACTGTGTTACTGCCTAATTTGGTACCAATGGGGTTTTGCAGGTGCATCCTTTTTGCTGCTTCTTCATTAATGAGGCACGATAAACTATCAGCGCCATAGTCCCGGCTGAAATCGCGGCCGGCTGCCAATTGGAGGCCAGTTGTTTTTATCCAGTCATATTGCACCTGGGTAGATATAATACGAAAATCTTCATCAGGTCTTTTTCCCGGCCATTCCAATCCATTAAATGAGCCACCAAAGCCAATCAGGTTATCAGAAGCTGCTGTAACGCTTTTCACGCCATTTATTCTCAACAATTCATTTTTGACCAGGTCAATGCGTTCGCGCATTTCACCTTTTGCCGGAATATCAATAAGATTCTTCTGGCTATAACCAATCGGCCGGCTTTGCACATATTCAATCTGTTTAAAAATAACTATAGTACCGATGATCAAAAAGATGGAGATCATGAATTGGAACGTAACGAGACTCTTACGGAAAACTCCTCCCCCTTTGCCCTGGGTCATTAATTTCTTCAACACTTTTACAGGTTGAAAGCGACTAAGGTAAAAAGCCGGGTAACTGCCTGCAACAATACCGGTGATCAAACCCAGCGCAATCATCAATGCCCATATACGCCAGTTATAATAATCCGGAGTAAAATGCTTTCCCGACAACTGCATAAATAATGGTAGCAGGATATTTGCCAGCAGAGCGCCGATCACAAGTGCAAGCAATGAAAGTAATAAAGCCTCGCCCATGAATTGCAGGATGAGCAGTTTTCTTGATGCACCCATTACCTTGCGTACACCTACTTCGCGTGCACGTTTTTCACTGCGTGCAGTGGCAAGATTCATAAAATTGATGCAGGCAATGAGTAATACGAATGCTGCGATTGCCGCCAGCAGCATCATGAGATCAATAAGGCCGCCTACGGGTTTCCCATTCCTGAAGCGGCTATAAAGATTCATCTTAGCAAAAGGATAAGCAAAGAGCTCTATATTCTCGTTCTGTTTCTGCAAAAAAAGTTTTTTCAGTTTAGCGTTTAGCGCTACTTCGTTTGTGTGTGGTTTTACCTGTATCCATGTGAGTATTCGGTTATCATCCCATTTCTTCAGCCATTCATTTTCGGGTTCAAAGAGGTGAAATGAAAGCGCCATTTCAAACCGGTTGCTGCTGTTTTGAGGCACATCTTTTATTATGGCTGCTACTTTCAGAACATGTGAAACATTTTGTGTGATTGTTTTTCCAATCGGATTTTCGTTGCCAAAAATTTTCTTTGCAGCACTTTCGGTTAGTACAACTGATCCTGGCTCCTGTAATGCCTCGACAGGATTGCCCTGTATTGCCGGAAGGGTCATTATATTAAAGAAGTCAGGTTCTGTGTATATCGATTGGAGATAGATGGTCTTGTTATTGTAACCGATCAGCGCATCACCACCATAGCAAAAACGTGCAGCATATTTAACTTCAGGTATTTCTGTCCGCACTGCTGCAGCAAGTTGACCGGGCGTTGTTTCAGTTGTATTGACATTGTCCGGCATAATCTCGTTTTTCATAAGCAGCCGGGTATCCGACAGGTTTTTATTGAAATGATCGTAGCTAAATTCATCTACGATAACCAGCAGGATGATAATGCCCGTTGCAAGCCCAACGGCAAGGCCACTGATATTGATAATGGAAGAGACTTTGTTTTTCAGCAGGCTTCTCCAGGCCATTTTAAAATAACTCTTAAGCATGTTTGTCTTTTTCGCATTAAAAAGGAATTGTTAGCGGTTGAAGCGCGGTAATTTTTTTCAACGAAAGACATGCCGGAAATTTTTCCGGTTAATAATCAATATGCTGTGCAATAAATGATTTTGCAAACTGAACGGTTTTAGTACAGTTTCTGTACGGCGTTGAGTCAGTGTGTGTCGCTGCTTTGGGTCCATTCCCGTCCTTTATAAATATTTACCTTTAATGAAATAGATTTTATGAAATTTTCCATACTACTGGTTGTCATTATTGTTGTTTTTGGGTTTACAGAACGCCTTTATCATCCACAGCAATGGCAATCATTATTCAATGGAAAAGACTTGAGTGGTTGGGATACCTGGTTGGGTCCGGAACATAACGAATTTGGAAAATTAGAGAACGATAAACCCGCAGGGCTTAATAACGATCCCGATCATGTATTTACAGTGATAGATTTGAACGGTGAAAAAGTGATCCGCATATCCGGTAATGGTTGGGGCGGCATTTCCACCAAAAATGAATATGAAAATTATCATTTGCAGTTACAGTTTAAATGGGGTAACCTTAAATGGCATGATAAAAAAGGAAAGAAAAAAGATAGTGGACTATTGTATCATGCAGTAGGCGAACACGGTGCGGACTATGGCGCATGGATGCGTTCACAGGAGTTCCAGGTACAGGAAGGTGATTGCGGTGATTATTGGGGCGTAGCGGGCGGTATGCAGGACATACAGGCGGTTCGTAATTCAGATACGACGTTTATTTATGATCCCTCCGGTCCTTTGATTCATTTTGCTGCTAATAGTAAACAAGGTCGCTTTTGTATTAAACGGGGCGATGCAGAAAAACCATCGGGGGAATGGAACACAATTGATCTATACGTTCACGGCGATACCAGTGTACATATGGTGAATGGAAAAACGATGATGGTGTTATATCATTCGTCGCAATGGGATAACGGGCAGGCAAAACCGCTTGTTAAAGGTAAAATACAGATACAATCTGAAGGAGCGGAAGTATATTATAAAGCAATCAGGATACTGTCAATTAATAGTATTCCCGGGGAAGTGATGAAATGAATTGTGAATGGTGAAAAGTGAATGATGTCTATCGTCAATAAATCTAAAAACTCTTTAAGAGAATGAACTTTGGGTTAACCAGAGCCTTTTAAAAATGGCTTTAGTAAATCAATTGGTATAGGGAATATTGTTGTTGAATTTTTTTCTGTTGCAATTTCTCGCAGTGTTTGTAAATAACGCAATGTAAGAGCGCTGGGTTGATCGGACAGAATTTTTGCCGCATCGGCTAATCGTTGCGAGGCCTGGAACTCACCTTCGGCAGCGATCACTTTTGAACGTCTTTCTCTTTCCGCTTCGGCCTGCTTTGCCATAGCTCTTTGCATTTCCTGTGGCAGGTCTATTTGTTTTACTTCTACATTGGTAACCTTAACACCCCATGGTTCAGTTTGTGCATCTATAATTTGCTGCAGTTTGTGATTGATCTTTTCACGTTGCGATAATAAATCATCTAATTCCGACTGACCCAGTACACTTCGCAAAGTTGTTTGGGATATTTGTGAAGTAGCAGCGAGAAAATTCTCCACCTGCACAATTGCTTTTTGCGGTTCTATTACGCGGAAGTATACAACTGCATTTACTTTAACGGACACATTGTCTTGCGTAATGATATCCTGTGGCGGCACATCCAGTACAACAGTGCGAAGGCTCACTTTTACCATTTTATCTACTATCGGTATCAGCAATATAAGTCCGGGCCCTTTCACCCCTTCGTGTCCGATCAATCGGCCGAGACGAAAAATAACGCCGCGTTCATATTCACGCAATATGCGTATGGCACTCGAAAGAAGTATAACTGCAAAAATGATAATGACAATTGTTACTGTAGGAATCTGTTGCATATTTCCTGTTTTGATTAGTTTTTAGTTAACTGGTTGGCTGGTTAACATATTAACTTGTTATCGTGTCAACCTTCTCAACAAACAATTTCAGACTTTTTCTTTCTCTCACTTTCACTTTTTCTCCTTTTGCGATCGTACCACTTACTGATTCAGCCGCCCATATTTCACCATTTAATTTTACTATACCGTTTGGATCCAGCATTTCTATTACCTCACCTGTGGCGCCGGTCATTGCTTCCGCGCCGGTTACAACTTTTCTTCGTTGCGCTCTTAATCCTGCGCCTAATACAAACAAAAAGAAAAGTGCCGATAGTACTGTAACAGAATAAATCACTGCTCTTGAAATAGATGAAAACTCCATGGAAGAACCAGGCTTTATCAGCATTACTGAGCCGAGAAAAAGAGATACTGTTCCACCGATAGCCAATAGCCCATGACTCACGATTTTTATTTCGAGCAAAAAAAGAATTACACCGAATATGATAAGTGCAAGACCTGCATAATTCACAGGCAATGTCTGCATTGAATAAAAAGCAAGAATCAGGGCGATCACGCCTGCTATGCCAGGTAAAATGGCACCGGGACTGAACAATTCAAACATGATTCCGTACATACCGATCATTAGCAGTATATAAGCAATGGTGGGATCACTAAGTACATTCAATAATTTTTCCCAAACACTCATTTTATATAATGCAACAACGGGTTCTTTCAGGAAGAGCTTTTTTTCTCCGGCTGTTAACTCAATGGTTTTACCATCTATCTTTTGCAACAGATGAACGTCATTATTTGCGATGAGATCAATAACAGAATCTCTCAGCGCTTCTGTTTCCGAATAAGAATAACTTCTTCGTACTGCTCTTTCCGCCCATTCGATATTGCGATGTCTTTTTTCGGCAATAGAACGGATAAATGCTGCCGCATCGTTGGTCGCTTTTTCGTTCATTACCGAATCCATTTGTCCCTGCAATACTACAGGATGTGCCGCGCCGATATTCGTGCCCGGCGCCATAGCCGCAATATGAGCGGCGAGAACAATAAATACGCCTGCTGAACCCGCATGGGCTCCCCCCGGTGACACGTAAACGATAATCGGGATGGGCGATTCCAATATATCGCTTACGATCATGCGTGTGGATTGTAGTAACCCGCCAGGCGTATTGAGATGCAGGATCAGCGCTTCGGCTTTTTCGTTTGCCGCATTATGTATGCTGTTATGGATAAAGTCTGCTGATGCTGGATTGATCGTTCCGTCTATTGTTATTGAGATTACTTTTTGTGCTGCAGTAATTGCCGGTAAAAAGAAGAAAAGATATAAACCATATAACAGGAGATGCTTCATACCATTTTTTATAAAACAGGAAGCCGAAATAGAACAATACGTAATTTACTGAATTTACATGGGATGTGTTAAGACGGTTTAAATCACACGGTAACAAAAGGTCCGGAGTTAGTTGGTTTAATTGATTTGTTTTTTGTCGTCAGTAGCGTAAATCAAACAAGGGGATATGGTTGCTATCGATCAGTAATTTGACGCAAATTTGCTGAGTTTTGGGTTATGTTTTGGAAATGCTGCCCATTTTTGGTCAAACCGATTCATAATCCCAGAGCCTTCAAAAACGACTCCTTATAATTACTCCCGATCGGAATTTCATTTACACCAATAAATACCCTGTTGCCTTCCAGGTGAGTAATCTTCGACCGATTGATTATAAACGAACGATGTACTCTTATAAAAATGGAAGGCGATAATAATTTTTCTACAGATATAAAAGACATGTTGGGAAGAATGACAGACTTGTTCGTTACAAGACTGGTATAATTACCCTTTGCCTCTGCATATAGCAGTTCATTAAACTTTATATTGTAAATCTTACCGTCGGCCCTTACAAAAAAAGAATCATCTTTACCCGCTTCTTTTATACTTTCTTTTTTTGAAGAACTGTTAATACGTTCAATCGCCTTATCTACTGCAACGATAAACCGGTCCAATAAAAATGGTTTTACCAAATAGTCGCAGGCATCAAGGTCAAATGCGTTTACCGCATACTCTTTATAAGCGGTTGTGAATATAACCTGTGGCGGATGTTTCAACGTGCTGAAAAAGCTGATACCGTCTATTACCGGCAGATGAATATCGAGAAAAAGAATATCGATGGCTGTTTCTGACAGGATATTTTTTGCTTCAAGGCCATTGCCGCATACCCCGCTTACATGAAGCGAAGGCAGGTGGCTGCAATAAGTAACCAATATATCCCTTGCAATGGGCTCATCGTCTACAATAAGGCAATTGAACGTTCTCATTATTTTACTTTCAACTGCAGGTCCAGGTAATAAATGTTTTTCTCCATCCTGTAATCCAGTTTGTATTCATTGGGATATAATAATTCAAGCCGGCGCACTGTATTCGCTACACCAATTCCTGTTTTCTTTTCCAAATGGTTGTTGAGCCATTTATCATAGTCGCAGCTATTATTCACTGAAAATAGTATTTTATCATCCACCAGTCTTAAACAAATATCAATCCTTACAAGATCATCGTATGTGTTTTTGGCATGTTTGAAAGCGTTTTCAATAAACACAATCAGGATCATGGGAGAAATCCGTACGCCGGGTGGAATTTTTTGCTCTATGCCCGTATTAAGAACGAGACGATCAGCCATTCTGATCTTTTCCAATTCGATATAGTTCCGTATATAAGCGAGCTCGTCGTTTAATGGAACAAAACTTTGTTTAGTGTCATAAACGGAATAACGAAGCAGATCGGAAAGTTTTACTATCAGCGCCGGAATTTTTTCATGATTAGTAATAGAAAGACCATACAGATTATTCAATGTATTAAACAGAAAATGCGGACTTAGCTGGGAGCGCAGCAAATCAAGCTCACTTTGTTTTTGCTGATCGGATATTTCCGTTTCCTTCATCTGGCGGCGTAGCGTTTCGCGGGATATAGTGAGGAAGACACCCAGCGCCAGGAACAGTGTAACCACCGGAATACCCCAGGCAAGCGCTTCCCACTGTTTCGCCGACTCCCGGAGATAAATAAACAAGCTGATCAACAAACCACCAATAATAATCAGTATGATGATATTTATAAAAAAAAGCGGGAGCTTGTTTTTTAATAACCACTTTTTGCAGGCCCATCTTCCGGCGTACGTGGTACCGAGCAAAAAGAAACATACAATAAATGCCGTGCCCAATACCTGCAATAAATTCTTGTTTGACAACACCGGCAAAAAGAAGAATGAAACAAAAGCGAGACAAAACAAACTATGCGCCGCAATCCTGGAAAGAAACAATCTTTTTATCAAACGTTGCAAAGTTTCCATATACACAAATGTAGCCCGAACGTGAACCGGTTGAAATATTCCTGTTCGGAAGAAATCAAATGTATGTCGAATGCGGGAAAAAGGATGTTTAAGCATTGGTCAGGGAATTTCCGGTTTCTGTAAATTATTTATACAGGTCGGTCGAATTTATTTTCAAACCAAAAGAACCCGGGTAACATTTGTTTGCAATAACGCGACTGAAAAACATTCTTTATTTCCATACAGTGCATGTTCAGTTTTGATACAGTGCGCCAGTTATGATATGCAGATAAAGATTGAATGATAACCAGTTGAATAAACGGTACACTCGTTGATGCGGAAATAAAATCAAACACCCTTTACCCGCACATCGGTTCTTAAAATTTTAACCAGACTATATGCAATTGACTATCAGTAAGCTTTCAAAGACGTACACCAATGGCGTAAAGGCCATCAGGAATGTTTCACTTACATTGAATGAAGGCATGTTCGGTTTGCTCGGTCCCAATGGCGCCGGCAAATCTTCTTTAATGAGAACCATTGCCACCCTCCAGGAAGCGGATGAAGGAACTATCCAGCTGGATGATATCAATGTACTAAAACAAAAGACAGAAGTAAGACAGTTGCTGGGTTATCTGCCGCAGGAGTTTGGTGTGTACCCCAAAATTTCAGCAGAACAAATGCTCGATCATATTGCAAAGTTGAAAGGTGTGAGCAATAAAGGCGAAAGAAAAGAATTAGTGAACTATCTGCTGGATAAAGTGAACCTGTATAAAGACAAACGGAAAAACCTTGGTACATATTCCGGAGGTATGAAACAACGTTTTGGCATTGCACAGGCGCTGATGGGTAAACCTCGTTTGATTATAGTTGATGAACCCACAGCGGGCCTCGATCCTGCAGAGCGAAACCGTTTTTATAATTTATTAAGTGAGATTGGTCTGAATACAATTGTTATTTTATCTACGCATATCGTAGAAGATGTTAGCACATTATGCTCCCGGTTTGCTATCATTTGCGAAGGTGAAGTATTGTTTTCAGGCACACCTGCCGATGCTATCAATCAACTGAATGGAAAAATATACAGCAAAACGATTTCCAAGCAGGATGTTGATAATTATAAAAGGAATTACAAAGTCATCTCCACGCAATTAAAGGCCGGCGAACTGTCTATAAGAGTATTGTCTGATTCAAACCCGCGGGATGGTTTCACACAGGTATATCCCGACCTGGAAGACGTATACTTTACTTCGATTGGTTCACGAGTTGATATCAATACCATTTAACTATGCTACGCGAAATATTTTTGTTTGAACTGCAATACCGGCTGAAAAAACCCGGTGTGTATCTTTATTTCCTGATCTGCTTTGCATTTGCATTTACGGCTTTTGCAAACGGCGCACTTCCGCTGGACGAAAAGCAATTTATCAACTCACCGGCATCTATAGCCGAATATGTGTCAGTAATCAGTATGGTGGTAATGCTCGCCAGTTCGGCGATCATGGGTGTGCCTTTGTACAGGGATATAGAATACAATACGAGAGAGTATTATCTTTCTTATCCCATCACAAAGGCTGGTTATTTCTGGGGTCGCTATCTCGGTTCATTTGTGTTTGTTTTTTTGTTCGGTGTTGCAGTCATGCTGGGCATTTATTGCGGCACAAAGGCCGGCCCTTTATTTGGCTGGCAGGATGCAAACCGCTATGGTCCGAATCGCTTTATTTATTACCTGCAACCTTTTCTTACACTGGCATTGCCTAATTTACTTTTTACATCATCATTATTCTTCGGGCTCGTTGCAATATTGCGGAACGTAAAAGTGATTTACAGCAGTGGCATATTGTTGCTGTTAGGATACATCCTTTCTCATTTTTTTACCCGCTCGTCTCACAACCAGTATGTCATTCATCTCTCCGATCCCTTTGCTATTAACAGTGTACAAACAATAAACGGTGGTTTAACGGCATCTGAAAAAAACACGATGATTGTACAACCGGCCGGCCTGTACCTGGTGAATCGTTTATTATGGACTGGTGTTGGAATTGTTATCCTGTTTTACACCTGGTTCCGTTTTAGCTTCGAACGGTTCTTTAGACCTGTAAGACAAAAGAAAACAGGCACAACCGAACTAAAAAGCTTCAATGCACCGGGAGCATTCACTGTCAGTTTTGGAAAAAAATACAAAAGGCCGGTTTTGTTTACGCTTACAAAAATTGAGATCCTGAACATTATCCGTGACAATTATTTTTGGATCATCATCGTTGCAGGCGGCATATTTCTCGGCGTTATTTTTTCGCACGGATATATGATTAACGGTGTGCGCAACTTTCCACGTACAGGAATGATACTGCCGTTGCACACGAAGAATTTTGTGATTTTTATTTTCTGCATTTTGATCTTTTATACCGGTGAGGTGATTCACCGCGAGCGATCTACAGGTTATGCATTTATCAATGATGCACTGCCACCGGCCGATTGGATATTCAACCTTGCAAAAATTCTGAGCATATTCTGTCTTTCTGTTTTTCTTACTATTCTCCCGATGTTCATTGGTATCGTCGCACAACTATCGAGAGGCTTTTATGTATTCGATTTCCCCGTTTACTTCAAGGTATTGCTGCTTTGCATGTTGCCAAGGCTGATACAATGGACCATGCTCTCCTTCGTGCTCCACATTTGCATCCGCAACAAGTTTGCAGCACTTGGTGTTGGTATTGTTTATATTTTTTTGTGCATGCTGGCTGTTGAATCGGGTTATTTTAATTATAACCTGCTTCTCTATTCATACGAGCCGGACTATGGACTATCTGATTTTGATGTCATCGGACATATGTTGAAACCGATATCGTGGTTTAACCTCTATTGGTTGTTGTGCGGGGCCCTTTTATTAATGATCGGCTACCTGTTTTACATACGCGGTACTGTCAACTCATTTAAGGAACGGATGCAACTGGCGAGGGAACGGTTTCATGGCAATGCAATGTGGTTTACCGTTATACTAATCATAGCGTTTATTGCAACAGCGAGCTATAATTATTATAATGTCAGCTACCTGAACCACTACTATACAGGGAACGAAGAAATGGCGCAACGGGCGGCGATAGAGAAAACGCTGAAACACTATGAAGATATGCCCTTGCCTAAAGTGACCGATATAAAAATGACTGCCGATCTTTTCCCCGAAAAGCAAACAGCTTATTTTAATTCTCTGGTGACGTTGGTAAATAAAACAACGGTCCCTATCCGTGAGTTATTGCTGGATGGAGACAACCTTACAGATTATTCCCTGGAGTGTAACGGTGCCGTTCTTTCCTACACAGTGCCATTATTGTTTCCCCGGGGTAAATTCAACTTCTTTGGACCTGCATTCGATTCATCCGGGTACAGGCTGTATCAATTGCCACAACCATTGGCGCCGGGTGATACAGTTAATATCGGTGTACATGCAACAAAGACATTTAAGGGATTTACCAATGGACTTTACGCGGGGAATTTTTTATATAATGGCATAGTAACGGGGTTGGGATTGCCCGGACTTGGTTATGACGACGATGAGGAACTGAGAAAAGAAGATGACCGTAAGAAATTTGGATTGCCTAAACGAAAGGAAGAATTTCCTGCCGATGAAGAAGCAGCAGGTGTCAACCGACTGATGGGAACTCCGGCGCACGACCTCATCCGCATAGATCTCACCGTTAGTACGTCGGGTGACCAGGTGGTGGTTGGTCCGGGTACCCTGGAAAAGCAATGGAATGAAAATGGCCGGAATTATTTCAGGTATACCTGTGCATCTCCCGGTATTTATACATCGCCGGGTCTGCTCTCGGCACGGTATGCATCCGTACACGACAGTATACAGGCGGAGGATAGCCGTTATATACCTATTGACCTCTACTATAATCCGGCGCACTATAATAATGTGCAGCGTTTTATAGCGGCATACAAAACGGCATTGCCTTATTATTCAAAGGTATTCGGTCCTTATCCTTTCCGGCAGGCACGCATTGCGGAAGCCTCTATCTATGCGCCGTGGACAAATTCTATGTCGGGCACAAGCATGTTTGGTGAACGCTATGGCTGGAACGCGGACTTTAATAACCCTGACCAGTTTGATTATTGCTACTATGCCGGTGTGAGGCAATTGGCACGGCAATGGTGGGGTGAACAGGTTGCGCCCAACCACACAAAGGGTGCAGAAGTAATTACGGATGGGCTTAGCCGTTATTGTGCATATGTACTTTGTGAAAAGAAATACGGGAAGTACAATATGAACGCCGTGGTGGGGGATGATTTGAATTGGTATCTCTGGGAGCGGCGCTGGCATAAAGGCGATCAGCAACCGCTGCTGCATGCCTCAAACTGGTCGGAGAAAGACACAAAGGCGGGTCATGTGTTGTTTGGGTTAAAAGATCTGATCGGTGAAGACAGTATAAATGCAGCGCTGCGGGAGTTTCATGACAAGTATTTATTTATAACAAATCCACCATTTGCAGGTGCGAAAGACCTGTATAGCTGCCTGCAAAAACATGTGCCTGATTCATTGCAGTATTATTTGAAAGATAGCTGGGAAAGAGTAACGGTCTACGACAACCGCATGATCGATGTGAAAGCGATACCGCTGGGCGACAATCATTACAAAGTGACACTCACTTTTAGTACGGCAAAGACGTATATGGATGAGAAGGATGATGACCAACCGGCTGGCATGATGAATGATTACATAGATATCGCTGTGTTTGGCGACAATACTGTGAATAAAGAGGGCCGTAGCGAAACAAATCCGTTGTACGTACAGAAATGTCGCTTCGGTGCTGGCGAACATACCGTTAGTGTTACCGTAACAGGCAAGCCTGTGAGCGCAGGTATTGATCCTTTTTTGAGGTTGATTGATAAGCCGTGGGACAATATAAAACCTTGTACGGTTGTAAAGTGAAATGAGTGAACTCTATTTCTAACTGTAGTTTTAAGATTAAAATATGTTTCGAAATTCATCCTGATACTGCATGATGCTGACGACACATTAAATGTGAATAAGGTTTTTAAAAAAAAGCCCCTGCACGCAGGAGCTTTTAAACAGGTGATAAGTCTTATTATTTCTTCGGTCTCTTATACTGCGCGTACCAGATTATTTTTCCATCCTTCACCTGGTTTATATCATGATAAGTAGCAGAATCTACTTTTCCATTTTTGTACGTATCGTATTCATCATACCAGGTTACAATGAACGATGAGTTTTTATCCGTGGAGTGCATTTTTTGCCAACCGGCCATATCAATTTTAACGGAGGCCAGGCTATCACGGTATGTAGTCCACATTTTCATCAAGTCTGCATTGGATTTTACAAGATGATCACCGCTCGACATGTCCACCACTACTGTATCGCCCATTCCTTTTGATAGATTGGCAAAATTTCCATCTGCCCAGTCTTTGTAGCTCATCAATACTGTTTTAAGATCGGCATCGGATACATCCTGGTTCCAGCTGCTGGAGTAAGAAGCAGTATAGGGAAGATCAACTGCGGGCTTATCTGAATTGGCAGCAACTGTGGCATCGGGTTTAGCTTTATCATCTTTACAGGCAATTATAAAAAGGCAAACGGCGAAATAGAAAAGAATCTTTTTCATATAAAATTGTTTTTGTTGAACGACCGGGCGAATCAGGGAGTGATCAGAAGGTGGAGTGAGGATATAGTTGAAAGAGTAACAGGAAGGTAGTCAGAGATTTTGTAAGCAGAAAATAAGATTTTACCCTTAGGCGATTGGTTTGCAAAAGTTGATTGATACAACCACGAAAATTGTGACCCAAATTACTGCCTGGGCATACAAAGAGCTCAATGCTCGTCGTGCCTTCTTTGCATGCCTGGTTTCGAAACAAATTTGTGCAGCCGCAGTAATTCAAACCGGACACTGATTGTATCATAACCGGTCATTACTGTAAGAACATTTATTCAGAGATAATTGATTTTTAATGAAATGCCTTTCCGGCATTTTGTTGGCATTCCTGTTAGCAGTGATGAATGGGCGGCAATGTGTATACTGGAATAAGCAGCGGTGTTACTCAATTGCCGTACATTCATTACAGGCATAATCACATCTCATACTCATTGCCATGTCCAGATATATTTTCTCCACAGGATACTTTGTAAAAATTGCCTGGCGACACTTGTTTAAAGACCGCCAGTTTACTTTCCTCAATATACTTGGCCTTTCTGCCGGCCTCGCCTGTACATTGCTGATCTGGTTTTGGGTAAATGACGAACTGAGTTTTGATAAGTTTTTTGCAAAAGACGATCAATTGTATCAATTGATGGAGCACCGGCGGGCGGCAGGGCAAAGCGGCGGTACATCCGACGAGTCATCGGGTGTGCTTGGCGAAACATTAAAAGCTCGCATGCCGGAAATCGAATATTCAACCGCAGTAGCACCGCCCGAATGGTGGCAGAAGTTTACGTTATCCAACGGTGACAAGAATATCAAAGCAATCGGTCAATATGTTGGTCCGGATTATTTTAATGTTTTTTCATTTAAACTGGTTGAAGGAAACAGGAATAAAGTACTGGCAGATAAAAACTCCATTGTTATATCCGACGAACTGGCGCGTAGACTATTTGGTACCACCGAAAATATAATTGGCAAGGCAATTCATTTTCAGCATGACCGGGACTTTTTTGTATCAGGTGTATTTGAGAAAATACCTTACCATTCCTCCGCGCAGTTTGATTTCGTTTTGTCATTCGAATACCTGAAAGAGATACAGGGTTGGGTAATGAGTTGGAATAATACGGGTCCGCACAATTATGTGATCCTGAAAAAAGGAACGGATATCGCTTCCTTTAACAAACGCATTGCCAACATCGTTACAGAAAATAGCGGAGATACGACACGATCTGTTTATGCCACGCGGTTTTCTGCAAATTATCTTGCCCATACTTATGATCATGGTTCGGAAGTAGGCAGTAAGTCAGTGTATGTTCGCATGTTTTCGTTGATTGCCATTTTTATCCTGGGTATTGCGTGCATCAATTTTATGAACCTCTCTACTGCAAAGGCTTCGCAGCGAATGAAAGAAGTAGGAGTAAAGAAAGTAGTAGGTGCAGGTCGCTGGCAATTGATTCTCCAATTCCTGGCAGAATCAACCTTACTCACATTGTTTGCGATGGTGATCGCCATTGCTATTGCATGGGCGTTGCTTCCGGAGTTTAATAACCTGACGGGTAAACAAATCACATTGAAGTTTGACACACAACTGATCATTACAATATTAAGTGTAATTGTCATCACTGGTCTATTGGCCGGCTGTTATCCTGCATTATACCTGTCAGGTTTCAAACCGGTGAAGATATTAAAGGGAAAACTTCAATCTTCCCTTGCCGAAACTGTTTCACGAAAAGGATTGGTGGTTTTTCAATTTACGTTGTCAATTATACTTATTATATCGGTGCTTGTCGTATATCAGCAAATACAGTATATACAGAAAACTAATCCAGGTTATAACAAAGACAATGTGATCCGCTTTAATACAGAAGGTAAAATGTTGAACAATGAAGAATCGTTTATGGCGGAACTGAAAAAAATACCAGGCGTAGTGAATGCGAGTTTCACCTTTAACAATATGGTTGGTCGCAACTTTGGTACTTATGGATTGGATTGGGAAGGTAAAGATCCGAATGCATCGATATACTTTGAAGGTTTTGGCGTGGATTATGATTTTATCGAAACAATGGGCATGGAAATAATCGCAGGCAGAAACTTTGGCCGCAGCTTTGGAGATGAAGTAAACAAAATCATACTGAATGAAACATCGGTAAAACTCATGGGTTTAAAAGACCCCATCGGTAAAACAATACGTTTAAATGACCGGCCTCATCAAATCATCGGCGTGGTAAAAGATTTTCATTTTGAATCGTTACATGAACCGGTAAAACAATCATACATGAAGCTCACCGGCGGTAATAATACCTGGAATAAGATGATGGTGAGAATCAGGGCAGGTCATCAAAAGGAGACGATCGCCGCCATTCAACGTTTCTATGAATCGTTTAATCCCGGCTTTCCATTTGACTTTAATTTTCTAGATGAAGCATATCAAAAGCAATATTTGACAGAAACAAGGGTAGGTGTATTATCAAGATATTTTGCCGGATTGGCTATCCTTATTTCCTGTCTCGGATTATTTGGTTTGGCTGCATTCACTGCACAAAGGAGACAAAAGGAAATCGGCATCCGCAAAGTAGTTGGTGCGTCTGTACAAAATATTACTACAATGCTGTCCAAAGATTTTTTAAAGCTGGTGTTGATTGCTTTATTGGTCGCGTTTCCGGCATCGTGGCTCGCTATGCACGAGTGGTTGCAAAGCTTTGCTTATCGCATCAATATAGGTGCGGGCGTATTCATCATTGCCGGGCTATCGGTGATGGTTATTACTTTATTAACGATCAGCTACCAGGCAATAAGGGCAGCGCTGGCCAACCCCGTAAAGAGTTTGCGAACGGAATAGTTTGGTGAATAGAGAATAGTGACACCGGGCTGTTTTCGCTATGTGTTCCAAAACCCCATGTTGTTCAAATGATTTAAAAAACAAAAAGTCACGCTTTGTATACGTGACTTTGGGTATATGTAGACAATGTTGTTTTATAAGCTGTACTTACGCAGCTATCGCCTTGTCCTCAACTGCATTTTCATTTCCTTTCACTGTTATCAGCAATAAGGTTGTGATGTATTTACCGTTCATAACTCTATTTTTAATTGTTTTAAATTTATTTTTTGTTCCTTTTCGCGATTTTCAGCCGCTTCTGATAATAGGACGCAGCAGTGTAAAACAGGTTACAGGTTTCAATAAATATTTTCGGCTATTTTTTCCTTTAACAAAAGCTTTACAAACGGTAATACCGGATTGTTTCTGCGACATTATTTTTGTGTTTCCAACTCAGCCATACAACTATCACTAAAACATCGTTGCAGTATGAATTTATTAGGTAATCTTATCTGGCTGATCTTTGGTGGATTTCTCGCAGCACTGGGTTATTTTTTTGGCGGACTTATTTTATGTGTCACGATCATTGGCATACCCTGGGGCCTTCAATGTTTTAAACTGGCGGAGCTGGTGTTATTTCCTTTTGGTAAAAAAGTAGTGAGTGACAGCAGCAACGGAGGTTGTCTTAGTTTACTCTTTAACATCGTCTGGTTACTTTGTGGTGGATTGTATACGGCCATCGTGCATGTTTGCATGGGATTGCTGTTGTTTATAACAATTGTCGGCATTCCCTGGGCAAGACAGCATTTTAAACTTGTTGAAATTTCGTTATTGCCATTCGGGAAGAAAGTTGTGAATGAGTGATTGATTAAAATTGAAGACCAATAAAAATTTATTACCTCTTCATTGATTTTTCTTTTATACCTCCTTAACCTGTTCCCCCGCAAACAAGTAAAGAACCGGGTCAATATCGTTCACAACATCTGAGAGAATAACGAAACGCAAAATCATCGGGACAAAACGCTGGCCATGACTATTAAAAAATTCAACTTACGCAACGATTAAGGGAGCAACCATGCGGCAAAAAATTTTCCATTGTGTGTCAAAATTTCGTTTACCTTCCTATTAGCATTCTCTGCAATCATAATTCTATCCGCACTGAACACTTATCCATCAGTCTGTTCCTTTGGTAAAAATAAAGCATGGTGATTATTGGCCCCCGTTTATAACGGTCATGTACAGGTTAATCCTTTCATGAAAACCATTGAAAAAGGAATTTCTTTTTTCATAATAAAACCAACAATCATGAACACTAAAACGTTGCTTGGCGCTCTTATTGCTGCAATTGTCGCCTTCCTCCTGGGATGGCTTATTTTCGGAATTTTGCTGATGGACTACTATACAAATAATATGGTTCAGTATGCGGGCCTTGTAAAAAATCCGCCGGAAATACTGCCAATTGCTATCGCTAATCTTGTATGGGGAGTTTTGCTCGCTTTGATATTCAATATGGCCAATATAAACTCTGTATCGAAAGGCTTTTCAACAGGATTGATTCTTACTTTCCTGATTTCGCTTGGCTTCGATCTGTTTATGCTTGCCCAGTTCAACCTGTACAATACCAAAATACTTGCTATAGATGTACTATTAAACGCTGCCTTAGGTGGTGTGGCAGGAGCTGCTCTCGGATGGTGGTATGGCAGACCTGTAAAAAGCTGATATTTTGGAAGCTCACCATTAAACATGCATACCTCGGCGCCCAGGCAGGTCAAAAGCCCGGGCGCATTTTATTGTTCAACAAAGTCGAGATTTTTACCAAACGTTTCTTCTGTGAAAATTGCTGCTGCAATAGCGATACCCATGAGAATAATACCAGTTATCCAGCCACCCGTTACATAGCTATCAAATACATTTCGCAGGTATTTAAACAACAAAAGTATTAGGGGCAAGGCGCCCCGTACCATGTTGGGAATTGTAATAGCAGCAGTAGCACGAAGGTTAGTGCCAAATTGTTCCGCACTCATCGTTATATATACAACCGTAAATCCCGAACCATAACCCAGGCCCGCACAGATAAGATAGAAATAACCTGCCGTTCCGCCATTCTGCAAAAAATATAACGTACAGAAAAGAATAGTAACACCATAAAAAATAAATAATGATTTCTTACGGCTTTTCAACCATTGACTCAATAAGCCCACCGTTAAATCGCCAAAAGCTATAGCGATATAAAGAAATAAGATCGCTTTGGCGGGATCAATACCCGGTATGCCGAATTCTTTGCCAAATTGATCTGCGAATGTAGCAAGTACACCGATGATATACCAGGTAGGCAAACCGATCAATATGCAACGTATATACCGCAAAAACCTTTTCCGGTTTGTAAAAAACATAAAAAAATTTCCCCGTGACACAGAAGTCACAACCGTTTGCTTGTACAAACTACTTTCGTGAACGGATACACGAAGTATCAGCAGCACTAAGCCCATAACACCACCGATATAGTAGCAGGTGCGCCAATCAAAAAATGAATTCATGATAAACGCCGTTACCGCGCCCAGTATGCCAAATGCAGGAATCATGGCCGTGGCTATTCCTCTTTTCTCTTTGGGTAATAATTCACTCACCAGGGTGATACCTGCGCCTAATTCGCCGGCAAGACCGATGCCTGCAATAAAGCGAAGCAGGATGTATTGAGATACGCTGGTGACCATTCCATTCAGGATATTGGCAACCGAGTACAGAAGAATAGACCCAAACAGAACTTTTAACCGTCCTTTCTTATCACCGAGTATTCCCCAGATAATTCCACCGATCAATAAGCCAATCATTTGTATGCTGATAATAAGTTCGCCTTGTGTCAATATTTCTTCAGGAGAAAGGCCCATGTCGCGAAGAGAAGGTTTGCGAACAATGCCAAATAAGAGCAGATCATATACATCTACAAAAAACCCTAATGCACTTACGATAACGGCAAGATGAAAAAGACTGGTTTGTTTTGATTGCATACGATGACACCGACAAATATAACGGTCATACGAAGATCATATTTATGTAATTATTTGTTCTCTGCTGGCATGGTTTTTTTGCATTTGCTAATGCTGAAAAGTAAGTTATGGATACGAACAGGCTTTCCCAGACAATTATGGCAGGATTGAATGCGCAGATGACAAAAGAGGCTCATGCCTCACAGATATATTTGTCCTATGCAGCCTGGGCCGATGACCAGGGCTACGCCGGCGTTGCCAATTTTCTATTTCGTCATGCGCAGGAAGAGCGCAATCACATGATGAAGATCCTGGAATACATTTTAGAAAGAGGAGGCAAAGTAAAAGTGGAGGCCATACCGGCGCCCCCTGCAGATCCGTCAGATATCAATAATTGTTTTGAAAAAGTGTTGCAGCATGAAATTGATAATACAAATGCAGTTTACAAATTGACGAAACTAAGTTTTGATGAACAGGATTGGATCACCTGGAACTTTATGCAGTGGTTTGTAAAAGAACAGGCCGAAGAAGAAACGTTAGCATTGAATTTATTGGATAAAATAAAAATTGCCGGTGGTGCAAAAGCAACAAGCGATGCCTTGTATGCATTAGACAGGGATCTTGAAAAAGAACCCGATGAAGCAGTACTGGCGCAGGAAAAGACAGCAGAAAATCCATAAGATTAAGAAGCTGTTTGGTAGCAAAAAGCAGCGATAGTTTTATTGCTGCTTTTTTGCATCATATACTGTTTGTGTTAAAACGCTTTTTCCCCTTCGGGCAATAATAAACTATTCTGCCGGCACAAACCCGGAAAGGGTTTTATTTTTCTATCTTCGTAGACCAATTTTTACCAAAAAATCATAGCTGTGAACCGTATTGACCGACTGATGGGAATTCTCACTGTATTGCAATCAAAAAAATTTGTGCAGGCAGAAAAAATCTCGGAAAAATTTTCGATCAGCATACGAACCGTTTATCGCGATATAAAAGCATTAACCGAGATTGGTGTGCCCGTTAGTTTCGAAAATGGCCGCGGTTATTTTATTGTACAAGGCTATTTCCTGCCACCGGTATCATTTACCAATGAAGAAGCAAATGCGCTGATACTGATGGGTGCAGTGGCACAGCGGTTCAGCGATAAATCAATCAAGAAACATTACGAAACCGCGCTGAACAAAGTAACAGCCGTAATGCGCGGTGGTGAAAAAGATAAAGCTGAACAACTGCAGGAGCAGATAAAAATGTTTGTACCGGAGAATTGTCCTTATACTGTTGATAACAACTATGAATACCTTACAACATTACAGAACGCGATATCTGCCCGGAACGTACTGGAAATGCATTACCAAAATAATAACGAAGAAATAAGTAAACGCGAAGTAGAAGCGATCGGGCTGATATTTTACGCGTACAACTGGCACCTGATTGCCTGGTGCCATATGCGCAATGATTATCGTGATTTTCGTGTATCCCGTATTCTGAAAGTAAGAGATACGCAATCTGTTTTCAGAAAAGCGGACCATATTGATATCAATGATTACATGAAGGGGATCCCGGTTAATTATTAATTCAGATGGATGATTTTGAAAAAATAAGAAACTCACTTTTACAATTTATCAATTTCCCGGACGAGGTATGGGAAGAATTCAAAAGCCATCTTGTATTTCAAAAATTTAAAAAAGAGGAAACAATTTGTAATGAAGGCGACGTTGAGAATTTTATCTACTATTTAAGTAAAGGTGTCGCCCGTTCTTTTTTTCTGAAAGATGGCAGGGATTATACACTCGATTTTTTCTTCGATCATGATTTCGTTACTTCATTTACTTCTTTCCTGACCCGCAAGCCTTCTTTGGTAAACATCCAGGCCCTGGAAGATTGTGAAACTTGGAAAATAAGCCACCAGTATATCTATGAGCAATACCGGAAATATCATTCGTCGGAAAGATTAGGTCGTCTTATAGCAGAAGCGCAGTTTATGAAACGCAGCAGTAAGGAAATGGAACTGCTTTCACTAACCGCCGAGGAACGGTATAAAAATTTGTTTAAAAAGAATCCTGCCCTCGTCGGTAAAATATCGGTAAAACATCTCTCCTCTTACCTCGGCATTCACCCGGAAAGTCTAAGCCGGATAAGAAATAAAGTCACTTCCGGAAACTAACATACATCATTTTATCACAGTTGGTTTTGATGCAGCTTTGTATTGTAAAAACAAACTACATGAAACCGTTAGTCGTTTTGATTGTCGTATTTATTGTCGCGTCGGCAATTGATAAATTGATCACAGGAAACTTAGATTATTCACTCGCCGGAAAAATAGCAATGTCTGCGATGCTATTGTTCACATCGTTGGGTCATTTCAAATTTGCTGATGGTATGGCAAACATGTTGCCATCGTCCATACCGCACAGAAAAGAAATAATAGTATTTACCGGCGGGATTGAAATAGCAGCGGCAGTTGGTTTATTGATTCCTGCCTTGCAGTCGTTGACGGCCTGGTTGCTGATGTTTTTTTTCATATTAATACTTCCGGCGAATATAAGTGCCGCTCTCCGTGGTATAGACTACCAGAAAGGAACTACGAATGGCCCGGGTTTAACGTATCTCTGGTTCCGGATACCACTACAGATTTTATTCATTGCGTGGGTTTATTACTTTGTTATTTTCCTGCATTAAAAATTTTGCTTCTAAAAAACGGCTGCCATAGGGTTGTCACCGGCCGGATTTTATTTTGTATCAGCATATGATACAAACAAAACAAATAAAGACACAAAGCCCGGTTGGTCTTACAAAACATGCCGCCTGGGAGATCGGGGTAAGAAAGACTATTGACTTTCCTTTTAACGTGGTGTGGGATTTTATGGTTTCCAGCAAGGGCCTCGCAAACTGGCTGGGCGATGTGGGTAATCAAAACCTGGAATTAAACGTTGCTTACAAAACAAAAGAAGGCACTGAAGGAATGGTAAGCCTGATCACACAGCACTCTCACATACGCCTTACGTGGCGAAAGAGAAATTGGCAGAACACATCGTCATTGCAGGTAAGAATAATTCCATCGGGAAACAAAACGACCATCAGTTTTCACCAGGACAAACTTAAAGATGACATACAAAGGGAGCGCATGAGGGAATACTGGCAGGCTGTAATTGATAAAATTGAAAAAACATTGACGGTAAACAATCAGCAATGACTGGTATAAGATACGAACGCCATCATTTTGAAACGGATAAATTTTAAATTATGAGTGGAAAACTATCAGCAAGCGCCACTGTACAGATTAAAGCAAACAAAGAAGAAGTTTGGGATGCGTTAACCAACCCCGATAAGATCAAACAATATTTTTTTGGTACCAACGCCATTTCCGATTGGAAAAAAGGTAGTTCATTAAAATTTACAGGAGAATGGGAGGGCAAAACATATGAAGACAAAGGAACCATACTGGATACGCAGCCTGGTACACTGTTTCGTTATACTTACTGGAGTTCTATGGGTAAGCTTGAAGATAAGCCTGAAAATTATGCGACTGTCACTTACGAGCTGGTGCCGGCCGGTGATGAAACAGTTCTTAACGTTACCCAGAATAATATTTCCAACCAGGAAGCAAAAGAACATTCTGAGCAAAACTGGAACTATGTGCTGGGCGAATTGAAAAAGTTTGTTGAAAAATAATCGCATTGAAAGTCAAATAACCTGCAAAACGCAGGTTATTTGACTTAAGGGTATCCCCGGTATTTATTGACGATAAAAAATTTCAGAATTAACGGGACACCCCAACAGGTTCCTTCAATGATTTAAAACCGTTGTACACTCTCTTTTTACTTTTCAGATACTTTTCATGAATCACCTGTCCCATCGTTTTATTATACACCTTACTTTCCACCCATGATATAACATCTAAATAAGCAAAAGCTCTTGTTTCGAAGCGGCTATCTTCAAGGTGTTTGATCTTATTCAGAAACTTTTCCAGTTCGGGCTTAAGTAACCGGGGCGAGACATCAAATGAACTGCGCAAAAAGCGAAACATTTCTTCTTCCACTACAGTGAGGTTTTGCATCTTCGCCATGAAACGGTACACTGACTTTATGAGCGATTCAATTATATCATAATTCCCAAGCTCATAATGCGCCATCAGGTGCAGCAGGCGGGCATAGCATTGCAGGTCTATACGTAATTCGATCGGTCCATTGATGATGCGTTGTAAATAATCGATTGATTTATCGTGTTGCCCTGCCCCAAAATAAAGGCTCGCTATTTTATAATTAAATACAAGTATGCGGTGACGATCGACATACAGATCATATTCTGCCAGTTTTTTTTCAATCTCGGGTATCAGCTTTAATCCTTCGTCGAATGTTCCCCGCATCAGGTGTTTGTTGATCTTGGCACTGTTGATATAAATAAACGTGTGTGTGCGGAAATTATCATGTTCATTGGCGGCAGGCGTTTGCGAAAAGGCTTCAAACTGTTTTAATACTATATCGAATTTTTGATAATTGCGCAGATCAAACAATGCATTGAGCAGGTTATGAATACCTTTTATGTAGTGACCTGTTTCAATTGCTACCATGAAAGGTTGTTCCTCGTACAGGTCAATCCATTTTTGACTGTAACGATAGTACATTAAAAAATCCTGGCGGATAAATGCATACCAGCAATAGCTTTGATAGAGATATAGTTTCTCATAAAAACCATTTATTGCATTTACATCTTCCGGCAGATAGTTTTTAAAAAACGATTTGATATCTGCTTCATCCAGTTCATTGCGTGCATGACCATGCAATACATACCAGCGGTATAACAACAAAGCAAGATTGGACAGCTTTGTCACACGATTGATGTGTTCACTGTTTTCCAATGCTTCATGGGCAAGCGCTTCTGTTTTTTCTGTTGTGCTTCGTGTAATGTGAAGCGTTTCTATTTTTTTTTCAAGCGAAAGAATCTGAACCAGCGTATTAAACTTCTGATTTGTCCTCGCCAATTCTTTTGCTTTTTCCAGGATACGCAGGCTCTGGATTTTTAATCCCTTATTATATAATAAACGGGCATTGTCTAAGTGCTCACTCAGCTGCAGGTCCACATTATCATGACTCTTTAAAAGCCGAAGACTTGCTAACAACTGTTTGTAAAGATGATTTTTAAGATTTGCCAGCTGTGTTTTTGTTATATCCGGCATTTTTTTGAGCAGAAGCCGCTCATCATATTCGTGCATTTTGTCAAGCGCATCGTAAAGCTGGATGATTTTAAGATCTTCCTTTGCCGAGCTGCGCTTGATATAGAGTTTAAAATGCCTTTTTTCCGACTTTTCGAGGGAATGAACTAGCTGGAATAAGGTATCTGTAAACCGGTTGGCCATCATTGCAAAAATACCCTCAAACTCAATACCAGCAAGGGTTTTTGATTTTTTTTGCCGGTTTGCGATAATAAAATTTGACGCAAGATGTTTTGAAATGGAAAAATTCTCATCTTACTTTTGATTCAGCATTGAGCTGAGAGTAGAAGCAAGCAATCGTGAAGGCAAATAATTCGTCAGAGGCTCAAGAAAAAAAGCAGTTAAAAACTGCGAAAAAACAGAATTCTATCTTTTTTTCATATGGCAAGCAATCGTTAGAGGTCAGCTGTTTCTACAGTGGACCTTTTTTCTTTTAAGCCCGCACAAGTTAGGGGTTTATATAATTAACAAATACTTTTTAATAAAAATTTTTTTTGTTCCAATTCATTGCTCAAAATCAATCTATTGCCAAACACTTGCTTTCTTAAATTTTAGCCGCTTATATATTTATTGATATTACTGCAGGGGCTATCTTTACATTTGCCGCCTGAAACTTTCCATCTGACCCCAAACAAAACTTAAGGTTTCGTGTTGTAAAAATCCATCCGGGTATGTTTTGCCGTATTGCTCCGGCTCTGTGAAAATCCAACGATAAAACATGTTATGCAGAATGTATTCAGCAAAGAGAAAACAAAAGGGTTAATATTTTTTGGATTTTTCAGTGTTGCGATGTTCGGGAGTCTTTCCGTGTTTTCGCAGCAAAACAATGCCGATAGTTTGTTGCAGGATGCTACGCTGCCGAATGTTATACAGTATACATTAAAGAGGCAACCACTCGTTCAGCAATCCCTCATCGATGAAAAAATTACTGATCTTGAAATAAAATCAAAACTTGCCGATTGGTATCCGCAATTAAATTTCAATTACGTCTATCAGCGCAATTTCCAGGTTCAGACTGCTATCATTGGCGGTAATCTTATCAAACTAGGGGTAGATAATACCTCGGGATTACAATTTACCGGAACACAAACCATTTTCAACCGCGATGTATTGATAGCCAACAGAACAAAAGGCGACGTTCGCCAGCAGGCAAAGCAACAAACGGCCAGCAGTAAAATAGAAGTGGTGGCCAGCGTGTCTAAAGCATTTTATGATGTGCTTGCTACGCAACAGCAGATCAACGTAGCTAATGTAACCATTTCCCGCCTCGAAAGAAGCCTGAAGGATACCCGCTCACAATATGATGCCGGTGTTGTAGATAAAACAGATTATAAGAGAGCAACGATCGCGTTGAATAATGCAAAGGCCCAGAAAAAAAGCAGTGAAGAATTGTTAAGGGCTAAAACGGAATACCTGAAGTCAATAATGAATTACCCCATAGCATCACCGTTAGCTATTTTATATGACAGTGCTGCTCTTGAAAAAGAAACCGGTTTTGATACAGTGCGTACTGTTGATCTTTCCATGCGGATAGAATACCAGATCTTACAAACCCAACGAAAACTGCAGGAGGCCAACGTGCAGTATAACAAGTGGAGCTTTATTCCTTCATTGAGCGCTAATGGCGCGTACCTGCTCAATTACCAAAACAACAGCTTTAGTAAATTATATAATCAATCCTATCCTAATTCCTATGCAGGTCTCACATTGGCGTTCCCCATTTTCCAGGGAGGCAAAAGAAAATACAATATACAGCAGGCCCAATGGCAATTGAAAAGAACAGAACTGGACATTGTAAACCTTACCAATTCTATCAACGCAGAATATAGCGGTGCAATGGCAAACTATAAAGCGAACTATGCAAATTTTGTTGCCGTAAAGGAAAACGTATCGCTGGCACAGGAAGTATACGACGTCATACAATTGCAATACAGATCGGGAATAAAAACGTATCTCGAATTAATAACTGCGGAAACGGATTTAAGGACATCACAGATAAATTATTTCAATGCATTGTATGATGTGCTCAGCAGCAAGATAGACGTGGAGAAAAGCCTTGGCGATATACGATATTAATGTTTTTATAAAAAGTTTCAAAGTCTGAATAACATGCGATTTAAATCATTCCATTATTTTTCTGCAATTGCTTTGCTGCTGTTGTTATCGGCATGTGGCGCCAAACAACAGCAGCAACAGCAGGGTCCGCCGCCGGCTATCCCGGTTGCAACGGATACAGTAGAAACAACTGCAGCTCTTTATTATGATGAATACCCGGCGACAGTAACAGCGCTGAACCAAACGGAAATAAGAGCACAGGTAACCGGTTATGTCACCGGTATTTATTTTAAGGATGGTGATAAAGTAAAAAAAGGACAACGTTTATATTCCATAGATGCACAATTGTATGATGCAAACTTTCAGCAGGCTTTGGCCAACCAGGCTGTGCAGGAAACAAATTTATTGAAGGCACAGAAAGATGCAGATCGCTATCATGAACTGGATAAGAATGATGCCATAGCCAAGCAGCAGGTAGACTATGCAGATGCAGCATTGGAAGCGGCAAAAAAACAGGTCGCCGCTGCAAAAGCAAATGTAAACGCAATTAAGGCGAATGTAAATTTTGCTACAATCTATGCACCGTTCAACGGAACGATTGGCATATCGCTGGTAAGAAGCGGTACATCGGTTGTTGCCGGTCAGACCGTGTTGAATACTATTTCGACGGACAATCCTATTGGTGTTGATTTTGTTGTAGACCAGAGTGAAGTGTATCGTTTTTTGCAACTGCAGCAAAAGCAAAAAAAGACCGGCGATTCCACATTTTCGATTGCGTTTGGTAATGA
>Ga0207683_10000842_pt1 | contig 28118 bp, 22 predicted proteins | sample KBSM73metaG_FD_184333 | JGI IMG/M metagenome (GOLD analysis project Ga0207683, IMG submission 184333) | Miscanthus rhizosphere microbial communities from Kellogg Biological Station, Michigan, USA - KBS M7-3 metaG (SPAdes) (version 2) | ecosystem: Host-associated > Plants > Roots > Rhizosphere >... | reverse complement strand
GACGCGCCCGCCATACTTGTATATCCGCGTCTGCTCGCACACATACTCGATATCGAGATAGTCCGCCGTATTGCCGAAATCGAGATGCATGTCGATGTCCGCGTCGAATTCACGCGCCAGCTCGAACACGCGATCGATCTGCCCGTGCGGATTGCTGTCAGTGTATGGTGCAGCGCCGACCACGGTCGCTCCCCGCTCGAGCGCGGCTACCATGAGTTCGTCGGTGCCCGGGTTATTGAGCAGTCCTTCCTGCGGAAAAACGCAGATCTCAATGTCGATGGCCCACTTATATTCCTCGACGAGGCGCAGCACCCCCTCTATGCCGCGCAGACCCACGGTCGGATCGACTTCCACGTGCGTGCGCATGTGCCCGGTGCCATGTGATATCGACTTCTCGAGCGCGCGTCGTGCGCGCTGGTAGCAATCATCGGCCGTGAACTGCTGCTTGGCGAGCGCCACCTGCTTGATCGCCTCTTCGAGATCGCCCGTGCTCGAGTCGCAGCGATCGAGTATGCATGACTTGTCGAGATGGATATGCGTTTCCACGAAGCTCGGCGCGACCAGTTTGCCGCCGAGATCAAGCTGCTTGCCCGCAGCTCCGAGTTTGGGCCCGATGGCCGCAATGCGACCGTCTTCAATGCCGATGTCCAGTGGCGGCTCGGTGCTCACGCCGCCCAATAGACGCGCGTTACGCAATGTCAGGTCCATGCCCGTCCTTTCACGATTTTCCTAGATAAGCTTGCGTGAGCGCCGGATCATCGCGGATCGCCGCGGCGCTGCCCGCTTGAACGATGCGCCCCGCTGCGAGCACATATCCACGATCCGCAGCGGCGAGCGCAAGCACAGCCATCTGGTCTACGAGGAGCAGCGTAATGCCGGCGTCGCGTAATTCGACGAGCACACTGAAAAGATCCGCAATGAGAGCGGGCGCAAGTCCGAGCGACGGTTCGTCGAGCAGCATCACCTGCGGTTTAGCGAGCAATCCGCGCGCAATCGCGAGCATCTGCTGCTCTCCTCCCGACAGCAAGCCGGCTTTGGTATGCCTGCGCTTCGATAATGAAGCAAAACGCTCGAGCAGCGCAGTGATCTCTGTTTCGTCGAAGTCGCGCCGCGTGTATGCGCCTAGCCGCAAATTATCGAGCACTGACAGCTCCGGGAAAACCTGACGGCCCTCCGGCACGAGCGCGAGCCGCATGCGCGCGAGTTGGTGAGCGGGCAGCGCCGACACCTCAGCTCCCGCGAGCGTGACCTGTCCATCGATCGGCCGCAATAGTCCTGACAGGGAACGCATGAGCGTCGACTTGCCCGCGCCATTTGCACCGAGGACCGCGACAAGCTCGCCTGTGCGAACCTCGATATCAATATCGCTTATCACTTTGGCCGCACCATAGCCTGCGCTCACTGCACGCGTCGCGAGCACGCGCTCGCCGGACGGCTTCCATGCCCCGGCGCGCGGACGCGCAGCGAATGCACCTGTGCCCAGGTACGCGGCAATTACCGCCGGATCGCCCTGCACCTCATCAGGTTTTCCTGCGGAAATTTTCCTGCCGGCATCCACTACGACCACCTGATCCGAGATGCGCATAACGAGCGACATGTCGTGTTCGATCAACACTACTGCAATGCCCGCATCCGCCACCGCGCGGAGCAGCACGCCAAGTTTTTCGGTATCGGACGGCCCGAGACCTGCAGCGGGCTCGTCCAGCATGAGAACCCGCGGGCCCAGCGCGAGCGCACGCGCGATTTCGACCAGACGCTTGTCCACATGCGGCAACTGGGACGCGAGACGATCGACAGATCCGCTGTAGCCTACGAATTGAAGCAATGCGAGCGCACGTTGCGTCGCGGGCTCGTCCTGACGTACTGAGCGCCACGGTGAACCCAGCCGACCGCGCTGATGCGCGATCAGCATGTTCTCCATCACGCTCAGATTGCCGAATAGCAGCGTTGTCTGGAATGTTCGTGCAATGCCGGCGCGGGCGATAGCGTGCACGCTTGACGTGGAGAATTCGAGCGCACCCAGCCGGATAGAGCCCGTGTCTGGCGCGTAGAAGCCGCAGACAAGGTTGAGCACCGTCGTCTTGCCGGCGCCATTGGGCCCTATCAGGCTGGTGATCTCGCCGCCGCGTGCTGTGAACCCGAGTTCCGCCACCGCCCGCACGCCGCCGAAGCTGATGCCGAGTTCGCGCACGCTCAGAGCTGACGGCTCGATGCTGATGGCCGGTGCGATGAGTGACGCCGGTCGGCGCAGTTTGTTTTCGATATTTGGTCGCGTCGGCCAACGAACCATACCCGCAATTCCGCCGGGGGCAATCCACAGCACAATCACGAGCAGCACTCCAAACAGCAGGACTCGATATTCGGCGAGCCCCGACAAAAGCTCGGGCAGCGCAATCACGATGACGGTGCCGATGACGGGACCCATCAGGCGCCCGGCGCCACCGATGATTACGACCAGCAGAAAAAGGATCGACTGAAAGAACGAGAAGCTCGACGGACTGACGAAGGTGGTGAGCGGCGCGAATAGCGCACCCGCGACGCCCGCGAGCATGGCGGATATCATGAACGCTAGCGTGCGCACGACCACAGGATTGACGCCGACTGCGGCTGCGGCCGCCTCTGAATCCCGTGCGGCGCGCATGGCAAGTCCCCATGGGCTGGCAGCGAGGCTGCGGTAAAACAGCAGCGCCGCGCCCGTCAGAGCCACAGCAGTGTAGGCGATGGCGCGATCGCTCAATTCCTCACCGAAGATGAACGGATGCGGGATATTCATGAGACCGTTCGCGCCGCCGGTCAGCGTCTTCCATTCGATAGCGCCGTACTCGACGATGAAACCGAATGCAATTGTCACCATCGCGAGATACGGGCCCGACGCGCGCAAAGCCGTAATCCCCAGCATGAGTCCCACGGCGCCGCAAATGGCCGCCGCGACCGGCAGCGTCAGCCAGAAACTCCAGCCAACCGCAGTCGTGAGTATCGCTGCGGTGTAGGCGCCGAGCGCGTAAAAGCCGACGTGACCGAATGAGACCAGCCCTGATAACCCGAAAAGAACATTGAGTCCCACTGCGACAATCACGGTCAACGCGCCAGTGGTAAGCAGATACAGGTGGTAATTGTTCGCATCGGCTGTATATACAACCGCTGCGGCAAGGACGACCCACAGCGCCGCGTGCTCGCCCTTCATACTTTTTTTACCGCCGCGTGACCGAACAAGCCGTGCGGCCGCACTGCGAGCGCGGCAATAACCAGCGTGAAGGTCACGATATTCGTGTAGCTCGATCCGGCGAACGAAGTAATCAACGCTTCTGTGAGGCCATACAGGAAGCCGGCGATGACGACGCCTCGCGCACTCGATATGCCGCCCAGGATCGCAACCGCGAACGCCTTGATCCCAAACAGCGTCCCCATGTCTGCGGATACCGCAAACAGTGGCGCAATCAGGATACCGGCAAGGCCGGCGAACACCGTCGACGCGGCATAGCACAACATGATTGCGTTCGACACGCTGATGCCCATGAGGCTGGCCGCCTCGCTGTTCTGAACGATCGCGAGCAGCGCTTTGCCCGTCTTCGTCCGCGACGAGAACTGGTGCAGCGCGACGGCGACCGTGATGCCGGCAAGCGGTATCAAAACTTGCAGCGGCGAGATCGCCACGCCACCGACTGTGAACGGCTCAACCGCGAACAGCGGCGGCAGGCTGCGCGGCTCTTTGCCGAACGTGAAGAGCACGACATTCTCCAGCACGATGCCCACAGCGACGGTAGACATGAGCCACGCGTTCGAACGCGCGGTCACGAACGGCCGCACCGCGAAGCGTTCGATGAGCATGCCCCACAGCGCGCAAAGTCCCAGCGCAAGCACGACCGCCGCCGGCAGCGGCCACCCGAGCTTCACCTTCAATGCGAAGCAGAGCACGGCGCCCAACATCATCGACGTGCCCTGCGCGAAATTCACCGTATTCGAAACGGCGTAAGTAATGTAGTAACCGAGCGCGAGCACGCCATATATGCTGCCGAGCCCCAGCCCCGAGATGATCGCGAGCGTGATCAAGCGATCGTCCTCCCCGGTCGCGCGGCCGCCGGTGAAGCGGCCGCATGCTGCAATTATTGGTCTCTGATTCGCGCGGTGCTTATTTGACCGGCACGATCTGTTCGCCCTGGTACTTCACCATGATGTAATCGTTCTCGGTAAGCGCATCATGGTTGGTCGGCGTAAATGGCTGCTTATACGTCTTGATAAGACCCTTGTATTCGCCGACCTTGTAGAAGCCTTCGCGAATCTTGTCGCCTTCGGTACCGCCGCCCGCGGCGATCGCCATCGCCGTCAACTGCATGGCGTCGTAGGCATTTGCGTAGCCGACCGGCGGCGTAATATCCGCAACGGACTTTATGTCGGGATACTTTTTCATGAGCGCGGCCACTTTCTGCTTGCCGACGTCGTTCTGCTGGCCAAAGAAGCTGTATGTCTGGATGAACACCACTTTCTGCGACCAGGCGCCCGCCAGCTCCGGAAAACGGCCCCCGGAAATGCCCCAGTGCGAGATGACAGGCACATTCCAGTTCATCCGTTCCATCGACTTGATGACTTGCGCCCCGGGGCCGGCGTTCGATACGAGGAATATTGCGTCCGCGCCATTTGCTTTGAGGCGCGCCAGCTGCGGCGTCATGTCGATGTCCTTCTCTTCGAATTTCTCAACACCGGCGCTCGCGATGTTGGTATCGCCGAGCGCGGCGCTCAGCCCCTTCTCATTCGATTCACCCCACGGATTGTTGATCAGCATCATGCCGGGCTTTTTCGCGCTATACGCCTTCGATGCATAATTGACGAGCGCCTTGTCGACGAGCACGTCGACCGCCGACACGCGGAATACATAGTTGGGTGCTGCGCCGTTGCGGGTAATGAGAGTGCCCGCTGCCCATGTCCCGACGTAAGGCGTCTTTTCCTTATTGGCGATCGGTACGATTGCCATCGCCACCGGTGTATCGATGCCGCCGAAGATCGCAGCCACTTTTTCATTCTGTATGAGCTCGCGCGCGGCGATCTGGCCCTTGGCAGGATTCGATTCGTCGTCACGCTTGACCAGCACGAGCTTGCGTCCGCCGAGCAGGCCGCCCTTCGCATTGATCTCATCGATCGCGACTTCCATGCCGCGGGTAATCGCTTCACCCGACTTCGCGGAAAGTCCGGACAGCGCACCGACAAACCCGATCTTTATGTCCTGGGCGCTAGCGCCCGCCATAGACGACAGAATGATTGCGAGTGCGATGAGTGAACGCATGAGGATCCCCCGAGTTGTGCGGAACAGAGTAGACGTAGCATACGCCGTGCCGGACTGCTGCGCCGCTTGGCGCCCCCTTGCTTAGTGGCTGTTTCACCAGACGCATGGTCCCGCAACTCGGGCGCGAAGCACCGAGAGCGCGGACGCGCTCCAAGATAGTGCGCCGTGCACTTTATTCGTGCATGCTTCGCAACGGCGGGCTCGCGTCATTTGGTAATCTTCTACTTCGGGTTACATCAGATAAAAGCGACTGCATGACAATCAGATCGACGTGGGCACCCCAAGGCATGGTCGTAGCGCCACATGCCCTCGCAGCACAATCGGGCCTTGCTGTGCTCAGGGAGGGCGGCAATGCGCTTGAAGCAATGATTGCAGCAGCCGCGACGGTTTCCGTCGTCTATCCGCATATGAACGGTATCGGCGGCGACAGCTTCTGGCTGATACACGAGCCGGGCGCGGACGTTGTGACGATCGATGCTTGCGGGCGCGCGGCAGCGCGGGCCAGCGCCGACTTTTACCGTGATCACGAGGCGTCATCGATTCCCGGTCGCGGACCGCTCGCGGCAAATACCGTCGCGGGCACTATCTCCGGCTGGTCGATCGCTCACGACTATAGCGGGACTCGATGGGGCGGGCGCTTGCCGATCGCGCGTCTGCTGGAGGACGCTGTCCGTTACGCTGAACACGGCATCGTCGTGACGCAAAGTCAGTCGTCTGTCACGCGTGCGAAGCTGAGCGAGCTTATGGACGTGCCTGGTTTCGCGCAGCGCTTCCTGGTCCAGGGCGCTGCGCCGGACGCCGGCTCACTGATGAAACAGCGAACGCTGGGGCAGACAATGCGGCAGTTGTCAGGGAAGGGACTCGCCGATTTTTATACCGGTGAGCTCGCGCATTCGATTGCGGCTGATCTGGCCGCGCTCGGCAGCCCGCTCGCATTTGCCGACTTTGAAAACCATCATGCCGAGCTTCGACCGCCCGTATCAATACAGCACAGCACTGGCGTGCTCTACAACATGGCGCCGCCGGCACAAGGTACGGTGTCGCTGATGATTCTCGGTATCCTTGATCGGCTCGGTATCTCGACGGTCGAGCCCGAGAGTGCCGAATATGTGCATTTGTGCGTCGAAGCAACCAAGCAGGCGTTTCTCGTCCGCGATCGATACCTAACGGACCCGGCGCATATGACTGTCGATCCACAGCAATTGCTTACCACTGATGCATTGGCCAGGCACGCAGCAGCGATCGATGTCAGACACGCGATGCCGTGGGGCGCACAATCTCAGCACGGCGATACCGTTTGGATGGGCGCCATCGATGCGCATGGCCGCGCCGTCAGCTTCATCCAAAGCATCTACCACGAGTTCGGCAGCGGCATCGTGCTTCGCCAGAGCGGCATCAACTGGCAGAACCGCGGCTGCAGTTTTTCACTCGACCCGAAGGCGCTCAATAGTCTGCGGCCGCGGCGCAAACCGTTTCATACGCTCAACCCATCGCTTGCCCGGCTCAACGACGGCCGTACACTCGTCTATGGCACCATGGGAGGCGACGGTCAGCCGCAGACGCAGTCAGCGGTATTCACCCGCTACGTTCAATTCAGGCAGGGATTGCAGCAGGCGATTGCCGCACCGCGCTGGCTGCTCGGACGCACCTGGGGCCAGACCAGCGATACGTTGAAACTTGAATCGCGCTTCAATGGCGACGTCATCGATTTATTGAAACAGCGCGGCCACGAGATTGAGATCTTGCAACCGTACGATGAATTGATGGGCCATGCAGGCGGCATTGCCCGCCAAGCGAACGGCGCACTCGAAGCGGGATTCGATCCTCGCAGCGATGGCGGCGCGGCCGGTCATTAACCGCTAGCTCGAAATTCGGTAAGGAGCGATCATGCGAACGCTTGCGAACGTCCTGTACCTCGTGCTCGCAATGACGTCGCCTATGACCAGCGCGCAGGAGTATCCGCAGCGGCCGGTGCGCACTATCGTTGCCTATCCGCCCGGCGGCTCAACAGACATCATCGCGCGCATCGTCGGGCAGAAGCTCACCGATCGCCTTGGACAGACATTCATTGTGGATAATCGCGCCGGCGCCGCCGGCATGATCGGTGCGGAGCTCGTCGCACGCGCAACACCCGACGGACATACGCTGATGGTTGCCGACTCGCCCTTCGTCGTGAATCCGAGCGTATTCGCAAAAGTGCCTTACGATCCGATTCGCGATTTCACACCGATCGTGCTGGTCGGCTCGTCGCCACTGATCCTCGTCGTTCCGGCTGCGTCTCCATCGCAAAATCTCGCCGACTTCATAAGGCTCGCTAAAGCGCAGGCCGGAAAAATTACGATTGCATCGGCCGGCACCGGTGCGTCTTCTCACGTTGTGGCTGAATTATTCAAGATGCGCGCCGGCGTGAATCTCACGCATGTGCCGTACAAAGGTCTGGGTCCGGCGCTGGCGGAAGTGACGGGCGGTCAGGTGGATTCTCTGTTCAGCAGCATTCCGGCGGCGCTGCAGCTTGTGCGCACAGGCAAATTGCGTGCGCTCGGCATCTGCACCAGGAATCGCATGGCGGCTGTATCGGAGATCCCGACGATCGAGGAAGGCGGTGTGGCGGATTTCGATGCGTTCATCTGGTACGGCTATCAGGGACCCGCCGGTCTGCCAAAGTCTGTCGTCGACAAGTTGAGCAGAGAAATCGCACGTGCTGCGGAACTGCCAGACGTCAAAGAGCGTTTTGGGGGCATGGGTCTCGAGACGATGATACTCATGCCGGATGCCTTCCGGCCTTTCATCGCGAAAGAGCTCAAGAAGTGGGGCGATGTCGTGAAGGCAGCCAACATTAAAGCGGATTGAACAGGCGACCCAACGGTGCCCCGCTCGAACAGCTTACTGCAACAACAGCGTTGCGACGAACGGAAAACTGCGCGTGCGTTTGCACGCGCAGCGCTACTTGAGCGCGAGATCAACGCGCGTGGGCTTGCCTTTGTCCTTGATGCCGTCAGCGGAAAGTTTCGGCGACACGAGGAAGATACGATCGGCCGGAATCTTGCCGGTTTCGAGCAGGTAGTCCTTCACCTTTTGCGCGCGGTGATCGGCCAGCGCGCGCAAGTCTGCGTCGCTGACTTGCATGTTCGCGAGCATCAACTGTTCCATTTCCGGTACCGGCAGTTCCTTCGCTAAGCCGATCATGTTGCGCGGTTTGTCGAATTTTTCCTCAGCATAAGCTTTGGACAGGTATTTCGGATACTCCGAGGGTTCGAGGGTTATTTGTTCGAGCGAACCGGCCGCCCCGCCGTCCTTGACCGTATCCTTCAGTTTTTGTGTTTTCACCTTGCGGTCGAGGGCGGCTCTTTTCAGCCCCTCATTGTCGCTTGCGCCATCCACACGACCCCCGATATCGAGCTTGATGGCGGGCCTGTCGTTAAGCGCTTTGCCGAGTTGGTCGAGCTTGCTATGAGCGGCCGGCGTGAGCGCTACTGAACCAGGCTCAAACTCGATATACGACAGCTCTTCGCCGCCGCTGCCGCCAAACAGCGAGCCAATAAGCGCAAATGGCGAGGTGATGACCTTCACGATCAAATCGGCGATAAGGCGTCCGATGATGGCGCCCATGCTGAACTGCGGATCATCGATCGAGCCGCTGACTGGCAGGTCTACATCGATGACGCCGTTGCGGTCTTTGAGCAACGATACCGCAAATAGTACCGGCAGCTTAGTGGCGGTGGGGCTGTCCACCTTGTTGCCGAACGTAAGCTGGTTCAGGATGATCTTGTTTTGGGCGGCGAGCTTGCGATTTTCCAACTGGTACGCGACTTTCATCGACAGCTTGCCTCGCTCGATGCCGTAGCCCACGTACTTTTCGGAATACGTCGTCAAGGACGGCAGCTCGATATCGGTCGCCTCCGCTTTGACATCGAGGTACAGATTCTCGGCGAGCGCATTGATCTTGCCGGCGATCACCACGGGTGCGGTGCCATCAATGTGGCCCTGCAGGGCGACATCGCCCGCGACCTCGCGGCTCATCGCCGAAACGCTGCCCGTGAGTCCCGTCAGGTTGGCCGAATAATTTGGCTTGACGAAGTAATCGCTGAAATTGACGTTGCCATTGGCGAGCGTGACCTTGCCGATCTGTAGGTTGAGCGGAGGTTTGCCTGAAGTTTCGGTGACGGGCGCGGCCAGTCCGGGGTCCGTGGCCGCCGGAGGTGGGGTAACGGACGCAACCCGTGCAGGAAGCGAACCGGCAGTTCGCGGCAACGCTTCAGTGGAAACCAGCAGGCGCTGCAGATTGAGCCGGCCTTCGGGCGTGACCACCAGACGCGTGAAAAAATCGGACAGGGCGATTTCGGCGATCGCGACCTTAAGGGGCTGCGAGTTCAAGTCGACCCCGCCAAAGCGAAATGATTTCCAGCGCAACAGGTCCTCATTCCCACCCTTGGTCACCGACGCAAAGTTTGCAATCGTTATGTCGCCCTTGTAGGTTGCACGCGGAGTGCCGTGTTCAGGCACGTCGACCGCAGCCTCGCCCGCGGTAGTGATGTCGCCGCTCGACACGATGGCGTTAATGTAGCCGGCAAAGTAGGGCTGAACCGGCACTATGCCAAGATTGCGTGCATCAATCTTCAAGCGCGCGGAGACCGGGTTAAAAGAAACTGGGCCGCTTGCCGCGAGCGAGCCCGTCTTGTTGAGCTTGAGCTTGAGCGCAATGTTACTGCGCTGGCCTTTTGCAGTGGAAACATCGCTTGCTGTGAGGCTCAAGTCTTCAATACGTGCGCTGGCGGCGGCCGGACCCGCATTTTCATCATCGAAGGTGCCTACATAGCCGTCCACGTTGACCTTCTGCACAGCCACGCTCCACGATTTCGCGGTAGCGGCAGCATCGGCTGTGGATGGCGCCAGCCCCGCTGTACCCATCTTCTCTTCCGCATTTGCCACGGTTAGTTTCCGCAGGTTCAGCTTGCCATGCTTGTCGCGCCGCAGCGCGACGAAACCGCCGTTCGAGGTGACTTCTACGACATTGATGGTCCGGCCGACCAGATCAAAGCTGCCGCCATGCAATGCCAGCGACGGAATGATCAATAGGTCCTGCTTGTCCCAGCGCTGGCGCAACTTAAGCGAACGCACTGCAATCTCGACGTTCTTCATCACCACGTTGGGTATTTCGTTAACAGCGCTATAGGTAAACGCGCTCGTGATGTCGGTTTCACCGTCAAGCGCATCAATGGCGACGAAGGGCTCGACAAGCGGCCACAGCGTGGACACGTGCACCTTCTCCAGTTTGATCGTTCCGTCGGCACTCAATGGCTTGATTGCGAGGGTGCCAGCGAGGGTCACTGCAGCATCGGAAGTTGAATGCAGATATGCGTCGACTCGCGCACGCGCAGCGGCGGCGCTCGATATGTCGTGCATGGCAAATTTGAACTGGTCGAATTGCAGGCGTACCGGACGCGCGCCGCGCTCATCGAGCACATCGACCTTGCCATCGTTGATCAAGACTTGATCGATCTTATAGGCTATCGCCGGCCTCGAAGATGATGTGGTTTCGGAACCCGACTTGGGTCTAAACAAACGCAGCAGATAAAACTCGCCATCTGCACGGTGGTGCACGCGGATCTGGGGCGATGCAATCGTAATCTTTGCAATGTCTACTCTCGGCAGCAACGGCTCGATTGAGCGTAATTCCACGTCCACCCTGGGAGACTTCACTAGCGGCGCACCGCCGGGCTCCTGGAGATCGACGTCGCGCAAGGCGACGCTGCCGGACAACACGAGGGTCGGGGCACTATCTTTCGCTTTAGCGAAAGTCAGCTTGAGGGCGGTCTCAAGCCGTGCCGCGCGCACGTCCACGGCCGGCAGCCCGGGGATATAGTTGAGATATTTGGTGAGGTCGAGTCCGTTCAGATCGAAGCTGACGATTGCGTCGCGCGGGTCCTTGAACGGCTTGGCCTCGGCATTCAATTGGAGCGGGGCGCCGTCAACCTGAGCGCTGAATTTGGGTTCGACGCTGATGTCCTGATAAACCGGCAGACTCGAAATAAAGGGAATGGCCAGCTGCAGGCCTGTGACCGCATGTTTGCTCTTCTCGGGACGGTCATCGAACTCGATAGCGCCGTCTGCGATTTCAATGTTCGCCACAGAAAAGCGGGGCGGCGGCTGATTCGGATCCCTGGGCTTAGCCAAAAATTCATCGATCAGATCGGACCAGTTATAGCGGCTGCCTTCGATGCGGGTAATTTTGATTTGCGGTCTGTCCGCGCGCATCGATGCAAGCACCGGTGCGAGCCGGAACAGCGAGGCGGCCGACACATCGGCGTAAAGCCCGTCGATCGCAGCAGCCGTCGCATCGCTGTCGCGTTCCTGTATACGTACGCCGCGAACGGTGGCAGTCAAGGCATAAGGATTGATGCGCAACGATTGGATGCTGACTTTGCGATGCAGCGCAGCGCTGAGGTCGCTCTCGAGCTTATGACGAACCAGCGGCGGTGCAAGCAACGCGCCGAACACGCCTATGGCGGCGACGATGCCGATGATCCACCATACGAGCTTGCGCGCCCACCCAGAGCGCCGCAAGGCCGCGCCCTCTGTGAGTTGACTGCGAAGATTATCCGGGGAGACGGTCACGATGGCGTGCCGACAGTCGTTTTGACAGACCTAGCATACTACCAGCCGCGAGCCCTGGTCTGACCGCTGCGGTACACCGGCATTGGACCATGGTCCAATGCCTGGCCGCATTGCCCGAGCGTAAAAATGAACGTTTCGTATCTGCATACGATTGCCAACGGACCTCAGGGCGCTCGTAGGCACGGCGCCGTGCATCGCTCATGACGTTCTGAATCGCACCACGCAAATTGAAGGAACTTCCCAAGGATGCCCGCCATTATTCGGCGCGCGCTGCTTTGTTTGAACGTGTTAAGGAGGCATGACATGAAGATCATATCTGCTCTTACCGCGTTGCTAGTCACCGCTGCGTTGGCCGCACATGCAGCCGATCACGCGCCTCATTGGGGTTATCGTGGCGAACATGGCCCCGCGAAATGGGGTGATATGGAAGCCGGGTTTTCGCAATGCAAGCTCGGCAAAGAGCAGTCCCCTGTCGATATTCGCAACGCAAAAAAAAGCGCCTTGCCCGCCCTCGATTTCAATTACAAACAAACTAATGCCGAGGCTATCAACAATGGACATACCATTCAGGTGAGTCTGGCCGATGGCGGCGTGCTGAACCTGGACGGCGTCTCATACAAGCTTGTGCAATTTCACTTTCACACCCCGAGCGAAGAAAAGATCGATGGGAAAGCGTACCCGATGGTTGCTCATTTGGTCCACCAGAATGTCGAAGGGAAATTGGCCGTCGTGGCCGTGCTCTTGACGCAGGGGAAAGAAAATACTGCACTTGATCCGCTGTTTGAAAACCTGCCGCCATCGGAAGGCGCCAAAACAACACTCGGCGCCAATTTCAATGCCGTTGACCTTCTTCCTGCCGAGCGCGGTTATTTCAAATATGTCGGTTCGCTGACGACGCCGCCTTGCAGCGAAGGCGTTCGCTGGCAAGTATTGAAACGGCCAGTCGAAGTCTCGAAAGCGCAGATTGCAGCCTTCCGCAAGCTCTACCAGATGAATGCCCGTCCAGTACAGCCTTTGAACGGCCGCAAAGTCGAACAGAGCTGATCAGACGACCCGCTCTCGAGGGATAAACGAGACCTGCACTTTTTCGCGGGACACGATTGGTTGCACCATCACTGTGGTTGGTGACACCCGCAGCACAGGCGGGGAGACCAGTGCTTGGGCATTGAAGCGGGAGGTGTTGCTAAACGCACGGCGTGTGAATGATTGCGACGCCGGCATGTCAACCTGATAGACCGCTTTGAGCGCCCAGGCTATTTTGACATGACCTTACTCGAAAACTTGACCGCCACATCCAGGCGCGTGTCTGACACCGCCAGCCGGCTTGCCAAGCGGCGCGAGCTCGCTGATTACGTGCGCGGACTGGCGAACGACGAAATTCCCATCGCCATCGCATTTCTGAGCGGAGAAACGCGACAGGGAAAATTGGGCGTCAGCTACGCGACGCTGCATGCGGCCGGCGGCCATGCGGCGGCGACGCCGTCATTGACATTGCATGAAGTCGATGATGCGTTCGCCGAACTGTTGACCATCAAAGGCAGCGGCTCCAGTGAAAGGCGCGCCGAGCGCCTTTCAGCACTGTTTGCGCGCGCCACACACGATGAGCAGGACTTCCTCGCGCGCCTTATCGTTGGTGAGCTGCGCCAGGGTGCACTTGCAGCGTTGGTACTCGAAGCGATCGCATCCGCAGCGGATATTCCTGTCGCCGAACTGCGCAAGGCGGCGATGTCAGCGGGCGGCATCGGCGAAGTCGCGCAGGTCGCGCTCACCCAGGGTGGCGCCGCGCTTGGCCGCTTTTCGATACGTCTCATGCAGCCTGTTCTGCCGATGCTATCGCAGTCTGCGCCCGACACCGAGACCGCTCTCAAGAATCTTGGCACCGCCGCGCTCGAGTGGAAGCTCGACGGCGCGCGCGTCCAGGTGCACAAAGCCGGCAGTGACGTTCGGGTCTACACGCGCAATCTCAACGATGTGACGGGACGCGTGCCGGAAATCGTTGATGCGGTGCGCGCTTCCCCGCGGCATGCGCTGATACTCGACGGCGAAGCAATTGCTCTGAGAGCAGACGGCACACCGCATTCCTTTCAACTGACGATGCGCCGTTTCGGCCGCAAGCTCGAAGTCGACGCGATGCGCCGCGAGCTACCGCTGTCAGTGTTCTTTTTCGATTGCCTGCTGCAGGATGACCACGTGCTTGCTGATCATCCGGCGCACGAGCGATTTCGTGCACTTCAAGATGCACTACCTTCCGCCGTCATAATTCCTCGCATCGTCACTGCCGACAACGCAGAGGCGACGCGATTCTTCGAGCAGGCGCTCGACCATGGGCACGAAGGCGTCATGGCGAAATCACTCGAGGCCCCGTACGAAGCCGGCCGCCGCGGCGCGGGCTGGGTGAAGGTGAAGCGTGCGAACACGCTCGATCTCGTCGTGCTTGCGGCGGAATGGGGAAACGGACGCCGCCAAGGCTGGCTCTCGAACTTGCATCTCGGCGCACGCGACGCTGCTAACGATGGATACGTTATGCTGGGCAAAACGTTCAAAGGCCTGACGGACAAAATGCTCGAGTGGCAGACACAGGAATTCAAAAAGCTGGCGACCCATGAAGGCGAGGGGGCGGTTCATCTGCGCCCGACAATCGTCGTCGAGATTGCATTCAATGAAATTCAGGCGAGCTCGCGATATCCCGGGGGACTCGCGCTGCGCTTCGCTCGCGTTAAAGGTTATCGGCCTGACAAGCGGCCCGACGAGGCCGATACGATCGAGACAGTGCGTACCTTATATGCTGCACAAGTACACGCGGGCGACAAGCGATGAGCTGCGCGTCCGATGCACTGGCCGACTTGGTTGCGAGTCCGCCGGGTTGCTCGACATTCGGCGCGGGCTGCAATCGATTGTGAATCGCCATCTAGTCGATCGTTATACCGGCGCCCTTAGCGAGACCCGCAATGCGCTCACGTTCTTCGCGTATGTACTTGGCAAATGCAGCGGGCGATTCCGGTTGCGGCGTCGCGCCTTGCCGGCGTAACAGATCGCGCACTTCCGGTGTTTGCAGGGCTCGCATAATTTGCGCGTGAAGCATGTCAACAACTGTCTTCGGCGTGCCTGCCGGCGCAGCGATACCGAACCACTGTGTGCTTTCATAACCGGGCAGTGTCTCGGCAACCGTAGGCAACTCCGGTGCCAGTGGATCCGGTCCAACGCCGGTGGTGGCGAGCACGCGGACACGGCCGCCTTTTGCGTGTGGCATTGCGACCACCGGTGACGTGAACTGGCACTGAATGTGACCCGCAATCAGATCGCTCAGAACCTGAGCCGCGCCTTTGTACGGCACCTGCGGGATGTCGACTTTCGCCATCACGTTGAACAGCGCCGCAGCGAGATGCGCAGGTGTGCCGTTGCCCGAATGCCCGCAGTTGAGCTTGCCGGGATTTGCCTGCGCGTATTTGATGAACTCAGCGACGTTGAAGACGCCGAGCGACGCTTGCACCACCATCACGTTCGCGACCGAAGCTATCCGCGTGAGCGGAATGAAATCACGTTCCATGTCATATGACAGATTGGGTTTCAACGCCGGTAGTCCCGCGAATACTGTCGTGCTGCCGACCAACAGCGTGTATCCGTCGGGCGCTGCCGTCTTCACGAGGTCAACGCCGATGATGCCGCTCGCGCCGGGACGCGCATCGACTACGAATTGCTGGCCGGTCTGCGCACTCAATTTGTTGGCAAGGACGCGCCCGGTGATCTCCGGCGAGCTGCCCGTCGCATTCGAAACGATGATGCGCACCGGCTTCATCGGATAATTTTGATCGGCGGCGTAACCGCTGTGAACAGCCAGGGCAGCCGCAACACCGATCGATCGCGCGTACGCGATGAAACGCAGCCGCGCACACAAACCGGTGAGCGCGCCACGCGCCGACTTGGACTTTCCTGTCACTGCCATACTCCTCCGATCTGTCTTGGCTTCTGGTTGTGCGCTTTATGTCAACGCGTCCCAGTATTGGACGATGCGTTTACGCATCGCCGCGTCGGGCAGCGCGCCACGACCCGCCTGCAGATTGTCGAGCATGTACTGAGGTTTGTCGGTGCCGGGAATTACGGCGGTAACCGCGGGATGCGCGAGTATGAATTTCAAAAAGAACTGAGCCCACGTTTTCGCGCCGAACTCAGCGGCGAAATCCGGCAGCGCACGATTCGCGGCTTTGCGGAATAGAGAATTGCGCCCGAATGGCAGATTGACAAGAACGGCCGCGCCCGCGTCGTGCGCAGCCGGCAGCAGCGACTCCTCTGCCTCGCGGTCACCCAAAGAATAATTTATCTGGAAGAAGTCGGGCTTCTCGCGCGCAAGCACTTTGCCAATTGCGCCATACTGGCCCGCAAAGCTTGTCGTCATACCGACATAGCGGCACAGCCCATGCTGCTTCCATTCGCGCAAAAGTCCGAAGTCGTAACTCGCATCGCCAACATTCCATGCCTGCATCAGATCGACGCGATTGGTTTTCAGGCGCTTCAGCGAAGACTGCAACGAAGCCGTCGCGGCAGAGCGGTCCGCTCGATACGAATATTTCGTCGCGAGGAAAAGCTTCTCGCGAATATTGAGCTCCGTGACCAGGTCACCCACCCTGTCTTCGGCGCGCCCATAAGAATAAGCAGTGTCGATAAGCTTTCCGCCGCCGGCCACAAAATTCTGCAGAACCTGGCGGCGCTCGGCCAATTTGACCGGATCGTTCTCAAAGTCGAAGATAACTGCGGTACCGATGCCTATTACCGGCAACTGTTCGCCGCTATGCGGTATGGGACGCGTCCTAAGCGGCTCATCCGCCGCTTGCGCGGCCGCGAGGAAGTCCGGCAGCAGCGCAGTCAGCGTCAGACCGCCAGCCGCAGTCAATGCACGGCGGCGTGAATGGTCGATTTCAGCGCTCATGTTTCCATGTTAAGGTCGAACAGATACGCTAGCAATGCGATTCGCACGCGGTGCGCGGCACGATGCACTAACGCGCGTGATACCATTTTCGCATTCCTTTGCAGAGCAACTACGAGACAATTCACATGGCGCGCCGCCAGCCTTACCCATGATCCGTCGCGAGCCTTTGATCGCGCTCGCAGTGCTGCTCTTGTTGCAGTTTGCACCGTTTGCCAGAGCGCAGACCAACGCCGCATCATCGTATCCGACGAAGCCGATCCGGTTTATTGTCCCTTATCCGCCTGGCGGCACGACTGACATCGTAGCGCGCGGCATCGCACTCAAACTGAGTGAGCGCACAGGTCAGCAGGTGGTAATCGATAATCGCGCCGGCGCAAGCACCATCCTCGGCGCGGAAGCGGCCGCCAAGTCGGCGCCGGATGGATACACGTTATTGCTTGCAACCTCGACGACGATGTCGATTAACCCGCAGGTTTTTCCGAAACTGCCTTACGACGCCGTGCGCGATTTCGCGCCGATCAGTTCCGCAGTGTATGTCCCGTTCGTCATTGCGACGCACCCTTCCGTGCCCGCAAACACCATTACGGAGTTGATTGCGCTCGCGAAGGCGAATCCGGGCACCATCAAGTATTCCACGCCAGGCACCGCGTCGAGCAATCACGTGGCCGGGGCGCTGCTGGAAACGATGGCGGGTATCAAGCTGCTGCACGTCCCGTACAAAGGCTCTGCGCCGGCGGCGACAGCCGTCCTCTCGGGCGAAGTACACTTCGTCATTACCGGTGTTGGCACATTGATACAGCACTGGAAAAGCGGCAGGCTCAAAATCCTCGCTTTCGGCAGCGACAAGCGGCACCCGTTGTGGCCCGATATCCCCTGCACAGGTGAAGCAGGGCTCGTCGGCTACGAGGCCGGCACGTGGTTCGGCGTCGTGACGCGCGCGGGAACGCCGAAAGCTATCGTTGATAAATTGAATAAGGAAATCGTCGCTGCACTGGCGACCGCCGAGTTGAAGGAGCGGCTAACGGCGATCGGCTTTGATGTCTCCGCCGGCACAGCGGAAGAGTTCGCGCGGTTCATGCAGCAGGATCGCGCCCGTGCCGCGAAGGCCATAAAAGCGGCCGGCATCAAGGCGACGGATTAAGCATCGCACGCACATCACGATTCATCACCAAGGAAACGTTCATGTCATACAAGTGCCTGCTCTATGATGTCAAAGACGGCATCGCAACGCTCACCATGAATCGGCCCGAACGGCTGAACGCGTTGGGCGATACCTTGCGCGAGGACTTGCTCGCTGCGGTCACTCGGACGATCGCCGATGCCAGTGTGCGCGTAATCGTCATTACCGGCGCCGGTCGCGGATTTTGCTCGGGCGGCGATGTTAAATCCATGAGCGAGCGCAACGAAACAGGTGAGGTGGCTGCGCCGAGCGAACGCTGGGCGCCGCTGCGCGATCAAGTTCTCGCTGCTATGCGCGATTGTATGAAGCCGATCATCGCGGCTGTCAACGGTGCTGCGGCCGGCGCCGGCATGAATCTCGCGCTCGCGTGCGATATCCGCATTGCATCGAATTCCGCAAAATTCTCACAGGCGTTTGTTAAGCGCGGTCTCGCGCCGGACTGGGGCGGGACTTATTTTTTGCCGCGTGTCGTTGGCATGGCGAAGGCGAGCGAGCTGATCTTTACCGGCGATACGCTCGACGCGGCGGAAGCGCTAAGGCTTGGCATCGTTAACAAAGTCGTACCGCCCGAAGACTTGATGTCGGAGACGTATAAGCTCGCGAAGCGAATCGCTGACGGCCCGCCGGTATCGATTCAACTCTCCAAGCGCGCGCTGCAACACAGCCAGAATACCGATCTTCGCGCCGCGCTCGAATTCGAGACGTTTGCGCAAGGCATCTGCAAGGACACCGAAGACTTCAAGGAAGGCGTAAAAGCGTTCGTCGAAAAACGCGCGCCGGTGTTTCGCGGACGATAGGCCATGTGACGCGCCACACGCTCGCCGTATTCACGAAGAACAGACTCAACCCCGCCTATTATGCCGCGCGGCTCGGCGCCGATCGCGTAGCAGCGCGAATGAATGCAGCCGCGCTGCACTACGTGCCGCAGCAGCCGGACAATGTTGACGAACAGCGCGCACTCATCGATCAAGCACTCGCGCTACGTCCGTCCGCGTTCGTGTTCGTGCCGGTGCATGGCACACTCATGGATGCGTCTGTGCAAAAGGTGCGGGCGGCGGATGTGCCGCTATTCAACATGATTAACCGGCTTAGCAATGCCGACGATTACATTACTTTCGTCGGGGCGGACGATCACCAGCTCGCATCACACACCGGCGCGTTCCTCTACGACGCAATGAACGGCACAGGCAACGTCGTTATCCTGGAGGGAACGCCCGGCACGATAACAAGCGCCGAACGCACTCGCGGCTTCCGCGACATCGCGTGCAGGTATCCGGGCATTCGCATTGCAGGAGCGCGGGCGGGGATGTTTTTGTTCGAAGAAGGCAAACGTGCGATGGCAGCTTTGCTTGCCGAACTTCCGCGCATCGACGGGGTTGCAGCAACCAACGACAGCATGGCGCTCGGCGCGCTTGAAGCCTTAACAGCAGCGGGCCGCACCGCAAAGGTAGTCGGCGTGAATGCCATTCCCGATGCAGTGAGCGCAATCAAAGCCGGCCGTCTCGTCGCGACTGCGGATTTCGACGCAATGAAAATTGCGTGCGTCGCGACCGAAGCAGCGGTGCGCTATCTAAACGGCGAACGTGTGCCCAAACAAATCCTGCTACCGGTGCAGGTCGTGCACAAAGAGAACTGCGCGCCGTGGGACCGCAGCATTGAGGATCGCGAGTGCCCCGCATGGGACAGTGTCGTTCGCTAGATTCGATCAGACGTAGGCGAGCAAGCGGCCGCAGCAGATGACTCCCATCCACAGTGCCAGCGAAGCAGCCGCCGAGGCCTTGGCAGTGAACGGCGCCGATGCGTCCGTATTCCAGCCCTGCACCGTCTGGTATGGCCCGACGTGAAAGAACACGGCGTTACACCCGGCGAGGAACAGCAACATCATCTTGATCGCAAACACGCGGTTCGCAATAAAGTCAGTCGCGTGCGCAGAAAACATCAAGAGCCCGCTCGGCACGATGATCAGCAGCGCGGCGAGCGACCATGGCAGCGTGAGGCGCGCAAGGTCAGTCACTGCAATTCGGCGCACTAAACCGAAGATGCGCAGATCGAAGATTGCAACCGAGCCGACAAGCGTGACAAAGCCAATGATGTGCGTTATCTCGACGCACGGATAAGCCCATAGCGACTCCCGCATCCAACGCGCGACGACGAGACCTTCTACAGGCGACAGTGGATGCACGACTTAGCCGCGTGCCCGGCGGCAAACACCATGATGCGATTCCGGAGCGCCCTTAGTGCGATTTACGTCACCCCTACGTATGTGCGCGCCTCCGCGTTGAGCCTGCACGCTTCGTTCAGTCAGCGCAGCTCGACCGTCTTACCATCGATCGTAATACGCTCGGCGCGCAGCTCTTCCGGCTTATTTCGATTCGGATACCCGACCACCGTCGCCGGCGTATTCACTTTGAGCATGGTGGCAGGCAATCCGCGATTTTCCATGCGCGAAGGCGGCGCCAGCACCACGAGCCAGGTCTTGCCGGGCACTTGCAGCCGCACATGGCCGTGGGGGTGTTCATAACCGGATTCGACGATCGTGCCCGATAAGTTGAGCACCTGCCCGGAGTCGTATTCCGACCAGCCGTGATGCGCATAAGCGGTGACACTGACCGCAAGCGCAGCAAGCATTGCGGGAAAGCGGATATTCACGTCGTGATCCTTGTGCATGTCGGCGCAACTAAGATAGCGGTTCAAGTGACGCACTGCAACCGGTTTGAGCTGCTCCGCCTTCCTCCTACCGCGTGACCACCCTGACTCCGACTTACTCGCACGTCGGCGTTTGCCATACTGATCGCTCCTGCAGGAGCGATGCCATGCCAACCACTTACGACACTATGCACAGAGGGGTGGGCGCGCCCGCCGCCGAACACATCGATCGCGCCGATATGCAGCGGCGACTCAAAGCGATCTTCATCGGTTCGATTGGCAATCTTGTCGAGTGGTATGACTTCTACGCCTATGCGGCGTTCGCGCTGTATTTTGCGCAAGCGTTTTTTCCCGGACACGATCCAGTCGTCCAGCAACTCAACGCGGCACTGTTGTTCGCGATCGGTTTCATTGTGCGCCCGATCGGTGGCTGGCTGTTCGGACATATCGCGGATCACTATGGCCGCCGCATCGCACTCATGCTGTCGGTTGCGCTCATGTGCTTCGGCTCGCTCTTGATCGCCGTCACGCCGACTTATGCAAGCATTGGCATCTGGGCGCCAATCATTCTCGGGCTGGCGCGCGTCATCCAGGGTTTCAGCCTGGGCGGAGAATACGGAACGAGCGCCACGTATCTCACCGAAGTCGCTGACCAGCGCCACCGCGGGTTTTATTCGAGCTTCCAATATGTGACGCTGATCGGCGGCCAGCTTTGCGCCCTCGTCGTACTACTCGTCCTGCAAAACGTTTTTCTGACTAATGACGAGATCCGCCAATGGGGCTGGCGCATTCCATTCTTCATCGGTGCCGGACTCGCAGTCGTGGCCGGCGTCATGCGCCGCAATCTACAGGAGACCGAAGCGTTCGAGGCTGCCAAGAAAGTGGCGAAGCGAACATCGTCGCTGCGCGCGCTGATGAAATATCCACGCGAAGTTCTGCTCGTCGTTGGATTAACAGCGGGAGGCACGGCGGCCTTCTATACGTACACGACGTACATGCAGAAATTCCTCAAGCTCTCCGTCGGCCTCACCGATCATCAAACCACGATGGTTACTGCCGGCACCTTGATATTCGCCATGTTCCTGCAACCGATCTATGGCGCAATCTCCGACCACATCGGCCGCAAGTGGCTGTTGATCGGGTTCGGCGTCTGCGGCGTGCTTTTTACGGTGCCGCTGCTGACGGGATTGCAGGCGGCGAACGGTCCACTCCAGGCGTTTCTGTTGATCGCCGCAGCCTGGATGATCGTATCGGGCTACACATCGATCAACGCCGTTGTGAAAGCCGAGCTCTTTCCAACCAGCGTGCGCGCGACAGGAGTCGGGCTGCCGTACGCGCTGACGGTATCGATCTTCGGCGGCTCCGTCGATTCAGTCGCGCTGTCATTCAAGTCCCACGGCCACGAGACGTGGTTCTATTATTACCTCACGGCGATGATAGGCATCTCGCTCATCGTCTATCTTTTCATGCGTGACACGAAACGCGACTCCGCGATGCAGCGGCACGAGTGATATGCGAGCGTTGCGGTAAGCTTTCCGGCAGTCCTTTACACTCTCCCGATTCAGCACACGGGAGAGACGCATGGACCGCGGCATCTGGGCAATATGGTACGAAATCGCCGATGACAATCAATCGGAGTACCTCGACTGGTTTCACAGCGTGCATATCCCTGAGAAGCTTTCGCGGCCGGGCTACGTATGGGCGGCACATTACACGTTGATCCCTGCTGCACAGACCACCAGTTATCTCGCTCTGTTTGCGGCTACGACTGCATACACATTTTTAAATCCCAGCCCCGGGCAATTGCTGCAGCGTCAAAGCCCGCAGACCAAGCGCATGATGGCGATGCGTCAACAGCCTGCTGCGAGCATATTTAGCGAAGAAGTGCGCATCGATGGGCCCGATGCCGGCAAACGCGGCAGTGCAATGACCGCAGGGCCCGTGATCCAGATGGGTAATTACAACGCTGCAAATCCGGCGGTCGAAGACGACCTCGGCGCGTGGTACGCGCAAGAGCGCCTGCCAGTGCTCGCGTCACTGCCCGGCTGCATCGGCGCACGCAAGATGCTCGCGACCGTCGGCGCATTCAAGCACGCGATACTTCATGAGTTCACTTCACTGGAACTGCGCGAGCGTCATTTCGGTCCGCACGAAGCTGAAGCGCGCGATCCGAATACATGGATGGGGCGGGTCCGGCCGCAGCTTACGCATGCGCCGCGATCGCCTGCGGTCGGACGGCGCATCTGGCCGCGCTTAGCGTGAACGCATAATTCATGTCTTTCGATTTTTCTTCTCCTTCGTGCACGCCGCTGCTACAGTTTCGCGGATGATTTGCGCAAGGCGCAACGTGCCCGGCCCCGCGCCATCACGATCAGCGAATACGAGATACAGCTCGACATAACGATCGCCGCCATCACGCTGCGTTAGCGGCTTCAACACTTCCGCTTCGAGTTCGTCGCGTATTTTGTACTCGGGCAACCACGCGTAACCGTAACCCGCTCGCACCGCAATGATGGAAGTCGACATGTTGCTGACGGTCCAACGTTGCGTTGCTTCGACGCTTGTCGGCGAACTGCGGTCCTGCCCGGTCTCGCGGACAACGAGCTGCCGGTGAGCGCGCAGATCCTTCGGCGTCACCTTGCGCTTGAGCTTGTGCAGTGGATGCTGCGGACTTGCGGTGAGCACGATCTTCATGCGGATGAGCGGATCGCCGATAAACCCCGCAGGCACCGCACTGGCAATCGCAAGTTCGACCTTGCCCTGGAGTAACGCCTCCTGCGTGCCGCTAATCACTGACTCGATCAGCTCTATGCGCGTGTCCGGGCCTTCACTGCCGAAGCGCTCGAGGCAATCGAGGATCAGCCATGTCGGAAACAGCGCTTCGACTGCGAGCCGTATTTCGGCCTCCCATCCCGCAGACAGCGAGCGCGCCGTTTTCTCCAGGCCGCCGGCTTCTGCGAGTAACGCCTGTGCTCGCCGATACAACAATTGACCGGTCGCGGTGAGCACCGCTTTGCGGCCCTTCACCTCGAATGCCTTCACGCCGAGGATGGCTTCGAGCTTTTGCACGGCATAGGTGACGGCGGACTGGCTTTTGTGTATTGCCGCGGCTGCTTGCGCGTAGCCGCCGCCGTCGACCACGGCAATAAGGGCGCGCCATTGTTCGAGCGATATGTGCGGTGCGACCGGGTCAGACATTGATCAGCTAATTAGATAATAACGAGCTAAATATTGCGCTATTTTATCTAAATTGCAAATGTTTAAATGGCATTGTCGTTCAATCATTCAGGAGTGCCAAATGAACACCAATCTGCTGCAAGTGAATTCCAGTTTGTTTTCCAATGCCGGCCAATCGACGATGCTGGCAAACGAATTTGTCGCCGGTTGGCGTGCGCGCCATCCTGCTGCGACGGTTACAGTCCGCGATCTGGCGCGCAACCCGGTGCCACATCTTACGGCTGAACGTTTCCAAGCCTTCCTGGCGAAGCCTGAAGAGCGCACGGCCGAACAACGTGCGCATGCCGGTTATTCCGATACGCTGATCGAGGAATTGAAACGCGCCGACGTTATCGTGCTTGCGGTGCCCATGTACAACTTCGACGTCCCTTCGACGCTCAAGGCATACTTCGACCACATCGGGCGCGCCGGTTCGACGTTCCGCTATACGGCGCAAGGACCTGAAGGGCTTCTCAAGGGCAAGAAAGTGTATGTGTTCGCGGCGCGCGGCGGCGCTTATGCAGGCACCGCAGCCGACACACAGAGCGCTTATCTGCGCAACTTTCTCGGTCTCCTGGGCATCACCGACATCGAGTTTGTATATGCGGAAGGTATAGCCATCAGCGACGCGAGCAAACAAGCCGCGGTCACACAGGCAAAGCAAGCGATCGCGCAGCTTCATGCCGCCGAAGATGCAACGGTGCTGCTGGCCGCTTGAGTGTCCTTGCGAATCTCAAAACCCGCCCGCACATTAGAGTGTCTCGATCTGAACGAAAGAGGAGCTCGACCAGTGAAAAAACTTTCATTCATCCAACGCAACAACCAGCGCCACTGGGTAGGCGATGGCTTTCCGGTGCGCAGCATCTTTTCGTATAACGACCGCGCAGCAGAGTTCTCGCCGTTCCTGTTGCTCGATTACGCAGGGCCTGCGACATTTCCACCCACGACCCAACGCAAGGGCGTTGGCGAACATCCGCACCGCGGTTTCGAGACGGTTACTATTGTGTACGACGGCGAAGTCGAGCATCGCGATTCGTCAGGCGGCGGTGGCGTTATCGGTCCGGGTGACGTGCAGTGGATGACTGCTGCCGGCGGACTCGTACACGAGGAGTATCACGGCGCCGGCTATGCGAAACGCGGCGGTCCATTTGAGATGGTGCAACTGTGGGTTAACCTGCCTGCTAAGCATAAGATGACAACGCCGGGATATCAAGGCATCACCAGCGCGCAGATTCCGCGTGTCGAGTTGCCTGATTCAGCAGGCAGTGTGCGCGTGATTGCGGGCAACTACGAGGGCACGAAAGGTCCCGCGCGTACGTTCACGCCGGTGAATGTATGGGATGTGCGTGTGAATAAGGGAAAGCGCGCAACGTTCAATGTGCCGGCCGGTTACACGACTGGGTTGCTGGTGCTGCGTGGCGGCGTCCGGCTCGCGGGCGGCGAATCAGTCGGAGAAGCAGAGCTTGCCATGCTCGAGCGGTCTGGCGAAACGTTCACTGTTGAGGCATTGGAGAATACAACGCTGCTGTTACTGAACGGCCAGCCGCTCAACGAACCGGTCGTGGGACACGGACCGTTTGTTATGAATACGCGCGCCGAGATCCAGCAGGCCATCATCGATTATCAGAATGGCAAGATGGGGCAGATGGCGGAGGCCGGTTGATAGCCGGCTCGCCGAAGAGACGGAGCGCGCATGGTTATTTCGTAGGTTGTGAAGCGAATTAGCCATGCGCGGCATTGAGCCGCGCCAACAGCTTTTCATGTATCCCGCCGAATCCGCCGTTACTCATGATGAGCACGTGGTCGCCCGCCTTCGCGGTGTCTGCGATCGCTGTAACCAGCGTCGTCATGTCGCCGTGGATCTCGCCCCTGGCGCCAAGCGCGGCCAACGCAGTCGACGGATCCCAGCCCAGGCCCGCTGAGTAACAGAATACGCGGTCTGCGTCGGCCAAGCTTCCGGCTAGCGCATCCTTCATCACGCCAAGCTTCATCGTGTTCGAGCGCGGCTCCAAGACCGCGAGAATGCGGGCACCGTTGACCTTGTTGCGTAGTCCGTCCAGCGTCATGCGAATTGCAGTCGGATGATGCGCGAAGTCATCGTACACGCTGATGCCGTTCACTACTCCACGCAACTCCAGGCGCCGTTTAACATTCGCGAAAGTCCCCAGCGCTTCAATTGATAAAGCGGGCGCGACGCCGGCATGGCGGGCGGCGGCGATCGCGGCAAGCGCGTTCAACTGATTGTGTACGCCGAGCAAATGCCATTGCACATCGCCTTGACGCTGTCCGTCGAACGTAACGGTAAACCGGCCGTCCGCGGACTGCTGACCGGCGTGCCACGCGCCGCGGGTACTGAACCGCTCAACCGGTGTCCAGCAACCGCGTTCGAGGACGCGCTCGAGATTCGCGTCGCCGCCGTTACTGACAATCAATCCGTTGGCTGGCACTGTGCGTACCAGATGATGGAACTGCGTCTCGATCGCCGCGAGATCCGGAAATATATCGGCGTGATCGAATTCGAGATTGTTTAGGATTGCCGTGCGCGGCGAATAGTGCACGAACTTGGAGCGCTTATCGAAGAAGGCGGTGTCATACTCGTCCGCCTCGATGACAAAGCAGGGAGCGTCGCCGATACGCGCCGAGATGCCGAAATTTTCGGGCACACCGCCGATGAGGAAACCGGGCCTGAAGCCCGCATGCTCGAGTATCCATGCGAGCATTGCCGTTGTAGTCGTCTTGCCATGGGTGCCGGCGACGGCGAGTACCCGGCGATTGCGCAGCACATTTTCCGCCAGCCACTGTGGACCGGAAATGTAGGGCAATCCGCGATTGAGGATTTCCTCCATCAGCGGATTACCACGCGTTACGACATTGCCGATGACAAAGACGTCCGGCTTGAGGGAGAGCTGATCGACGCTGAAACCTTCCATGAGCTTGATGCCCTGCGCCTCGAGCTGCGTGCTCATCGGTGGATACACATTTGCATCGCAGCCGGTGACTGTATGTCCGGCCGCCGTCGCAATTACGGCAATACCGCCCATGAACGTGCCGCAGATGCCGAGGATATGTATGTGCATCAGGTCGCGAGTGTTGTTTGTTTTTTTGTGTGACTGAAACGTTCACGCTTTGAAAACGAAATATACCGCACCGACGAGACACAAGCCCGCGTAAATGTAGTTGACCATTATTTTCTGGTCCATATAAAAGATCGCAAATGGCACGAACACCACCAAGGTAATTACTTCCTGCACGATCTTGAGCTGTGCCAGCGATAGCGCGCTAAATCCGATGCGATTGGCCGGCACCTGCAGCAAGTATTCGAACAGCGCGATGCCCCAGCTCACGAGCGCGGCAACGAACCACGGCTTCGAGTGGAGATTTTTGAGGTGCCCGTACCACGCGAACGTCATGAACAGGTTCGACGCAGCAAGCATCACCACTGTCAAAGGCACCGGGCCGGCGATATTAAGCATGAGTCTTCCTTGAGGCGAGAAACGCGCATTCTAGTGCGGCGCGTCTTAAGTAAGCGGAGCAAACGCCCTTCGTGGCGCGGTGAGCCGCGCTACAACGCAATATCGGGCATCGAAGCCGAGCGTGTGCCGGGAACGGGCGGGTTATCCGCCGCATGATAGGTAAACACGAGCGAAAACTTTGTATCCGCTGTTTGGTTGTGCCCGGCGGCGTGAAACAAGCGGCAATGAAAGAACAACACGTCGCCGGGGTCGAGCTCGACCCGGCGCTGAGCGGCAATCACAGGCTTATTGCTTTCAACATCCGGACGCAGAAAAAGCGCGTCGTCGACCTGCTCGGGCGTAAAGTCAATTTTGTGCGAACCGGGAAGCACCAGAAGACAGCCATTCTCGAAATACTCGCGTCCGAGCGCGAGCCAGACCGAGACCAGCTCGGGACGCGTGAAGGACCAGTAGCGTATGTCCTGATGCCAGTTCGTGATGCTGCTGTAGCTCGGATTCTTCGTCATGATGCAGTTGTGATGCGCCTGCGACAGCTCGACACGCGGACCCAGCAGTTGACGCAGACGCTCGGCCAAACCGTGCTGGATCGCCCAGTGCGCGATGAGGGGATCACGCGTGCACGCCTGCAGGAGCCGGCGCACCGTGCGACCGCCCGGCGCGTCCAGCGACACGGGCGCACCGGGATATTTGGTATCGGTTTCGTACTCAACCGGCTGTTTCTCCGCATCGAGATCACGCTGCGCGACCGCCTTGATCTGCGCGCATTCCTTGTCAGGAACAAAGCTG
>Ga0207683_10000839_pt1 | contig 28142 bp, 29 predicted proteins | sample KBSM73metaG_FD_184333 | JGI IMG/M metagenome (GOLD analysis project Ga0207683, IMG submission 184333) | Miscanthus rhizosphere microbial communities from Kellogg Biological Station, Michigan, USA - KBS M7-3 metaG (SPAdes) (version 2) | ecosystem: Host-associated > Plants > Roots > Rhizosphere >... | reverse complement strand
TTCACTTTTCACTGTTTTGTATTCGTATTGCAGCTCCTTTACTTCTTTTGTTGTTTTATTTATGTTTCGTATTGTTTTATCCGCGTAATGACCATTATATATATACAATACAGCCAGGGCTGTAAGAAAAAGAAAGAACGGAATCTGTCTCACAATGGATTGATAATTCAATAACCGTTTCCAGCCACGAATTACCGGTTCCGCCTTTGCCTCCTGTTGAATATTATCTTGCTCGTCGCGCATTTGTTTTTCTCATTTTCATTGTTGCCCGGAATGAGTGCCACGGTTGATTAAGTTCGCCCAAACCGCAGCACGCATGCCCCGGGCCGCTTCAATGGATATAGATTTTTTCATAGACTTTAATTACGGATGATTGAATTGGTAACGTAAAGCCGGTTTTTAAACAGCTGAATAGCGGACGGAACCCTGAACGGAGCGTCGCAACCCAAGCCTCATTGAAAAACTACAGCTTGCTAAAAAAATAAAATCAATATTATCGTTGGTTGAATGTTGTATAAGAACTAACGCTGTCGCCTATGCTATTTTCGTTCTGCTATTCTGAGCTTTGCGCTTGCCGATCGTGAGTTTCGTTTTATTTCGTCTGCCGCAGGCAGTATAGGTTTCTTTGTTACAATGCTGAATACATTTTCCGTTCGGGTATTGATAAACGGGTTCTCTTCCGGCTCATCAAATGAACCGCGACGGAAAAAATTCTTTACCAATCTATCCTCAAGGGAATGAAACGTGATGATGGCTATCCGGCCAGTGGGTTTTAAAACTCCTGCAGCCTGTTCCAGCAATTCTTTCAGAGCACCTAACTCATCGTTTACTTCGATACGCAACGCCTGGAAAACCTGGGCATAGTACTTCTTTGGATTTCCTTTTACAATTCCGTGGAGTGCATTCATAAACGCTTCCGTTGTCTTCAGCGATACCGAATTGCGAACCTGCACAATCGTCTTTGCCAATGTTTTTGCATTCGTTACCTCACCATACTGTTCGAAGATTTTATGCAACCGTTCTTCCGAATAGGATTTTACAACATCAAAAGCAGTTAGACTTTGGCGCTGATCCATACGCATATCCAGGTCACCTTCAAAACGCGTAGAAAATCCGCGTGCCGCTTCATCAAACTGGTGACTGCTTACGCCAAGATCCGCGAGTATTCCATCAACAGCAGAAATATTATTCAGTCGCAGGAACCGTAACAGGTGCCGGAAATTTTGCGGTACAAAAAGGATTCGCTCGTCTGCCGGCAAATTTTTGATTGCATCTTCGTCCTGGTCAAATGCGACGAGCTTACCACCCGTGCCCAATTTTTCCAAAATCGCTTTTGAATGTCCGCCCCCACCAAATGTGCAATCAACATAAATGCCATCGGCCTTTATATTTAATCCATCAATTGTTTCATTAAGCAATACGGGAACATGATAGACGCTTTCACCAGGCTGCTGATTTGAAATGTCGGAACGGGAATATTTTTTCCTTTCGTTCATTTCATTTGTCATTTCTGATTGTCGCCGCGATTGTCGGTTTTGTCCATTATCTCTTTTGCCAGGTTGCTGAATGTCTCCTCCGATAATGATTCAAAGAGCTTTTTGTACTTATTACTATCCCAGATTTCGAATTTTTCGCCTACACCCACCAGCACAATATCTTTTTGCAGGCCCGCATGTTCTTTCAGATTTGCCGAGAGCAAAATTCTTCCCGCACTATCCGGTTCCACCGGTGTGGCGCCGTTCAAAAAGAAGCGGCGAAACTCTCTTGCTTTCGGATCAAAATCACTCAGTTTGCTGATACGTTCTATTAATGGCTCCCAGGTTTTAAGAGGGTACAGACTAAGACATCCTTCAAAGCCCTTGTTGATAACAAAGAAGTTCGCCTGGTCCGGTGGCAGCTGTCTTTTGACCTGCACCGGGAGCAGAAAGCGGTTCTTCGCGTCTAAAGTGGATTCGAATTCGCCAATTAGGCCTGTCATTATCAATAAATTGTATCAATCGTATGTAAATTGACACAAAATAACACTTTTTCCCACTTTAGAACCAAATTATTATGAATTTATTTTTTCCACAGTAAATTTTCGGCGGAAATCCGCCATAGGAAAGGATTTGGCTTCAATCAAAAAATATACCTCCGAAAAGAGTGTGGATATCCTGTGAATTGCGGTGTACAAGTGACCGGATTTGTGGATTTTGCTGATTTCCCAGGTTTACTTTTCCTAATTGACATTATGGGTTCAACTGTAAAATCAACATGAAAACGACTTTCCAAAATCCCTCTATCCGGGTTTAATGTAGCACCTTTGCCGACGCACCGCGATAAACAGATATACACCGATGTCAACAAGTGGTTACTCAGGCACACCATTGTTAAACAAGCTGGGCATAAAGCCTTTGATGAAAATATTGCTGGTAAACAGCCCGGACGATTATTATGATTTACTGGAAACAGATATCAGTGAACAATTGTGTAAGAAAAATGAGACACCGGACTTCATTCACCTATTTGTGAAAAATGAAAAAGAGTTTGAGTCTGAAATGAAAAAACTAAAGCCGGTGATAAAACAAAATAAAGAAGTTATTATCTGGGTTTCGTGGTATAAGAAGGCAGCAAAAATTCCCACGGATATTACTGAAGATACTGTAAGAAACTATGCATTGAAAAATGAATTGGTAGATATAAAAGTTTGTGCCGTAAGTGATGTCTGGAGCGGATTAAAATTGGTTGTACCAAAAGCGCTTCGTTAAAACCATAGAACACCGATAATACGGATAGGACAGATATAGACGGATGCTATCAATAATCATCCGTTACATCCGCATTCTCTTTGTTCCGTTAATCAATAAAATACAACAGTTGGTTGTGTCATGACAGATCCCCGAAAACTTTCAATAAACGATTTTACCTATTCTCTTCCCGAAGATAGAATAGCAAAATATCCACTTACAGAGAGGGATTCTTCCCGTTTGCTGATTTATAAAGATGGAAATATCGAAGAAGATATTTATAAAAATCTCAGTGATCACATCCCGGAGAATTCTTTACTGGTTTTCAATGATACCAAAGTGGTAGAAGCAAGATTGCTTTTTCAAAAATCTTCAGGCGGAATGATTGAAATATTTTGCCTGGAGCCGCATGAGCAATACACAGATATCACAACCGGCATGATGCAACAGGGAAAAGTGTTATGGCAATGTTTGATCGGAGGCGCTTCAAAATGGAAGCACGGACAAGTACTGGAGAAGAAAATACATACAACGGCAAATGATATTCTGCTTGCAGCAAAATATGTAGATAAAAGGGCAGATACATTTACCATTGAATTATCCTGGCAACCATCATCATTAAGTTTTGCAGAAATATTACATCATGCCGGTGCTATTCCCTTACCGCCTTACATTAAACGCAATGCAGAAACTTCCGATGCGGAACGTTATCAAACGATTTATGCCCATACCGACGGATCAGTAGCGGCACCTACTGCGGGTTTGCATTTTACAACACATGTATTTGATTGTTTGAAGAAAAAAAATATTGATACAGCCTTTGTTACGTTGCACGTCGGAGCCGGCACCTTTAAGCCTGTAAAAGCTGAAACAATGCAGGAGCACGAGATGCATTCAGAATTCATTGATGTATCAAAACAAACAATAGAACAACTTTTAAAAGATATTGATACCACTATCGTTGCGGCAGGCACCACGTCATTGAGAACTATTGAAAGTTTGTATTGGCTGGGAGTGAAATTAGCAGTGGGTGGCCGGCAGTTGGCAATCAGCAGTTCCCCAGAACTACTGCAGCTTGATCAATGGGAAGCTTATGAATCACAACAACTGAAAATTCCGTCAAAAGATGCTTTTCAGTTTTTATTTAATTGGATGAATGAAAACAACCTGGATAGATTGATTGCAAAAACTAAAATCATTATTGCACCAGGATATAAACCGAAAGTTGCAAAAGCATTGATTACAAACTTTCATCAGCCCCGATCTACGTTGCTATTATTGGTTTCGGCCTTGATTGGTAGTGATTGGAGAAAAGTTTATGATTACGCTTTGCAAAACGGTTTTCGATTTCTTAGTTATGGAGATGGCAGTTTACTGTGGTTTGACGAATCAAATGATTAAAAGTCTACCATAGCCATTCCTCAGAAGTTCGTTTGCACCGGGGTATTGTTGATTATAGCTGGTAGTTTGCTTGCACGTCTCATGCTTTCTTCAGCGGCAACTCAATATTGAACGCACTTCCTTTTCCTAAGGTGCTATCAACTTTTATCTCGCCGCCATGGGCTTCCACCATTGTTTTTACATAACTAAGCCCGAGACCAAATCCTTTTACATTGTGAATATTGCCGGTGTGCGCCCGGTAGAATTTTTCGAAGATGCGCTTTACGGTTTCGCGGCCCATGCCAATACCGTTATCTTCCAGCCGGATGTAAATTTTCTTTTCATCAGAAGTTGTGATGATGCGGATTTCCGGCGGCACATTATCTTTTGAATATTTAATGGAGTTGTCTATAAGATTATTGATAAGATTAGAAAGATGAACTTCATCCGCATCTATTAAATCATTCTCTGCTTTTAATTCAATGTCCGCCTTTCCTTTTTTATCTTCCAGCTGTAATATAAAATTCCCGGTCACTTCTTTTATTACCTGGTGTACATGTAACGGGCGAAGCATCAGTTGCACTTCCTGCTTTTCCATCAATGCCGCTTTCAAAATTGTTTCCACCTGCCGGTTCATCCGCTGATTCTCTTCTTTTATGATCGAACTGAAATAAGTCATTTTATCGGGGTTGCTCATCACTTTTTCATTCTTAAGTGCATCAACAGCCAATGATATCGTTGCAAGCGGTGTCTTGAATTCATGCGTCATATTGTTGATAAAGTCATTCTTTATCTCACTCATCTTTTTTTGCCGCAGCATTGTGCGGATCGTAAGGTAAAACGCAGTTATAATTATAATAGTAAAAATGATCGCCGTTGCAATATTCCAGCTCAGTGATTTCAAAACTATATCCTTGTAATCGGGAACGACAACGATTATTACCTCATCGGAAGAAAGATTTTCTGCCGGCGAACCGCTGGGTGCGATCAACGGCATGCTGTAAGAATAGTTGCGTATACTATCGTTGTAAAGTGCAACAAAATCTTTTGACTGCCGCTCCATGCGGGCAGGATAGTTTGGTGTACCCAGCGCTGCTAAACCAAATTCAAACGGAACATTTTTCAGGTCATTTTTTAAAAATGCCTTATGGATCTTTTGCGCTATTTCAGCAGTATTAAATCGCTGCCCGACTGTTATAGGTTTCAGCACATCAATGGAAAAATCTTCAGTATGCAGCCCGGGAAACAATTTGCCGGCGGTGCTGGTATAGCTCGCTTTATGTTTCGCTAATTCTTCGGCGACATCCCTTGTTGCATCAACCACATTGTGCTTTACCTGCTCCACGCGCAGCAGCACCATATTACTGATCCACGAAAGCTGAATAATAATGATCCCTATGAGTGAAAGACTAATCAGTATAATTATAACAGGGAAAATTTTCTTCACAGTGAGAATTTACAGGCCGAAAGATAATGTGTTTTTCAGTTTCAGAAATGTCTGCAAAGGTAAAAGGAGATTGTCATGCATTATAATCAAACCGTTTTACCGGCGACATTTTAACAGAGGTTTAGAAAAGTGAGTACCCGGTGATGGTGTAAATACCCACAGGTGTTGGGTAAAATAAAATTTACGTGTAAATTGAACTATGATCGACCCGGGAGCAGGTATATTGTTAATTGCAGATCCATTCCTTAAGGATCCTAACTTCTTGCGAACTGTTGTATTCCTGTGTGAACACCAGGACGAAGGTAGTTTTGGATTTGTGCTGAACCGCAAATACGAAAACACATTGGATGAACTGATTCCTGAATTGGAAGGAAGAGCTCTTCCCCTGTTTTATGGAGGTCCGGTACAGGTGGATACCATTCATTTCCTGCACCAGTATCCCAATGAAATTCCCGGTGGACTCGAAGTAATGAAAGGCGTTTTTTGGGGCGGTGATTTTGACAAGGTTGTGGAAATGATCAAAAAAAATGAGATTGACCCGAACAAGATCCGCTTTTATATCGGCTATTCCGGGTGGAGCGGTGGTCAGCTCACTAGTGAATTAAATGAAAAATCGTGGCTCACTGTGAAGGCAACACGTAAAATTGTTTTTCATAAAGATTATCTCGAGATATGGAAAGAATCGCTGCGGCAACTCGGCGGTGATTATGAAATGATGATCAATTTTCCGATTGATCCGCAGCTTAATTAAAGTGATCATTGAATGTGTCCTGAACCGTCCCGGTCTGACCGCATTCAAATGATCAGGAGCAAGTAAAAATCATACGAAATCCACTCTTCATTTTTATTTCTGTCGTATGAGTATTCCGATTTATATTTATTCCCTATTGACTTCACTTTTAAACAGGCCAAATGAAAAAATTTGTTTTATTTTTTTTCGCAGTCATTACCGTGATTTGTTTTAATTCGTGCAGCAAAAAAAGAAGTGGAAAACCACGTGTTCTTGTATTTGGTAAAACTGCAGATTTCCATCATTCATCTATTCCCAATGGCATCGCCGCTATTAAAAAATTGGGCGATGAAAATGGTTTTGATGTGGACTCAACCACCAATGCAGACTATTTTAATGAAGACTCATTAAAAAAATATTCCGCAGTCATATTTCTCAGCACGACCGGTGATGTATTGACTTATAATCAACAGGTGGCGTTTGAACGATTCATACAATCCGGCGGCGGTTTTATGGGTATCCATGCGGCAACGGATACTGAATATGATTGGGGATGGTATGGTCGCCTCGTTGGGGCATACTTTAATGGTCACCCGGAACAACAGGACGCAAAGTTTATTATAAAAGACAAAACGCATGCGGCCACGAGTTTTTTCCAGGATACATTATGGCAGCGAAAAGATGAGTTATATAATTTCAAAAAAATAAACCCTGACATTCATGTGCTTGTTACCATCGATGAATCGAGCTATAAGGGTGGTACGAATGGCGCTTTTCACCCGATGGCATGGTATCATGAGTATGACGGCGGTCGTGCATTTTATACTGAACTTGGTCACACGGAAGCTTCTTATACCGAACCAAATTACCTGAAACATATTCTTGGTGGTATTCAGTATGCCATCGGCGACAACAATGAATTAGATTATGCAAAAGCAAAATCACAATACCCGCCGGACGAAGATCGCTTTGTTAAAACATCATTGGTACAGGCAGAATTTTTTGAGCCTACTGAAATGACCATCCTTCCCAATTTTGATGTCCTGGTTGTACAGCGCCGCGGTGAGATTTTGTTGTATAAAAATGATACGAAGAAATTAAAGCAAGCAGGCTTTTTGAATGTTTATTGGAAAACAACTACACCGGGTGTAAACGCAGAAGAAGGATTGCTTGGCCTGACGAAAGATCCTAATTATGCAAAAAACAACTGGGTGTATATGTATTATAGTCCGGCAGATAGTGCTGTAAATCGTTTGTCCAGGTTTACGTTCGTCAATGATACAATTGATAATAAGACAGAAAAAGTAATCCTCGAAGTAAAATCACAACGCAATATTTGTTGTCATACGGGCGGTTCAATTGCATTCGGACATGATGGATTATTATACTTATCTACTGGTGACAATTCTACTCCCTTCAATGAGCCCCAGGTAAAATATGTGAACAGCGGGTTTGGACCAATGAATGATATACCGGGTCATCAGCAATATGATGCAAGAAGATCATCTTCCAACACAAATGATCTGCGCGGAAAAATTATCCGGATTCGTCCAAAAGATGATGGTACCTATGAAATACCGGATAATAACCTCTTTCCAAAAGGCGAAGCGAACACGCGGCCGGAGATATACGTGATGGGTAACCGAAATCCATATCGTATTTCAGTGGATCAGAAAAACAGCAATCTCTATTGGGGTGAAGTGGGACCTGATGCATCTGAGGATAGTCTTGATACAAGAGGTCCCCGTGGCTATGATGAAGTGAACCAGGCGCGCAAGGCTGGTTATTTTGGTTGGCCTTTGTTTGTAGGGAATAACTATGCGTATCGCGCTTACAATTATGAAAACGGAGAAAGCGGTGCGGCCTACGATCCTTCTAAACCGGTTAACAATTCGAGAAACAATACCGGTTTAAAAGAATTACCACCGGCACAACCGGCATTCATCTGGTACCCATATGGTGCATCACACGATTTTCCGGAAGTAGGTACCGGTGGCCGTAACGCAATGGCTGGCCCGGTGTATTACACAGACATGTTTCCCAAAGAAACAAGATTACCGGACTATTACAATGGTAAATTAATTATTTATGATTGGATACGTGGATGGATGAAAGCAGTTACCATGTTACCCAATGGGGATTTTGATGTGATGGAACCTTTTATGGAACATACCAAACTCCATAATTGTATTGATATGGAAACGGGGCCGGATGGCAAGTTGTATTTATTGGAATATGGCTCAGGATGGTTTGCAAAAAATCCTGATGCGGGTTTATCGCGTATTGATTATATAAGTGGCAATCGTCCGCCAAAAATCGCTTCCATCGATGTAGATAAAACAACCGGATCATTACCCTTTGCCGTAAAAGCAAAAGTAAACGCAGCAGATCCTGAAAATGAAAAAATGAAATACACCTGGAACCTTGGCAACAAAATAACCAAAGAGACGGATACACCTGAATTGGATTATACGTTTGACAAAGCAGGCGATTATAAAATAAGTGTAACGGTAAAGGACACACAGGGTGATTCTGCGGTAAGCAATGCAATCGATGTGTATGCAGGTAATGAAACACCAGTTGTCAGTATACAGGTAAACGGCGGTAACAAATCATTTTATGTACCGGGGTTACCATTCCAGTATTCCGTAAGTGTGACGGATAAAAATGATACATCAAAGATTGATCCTGCCAATCTGTTTGTATCGGTTGAATACCTGGAAGGTTTTGATAGAGCCGGATCAACCATGGGTCACCAGCAGGGTGAAGCAACGATAAGCGGTAAAAACATTATGTTATCACTCGATTGTAAGAGTTGCCATAAGGAAGCAGAAACATCTATCGGGCCTTCGTTTGTACAGGTATCGCAGAAATATGCAAAAGATCCGAATGCAGCCGGCTATCTCGCGCAAAAAATTGTAAAAGGTGGCGGAGGTGTCTGGGGTGAAGTGGCGATGGCCGCGCATCCGACTTTGCCGGAAGGCGATGTAAGCCAGATTGTGCAATGGGTGCTTTCTCTTTCGAACAAAGAAGCAGTGAAAAAATCATTGCCGCAAAGCGGCAGCATAACGCCCGAACAAAAGAAACCAAACACGGCGCTTATTTTAACCGCAAGCTACACCGATAAAGGCGGAACGAACATAAAAGCGCTTACCGGAAGAAACTCGATTGCATTGCGAAGTAACTCCGTATTATTTACAGGTAAAGAAGAGATGAAAGGATATACTTCAATCGGGTTTAATGGACTTAATTATATGATCATTCCATTGGGAGAAGGATGGTTTAAGATAGACAGTATTGATTTAACAGGCATTAAGGCAATCAACATTTTTGCCGGCTGGCAGCAGCCGCCGGCTTATGGTTTCGATTTTGAAATAAAACTTGATGCTCCTGATGGCAAAACATTGGGCAAAGGAAGTTTAACACCACCGTCTGATAAGAAAACACAGCAGGGAACAGTGCACGTGGCGATAGATGCTGTAACAGATAATGCATTTCATAAAATATATGTGATCAGCAAGCCAAAAGATGCGAAAGAAATCGGACAGGCGGGCGTAGCGGGATTACAGTTTAGCAACAAATAGCTGCGTAAAAAATAATCTCCGGGAGATGAAGGAGGTATTCAGTTTGAATACCTCTTTTTTTTACGGAATGAAATCAGCACATTATATGCATCGGTAATTGTTGAAAAGCTTATTTTGTATACGCATTTCCAAAACAGTTGTTCGATTGTTCTTACAATGAAAAAGTTTATTTTATTTATTTTTTTATTTCCCGGCCTGCTACAGGCGCAGGAAATAAAATTTCCACTAAGGGCGAGCGCAAATAAAAAATACATTGTGGACCAATCCGGGCAAGCTGTTTTTTTGAATGGATCTTCCGTTTGGCGATTGCCCTTTGCCATATCATACTATGACGCAAAAAACTTTTTATTGGGGTTAAAGGCAAAAAAATTCAATGCGATTGCGATCCAGGTTGCGGCCAACAGTAAGTCTTTTGTAAATGAAACAAATGGATTAACCTGGGGAGAAGTTGCCTTCGATGACGATGATGTAACAAAACCCAATGAAAAATATTTCCGGCATCTTGATAGTTTACTTGAATTATGCAATCAATTAAACATAGCTGTGCTTGCAGCGCCTTTATTCCTGGGTTGTTGTGGCGACGACTGGCTGGAAGTTATTCAGCAATACAAGGATGGTGTACCAAAATGCAGGAAATATGGCGAATGGTTTGCGCAGCGTTATAAGCATTTACCCAACATTATCTGGCTGAGCGGCGGCGATCATAACCCTGTTCCCGAATCGATCGCATTAGCTGAAGGAATTGCTTCGGTTGATACAACGCATTTGCATACTTATCATGCGCATCCGGGTAAGTCGTCAGGGGAACGCTTTCAAGGTGCGAAGTGGCATACATTGAGCTCTGCGTACACTTATTTTCCGGCAATGGAAATGGATACAATCTGGCAATTCAAACATGTTTATACCATGTTGTACGAAGAGATGCTCAACAAATATGGCATGCCTTGCATCCTGATAGAAAGCGCTTATGAAAAAGAACGATATACTACAGCGCAGATCATCAGGCGGCAGGCGTATTGGTCACTACTGGCCGGCGCATCGGGCGAAATTTTCGGGCATCGCGATATGTACCAGGTAAATAAAAAATTTGTGCAGGCACTGAATGACCCGGGCAGTGAGAGCATGAAAATATTTCAAACTTTTGTTCAGTCAATTCCGTGGTATAACATGAAGGGAGATTGGGCGCATTCCTTATTTATCACCGGTCGCGGAACGTTTAATTCAACACAATATCCGGGAGGAGAAGATTATGCTACGGCAGCATTTACGCCTGACAGTACATTGGCTATACTTTATATGCCCTCTTATCGAACAGTAGGTATCAATATGAACCGGTTCAAAAAACCAGTTGTAATAAAATGGTTCGATCCGTCAACGGGAGCGTACAAAACAATACCAAAAACTTTTCCGAATAAAGGTATCAGTTATATTAAACCACCTTCGTTTAGAAATGACAAGGGCTATGATGATTGGGTATTGATAGTAGCGACAAAACCATAATGTAAACGCAAACCAGGGTTGATTATATTTTTTGGATTAGCTGCGGCGTTTTTTCTTTGCATAAATTAAATCAATAACTAAAACGCCGATAAGGATCAATAAACCAAAAAATTCCCTCGATTCTTCTATCCAGGGCTTTTCGGCTTTCATAGTTTCCGCAATATTTTCTGCATGGTGCACTTCAATCCAATCGAGCAGTCCGTTGCGGTCAAATATTTTATACACGGCATATGCAGCATATACAATTATACCGAGCCAGTATGCCCCTGGATAAAATTTATTTCTGAATGCCAGCCAGCATAACACGGCAGCATATAAATAAATCGGAACCCAGACATAAGGATCGGGATCATTATATTGCAGCGCTGCGAAGACAACAAAAACAAAACAGAAAAAAATGTTGAAAATTTTCATTTGCTTATTTTTTTGAAACTAAAATTTATCCCGGTTACTATTTAATAAAAAACAAAATACAAAAAAAGCCCCGCAATGCGGGGCTGATTTTACAAAGGAATTTTGAACGCACTAACACATTAATAACTGCGGGTAGGGAAACTGATACCTACTTTGAATCCGAAATTATTCAGGTTACCCATACCGTTATAGTTAAAGGGAATGATATTATAATAACCACTTACCTTAATGCCGGTAAGCCCGCCGGCTCTGAACGGAAAAAATACACCCGCTTCCGGTTGCGCCTGGAAGGCAAATTTATTTTTACTGTCACCAAACTCTCCGAGGTATTGACGATATAACACAAGGTCGCCACCTACGCCTGCGGCAACAAAAGGTTGTACCCTGTTTTGAGGGATGAAATTATATTCGGCGCGCGCCAGCAACGGCACAGTTTGAAGAGAATTACTTACCACTGCGGAAACATCGCTGCCATCGGGTAATTTATACACCTGTCTTGGATACTTCTGGTAGAAATCCTGGAACCCTGTTCCAAAACCCACAGACAATTTATCATTTATCCCAAATAAGATTTTTATATCCACGCCGCGATAAGATCCATCGCTTACAAAATCTTTAAATGAACCGGTAGGATAAGCGGCTGAATAACTGACATCAATTTTTCCAACTCCCTTTTGTGCATGAGCCGGTAAAATAAAAAAAGCGCTTATTGCTAATAGTGAAATTATTTTGATCGTTTTCATAAATTCTGCTCTTTACTTTGAATCAACTAATTTATTTTCAGGTACTGTGACTGACCGAAAATCGTCTGTACCTGGTTGTCTACTTTCCCGGTATTAAAAATACCTTCGCCGCGTATCAATGCTGTCCACACATTTTTCAGCTGGTTATTCGTGGCTGCATCTTTCAGATCAAACATATCCACCGCAAGTGCCGTTTCATTGACGCTGTACACGCCGTAATAACTTGGATAATAATAAGAGTAGCCGGGATAACCCCAGTAATAAGGATCCCAGTATCCACCGTAATAGCCGCCATAATCACTGTAATCAATAATACCGGAGTAGTTGTTGCTGATAATGGTAACTGCTAATGCCAGGTCGGGATTACTGCTTTTGGCAACATATGTATACCCCAGTGCCGTCATTGCGTTTTTAACCGACGCGATAAACTGAGCATCGAAGTCCGTTTGGTCTTTGCCGGTTGCCTGGTTATTTTCAACAATCGCCACCGAATCGGCGATGGTAAATGTTTGATACGATTTAAAGTTTACAGTGCTGTCGTGATTTGTAATGTAGATCCTGCTTTCATCATCTGTCAGGTTGTTCAAAGGTTCTTTACTGCATCCTGAAAGTATAGCGAGAACAGATGCAGAAGCGATAAGAAACGAAATGCCTCTCTTCATAGTAAAATGTAGTTTATTAGGTTTAGAAATGCCCGTAAGCAGAGGTCTGAGAAGGGCTAACATAGACTTAACTACGTTGCTCCTGTTTAATCGGTTTTCCCTATAGTTTTGTTAACAAAACTAATGCCTTTAATTATTAACAAATTCAGTATTTCCTGTTAATCTTTCGTGTAGCAACAGAAAAAGCGTTTAATCTAAAATGCAGAGTATCAGCAAGTATCGTTTGTGTGAGCGGTGCATTTTTTTTCTTCAGGAAAATTTACTTTCTTGAAAGAAAAAAATCATGGACTACCAGCCTCAACCACCGGCTTCCACTGATCTTTTTCAATCAGAACCTATTATTTATGCAGGCTTCTGGGAAAGATTCGGTGCAGCGTTTATCGACGGCCTGATCTTAATCGGGGTAAATCTTGTTATTCGTTTTCTTTTTGGCCAAACCACAAGTGATGTTACCGGTTTAATAATCGGGTGGCTATATGGGGCCCTTCTTGAATCCGGCCCAAACCAGGCTACGATTGGAAAGAAGGCATTAGGATTAAAAGTTACGAACATGGAGGGCGAACGCATTTCTTTTGCACAGGCAACGGGAAGGCATTTTGGAAAATTGCTTTCGGCGTTAATTATCTTCATTGGTTATCTTATAATGATATGGGATGAGAAAAAACAAACGCTGCATGATAAAATGGCGAACACACTTGTAGTAAAAGGATAATAGTAGTAATACATTTTTGAAAGAAACCTCTGCGATTTGCAGAGGTTTCTTTTTAGTATGAATTAGACTTATGTAGGATTGAAGTGTTATTTGCTTTTGGCACCCTGTATTGCATCTTCAATGCTGAAATAAAATCCGGCGGAAAACCGGGCGGCATTGTAATTCCATTCCACAGGTGTTAGTTCCTGCGCCAGCACCATTTGTAATTGCACTTTGGCAAACTTGTAACCTGCCCTGATTGTAAATGACGGTTCAAGGAAAGTATAATTCTTATCATCAATTCTGCGGCCTTCGCTGTTGATCAGATTTTTTTGGGTCAGGTATTCATTATCGTGACCTTTCGCATCAAAGTCAGAATATTTTACATTGCTGATCCGCAAGTTAAATGCCGCATCAAAGCCCGGAGACCGTACACCAATTCCCGGCTGCACAAAAAAACGACGCACCCGCATATTCACATCGCTGTTGATCAGCCCGCCTCCATAACCTACATATCCATCGGCCACCATTTTAAATTTTTTCCCTTTTGCATAATAACCTCCAACGCCGGCTTCTAATAAATGTGCGCGGGCATTTACATTACCATTGGTAGCGTCTGGATCGTCTGCATGATAGGAATAGGTGCTATAGTTTGCAATAATCCCCAGGTGATTTACCGGTGAAATTGAGCCCTGCGCATCAAAAAAATAAGTATTGCCATCATAATCTTTATTTCCTCCTCCAATACTGCCGGCAAGGTTAATGTGTCCTTGCCCTCCGTCTGTAAACAATGGCGTGTTTACCGCATTGGGTTTATAGTAATAACGGTGGCAACTGCTGCAGGTAATAATAGTGAGAATAGCAAAGAGATAGATTCCCGGTTTCATAAGGATTAGTTTTAGTTATAAAAAGTATGTGGTTATTAAAATAACTACACCCACAAAGAAAATAAACCTGCGTGAGAAATTATAATAATCTGCAAAAATGTTGCGAAAGAAGGAACCAGGTATCAGGCGGAGGTTTCGGAAGCACCTTCAACAAGAACTGTAACCCGGTTATTCAGAACTTCTACAAATCCACCCTGTATTTCAAAAGTAGCAATGTGATTTTGTTTGTCTTTTAAAACTTTTATGCGTCCAGCTTTTAAAGCACTGATCAATGGCGCATGTCTATCCAACACTTCAAATGAACCACTGATGCCCGGCATTTGCACGCCGTACACTTCGCCGCTGTATAGTTTTTTTTCAGGAGTTAATATCTCTAAGTTCAATGTTGAAAGTTGAATGTTATACGTTGAATGTTGAAAGTCGAACATTAAATAGTCAACTTTCAATTTATATCCACTTATCCCTGCGCCTGGGCCTGCAACTTCTTCCCTTTCTCTATCGCGTCATCAATCGAACCTACAAGGTTAAATGCTGCTTCAGGATATTCATCTACTTCACCATCCATAATCATAGAGAAACCACGGATCGTTTCTTCAATCGGAACAAGTACACCTTTCAGACCGGTAAATGCTTCTGCAACATGGAATGGTTGTGATAAGAAACGCTGAACCTTTCTTGCACGGGCCACCGTCATTTTATCCTCATCACTCAACTCATCCAATCCAAGAATCGCAATGATATCCTGCAATTCTTTATAACGCTGCAGCATTGATTTCACACGGTCAGCACAGTTATAATGTGCTTCACCCACAATCTTCGGTGTAAGGATACGCGACGTAGAATCCAGCGGGTCAACCGCAGGATAGATACCAAGGTCGGCGATCTTTCGGCTCAGTACCGTTGTCGCATCCAGGTGGGCAAAGGTTGTAGCAGGAGCCGGATCAGTTAAGTCATCTGCGGGTACATATACAGCTTGTACAGAAGTAATAGAACCGTTCTTTGTAGAAGTGATTCTTTCCTGCATGATACCCATTTCCGTTGCCAAAGTCGGCTGATAACCTACCGCTGAAGGCATACGTCCCAACAGGGCCGATACTTCGGAACCAGCCTGTGTAAAACGGAAGATATTATCTACGAAAAACAAAATGTCACGTCCTTTACCCTGTCCATCACCGTCACGATAATATTCAGCGATTGTCAATCCACTCAATGCGACACGGGCACGGGCACCGGGAGGTTCATTCATCTGTCCGAACACAAAGGTTGCCTTTGATTCAGCCAGCTCTTTCATATTCACCTTGCTCAGGTCCCATCCACCATTTTCCATACTATGTTTGAAAGCATCGCCGTATTTCATGATTCCTGCTTCGATCATTTCACGCATCAGGTCATTTCCCTCACGGGTACGTTCACCAACACCGGCAAACACAGATAAACCGGAATATGCTTTCGCAATATTATTAATCAACTCCTGGATCAATACGGTTTTACCCACACCGGCGCCACCAAACAAACCAATCTTACCACCTTTCGCGTATGGTTCAATCAAATCAATAACCTTTATACCGGTAAAAAGTATTTCAGCAGAAGTGCTCAGGTTTTCAAAAGCAGGCGGTTTTGCGTGTATCGGCCGGCCCCCTTCTTTTGATACAGCCGGTAAACCGTCAATCGGGTCACCTGTTACGTTAAATAACCGGCCCTTGATTGCTTCACCCGTTGGCATGGCGATGGCTTTCCCGGTATCATATACATTGGTTCCGCGAACAAGACCTTCGGTACCATCCATGGCTATACAACGCACGCTGTCTTCACCAAGGTGCTGCTGTACTTCGAGTACCAACGTTTCACCATTTTCTTTTTTCAGTTCCAGTGCGTTATAAATCTCAGGAAGTTTGCCGTCGAACTGCACGTCTACAACGGCTCCGATTATCTGTTTTACTTTACCAGCGTTTGCCATAAAATAGTATATGAGGAAGGGTTATTTTCAGGCCGCAAAGGTAAGGGGGGAAAGGTGAATGGAAAAAAGAAAAAGGTCGTTTTTGACCGGAAAATCAGGTAGGGTGGTATATCTATCACTGGTGACGCGTCTGTCAGTTCCGGAAGCATATTTCGACAGAGCAAATGTGGAAAATTATTACGACAACAATCTTATATTCATTTTCGCATTTTCGATTTTTCTCACTGTTTTCCTGTCTTCATTTTTTCGATGGCTTCTGTTCCCTCCGGTGTAATACCCATGATCTCTGTTGCAACACCCATTGTTTTATAGGTGTCGAAGAATTTCATTCGTGCTATCGGATGGTCTACTTCGCCGATCAATGAATAACCTTGCTGAATCAGATCATTAACAACCTGATCAAATCCACTCACTGGTAATTTAAAGGCGAGGTGCTGTACTCCGCCTGCGGGATTTTTAGCCAGGTAGTCATGGAACACACTTTGACCGGAAAGCGGCTGAATGAGTTCGATGAAAGAGCCGCCATTGTAAGTTTGAGTTGTCAGCCCATCACCAGGCACAACTTTACCATAATATTTTATGTTTAAATCCTCTGCATTATAACGGTAGGGTTCGGGGAAGCTCACCCCTAAAGATTTTTCCAGAAATTTTACCGTGACGTTAATATCCGGTATTACCCATCCGATCTGCGCGAATTCAAGCTTAGCGAGCGTGTCGTTGATCTTGCTCATAGTTGTTTTTATTTGTGGAGTGTTGTGCAAAATTAAAGCCCCTAGTCATTGGCGACCCGGGTCATTTGCGTCTATAAGCAGGCAGTTTGCGACTTTTTTGTAAAAGAATAAACATGGATTACATTCCACAGGAACCTGTTCTCTCCTATTATAATTGTTTCAGGAGAGTGACTGATTAAAGATTATAATACATTCTTTCAAAAGAAGATTTTTCCCGATTCACTATCTTGCTCACTGGAATTATTTTTACGGCTTCTTAAAAATAAATTAACCAATAGTTTAATTGACGATGCAATTAAAAGAAGTAAAAACGGCACAGGATGAAAAAGATTTTATCGCCGTCAACACAATTATTAATAAAAAAGACCCTAATTATATCCGGCCATTGGATAAAGATGTAAATGATGTATTTGATACCGCAAAAAATAAAACCTTTCGCCAGGGAAAGGCGATTCGATGGTTATTAATAAATGATGACAACGAACTGATCGGTCGCATCGCTGCCTTTACCAATAAAAAATACAGGAACAAAGGCGATGATGTTCCGGTTGGCGGTATCGGTTTTTTTGATTGCATCAATGATCAGCATGCAGCCGATATGCTGTTTGATGTTGCCAAACACTGGCTCATACAGCAGGGTATGCAAGCAATGGACGGTCCGATCAACTTTGGTGAACGGGACCGGTGGTGGGGTTTGTTGGTAAAAGGGTTTGCTGCTCCGCTTTATTGTATGAATTACAATCAACCTTATTATCAATCATTATTTGAAACATATGGATTCAAAAAGTTTTTTAACCAGATTTGTTTTTCATTAAATGTAAAAGAGAAATTACAGCAAAGATTTTATGATCGTCATCGCGAGTGTGCAAAAGACCCAAATTATTCAGCGGCCCATATCAGAAAGAACCAGCTTGAAAAATTTGCAAACGATTTTACAGTTATATACAATAAAGCCTGGGCGGGCCATGGCGGTTTGAAAGAAATGGAACGAAAGGTCGTACTGAAATTGTTTCAAACGATGAAGCCGGTAATAGATGAGAAAACATGCTGGTTCGTGTATTATAAAACTGAACCTATTGCCATGTGGATCAATCTTCCCGATCTCAATCAATGGTTTAAATATTTAAATGGAAAATTTGACCTGTTTCATAAACTGAAATTTCTCTGGCTGAAGAATACTAAAAAGAACAACAAGTTTACCGGTCTTGCTTTTGGCGTGGTACCGGAGTTCCAGGCTAAAGGTGTGGATGCCTACATGATTATGGAAGGTGCTCGATTTGTTCAAAACCAGGAATTGGTAAACGGAGAATATGTGCCGGGAAAAGTTCCCCGGTATGCGGATTATGAAATGCAGTGGATTGGTGAGTTTAATCCAAAGATGATAAATATTGCAGAGAACCTGGGTACATACCGCAGCCGCATTCTTACAACATATCGTTACTTATTTGACAGAACGAAGGAGTTTAAGGCGCATCCGATATTGTAGGATTTGTGTGAATGAGTTTTGATAACTCCTATTTTCCGATTGCTTACATTTGTCAGGCAGCAAAGAACTGTAGAACTCAGAATTTTTTCCATGGACAAATTCATCGTTTCAGCAAGAAAATACAGGCCGCAGACTTTTGATACGGTTGTAGGCCAGGCACATATTACAACAACACTAAGGAACGCAATTAAACATAACCAGCTGGCGCATGCCTTTCTGTTTTGCGGGCCCAGGGGTGTGGGCAAAACAACCTGTGCAAGAATACTGGCAAAGACTATTAACTGCGAAAAACAGACAAAGGATGGAGAAGCGTGCAATAAATGCAATTCCTGCAAATCCTTTAACGAAGGCACGTCATTAAATATACATGAACTGGATGCTGCCAGTAATAACTCGGTGGATGATATCCGTACATTGGTTGACCAGGTTCGTTTCGCCCCGCAAGCCGGTAAATACAAAGTATATATCATTGATGAGGTACACATGCTCAGCTCTTCGGCTTTCAATGCTTTTTTGAAAACACTGGAAGAGCCTCCCTCCTATGCTATTTTCATTTTAGCAACAACGGAAAAACATAAAATACTTCCCACGATATTGAGCCGTTGCCAGATTTTCGACTTTAAACGCATCACTACAAACGATACAGTTGCACATCTGCAGGAGATATGCGACAAGGAAGAAACAAAAGCAGATAAGGCAGCACTGCATGTTATTGCGCAGAAAAGCGAAGGCTGTATGCGCGATGCATTGAGCATTCTGGACAAAATCGTCAGCTTTACCAATGGCGAGGTAACGTATACCAACACACTGGAACACCTCAACATACTCGACGAGGATTATTATTTTAAGTTTCTCGATTGTATGCAGAACCAGGACCTGCCCGGAGCATTGTTGTTATACGATGATATAAACCGGAAAGGATTCGAAGGCGATCTCGTATTAAATGGCTTTTCTGAATTTATTCGTAACCTGTTGGTAAGTCTTGATGATAAGGCAGCATCGTTGCTGGAAGTTGTAGAAAGTTTTAAAGATAAATATGCACAGGCGGCAAAAAAAACATCGGCTTCATTTCTTATCAGTGCATTGAACGTTTTAAATGAAGCTGAAATTAATTATAAAGCGGCACGCAATAAACGTCTTCATGTGGAACTGGCGCTGATCAAACTTTGTTACCTGCAGCAGGCACTTGAACTTGTCAGCGATTCAAACGGAGTGAGTAAAAAAAAACTGATTGATGCTGCAAAGCCCGTCGCTTTTCGCCAGATAATGCCGGTTGAAGTAAAAAACAAAAGAGCGGGAACAAAACTCATCATAGAAACAGAAAAAGAAGAAGTATCAATTGTCAGTGAATCGCGCAGTGAATATAAAACGCAAAGAGATGCGCAGTCAATACAGGAAATAAAACCACAATCAACGAATGTGGTATCCAAAGGACAGGGCTTATCTGCTCTTTCCAGGATTCGTGAACAATTTAAAACAAGCAATAGCGCTGCAGGTGCAGCAGATTATCAGCCGCTGAAGGAAGAACAATTGAATCAGGCATGGAAAAAATTTGTCGCCACACTTAAAGAAGCTAAAAATTCAGCAGCGCAAAGTTTTGATCTTGCCACATTGCGCATTAAAGATGATAACAGTTTCGAAGCAATAACGGCAAACAATCTCGAACAAAAATTTATTGAGAAAGAACGTCTTCATGCATCTGCATTTTTACAGCAGGAATTAAATAACCGGTATATACAATTTGCTATCCTTATTGATGAACAAAATGTACAAAAGGAACCAATGCAGGTGCCGCTCACTTCCCGTGAACAATTTCAAAAAATGGCGGAACAATATCCGTTGGTAAAAGAATTAAAAGATCGGTTAAAACTCGATCTTGATTATTGATTGATCACCGGTTTATCATCTGAACCCTGCCGGTCTGATGAATAAACCCGGGGATACTTTTTTTTGCAACAAAAACCTCCGCAATCACATTTGTTTCTGTTTTAAATTAATTATGTCTTCAAAGGTTAGTAATGATTCAATTGTTTTGAATCATTATTAAACGAAATTCTTCAAGCATGATTTGAATATTGACCTTTCGTTTTTTATTATTTACTGATTCAAATCATTTAATTGATAGTAGCTATCACTGTATTCATTGATTACACAGTACTTATCCGTTATAACTACTTCCATTAACAATTTATTACAAAATGCTGCGCAGCGTATTTCTTTATTCTCAGTCTATTTGCAAAAATTTTTTTGCATCATCATAACCTTTTCACCTAAGTAATTGTTCTACTAAAGATTACAATGCAACGTATGTGAGTTTTACTGTTTTGGTGTGTATGGTATGATGTTTGAAAACATAGCGTGGAAAAATTAAAATCAAGCAATATGAGACTTATCAGACAAAAATTCATGGTTGGATTTATGGCAGCAGCAATCGTATTATCATCGTCCTGCAAAAACATGAATAAAACACAGAAAGGAGCAGTTATAGGCACAGCGGGCGGCGCAGCAGCCGGCGCTGTAATTGGTAAAGCGGCAGGTAACACAGCACTCGGTGCTATTATCGGTGCAACAGTTGGCGGTGTCACCGGCGCCGTTATCGGTCATAAAATGGACAAACAGGCAGAAGAAATTAAAAAACAAGTGCCTGAAGCAAAAGTGGAAAGAGTTGGTGAAGGAATTGTTGTCGAATTCAACAGTAAAATTCTTTTCGCTTTCGATAAATCTGATCTTTCTTCCGCAGCGCAAGGAAACCTGAATGATCTCGTTACAATATTGAATAAATATCCTGACACGGATATAGAAATACAGGGTCATACCGATAATGTAGGTACTGATGAGTATAACCAGTCTCTATCGGAAAGAAGAGCAAGTGCGGTAGCGTCAAATATAAAAGCTAAAGGAATTTCCGGCTCACGTATCAGTATTAAAGGATATGGCGAATCTGCCCCTAAATATTCAAATGATACAGAAGATGGAAGAGCACAAAACCGTCGTGTCGATTTCTTAATTACTGCAAACGAAAAGATGAAGGCAGAAGCTAAAAAAGAATCCGGACAGAATAAATAAGTTATTACTGCCATTAAATTTTATAATCAAAACAAACATTCATGAAAACGAAAATTGTAATTGTAACAGCTTTGGCTTTTTTAGTAACGGCAAACGTTTTTGCTCAGAACAACGGCATTTCCTTTGGTGCCAGAGCCGGTGTTAATTTTCATAACCTGAACGGAAAAGATGAAAATGGAGATAAGCTTTCTAATAAATTGATTCCGGGTTTTAATGTCGGCGCAAATGTTGAAATACCGGTAGCCACTGATTTTTATGTTCAACCGGGTTTATTATTCACTACAAAAGGAGCTAAATGGAAAACGGTTGATGTTAAAACAACTCTTTCCTATTTGGAAATACCAATCAATTTTATTTACAAACCTGTTCTCGGTGATGGAAAATTATTATTGGGCTTTGGACCATACGTTGCATTCGGTGTCGGTGCTTCCAATATAGAATTTGGCAGTGATCCTTCACAGATCAAACGTTTTGATGCCGGTGCAAATTTATTGGCCGGTTATGAATTGAGCAGCCGCCTGTCGTTCCAGTTGAATGCAGGTCTTGGTTTGTTAAACCTTGCCAACAGACCTGAAGGCGATAGTAAATCGTCAATAAAGAATACCGGGTTCGGCATCTCTGCAGGATACCGTTTTAATTAGCAATTGGTTTGTACTCTATACACTGAATGCCGGTTTACAGCCGGCATTTTTCATTCTTATATCTTTAATGCAACGCTGACGGAAATTATATTGTCACATGTGAAAAAAAGGTATGCGAACTGCTACGTTTTTCATTCTTGCCTGCGCATCCACCCTGTCTTTACTCTCCTGCGCAAAAGACAGCCAGACCGATAAAAGCGATTTATATGGACAATGGAAGACAAGCTATGGTGATACTATCACCTTTGCGCGGGAAAATGGCTCGGATATTCTTACCTACGATATGTCCTTAAACAATTCAATGCCGGCTGCAACAAAGAAAGAGTTTTCCTATCAAAATAATAAACTCGGATTAAAAGACGGTTTCAATGGCAATGATTTTCATTTTCTTCAAACGTTTACATGGAACCAACGCGGCCGTTCATTTACTATTCAAGGTATAGAATGGTTTATGTTTCTAAATTCTACCACTACTTATTTTACATTCACTAAGATCCGGTAAGAAATCTTATGAATAATGATGCATCAGGCCGATGAAATCGCCCCGATGCAAGTCATCATTTATTCTGGATCGGCATCTCTTTTAATTTTTCGGCTTCCTGTACTTCCTGGTCCAGTGGTTTTTTTGATTCTACCTCTACCTGTTCAATCCAGACTGCGTAATTATTAGGATATATCGGTGATCCGCGGACAACGGCATATACCCGTGTAAAAGCCGCCCCGAAGTACAGGATAATAGCTGAATAATATACCCACAGCAATATGACAATAATAGAGCCCGCCGCTCCATAGGCTGAAGACATTTTGCTATGCCCGAGATAATAACCGATAACAAAGCGGCCCGCCATAAATAATAAAGCAGTGGCAATTGCTCCGGCCCGTATGTCTTTCCATTTTATTCGTGCATCAGGGAGTATTTTGAATATAATGCCAAAAAGAAAAGAGGTAATGAAAAAAGTAAAAACAAGATTGAATATATAAACGAAAATTACCTGCGTGTGTGGAAACTTGTTAGTAAGGTGATCAATAAATACATCCATAAGGCCATTTATTATAAGCGAAACCAACAACAAAAAGCCCAGTGTAACAATCATCGAAAATGAAAGAAGACGGTTAGTTATAAGTTTTAGCCAGCCCTTACCCTTTTTGGGCTTAGCTTTCAATCGCCATATAAGATTGATTGAATCCTGTATTTCACTGAAAACGCTCGTAGCACCGAGAATCAAGGTCACCAAACCCACAATGGTAGCAAACCGGCTGTCTGTAGAAAGAGTTGCGTTCCGAATAGTACTTTGGATCTCAAGCGCCGCATCACGGCCGACAAAGTCAGCGATCTGTGCATAGATGTTGCCTTCTATTGCTTCGCGGCCATAAAATAAATCGCTGATCCAGATGACAATTATAATAAGACCCGGCAATGAAAAGATGGTATAATAAGCCAGTGCCGCGCTGAGTTTTAAAACCCGGTGATTGAAAAAATCAGCAAATGTATCGATCGTTATTTTCCAGAGATTTTTGATAAACATAGGCGTTCTCCCGGTTTCTTTATTCATAGACAATGCCAGACCGGGCCAGGATCAGAGTTTGGGGTTCTGCCGGTGCCGATCGGCATCACGTATATTTTTTTTCTCAAAATTCTTTTGCAACGCTGCTGTAAGGTCTACACCCGTTTGATTAGCCAGGCAAATCAGCACCCATAGCACATCCGCCATTTCATCGGCCAGGTTTCGGTTCTTATCGCTTTCTTTAAAACTCTGGTCACCGTACGTTCGTGCCATTATCCGTGCCAGTTCGCCTACCTCTTCAGTTAGCATAGCCATATTCGTTAGTTCGCTGAAATAACGTACACCAACCGTTTCTATCCATTGATCTACGTGTAGCTGTGCGTCTTTGATAGTCATAACAAAATTTTTTGAACTTTCTTGCAATATAGCATGATTGTTGCCGTTTTACAGCCTCCCTACCCTTTTATCCCGCCCTTCGAAGACTGCGAAAACCAATTTCATGAATCCCAAACGCTGTTAATCCATGTTAAGAACATCATCGTTTAAGGTACTGTCCGCAGTACTCATTCTTTGTATCGCCACATTAACTTCGGCACAATCGGACACCGCTCCTGAAATAAAGCCAGGCACCACAGAACGCAATGCTCCAAAACCATATAAGGTACTCACGGCGGGCAAGCGGATCACTGTTCAAAGCAAAACAGAAATAAGCAAAATAATGGTGTGGTCATCTTCCGGTCATCGTTTTGTGGAAGACAATAGTGTAAAAGCGCCTTCATACAGCTTTACCATCACTACCGGTGAAAAATTCTTTTATATCATGCTTGAATTGAAAGATGGAAAGCGCTATACCGAGAAAGTAGGCGTTGAGTAAATTAAAGGGCTGGGTTACCGGGCAGTTCGATTATTCTTTGTTTTTGGTATCAACAACAATGGTGACCGGACCATCATTCAATAACTCCACCTTCATATCGGCGCCGAATTCACCTGTAGATACATTCTTACCAAGATCTTCAGAAAGCTGCTGAATCATTTTTTCATACATCGGGACGGCAAAATCCGGTTTGCTTGCCCGTATATAGGAAGGGCGGTTTCCTTTTTTTGTGGATGCGTGCAGTGTAAACTGGCTCACCAACAGTATGTCGCCACCCGTTTCTTTTATCGACACATTCATAACGCCATTCGTATCGTCGAAAATGCGGAGGTTAACGATTTTGCCACTTAGCCACCCTATGTCTTCATTTGTATCCGCGTCTTCGATGCCCAACAGGACAAGCAATCCATTTCCGATCTGCGAATGAACATTGCCGTTTATGGTTACACTTGCCCGGCTCACCCGTTGAATAACAGCCCGCATAAATTGTATCTTTATAAGTTTTTACAAATGTATTGACTTCCCGAAAGCTATCGGGTGACTATTGATTATGATCGACATCTCATCAGAAATAAATTTCCAGACAACGCGGAGCGGCGGCAAAGGTGGACAAAACGTAAATAAAGTAGAGACTGCTGTTATTGCTTCGTTTGATATCGCTTCGTCAACATTGCTGACTGCGGAACAAAAGGAAATTATAAAAGAAAAATTGTCCAACCGCATTACAAAAGAAGGATTACTGCAAGTCAAATCGCAGGAACACCGCACTCAATTAGCGAACAAGAATGAGGCGGTGATAAAATTAAATGAGCTCATCGCAAATGCATTAAAAAAGAAGAAGCCAAGAATTGCGTCAAAACCTTCCCGGCAATCGCATGAAAAGAGATTGGAATGGAAAAAGAAAAATGCAGACATTAAGTCCGGGCGCAGAAAATTCAGACCTGGTGAGTTTTAATGAACGTCACAAAGCTTCTCTATACGGCATTTACCCGATTATTATTTGTATTTTGTATCAAACCAAAGTGATTTTTTTTACAAATGCTTTTCAACGCATTCACGATACTGTTTTTGTTATTTTTTCAAACGCATTTGGTGCACCCAAATCAACAATTGCAAGTTGAAATCCGGTTTTCCAATTTTGCCGGTAATAAAATAATTTCTGTTGACAGCACCTATACTAACTCCCTGGGCGAAAATTATACTATTCAACGTTTGAAATACTATATCACTAACATCGAGCTGTTAAACACAAAAACAGGTAATCGTTTTGCCATTGCGGAAAGTTATTTCCTGGTAGATGAGAATGATGAACCATCCAAAACCATTTCCGTTTCAGTACCCAAAGAAAATTACGATGGAATATCTTTTTTGCTTGGTGTAGATAGTTTGCACAATGTAAGTGGTGCGCAAACCGGTGCTCTCGACCCGATGAATGGTATGTTCTGGACATGGAACACAGGTTATGTCAGCATAAAAATAGAAGGCCGATCACCGTTATCCAACCTTCCGCAACATCTTATTGAATATCATCTCGGAGGTTTTAAAGGACCCGACAATGTGAATCAGCGGATCGATCTTTTATTTCCCGGCGGAAATACGGATACAAAGGAAAATAAGACAACGATGATCCGTGTAAAAACAGACGTAAATTCATTTTTCAACAGTGTTCATTCTCTTCCGATAAAAAATAACCCGGCCTGTACATCGCCCGGCAGGCTGGCAAGACAATATTCTGAAAACTATGCACGGATATTCAGCATTGATAAAGTGGAGTATAAATAATCATCTTACAGGTACGAACAAGTGAATTTAAAACTGTTTACCATAGTATCTATTTTTTCAGGAACTATATCCGTATCAAACTCGGTGAAGTCCTGTAAAAAGAATGAATTCAAAAAGATTACAACTATCGGGACACCGTTAAAACAGGAGATACCTGCTGGTTTTCCGATGCCTGTCTATACTTTTCAAAATAATCCGCTTACAGAAGAAGGTTTTGTGCTTGGCCGAAAACTCTTTTATGATGGCAAACTTTCCAAAGACGGGAATTTTCCATGTGCTTCCTGTCACCAGCAATATGCTGCATTTTCTACATTCGATCATCCGTTGAGCCACGGATTTGACAACCAATTTTCCTTTCGCAATGCGCCGGCTATTTTTAATGAAGCCTGGCAAAAAGAATTCAACCTTGATGGCGGCGTAAATAATATAGAGGTACAACCGCTGGCGCCGATCACTGCACATAATGAAATGTCGGAAACAATCGAAAATGTGATCTATAAAATAAAGGCAGATTCAACCTATGCTCCTTTATTCAAAGCTGCATTTGGCGATAATGTTATAAACAGTCAACGCATATTGAAAGCGTTGGCTCAATTCACCGTTTCATTAGTATCTGCGAATTCAAAATATGATAAAGTAAAAAGAGGAGAGACGACTTTCCTCTTTTATGAACAACATGGCTATGAATTATTCCAGGCACATTGCCAAACATGTCACCCTGAACCGATGTTTACCGATTTCACCTATCGCAATATTGGCTTAGCCGCAGATACTGCATTAAAAGATGTAGGGCGAATGAAAATAACCAATGATCCAAAAGATTCGCTGAAATTTAAAGTACCATCTTTACGAAATGTTGCTGTTTCGTCTCCTTACATGCATGATGGACGATTCTGGTACATATCGCAATGTATCCGTCATTACCGGGATGGAATTCAACAAAGCCCAACCTTGGACGCTGCGCTGAAAAAAGGTATGCAACTCAGCGAACGCGATATTGCTGATATCAATTCATTTCTCAGGACATTAACAGATAGCAGTTTTCTTAAAAATCCGCGCTATGCCGATCCGGAAAACAAACCTATCTTATCGCCGGATGTACATTGAAACTGATTTTCAGGTCTCTTGTATCAATAAAGGGGATAACGTCTCAGCTTCCCGAATATCATGTTGTTATAGTTGCCAGTTTTTTTTCGGGAATCATATTATCAAACCAGCGGGATGTCATTTCGTAAAAAACCCGGCGCAAAAAGCAGCGACCGGGTTTCGGAAATAATCATTCTGTTATTGTTTTATCAGCTTGTAAATTTCTCCATGGTTGGTTTTTATAAAATAT
>Ga0207683_10000838_pt1 | contig 28142 bp, 29 predicted proteins | sample KBSM73metaG_FD_184333 | JGI IMG/M metagenome (GOLD analysis project Ga0207683, IMG submission 184333) | Miscanthus rhizosphere microbial communities from Kellogg Biological Station, Michigan, USA - KBS M7-3 metaG (SPAdes) (version 2) | ecosystem: Host-associated > Plants > Roots > Rhizosphere >... | reverse complement strand
AACCTCATCTACTGGTTCAGCGTCATGACCGGCGCCTTCTTTATATTGGTCGCCTGGTTCTACTGGTGTGCGCTCGAATTGAGCGTTCCGCCGCGGCTGCATGAGCATCTGCTCGACCTGCAGCCCGGATATGAAACCGGCTTTAAATGGCTGCCATTCGTGCTCGGCGTGCTCTACAGCGCCGGTTGGACTTTCTTCGTGATTAAGCTCAAGAAGACGCGTGAACGCCCGATCATCGCATGGGCGACGACAACGACGATGGTGTGGGGACTGCTCGCAATTCTTTTTGTGAGCTGGATCGACGTCGGGAAAACTTATCGTTCCATGATAGCGGATATGCAGGCGGCAATCCCGCCGCAATATAGGTGCATTGCCAGCGTGAATCTCGGCGAGCCGCAACGGGCGATGCTTCATTATTTCGCGGGCGTGATCACCTATCGATATGACGTCGCGGGGCGCAAACGGAGCGATTGCGACTTGACGCTTGTACAAGGTGTTGCCAGCGAAGAGCACGTGCCGCTCGGGCCTTGGCAGAAAATCTGGGAAGGTGCGCGCCCCGGCGACAAGCTGGAGCGCTACCGCCTTTATCAGCGCACGGACCTCAGAGGCCGCAAGCCCCGACGCTCGTAGCGGTATGCGTAGCCCGAGCCTAAGCTACCGTCACGCGCCTGGTGATCGACATGCCGCAGCCGACCGCACAGAGCAAACGCTAATGCGACGGATCAACAGCGCCGCAACCGGCGCTATAATCTGCGGCCCAGGGAGGTCAGCTTATTTTTCACCACCGGATACGAACGGCCGCATACAGATGGCCATTGTATCCAATCACGCATACTGGAGGTCGAAATGGCGATACGCATAGGCGATGACGCACCGGATTTCACGGCTGAAACCACGGAAGGCAAAATCCGGTTTCATGAATGGCTGGGCAATAGCTGGGGCGTGCTCTTCTCGCATCCCAAAGACTTCACACCCGTCTGCACGACCGAGCTCGGCTATCTCGCGGGCCTCAAGCCCGAATTTGATAAGCGCAACGCGAAGATCATCGGATTGAGCGTCGATCCCGTGAGCGATCATAAGTCATGGGTCAACGACATCAAGGAAACGCAGGGTCATGCCGTCAACTACCCGCTGATTGGCGACGCCGATCTGCAAGTCGCGAAACTGTATGACATGATCCATCCCAATGCGAGCGGCGGTCCGCGCACCGCCGCCGATAACGCCACCGTGCGTTCCGTGTTCATCATCGGGCCGGATAAGAAAGTCAAGGCGATGCTTATCTATCCGATGACGGCCGGCCGCAACTTTGACGAAGTGCTGCGCCTGCTCGATTCATTGCAGTTGAGCGCCAAGCATACGGTGGCAACACCCGTAAACTGGCAGCCGGGCCAGGACGTGATTATTCCGGTGTCAGTGTCCGACGAAGATGCGAAGAAGAAATATCCGCAGGGATTTAAAACGCTCAAGTCATATTTGCGCGTCGTCTCACAACCTAAATGATATGAAGCGGGCCGCAAGGCCCGCTTTATTCACGCATCTGCGCATCTACGAGTGCGGCGACGGTGTACCGCCGGTTAATCAGCGCGCGCACCTGACACCTTCACGACGTTTGACCATTTCGAGATCTCGCTTCTGACGTAAGCGTCGAATTGGGCCGGCGTATTGCCGATCACTTCCGCGCCTTCCATTGCAAGCCGCTCGGTGACGTCGGGCAGCTTTAATATGCGCACAATCTCATCGTGCAGCTTGCCTATGATGGGTTGCGGCGTATGCATCGGTACGAACACACCGTACCACCCGGTCACCTCAAATCCACGCACGCCGGACTCAGCCACGGTCGGCAGCTCCGGCATGAGCGGGCTGCGGTTGGCGCCCGTGATCGCGATCGCCCGCAGCTTGCCCGCCTTTATATGCGGCTGCGCTGAGACGATGCCAACAAACATCAGGTCGATGCGGCCGGCGAACATGTCCACGAGAATGGACCCGATGTTTTTATAAGGGACATGCACGAGCTTTACGGCCGACATAGCGGCGAATAACTCAGCAGTCAGGTGACCGGCGCTGCCGCTGCCGGTGGAGGCGTAGTTGATTTGCGCCGGTTTTGATTTCGCAAGCGCGATAAATTCCGGCACTGATCCGGCCGGCAGCGATGGGGTTACCAGCATCGCGTACGGCGCTGATGCGAGCTGCGTTACCGGGGCAAAATCCCGCACAGGGTCGTACGGCAGCTTCGCGTGCAGCCCCGGATTTATCGCGATGTTCGCCGTAATTCCCAGCATCAGCGTATGACCATCGCGAGGCGCCTTGGCGACGATTTCGGACCCCATGATGCCGGCCGAGCCGCCGCGATTGTCGATGATCACCTGCTGTCGCCATGCGTCGCTCATCTTTTGCCCGACGAGACGGGCGAGTATATCCGCCGAACCGCCGGGCGTGAATGGCACAACAAAACGTATCGGCTTGCTAGGATAAGCAGCGCCTGCTTCGGCGACCTGCTCGGCGCCGATCGCCTGCAGTGCAATCGAGACACCGAGCGTCGCGAGCATCGTTGAGGCGACGATCACTCCGCGCAGAATATGCATCAAATGAAGGGAACTCACCTCCGAGTATGAAGCTCAATTATGGCATTGCCACCCTCTATAATCCGCCGATCGTGCCTGACGCAATTCAACGTTTTCTCTTCGAACATGCGCCGGTGCGCGGCGAGATCGTGCACCTTGAAGAAACGTGGCGAACAGTGCTCGCGCACCAGGCTTATCCACCGTGTGTGCGCGCGCTGCTGGGTGAGATGATGGCCGCGGCGGCACTGCTCACTGCGACACTCAAATTCGGCGGCACGCTGATCATGCAAATCCAGGGCACCGGACCGCTGAGTCTCGTGGTCGTTGAATGTACGAGCAGGCACCGCATGCGAGCGACTGCGAAGTGGAGCGCGGTTCCGGAATCCGGAACGCTCGCTGAACTCGTGGGCAGCGGCCGGTTCGGTATCACGCTCGATCCCGGCGCAGGGCGATCGAGCTATCAAAGCATCGTTGCGATCGAGGGCGAAACTATCGCTGCCGCCCTCGAGCAATACATGCTGCGTTCCGAGCAGATCGATACGCGCCTTTGGCTGAGCGCGGACGAAAGGCGGGCGGCGGGTCTGCTCCTGCAGAAACTACCCGAGCGCGAGGGCAACGACGCGGATGCCTGGCGGCGTGCGATCACCATCGCGTCAACGCTGAGTGCGGATGAAATCATCGCGCACGATGCGCCCGAACTGCTGCGGCGACTATATTCGACGGAGGACATCCGCGTGTTCGCGGCGCGGCAAGTGCAGTTTCACTGCTCATGCTCCCGGGAACGGGTAGCGGCAATGCTTCGCATGCTGGGACAGGAAGAGGTGCGCAGCATTATCGCCGAGCGCGGCACGGTAGACGTGAATTGCGAGTTTTGCAGTCACCGCTATAGCTTCACGCCCGGCGATGTCACTTCGCTATTTCCAATGGCGCAGGCAACACCCTCGTCAGCGACACGTCACTAACATGACCCGCTTGCTGAGCGGTCCACAATCTCGACACTGTAAGGTCAGCGGGCGTAAAATGTCGTCCCTTCCCTGTAACGCCGGGCAGCGGCAAGTGACGCCGTAGCACGGGTGCCGGCAGGCAATCAACGATTGATTCAAGGAGAACAGCATGAACAGCGAACGCGAGGTGGTTGTATTGGGCGGTGCGCGCACGGCAATCGGCGACTACGGCGGTGCGTTGAAGGACCTTGCGCCGACCGAGCTCGCGGCGCAGGTAATACGCGAAGCGGTGAAACGCGCGAAGGTCGATCCGAAAGAGGTCGACACACTGGCGCTGGGCAATGTGATTCACACGGAAGCCAAAGACATGTACATCTCGCGCGTCGCATGTCTCAAGGCCGGACTACCCCAAGAGACCACGGCACTCACCGTCAACCGTTTGTGCGGCAGCGGATTGCAGGCGATCGTCAGTGCGGCGCAAATGATCAAACTCGGCGATGCTGATATCGCCGTCGGCGCCGGCGCCGAGTCAATGAGCCGCGGCGGATATCTCATGCCGACGCTGCGCTGGGGCCAGCGCATGAACGACGGCGGCGTGGTCGACATGATGGTGGGCGCGCTGACAGATCCATTCGATGCAGTGCATATGGGCATCACTGCCGAAAACATCGCGTCGCAATGGAAGATCTCGCGCGAGGAGCAGGATGAATACTCGGTGGAAAGCCATCGCCGCGCCGTCAATGCCATTGAAAAAGGCTATTTCAAAGAGCAGATATTGCCGATCGAATTGAAGACGCGCAAAGGCACGACCGTCTTCGACAAGGACGAGCATCCGCGCGCAGATGTCACTGCGGAAGGGCTCGCGAAATTGCGCGCGGTATTCAAAAAGGACGGCTCGGTCACCGCGGGCAACGCATCCGGCATCAACGATGGCGCTGCGGCTGTCGTCCTCATGGAAAAAGAAGCCGCGGAGAAGCGGGGACTGAAGCCGATGGCGCGTTTGGTGTCCTATGCCTTCGCCGGTGTCGATCCGAAGATAATGGGCATCGGGCCGGTGCCGGCGTGCAAGACCGCTCTCGACAAGGCCGGGCTGACAGTGAGCGATATGGACGTCATCGAAGCGAATGAAGCCTTCGCGGTGCAGGCTCTGGCCGTATCGAGCGATCTTAAGTTCGATGCGAAAAAGACCAATCCCAACGGCGGCGCAGTGGGCCTCGGCCATCCGATCGGCGCGACCGGCGCTCTCATCAGCGTAAAGGCGCTCTATGAATTGCAGCGCATCGGCGGAAAATATGCGCTGGTCACGATGTGCATAGGCGGCGGCCAGGGTATTGCGGCAGTATTCGAACGCCTGCAATAAGCAACGTTCGCGAATTCGTTCGGCGCAGCGAAACGCACGGCCAAAAAAGCACGCGCTTTCGCGCGTGCTTTTTTATTGATACCTTCGAGAAGATGACGGACAACCGATCGGTGCTACGACTACTGCCGCCGGCCATCGCCGTCCTGCTGCGCCTCGCCGTCATGGCGATCACAATCTGTGTTGCATTCGCCTCGCTCGCGCAGAATTATCCTTCGGGTCCAATGCGCATGGTGGTGCCGTTTCCACCGGGCGGCGGCACGGACATACTGGGGCGCGCCATTGCGCAAAAATTGAATGAATCATGGGGAGTGCCTGTCATTGTCGATAACCGCGGTGGCGCAAACGGCACCATCGGCGCGGCGGCTGTTGCAAAGTCCGCACCTGACGGCCAGATGCTGCTTATCGTTCCGAGCGGTTTCGCGGTCAATCCGAGCATTTATAAAAATCTTCCGTTCGACTCGCTCAAGGATCTGGCGCCCGTCAGTGAACTCGCGGCGAGTCCGCTGGTAGTCACCGTGCACCCGTCGTTTCCACCGCGTTCGATCCGCGAATTGATTACGTTTTTAAAAGCGCATCCTGCGCAAGTCAATTACGGCAGCTCAGGCAATGGATCGCCGCCGCATCTCGCGACGGAGCTCTTTAAATACATGACCGGCACGCAAATGCTGCATATTCCGTATAAGGGTGCGGGACCCGCTGCCATTGACGTCATCGCCGGACAAATTCCGGTTTATTTCATGAATGCCCTGCAGGCGGTGCCACACATCAAAGGCGGGCGTTTGCGTGCGCTGGCGGTAACCAGTGAGAAGCGTTTCCCTACGCTGCCGGAAATACCCACCATTGCGGAAGCTGGCGTGCCCGGCTATGCAATGACAAACTGGTATGGCCTGCTTGTACAGGGCAATACGCCCAAAGCATCGATCACGAAATTGCATGCGGAACTCGTGCGAATCCTGGCGCTGCCTGAAGTCAGGGAGCGCCTCGTCAACGAAGGCGCTTCGGTGATCGCGAGTGCGCCTGATCAGTTCGCGGCTTTCCTCAAAAACGAGATCGAGAAGAACGCGCGCATCGTCGAGGCGTCCGGCATGACGGCGAGCAACTAGGCTACAGGACGGTCAAATCCTTCACGCGCAAGCCGGCCGCCGTGAAGCCCCCGTCGACAGCAATCGTCTGCCCGGTCACATAGCTCGCGTCATCCGAAGCGAGGAACAACGCGGCGCCGGCGACTTCTTCAGGCGCACCATAGCGACCGAGCGGCACGGCGCGCTGCCATGCTTCCCGGCGCTCCCCGGTATGCTGCTTGCGGCTGCGCGGCACATCAATCGGCCCCGGTGCAATTGCATTCACGCGAATCTTATGCGCCGCGAGGTCGACCGCCATCACCCGCGTCATTGCGATGATGCCGCCTTTAGAGGCGGCATACGCAGCTCGTCCGCTGCTTCCCAGCAAGCCGGAATGCGAAGAAAAGTTGACGATCGCACCGCCGCCCGCGTTCATCATTTGACGCGCAGCGGCCTGCGCACACAGGAAAGTGCCAATGACGTTCACATCGAGCATCGCGCGCAGCGTTTCAAGCGGCGTCTCGATAAAGTGTTTTTGCGCGCCTGCACCGGCGTTGTTGATCATGATATTCAGAGCGCCGAACCGTTCAAGCGCGGACTCAATCATGGCGCTGACACTGTCAGCGTCGCGTATATCCGTGCGGCAAGCTGCCGCCGTGCCGCCATCCCCTGCGATTTCTTCGGCAACGCTCAGCGCGGCTGTTTCATCAATATCCGCACATAGCACTTTCGCGCCTTCGCGTGCAAAACGCCGGGCGGTCGCCGCGCCTATTCCGTTGCCTGCACCGGTCACGATCACTACCTTGGCTGCGAATCGTGCTGTCATGTCATGGCCCTCTTTCACCCAAGCGTTATCGGCGTACGACTGCTTGCCTCTCGCGCAATCGCGCTAACTCGCCCAAACAGAAGTAGGTAAACGCGAGCCCACTCAATATCGGAACGAGCAAATTAAGAAGCGGCACGTAATAAAGCACTGCGAGCGCGAACCCCAACACATACATGCGGCCGCGGCTCGTTTGGACGATCGAGCGATATTCCGGCGCGCTCGCATGCTCCGCCAGTGCGTCGTAGCGAAACAGCCGTTGATTCAGGTACGCCGACAACAGCAGCGGCAGCACAGGCGCCAATATGCCGGTCAGCCATAAGGGCAGCGTTACGATCCACAATCCCGCAAATACAAGTATCGCGACCAGCGCGTTGACTATGCTGCCGGCGATCGTTGCCCCATGCTTTTTTTCGAGCTGCGGATAGTGGCGCGCGGCGACGAAATTGACAATTATCGGCATCGCGATAACAGCGGCCAGCAGTACTGCGGTGATCAATATGACCGGCATAAGCAACATGAAAACCAGCACGAGCGCCGAGTAGTGAATCAGACGCGGAGCGACGTCCGGCGGCAGCCAGTCGGCAATGCGGGTGCCGGTCAGGAGCGCGGACAACGAACCCGTCCAGGCATCCCAATAGAACCACGCCGCGCCGATCCACAGCGCAAGCGCGATAACCATCGGCCAGAAGGTGAGCGCAAGCATCTTCGGATGCATGATGCTGCGCGCTGCGAGGCCAAGCGCTTTCATTACGTCAGTCATGCGAGAGTCTGCAGCAATACAAGTGGGACCGCAGGTCGTTTTGTCCAGCTAAGAATCAGACACCGTTTCTGTCACAGTTTGAAAGCAAGTACAATCGCCGCCATGTAGAGAATCACCGCACCAATGTGAGCGCATCTCTACTGCAATGCGTATCAGGGATTCGCAATACGTCATCCAGCCCTTCTGTCATAAAAGCGCTTGAGGTCACGCACTGCGGACCGGCAGCCTGTCAAAGTCATCGCAAGGAGTATCACCATGAATGAAGAAGTTTTCAACATGAGCATCCGCAAATTCCTCAAAACAGTGGGCGTCCGGTCGCAATCGGAGATCGAGCACGCGGTTAGCAAGGCGATGGCTGATGGGAAATTGAAAGGCAGTGAATCGTTCCCGGCGCGCATGGAGCTCACGATCGAGGCGATCGGACTGCGCGCGACATTCGACGGCGACATCAAACTCGAATAAATCGCGCGCCGGCCCCTCACGTCGCTTACAGCCACAGTCACAACGCCTTGGCCATCGACGCAGGCAAATTGCGCGTCAGCGACCGGCGCTTGAGGGTCTGAGCGTCAGCACGCCATTGCGCTGGCTGAATTCGACGCGGCTGAGAAAGCTCATTCCCAACAGGACGACATTATCGTCAATACCGTCGGATATGACCGCTCCCACGTCCTTCAACTCGAGCGAGCCGACCTGGATGCGGGCAAGACGCGTCTGATATCCGACAGTCGGACCGTTTGCCGTTTGCAACGTCAACGCAGCGCCGCGTTTCAGTCCGAGTTCTGCTGCCATGCCCATCGACACGACGACCCACGTCGCGCCGGTGTCCAGTAAAAATCTTACCGGCCGGCCGTTGATGGTGCCGCTGGCGACGTAGTGTCCGTCGCGATTACGCAGCAACGTGAGGTCGCCCTGCTGCTGTGTCAGTACGTTCGCGGTGTTTGGATTTATCTCTGCGGAGTGCCAACCGCTGAAAAACCAATAGAGCCCGCCCATGATGAGGAGCCATGCCATGACCAGCATGAACGAGCCGCTGCGGACAAAAGGATTCATCGGAGATATCGTTCAGCAGCCGGGCAAGTGTCCGCAGACAAAACCCGTGACGACGCTCACAACTTCAAAAAGTGTTCGCGGTAATACTTGAGCTCGTCGATCGATTCATAGACGTCGGCGAGCGCCTCATGCTTGCCGTGCTTGGTCATCCCTGCCGCAAGCTCCGGCTTCCAGCGGCGCATCAGTTCTTTCAGGGTGCTCACGTCGAGATTGCGGTAGTGAAAATACTCCTCGAGACGCGGCAGGTAGCGCACCATGAATCGCCGATCCTGATGTACCGAGTTGCCGCACAGCGGAGACACGCGTGCCGGCACATGCTCGCTGAGAAATCCCACGAGTGTGTTCTCAACGTCCGCCTCGGACAACCGCGACCTTTTTACACGGTCGATAAGTCCTGACTTTGCGTGCGTGCTTTTATTCCACGAGTCCATGGCATCGAGCACGCTGTCCGGTTGATGCACGACCAACACCGGCGCTTCGGCAACGGTGTTGAGCTGGGTATCGGTAACTACGATCGCTATTTCTAAAACCTTCTCGATCTCCGGATCGAGCCCGCTCATCTCCATGTCGACCCACGCGAGATTGTTTGCATCAGCCGCCATAAGTTTCAATGAACAAAAAGAAGCGATATTTTGTCATATAACGTCGTGATGCCATAATTGGTCATATGCAAACGTTTACCATCATATTCGTCGCAGCGCTCGCCCTCGCCACCGGCACGAAATTGTGGCTGGCCATGCGGCATTTGAAGCACATCGGCGCACATCGCGAGTCGGTGCCGGCCGAATTCACGCAGGACATCAGTCTCGACGCACACCGCAAGGCCGCCGACTATACATGCGCCAAGACGCGTCTCGGTCTTGTCACAACCGCGTTCGAAGGTTTGTTGATGCTCGCGTTCACGCTCGGCGGCGGATTGCAGTGGATGCACGATCTGACGGCCGGCTGGTTTGCGCCCGGCGTCCTGCGCGGCATCGCGCTCGTTGGTGTGCTTGCGGCGATAACGACCGCGCTCGACCTGCCGTTTGCGTGGTACCGCACGTTCACCATCGAACAGCGCTTCGGCTTCAACAAGATGACACCGCTAATGTTCATCGGCGATGCTCTCAAGAACGCAGCGCTTGCCGCGGCACTCGGCATCCCGCTGCTCGCCTGCATCCTGTGGGTTATGGAACGGGCGGGGAACCTGTGGTGGCTTTACGCGTGGTTGATCTGGGTCGCGTTCAATCTCGTGATCCTCACAGTGTATCCGGTATGGATAGCGCCGCTCTTCAACAAGTTCGTACCGCTCAAAGACGTCATGCTGAAAGACAGAATCGAAAGGCTGCTCGAACGGTGCGGCTTCAAGGCGCAGGGCCTAATGGTGATGGATGGGTCGCGCCGCTCGAGCCATGGCAATGCCTATTTCACGGGATTCGGAAAATCGAAGCGAATCGTATTTTTCGATACGCTGCTGGCCCGGCTCGCACCGAGCGAAATCGAAGCGGTGCTTGCGCACGAACTGGGTCACTTCAAGCTGCGCCATGTCATCAAACGCATCGTATGGCTGTTCGCCGGAAGCCTGGCTGTATTGTGGCTGCTTGCGCAGCTCATGAATCAGTCCTGGTTCTATACGGGGCTCAACGTCCACACGCCATCGAACGCGATGGCCCTTATCCTCTTTTTCATCGTTGTCCCGCAGTTCACTTTTTTGCTGCACCCGATAACGAGTTATCTGTCGCGCAAGCACGAGTTCGAGGCGGACGCGTACGCTGCGCAACACGCGTCGGTTACCGATCTCATCTCAGCGCTGGTAAAGCTGTACAAGGACAACGCTGCGACGCTGACGCCGGACCCGCTGCACTCGGTCTTCTATGATTCGCACCCGTCTGCAACGATACGCATCGCCCGCCTCAAAAGTGCGATTCCCTGACCATCCGGGTATGCGCTCACGCAAAAGGAATCGTTATGGACGTGTGTGACCTTACACAACAGAAATGCAAACCGTGCGAGGGCGGCGTGTCGCCGCTTACGCCGCGCGAGATCGAACAGCTTTTAAAGCAATTGCGCGGCTGGCAATACAAGGACGGCGTGATAACGAAGACATACGAGTTCAAGAACTATTACCAGACCATGGCGTTCGTAAACGCCACCGCCTGGATATCGCACCGGGAAGACCACCATCCGGATATGACCGTCGGCTACAACAAGTGCCGGGTGGATTACTCGACACACGCCATCAGCGGAATGTCGGAAAACGATTTCATCTGCGCGGCGAAACTCGATGCACTCTTCACGCTTTGAGCGGCCGCGCGAAAAAGCGCGCCCATACCATCGAGGCAGGCACCGTCGTTGCGAGCTTCGGACGCCAGTTCGCAGTTGAAGTCAGCAACGGCAGGCTGATTACTTGCGTCACGCGCGGTAAGCGCACCGATATTGCGTGTGGCGACCGCGTTGACGTTGGATTGACTTCGCCGAATCAAGGCGTCATCGAGTCGATCGCGGCCCGCACTTCGCTTTTTTACCGGTCAGACGTCCAGCGCGAAAAATTGATTGCAGCGAACGTGACCCGCGTCGTCGTCGTTCTGGCGCCATCGCCGCCCTTTCATATCGAGTTGCTTGACCGGTGCCTTGCTGCGGCGGAAGACGCAGGTATCCATGCGCTGCTTGCCTTAAACAAGATGGACTTGCCAAGCGCGGCTGCAGTGCTAGCGTCGCTCGCCTTATACGCCAGGCTGGGCTACGAAGTGGTGCAGCTGGCGGCGAAAATAGATATTGCCCCATTGCGCGCGTGCCTCGCCACTCATACCAGCGTACTGGTCGGACAATCGGGCATGGGAAAGTCCACTATCATCAATCGACTATTGCCGGATGCGTCCGCGCGTGTTGCGGACTTGTCGGCAGCACTTGGGAGCGGGCGTCATACGACGACGCATGCACGGCTCTATCATCTTGCTTTTGACAGTCATATCATCGATTCGCCGGGGCTGCAGGAATTCGGTCTTGTCCATGTGGAACCCGAGGACCTCGCGCGCTGCTTTATCGAGTTCAAACCGTATCTGGGCCAATGCAAGTTCAACGACTGTAAGCATTTGAGCGAGCCGGGCTGCGCCATCGGTGCGGCCGGGGAGAGCGGCGCCATCGCGCCGAGCCGGCTGGCTTCGTATCGCACGCTCGTGACGCAACTCATGAAAAAGGCGCGCCGGTGGGATTGAATCCGCGGAACGCTCGATGCGCCGCATAAAAACGCGCTTCATCGCGCCATGTCATGACGAAGCTGTTGTGATGCGTTACTTATTCGATTGCGCGGCGATCGCCATCACACTTACCGCCAGCAGCACGAGCACGCTCGCACAGACTTACCCCGTAAAACCGCTGCGTATCATTGCTGCGCAAAGCGCCGGCGGCGTCACCGATATGCTCGCACGCACACTTGCTCAAAAGTTCAACGAGTCCTGGAAGCAGCCTGCGGTGGTTGAAAACCGGCCGGGTGCCGGCGGCGCAATCGGTACTGAAGTGGCAGCGAAGTCAGCGCCTGACGGCTACACGCTGCTGTTGTCGTCCGCGGGGCCGATCGTCATCAATCAGTATCTCTATCCAAGCTTGGCCTACGATCCGCTCAGAGACCTGCAGCCCATCGCGTTCATTGCCTCGTCGCCTTTGATCCTGGTGACACATCCATCGGTTCCTGCCAGATCCGTGCGGGAATTGATCGCGCTCGCCAGAGCGAAGCCGGACAAACTCAGCTACGGCTCGGGCGGCAGCGGCTCGCCGCCGCACCTGACCGCTGAACTGTTCAAGACCACTACGGGCGTTCGCATGGTTCATGTCCCCTATAAAGGATCGGCGCCGAGCGTGCTGGCGTTGGTTGCGGGACAGGTCGATCTGTCGTTTTCGACGGTTGTCATCACGCTCCCCCAGATAAAAGCCGGCCGGCTGCACGCCTTGGCGGTGACTTCGCCGAAACGCTCGCGCGTAGTTCCGGATCTGCCGACGATGGAGGAAGCGGGCGTCGCCGGATTCGAATCTCAGCAATGGTTTGGATTATTCGCACCGGCCGGTTTAGCGCAAGACATTGTCAGTAAGATTTATGCGGAGACAACGCGCGTTATACAGTCACCGCAAATACGCGACCGTCTGGCGAACGAAGGCGGCGAGCCGGACACTCTTACGCCGGATCAATTCGCAGCGTTCATTCGCAGAGACGCGGCGCGCTGGGCAAAAGTGGTAAAGGACTCCGGCGCGACCGCCGATTAGCAACAGCCGCACGTACTGCACGCTACTCCTAGAACAAGCTGGCGATCGTTGCGAGCAGAACGAGAAATAGCCACAACACGAGCGCGCGCCAGATCAAGCCGACGGCCGCCTGCATGTAGTCGACATCGGCGTCGTCTCCATCGCCGAGCTGCTCGCGATAAACGATGCCCTGGTCCTCGTGCAAGACCCCGCCAAGCCTCACACCCAGCGCCCCGGCAGCGGCGGCAAGGATGATGCCGCGCGCGCTGTTCCGCCAGCTCGCGGCGTGCTCGCGCCAGCACTCGATTGCGCCCATGAAATCGCCCGTCATGGCGAATGCAAACGCGGTCAGGCGCGCCGGCATCCAGTCGATAACCTCGAATGCGCGCGCGGCAAATACGCCGAACGTTTCTTGTTCAGTGCTGGCGCGCGACGGCCATCGATCGTTCAACAACGCGGCCAGCCGGTAAAATATCGCGCCGGCCGGACCCGTCACGATGAACCACGCCATGACGCCGAAGACATGGCGATGCGACCGGATGAGGCCGAGTTCGATTGCGAGGCGCGCGATTTCGCCCGCGGGCAGTTCAGTTCCGCCGGCACCTCGCCACCGCGCGAGCACTTCGCGGGCACGATGCAGATCGTTGGCGCGCAGCGCGACATAAATATCGTTGTAGTAATGGCTGAATTGGCGGAACCCGAGCGCCAGGTACAGCACCGCGATGTTCCAGGCCAACGCGAGCAAGCCGCTCAAGTGGCGCGTGACAAGATATACAGCGAGCGTCACCAACGTGACCGGAAGCACCGCCAGCACCCATGCAATGACGCCATCACGATATTGACCGGCGTTGAAATTTTGCGCGATGTAGTTTACGTAGCGCGCAAACGCGATGTGCAGCCGGTTACCCGCGGGCAGCGGATGCCATTGCTCGAGTAGCAGCGCCCCGACAAGGGCGAGGAATGTCATGGCGCGCGCAAGGCGGACGCCATGTAGAGTCGGAAAGTAAGGAAGTGTGGAGTGAATTGCGTCTGATGGGAGTAGCTGGCCGCGCGCAAATCAATCATGGTTTGTGTGGTGCAAGTGAATACGCAGAACCTAAGACGACTGCCTCAACGCGACGCGTGCCCGCCTGCGTAATGTATGCCGACAACTTCCAGCTCCAATGCGCCGGCAGGGCGCTGCCATTTTACGAGATCGCCCACCCGGGCGCCCATCAGTGCTTTTGCGAGTGGCGACGCCCAACTAATACGCCCGGCAGCGACATCTGCTTCGTCATCCCCGACGATATCGAAGGTCTGCTGCTTGCCGTCCTCGTCGGTAATAGTCACCGCTGCGCCGAAACGCACTTCGTCGCGCGGCTGATTGGCCGAGTCCACCACAATCGCACGATCGATTTGTGCACTGTAGTAGCGGATGTCGCGCTTCACCTCGGTCAACTTCTGCTTCGCCATGGAAGTATCATCGGCCTTCAGGCGATCGCGGCTTTGCTGCAATTCCTTGAGTCGCGCCTTGAGCAGTTCCAGCCCGCGCGGCGTCACATAGTTAGGATGAGCGGAGAGCGGCCGTTCCGGCAGCTCGTCAGACGCATGATCTTCATCTGATTCTTTAACAAACGCTCTACTCATGGTGTATCCATTTCTGCGGGTAGCGCCGCCGTCCTCTATGTAAACTATAAGTCAGCCTGCTTTAATGCTCAATTGCGCGACAGGCGCAAGCGGGCCCCGGTATCGTCCGGTTATGCTCTTATGACCGCTGTTATGCCGTCCCGTTCGCCGATTCTTAGCTCTGCATGGTGCACTGCCCGGTTAAAGCCAACAAGCCTCGTAACCAAAGAACTTCATGAGCTCCTCGCGCCGGTGCATGGTGTCGGTGTATCCCAACTTGATGAGCGCGCGGCAATACTCTCTTTCGAACAGCAGGTAGCTCACCAGATTCGAGCCGCTTTTTCTAAGCGCGCCGACCGTGAACAGGAGGGCCCGTATCGTGCGCGGCAGTTTATGCGTGTACTGGAGCGCGATCTTCTCCAATGCCTCACTCGGCGAGAGCACGCGAAAATCAACCTCCTGTAGCGGCATGTTGTTTGCAGACCGCACTTCCCGCGGAATGATGGCGAGTGTGCGATTGATCCGCTGCAGCCGTTCGAGATCGACTTCGAGGCTGTCAAGAAAAATGCTGTTGAGGCAGTGGCCCGCGATTTGGGCAAGTGACGGATATGTCTCGGTCTTGATGCGTTCCGGCGGCGTCTGATGGAGCTGGCGGCCAACGCCGATGACAAAGAGCCGGTCCGCGCCGAGATGCAGCGCAGGGCTGACCGGTGCGATCTGGCGCATCGAGCCGTCGCCAAAGTATTCGCGGTTGATGCGTAACGGCGGAAATATGAATGGCAGCGCTGAGGATGCCATCAGATGATCGAGTCCGATTTGCGCCGGAACGCCGATACGCCGCGCGCGCTGCCAGGGCTCCAGCCGCCCTGCGCCCTGAAAAAAAGTCACCGATTCTCCGGACGTATAGCCGGAGCACGTAATGCTGAACGCATACAGCTTGCCGCTATTGATCGAGCGCTGAATCATGCCGAAATCCAGCGTGCTGAGACGCTTCGCAAGCGGCGAATTATCGAGCAGGGATACGGGCGTCTTTTGTCCCAGTCCGCCGGTCAACACCGCTGATATCCACTTGGCGCTGTTATGCAACACGCCGACCGGATCAGCGCGGTAAACGTCGCTCACGTGGAAGTTCTTCCAGACGGTAATCAGTTGACGCACGCCACGCCGGAAATTGCCCGCGTTGATGGCGAGAACCGTGGCATTGATTGCGCCGGCGGAGGTGCCGCAGATGATCGGAAAGGGACAAGGCGAATCGGCGGGCAGCATTTCAGCGATCGCGCGCAGCACGCCGACCTGATAAGCCGCACGCGCGCCACCGCCGGTTAACACGATGCCGACCTTGGATTGCCCAGGACGGTCTCTGGTGTCCATGCTGGTCCCCGAGACGAGTGCCGCTATAGTGCCATACAGCGTGCCGCGATTGACAACTTTGCGCCTGGTGTTGCAGCGCCCGTTAGTCGCGCAACCTCACGTCACAGGATCAGCGAGCTGTCGATATAGGCTGTAGAGCATGCCCGCGGTCGCGCCCCAGATATAACGGCCTTCATACGGTATAGCGAGGTAGTCACGGTCGCGGCCGTTGAAATGGTACTTACGCCGTTGGTGGTTGGTCGGATCGAGCACGAAAGACAGCGGCACCTCGAAGGCAGATTCGACCTCGAACGGATCCAATTTCGTTGCGAGCGGCGGCTCGATCCAGCCGACGATGGGACTCACTCGAAATCCCGATGGCATGTCGTAGTCAGGCAGCTTGCCGAGAATTTGCACGCGATCGCGCGCGAGCCCGATCTCTTCCTCCGCTTCCCGCAGTGCAGTCTCGACACGGTTTTGATCAGCGCCTTCGACGCGGCCGCCGGGAAAGCTTATCTGGCTCGGATGATCGTTCAAGTGCGCGGTACGCTGGGTGAGCAACACATGGAGGTCGCCGTCCCGCGGGATGAGCGGTACCAGCACCGCTGCCAGCATGCGCGGATCGCCGTCAAGAGCCGTCATATGATAATCATGTGGATACGGTTCGGCCGGCGGGCGCGCTAGGCGGGCAATCACATCATCGCGCGTGAGCCGGAAAAAACGACCGCTGTCACCGGCGGGCGCTGACGCGGCGGTACTCATCCGCGATTGAGCTCCATCGCCCCCGCGATAAATTCGAGGTCGCCATCAACTGCTACCATGGTATCGGCTTGCGATCGCGGAAGTAGCCGCCCGTCGGACCGTCATCCGGCAATGTCGCGAGCCAGACGATGGTGTCAGCCCCTTCCGCTGCGCTGAGGGGGGCATCGGGCCCGCCCATATCCGTTTTCACCCAGCCGGGAGATGCGGCATTCACGAGAATGTTGGCATGTCGACTTTCGGACGCCACGATACGCGTCAAAGCATTGAGCGCGGTCTTCGACATGCGATACGCCGGCTTGTCGCTGCCCATGCCGGACAACTGTCCAAGTCCGCTCGACACATTCACGATACGCCCGTAGCGCTGGCGGAGCATGATCGGCAATAGAGCTTGCGTAACCTGCAGGGGCCCAAGTGTATTGATCTCGAGCGTCTCGCGAAACGTTTCAACACTGGATTCGAGAAAAGGCGCGCCGCGTCTATCCTTCATGACGCCCGCGTTATTGACGAGAACGTCACAACGGCCGAACTCATCGGCCATAAAATCTGCGAGCGCCTGCACGCTCGCCGCTCCCGTAACATCGAGTTGATGGTAGAAAACCGGCAATCCGTCGGCTACCAGCGCTTTACACGCAGCCTCGCCCTTCGCCGCATCTCGACTCGTAAGGACGACGTTTATACCGGCCTTCGCGAGCAGCCGACACGTTTCAAATCCAATTCCCCGGTTCGCACCGGTGACGACTGCTACGCGGCTATCAGCCGCCGCACGCTTCTTACGAGCGATGCTCACGCGACTTTGACCGGTATATTCCCGATCTTCGAGCGCCACTCACGCGGGCCGGCCTCGTGAACGCTGTTGCCATGCGCATCAACTGCAACGGTGACGGGCATGTCTTTCACTTCAAATTCGTAGATCGCCTCCATGCCCAGATCGGGAAATGCGAGCACTTTCGAGCCGCGGATTGCTTTTGAAACCAGATAGGCCGCGCCGCCAATGGCAATCAGATGCACGCCGCCATGACGCTTGATCACTTCAATCGCCTGTGCACCGCGCTCCGACTTGCCAATCGAACCCAACAGATGCGCGCTGCCCAGCATCGCGTCCATGAACTTATCCATGCGTCGGGACGTTGTCGGTCCGGCGGGACCGACAACTTCATCGCGCACCGCATCGACCGGCCCGACGTAATAGATCAGCTTGTTCGTGAAATCAACCGGCGGCTTCTCGCCTTTGGCGAGCATATCAACGATGCGTTTGTGTGCTGCATCGCGCCCGGTCAGGATCTTGCCGTTCAGGAGCAGCCGGTCGCCTGCTTTCCAGTTCGCGGATTGCGCTTTGTCCAATGTCTCGAGGTCGACTCGCCGCGCACCGGCCGCCATGTCGATCGCAAGCTTCGGCCAATTGTCGAGAGTGGGCGCTTCAAACACCGCCGGGCCCGAGCCATCGAGCGCAAACTCGATGTGACGCGTCGCCGCGCAGTTGGGCACGATCGCTACCGGCTTCATCACCGCATGCGTGGGATAGTCGAGCACCTTCACATCGAGGACGGTCGTCAGGCCGCCCAGTCCCTGAGCTCCCATGCCGAGTGCGTTAACCTTCTCAAATAGCTCGAGCCGCAGCGCCTCCGCCCGCGTCTTTGCGCCACGCGCCTTCAATTCATGAATGTTCAGATGATCTAGCAAGGATTCTTTCGCCAGCACCATCGCTTTTTCCGGCGTGCCGCCGATGCCGACGCCGAGCATACCCGGCGGACACCAGTCGCCCCCCATGGTTGGGATCTGCTCGAGTATCCAGTCGACGACACTATCGCTCGGATTCAGAACGGCGAAACGCGTTTTACTCTCCGAGCCCCCGCCTTTCGCGGCCAGCTTCACTTCGAGCTTATCGCCGGACACCACTTCCATGTGCACGACTGCCGGCGAGTTGTCGCGCGTGTTCTTGCGTGTTCCATCCGGATCATCGACGATTGAGCCGCGCAGTGGATTGTCTTTGTTCGTATACGCGCGGCGCACGCCTTCGCTGACCATATCCGTCACCGACATGCGCGCGTCCCAGCGCACATCCATGCCGATTTTCAAATAGACCACCGCAATGCCGGTATCCTGGCATATGGGCCTGTGTCCTTCTGCGGCCATGCGCGAATTGATCAGTATCTGCGCCATCGCATTTTTCGCAGCCGGCGATTCCTCATGCTCATACGCGGCCGCCATCGCCTTGATGAAATCGACCGGGTGATAGTACGAGATGAACTGAAAGGCGTCCGCGATGCTGCGCACGAAATCTTCCTGCTTGATGATAGTCATGATGTACCTTTAAGACCGGACCCGCAGCGCAGGCCCGGATGAACGATTCGTCGACACGGTTAACGCGCGAATTAGTTGCTAGCGCTTGCTGCCGACCATATCTTCCGGCTTCACCCACTCATCGAACTGCGCAGCGGTCACGTGTCCTAACGCAAGCGCCGAGTCTTTGAGGGTCAAACCTTGCTTATGCGCATGCTTTGCAATCTGCGCAGCTTTCTCATAGCCGATATGCGGATTTAGCGCCGTGACCAGCATCAGCGATTCGCGCATGAGTTTGTCGATGCGCTCGCGATTGGCTTCGATGCCGACCGCACAGTGCTCGTTGAACCCTGCGCAGCCATGAGCGAGCAGTTTTGCGCTGTGCAGGAAGTTGCGTATGACGAGCGGCCGGAACACGTTGAGCTCGAAGTTGCCGGAAGCGCCGCCGATGTTGATCGCCACATCATTGCCGAACACCTGGCAGCAAACCATGGTCAACGACTCGGACTGCGTTGGATTCACCTTGCCCGGCATGATCGAGCTGCCGGGCTCGTTTTCCGGAATGGTGAGCTCGCCGATGCCGGAACGTGGACCACTCGCGAGCCAGCGCACATCATTCGCGATTTTCATCAGCGACGCGCCGAGTGTCTTGAGCGCGCCATGCGCATGGACGACCGCATCGCATGAGCCAAGCGCCTCGAACTTGTTAGGCGCAGTCACGAATGGCAACTGCGTCTGGCGTGAGATTTCGGCCGCGACCTTGGTTGCAAATTCAGGATGCGCGTTGAGACCGGTGCCTACCGCCGTGCCGCCGAGCGCGAGCTCGCTGAGATGCGGCAAAGCGCCGTCGATGTGCGCGAGCCCGTGATCGAGCTGCGATACGTAACCTGAAAACTCCTGCCCTAGCGTGAGCGGTGTGGCGTCCTGCAGATGCGTGCGGCCGATCTTGACGATGTCGGCAAACGCCCGGGCTTTCGCATCAAGCGTATCGCGCAATCGCCTGACTGCAGGCTTCACCTCGCGCTCGAGCATTACAACGGCAGCAATGTGCATGGCCGTCGGAAACGTATCGTTCGATGACTGCCCCTTGTTCACGTCGTCGTTCGGATGCACGAGGCGGCGGTCGCCGCGTTCTCCGCCGAGGAGCTCGGACGCATAGTTCGCAAGCACCTCATTCACGTTCATGTTCGTCTGTGTGCCTGAACCGGTTTGCCACGTTACGAGCGGAAAGTGATCATCGAGTTTGCCGGCAAGCGCAGCATCCGCGGCTCTGATGATTGCTTCGCCTTTCGTGCGGTCGAGCACGCCGAGCGCCATATTGACCGCGGCGGCCGCTTTCTTGACAAGTACCTGCGCATGCACCACTTCGAGCGGCATCGTCTCGCCCGGGAAATGGAAATGCTCGAGACTGCGCTGGGTCTGCGCGCCCCACATGCGATCGGCAGGCACTTCAATTGCGCCCATTGTGTCGTGTTCAATGCGTACGTCGGTCATATAACTAGCCAGACAAGGGTCATACAGACATGCGCCGCGGGAACTTAGAACGACAGCGCCAGGTTGGCGCGGTCAGCGGCGGCATCGACGGAAGTCAGCGCGGTCATATTGACGAGCCGGCGCACCGTCGCCGTAGCGGTCACAATGTGCACTGCCTTGGCGCCACCCAGCAATATGGGACCCACGGTGATGCCGACACCGGCCGCTGTCTTAAGCAGATTGAACGCGATGTTGGCAGCGTCAAGTGTGGGCATGATGAGCAGGTTCGCTTCGCCTTTGAGGCGGGAGTTTGGAAACGCCTTGCGACGCACGTCCACCGACAACGCTGCGTCGCCGTGCATCTCGCCTTCGATCTCAAGATCGGGCGCAATCTGCTGGATGAGCGCGAGCGCCGCGCGCATCTTGCACGCGGTCACAGAATCGCTCGTGCCAAAGCTCGAATGCGATAACAGCGCAATCTTCGGAATGATGCCGAACCGGCGCACTTCCTCCGCGGCAAGCACTGTCATCTCCGCGATCTGGGCGGCGTTTGGATCGAAGTTTACATAGGTGTCGCAGATAAAAACCGTGCGCTGCGGCAGCATCAACACATTCATGGCATAAAAGTGGTTGACCCCCGGACGCCGTCCGATTACCTGGTCGACGTAGCGCAGGTGAAGATCGTGCGTGCCAAATGTGCCGCAGATCATCCCATCAGCTTCGCCGCGATGCACCGCCATTGCGCCGATCAAGGTGTTGCGGCGGCGCATTTCCATCTTGGCATCTTCCTGCGAGACGCCGCGTCGGGCGGTAAGCCGGTAATACTCCTGCCAATAGTCCCGGTACCGTTGATCCTGTTCGGGATTGATGAGCTCGAAGTCGATCCCCGACTTCAGTCGCAAACCATACAGCTCCACGCGGCGTTCGATCACAGACGGTCGTCCGACCAGGATCGGGAATGCGAGTTTTTCATCAACGACGACCTGCGCCGCACGCAGCACGCGCTCGTCCTCGCCTTCCGCGTAGATGATGCGCCGCGTGACCTGCTTAGCCGCCGCGAAAAGCGGTTTCATGAACATGCCCGAGTGGTAAACGAACTGCTGCAGCGAATCGCGGTACGCATCGAAATCTGTGATGGGCCGCGTCGCTACGCCGCTATCCATCGCCGCCTTTGCCACCGCCGGCGCGACTTTAACGATAAGACGTGGATCGAACGGCCGCGGAATCAGATAATCCGGGCCGAACGACATTTTTTCTTCGCCGTAGGCAAGCGCAACAATATCCGACTGTTCAGCCTGCGCGAGAGCCGCGATTGCCTTCACCGCCGCCAGTTCCATCTCAGTATTGATGGTAGTCGCGCCAACATCGAGCGCGCCGCGAAATACAAACGGGAAACACAGCACATTGTTGACCTGGTTCGGATAATCCGAACGACCGGTCGCCATCACGACGTCGGGTTTCGCAAGCCTCGCCAAGTCCGGCGAAATTTCCGGCTCGGGATTGGCGAGTGCCAAAATCAATGGCCGGTCCGCCATCTGTTTGACCATCTCGGGTTTGAGCACGCCGCCCGCTGAAAGTCCGAGGAAAACATCCGCGCCCGCGATAACTTCCGCCAGTGTGCGGGCCTTGGTCTGGATCGCATACTGCGCCTTGTCCGGATCCATCTCTTCTTTGCGGCCCGCATACACCACGCCCTTGATGTCCGTAACGGTGATGTTGGCTTTGGGCAGCCCGAGTTTTACCAGGAGATCTAGACATGCCAGCGCTGCGGCGCCGGCGCCCGAGACGACGAGTTTTACCGCGGCAATGTCCTTGCCTACCACTTTCAGGCCGTTCAGGAATGCTGCGCATACGGTGATCGCAGTGCCGTGCTGGTCATCGTGGAATACCGGAATACGGCAGCGCTCACGCAGCTTGCGCTCGACGATAAAACATTCGGGCGCCTTGATATCTTCGAGATTGATGCCGCCGAACGTGGGTTCGAGGCTCGCGATGATATCTACGAGCTTTTCGGGGTCGCGTTCGTTGATCTCGATATCGAAGACGTCGATGCCCGCGAATTTCTTGAAGAGAACAGCCTTGCCTTCCATCACAGGCTTGGCCGCGAGCGGACCGATATTTCCCAAGCCGAGCACCGCGGTGCCATTGGTGATGACGCCGACGAGATTGCCGCGCGCTGTCATGTTGCGCGCTTCGGCGGGATCCCCGACGATGAGCTCGCACGCGACCGCCACCCCCGGCGTGTACGCAAGCGCGAGATCGCGCTGGTTCAGCAAGCCTTTGGTGGGGGTTACGGATATTTTTCCGGGCGTGGGCAGCCGGTGGTAATCGAGCGCGCTTTTGCGGAACTGGTCCATGGAAATCCGTCGGCTGAGGCACGAATTATAACCCCGGCGTGAGCGCTCCTTCGCTCGCGCCACCACTCACGCGTCTGCGCACTTCGAGCGGCGACTTCGCGCAGCGCCGGCTTTGTGCTATTTTCAGCCCTCCCGTTTTCCGCCTGCTTTCGCCGCGCTCAGCCATGGACACGTCGCCCGCCATCCGTACCGAACTTTATCCGCCGGTCGAACCTTATAACGCGGGGCGGCTTGCCCTCGATCGCATACACACCATGTATTGGGAGGAGTCGGGCAATCCGCATGGTGTTCCCGTCGTCTTTCTACATGGCGGACCCGGCGCCGGCAGTGCCCCCAATCACCGTCGGTTCTTCGATCCGGCGCACTACCGCATCGTCATCTTCGATCAGCGCGGCGCCGGGCGCTCGACGCCGCTCGGCGAGGTACGCGACAACACCACACCACATCTGATCGCTGACATGGAGCAATTGCGCCAGCATCTCGGCATCGAGCAGTGGCTCGTTTTCGGCGGCTCCTGGGGTTCGACACTGGCGCTCGCTTATGGCGAAGTACATCCGAGGCGCTGCCTGGGCTTTGTTCTGCGCGGCATTTTTTTATGCCGGCAGACCGAGATTGACTGGTTTCTCTACGGGCTCAGGAATATTTTTCCCGAAGCGTGGGATAAATTCGCCGGCATCATTCCGTCGAGTGAACGGCACGATTTGCTGGGAGCATACGGACGCAGGCTCATGGATCCCGACCCGGCCGTACATATGCCGGCGGCACGCGCATGGGGCATCTACGAAGGCTCGTGTTCGACGCTGCTGCCGAGCCCGGACACCGTTGCACACTTCGCGAGCGATGTCGTGGCGCTCGGACTGGCGCGCATGGAAGCGCATTACTTCATGCATGACATCTTCCTGCCGCCAAACTCCCTGCTCGAAAACGTGAGCAAGCTAAGGCGCGTTCCGGCAGTCATTGTGCAGGGTCGCTACGATGCCGTGTGTCCGATAGTAAGTGCTCATGACTTGCAGCACGCGTGGCCCGAAGCCGAATACATCGTCGTGCCGGATGCGGGACACTCCGCATGGGAGCCTGGCATCTGCAACGAGCTGGTTCGCGCGACCGAACGATTCAAAGCGCGGCTGCGCTCACAATGACGTGCCTGCAGCGCCCGCACGGGAGATCACTTTGCGACTGGTGACTTTCACGCCCCGCCCGCATGGACCGCAGCACGTCGGCCTGGTGCGGGATGCAAATTCGATCATCGATGTGAAAAACGCAGGCGGCAATCCCCCTTTTGATCCGGCTGACATGCTCTCGGTGATCGCGGCCGGTGAACCCGCCCGCGACTGGCTGCGCAATCTGGGGTCGAACGCCGGACAAGCGATACCCCTGACAGCCGTTACGCTCCTCGCGCCTATCCCGCGGCCGCGTAAGAATGTGTTTTGTGTCGGCTGGAATTACGTCGAGCACTTCGCCGAAGGCGCGAAAACGCGCCCTCATGTGCAGGAGATGCCCGCGCACCCCGCATTTTTCACGAAAGCGCCTACAACAGTAAATGGGCCGTTTGCGGATGTGCCGGCTCATCGCGGCGTCACCGAGAAACTCGATTGGGAAGTCGAGCTTGCGGTAATCATTGGCACAGCAGGCATCAATATCAGCGAAGCCAACGCATTCAAGCATGTATTTGGCTATACGGTTGTCAATGACGTTTCGGCGCGCGAAGTTCAGCGTCAGCATGGTCAACAGTGGTTCAAAGGCAAAAGCCTGGATGGCCATTTACCGATGGGGCCGTGGATCGCTACTGCCGACGAAGTGCAAGACCCGCAGGATCTGCATATCACCTGCCGCGTGAACGGCGTAGTCAAGCAGGACTCGAGCACGCGTCATATGTACTTCAAGATTCCACGTATCATCGCCGAGCTGTCCGCCGGATTGACGCTCGAACCCGGCGACATTATCTGCACGGGCACACCAGCCGGCGTCGGACATGCCCGCACGCCGCCCGAGTTCATGAAACCGGGCGACATACTCGAAACCGAAGTCACCGGCCTCGGTGTTCTGCGCAACACAATAACTGCCTGACGCAACGGAGGTCGTGATGGATATGCCTGCAGCCACGCGCGTCACCGTCATCCCCACAGGCGCGAGCCTCGGCGCCGATGTCAGCGGCGTCGATGTCGGCGGTGACATCGACGAAGCAACCTTCAAAGCGATTGAAGCGGCGTGGCATCGTCATCTGGTGCTCAGATTTCGCGGCCAGAAGCTCGATGATCCGCGCTTTCTCGCATTCGCGCGCCGCTTCGGTGCCCTGGACAAAGCGCCGATCCACGCGAAAAAAGAAGTCCAGGATCCTTATCCGGAAATAACGGTGATGTCGAACATAAAGGTCGACGGCAAGCCGATCGGCAACCTCGGCCACTACGAAGCCGAATGGCACACCGACATGTCGTACAACGAAGTGACGCCGATCGGCAGCTTGCTGTACGCGCTCGAAGTGCCGCCCGCCGGCGGCAATACCGGCTTTGCGAACATGTACGAAGCATTCGAGACGCTGCCCACGGAGTTACGGCGCACGATTGCACAGCTCAAATGCAGGCACGATTCGAGCCGCAACAGCGCCGGTGAATTGCGCAAGGGCTTCAGCGAAATCAGCGATCCCCGACAAGCGCCGGGCGCGATACATCCGCTTATAAGAACGCATCCTGCCACGCGCCGCAATGCGCTGTTCCTCGGCCGCAGGCGCAATGCTTACATCATCGGTCTTGGACTTGCGGAAAGCGAAGCGCTGCTCGACGAACTATGGGCACATGCAGGCCAGCCCCGATTCGCGTGGTATCAGGAGTGGAAGGTCGGCGACTTGATTCTGTGGGATAACCGCTGCGCGATGCATCGCAGGGATGCCTTCGACCCGGAGTCAAGACGACTCATGCACCGCACTCAGATCAAAGGCGATCGGCCGTTCCTCGACGAGGCAACGCTCGCCGCGCATTGACAGAAAGTACTTTCAGGCGGATGGCGGTTTGGTTGCGTTGGCAGCCGCGTCGCCGGCAGCGCGCAGCGTTTCAAGCGCCGACTTTTGCATCTCCAATGTTTTTATCGTCATCTGCACAAATCCGGTGTTGACGGTGAGCCAGCTTTCGACCGCTTTGAGCTCGAGAATTTTGCGCTCGATTTCTTCAACGTTCACGGTGGGAGTTATCATGCCCGGTACAGGAAACGACATGGGATTCCACATTTTTTGCATGAACTCAAACCAGTCCTTGGGCACGTCCTGCTCGGCCATATCGAACTCCTTTCGCCGCTGATGTACGATTTACTGTATCACACGGTATCGAGAATTCCCGCCGAGGCTGCGCGCGGAGTAACAGCGTTGAGTTAGAACGCCACGGCGGAATCTCATGGCACTTGTCACCCCGCAACAGGTTCAGGACGTTCTCCGGGAATATCAGCTCGATCACGAAGGACATGTTCAAATCGAAGCGCTCGGCGGGAAATCCGCCCGCGCGCGTTTGACGGTTGCGAGAAAGCACCTGCGACCGGGCGATACAGTGTCGGGACCGATGATGATGGCACTCGCTGACGTGGCCATGTATGCGGCGCTGCTCGGCGAGATTGGCCTCGTTCCGCTGGCGGTAACAACCAACCTCAACATCAATTTTCTGCGTAAGCCAGCGCAGCGCGATGTGATCGGCCTCGCGAACCTGTTGAAAGTGGGTAAGCGTTTGGCGGTGGGGGAAGTTACGCTTTACTCGGAGGGAGATTCCGAGCCGGTTGCCCACGTGACCTGCACCTACTCAATCCCGCCACGCTGAGCATCCGACAACGCGACATGCGTTGTAACGATCGTCCCGTGTCCGCGCTATCGCAAAGAGCTAGCCGGGCGCCGTAGCAGGCGGTGCTGGGGTACGTCGCTCGGCGCTGCGACTACGACTCTGAAACTGCTTTAGCACTTCGTTCAGTCGCTCGCGCTCGGCGATCACTTTGTCCGAGTACGCTTTTTCGTTCTCATCGGAACCGGCGCCCACATAAAGCTGTAGCGCTTCGGCGACATCACCTGTACGGCGTATGTATTCGTGCAGGATCTTCGCGCCGACCAGAATGTTGGCCTGCAGATCGAAGGCCGCCTTCTCGCCGCCGAGCGCTTCAAACTTTTCGGTGTGGAAGCGCGGAATTACCTGCATCAGGCCCTTCGCTCCTCCCACGCTCTGAGCAACCGGATTGAAACGCGATTCGACCGCGATTACAGCAAGTATCAGCATCGGGTCGAGCTTGAATTTGGCGCCAACGCTATACGCTTTAGCGACTACGTCAGTGGTCATCTCGGTCGAAACCCGGAAACGCCGGGCGAGGTAGGCGCCGAGCGCCTGCTGTTTGCGGTCGACGACGGGTGCTGCCGGCGGGACCTCTGCAGCCGGCGGCGACACATCCAGCGCCTCGAGGTCGTGCGTAGCGACGCCGTGAGGACCGATTCCGTCGACGTTGCTCCAGACGACATTTAATGAAACCAGCGATGCGACCAGCGTGACGGTGACTCTTGCATTGCGGGTGCGCAGCATGGGGTGCCCTGCTCGCGCGTCCAACAGTTCGGGGTGTGATTTTGCCATGACGCAAAACCTCCTTTCGTTATCGCCGGGACCGATTGGTGCCGACGTCGTTGCCTTGTTGCAAGGACGGGATCGTCAACGAACTTCGAAAATTAAACCGCTACATATTGCGATTGCAGCCGAGCTTTTCGGCAGTTGTAGGGGTCGGTGCGGACACGAGCGAGTTCTGCTGATTTGCTGCTGAGGAGCTTTCCGCGGTCCGAGGCGGAGGTGATTCGATGCACCAGTCAGCGCATTATAGGCAGCATCGTAGGCTTGTCAAATGCGGTCGAAATTCACGGTTTTTTGTACTCGGAACCGGCCATTTGACGCCCTTTGAGGGCAGTTTGCTGCCGCGCCTCCCATTCGGCGAGCGCGACCTCGTAGCGATCGACCGCTGCCCAATACAGGTCATACACGCACGGATCACAGCCGCTTTGGCAACACGCACCCGGCTCCGGCTCGAGCGGTTTCGCGGGCTTAGGATCCCCTGGCGCGGTTACGGCAATCCCCACGCGCGAAGCGGCTCCGGCAGTCGATAATCGGGATAGCGCTTGCGAAAGTCCGCCAGGCTGGCCTTTGCCTCATCCAACCGGCCCTGTTTGCGCAGATCTTCGATGCGTTCCAACCACTTCTCCGCCGGCAGATCGTTATCACGTTGGAGGTCCGTGGCGGACTTGGCGGGCGCACGCATTGCCGTCGCTGCTTCCTGCTGCGACTCAGCCTTTGGCACGAATGGCGGCGTTGCTGGTTTGGCAGCGGGCGTCGGTGTAGGCGACGCCGGAAACGCCTGCATGCGCTGCCGCGTCTTAGTATCCGCTTCATCTGCTCTCGAACGCGGAGCGCCATCTTGTACTTTGGGCTCAGTCGCCGCAAGGCTTCCCGCCTGCGGTGCGGGAGGCGCTTGTCGCTCCGGGGCCGTTGCCGACTTAGCTGTTTCGGTTCCTGACTGCGACGGGCCCAAGTCCCG